>Ga0114919_10005071_pt1 | contig 10515 bp, 6 predicted proteins | sample BlataG_FD_88682 | JGI IMG/M metagenome (GOLD analysis project Ga0114919, IMG submission 88682) | Deep subsurface microbial communities from Black Sea to uncover new lineages of life (NeLLi) - Black_00105 metaG | ecosystem: Environmental > Aquatic > Marine > Oceanic > Sediment | place: Atlantic...
AAATTTCTCATCTTCTTGTTCTTGTTTTGATAAGCTTTCAAGATTTTTCAATTTATCAACAGGTAACCTTTCCGCTTTTACTTTTTGAGATTCTTCAAACTCTTTTTGCGTTTGAATTTTTTCAAGTTCAATTTGACGTAATTTTTTATCACTTTCTAATTTCTCTTGGTAAATTTTAATTTGCTTAGCATATATTAACGCTTGATCTGTCCATCCTCGTGCTAAAACTTTATTTCGCAATTCTATATAAATTTCAATAATTTCAAAATAAGGAGCTTCTCCTAAATCTTTTCCTTCTTTTAAAGCACTTTTTTTAGCTATTTCATATTCTCTAGTTAATTTCTCTGCTTTGTCAACGCTTCCAGTAATTTCTCTTTGAAAATTTTGTTCTTCTAGCTGTTTTGATTTTTTACTTTCAATTTCTTTTAATTTTTCAAGGGGTATACTTTTCGTTTTTACTTTTTGAGATTCTTCAAATTCTTTTCCTTTTTGAATCTTCTGAATCTCAATTTCTCTTAACTTATTATCGCTTTCCAATTTATCTTGGTAAATTTTTATTTGGTTCGTATACATTAATATTTGGTCCTTCCAGCCTCTTGAAATAACACTTTCTCTAATCTGACGATATATTTCAATTATTCTACTATATGGTGAATTTTCTATGAGTTTTCCAGCTCTTAATGCTTTTTTCAAGGCTACTTCATAATCTCGCGCCATTCTCTCGGCTTTGTCTACCAGCTCAGTAATTTCTTTTTGAAATGTATCCTCTTCAAATCCTTTTACTTGCTGAGCTTCAATTTCTTTTATTTTCTCTGCATCAATTTCCTTTTTTTGAATTTTATGAAAATCTTCATAAGTTCTCTTTTCTTCGTCTTTCTTAGCTTCTATTTCTCTTATTCTATTTTCTTTTTCTAACAATTCAGAATATTTTCTAATGTGACTTGAAAAAATCGCAGCATCCTCGTTCCAACCTTTTTCTAAAACGCTATCCCTTGCTTCAGTGTAAATTTTAATTATTTTTGGATATTTTGATTCAATGTTCAAATTACTCTCTTTGACAGCTTTTTTAAAAGCGGTCTTGTATTCACGTGCAATTTTTTCTGCTCTATTCACCAAATTTTCGATCATTTCTCTAAAATTTTTAACTTCAGCTTCTTGTTTTCTCTGTTCTTCAAAAATTTTTTTTTCTGCGATATCTACTTCAACAATTGTCGGTTCTGTTTTAATTTTTAAAGCTTCGTCATATTCTTTTTGTTTTTGTTGTTTTTGGAATTCTATTTGACGAAGATTCTTATCTTTTTCTAAAAGTGCGCGATAGTGCTTAATTTGGTTAGCATACAATTCTGTTTGATCTTTCCAACCTCTATCATTCACTTTTTTCCTTACATCTTCGTAAATCTTAATTACCGTAGGAAAAACGCATTCTTCAACTAGTTTTCCTCTTTTAATCGCCTTTTTAACTATTAAATCATAATCTCTTGCTAATTTTTCAGCATAATCTATTATCTCAGTAATTTCATTTTGAAATGTCGTTTCTTCTTGTTTTCTCTCAGATTGTGCCCTCAACTTTTCTGCTTGAGCTTGAAATTTCATTTTCTCTTGAATTTGCGCGCTTTCTATTATAGCAGCTTCTTTTTGTTTTTTGGTTTCTTCCGCTCGCTCTTCTTTAGCTTTGATTTTTTGAACATCTTCCAAAAATCTTTGTTTCTCTCTTTCAACTTGCTCTATCATGCTTTTAATTTTTTTAACTTCATTGTTCCAATTGATTTCTTGAAATAAAGCAAGACCATCGTCGTATAACCTTATTGCTTCATCATATTGTCGTATTTTTTTTAAATCTGTTGCTTTTCCAATTAATTCATATGCTTGGTTAGATATTTGATTTTCTTTCTTTTTAAATTCTTCAAACGCTCTAAGTTGTTGTGCCTTTATTTCTAATTTCGATATTGGTACTTCATTATTTTGCTCTACGGTAATAATCTCCCCAATAGACGCTTTCTTATGTATTCGTACATACTCTGCTTTTTTATTAAAACAATCCTCAATCAATTCACTTAGTTTTTTTAATTCAAGCTCTTTACTTAATTTTTGGAGAATTTTTGTTGCCTCGTCATATTTATCAAGAGCCTCATCAAATTCTTCGTTTGTTACAAGTTGTAATGCCTCTACAATTAAGGAATCTGCTTGGTTATACAATTCTTCTTCGTTCTGTTCTAAAAGAACATCTTCTTGAGAATCTTTAATTATAGTTTCTGTTTCTAATTCACTTTCTCTAAACGATTGTTCTTTTAATAAATAAATCTCGGAAATTTTATTATTTAACGCGTCAACTTCTGCAATTCTATTAATTTGACTGTATAACCCAATTGCCTGACGTAAAATTTCGATGCTATCGTCATAAAAACGCGCTTCTATTAACGATAATGCGTGTGTTACTAATTCAATTGCTTCAGAAGCTATTTCCTCTTCCATACTACCCATATCAGAAAAAAAAGCTTCTTTTGTTGGGTCTGGATTGTTATCGTTAAAATTTTGATTATTATCCTTTTCTTCGTCTTGTTTATCCATTTTAATCATCAAATTAGAGAAAATTTAAAATTCTTTCATTTTTATTACAAAACACTTATAGGTAAAATATTTTGTTTCAATAGCAATTAAAAAATTCATTTTTGAGTTAAATAAGTTGCTCTATTTTCAATATTAGTAATAGCAAAACTAATTAAAATTCTATTTTTCCTAAAGTTCTATTTAGAAAATCGTCGCAAACTTTGCCCCCTTCAAGCGTTAAAGTCCAACCATCTGCTTCTCTCTTAACTAAACTTAGATCTTCTGTGCTACTTAAAATCTCGTGTACTTCTTCTTCTGTTTTACGAACATCGAAATCTATTCTTAAACTAAAAATTATCTCGTCTAAAGGAACCGGTCCTCCAAGCTCATCCTCCATTACTCCTAATGCTGCGATCATTTGCTGTTGTACTCCTATGGTACCTTTCATCTCGTTTGAAACTTCGTCAAGTAACCAAGGATATTTATCTAGCATTTTTTTAATCGCTTTTTCATTACCGTTTGCGAAGATAACATCAAATTCCTCTCGAATCTTTTTCTTTTTGGCCATTAGAAATTACCTACATTTCAAAAAAGAAAATCCTTAATATTAGTGATTATCTTTTATATTAACGCATTATATTATTTAAAAAAATTTTATCTTTTTAATTTTAAGTAAAAAAAAATATACACTATTGTTGATTTTACATGGCAAAAAAGACGTGCTCAAAGCATAAAAAATTTAACTATTATTGTCAAGACTGTCAAGATGCAAATATAACAAAAGATGCTCGGTTTAATTACAACCTATTTAAAGGTAAAGGCAAGTATAAAAAACTAATTCTCCTGATTATTGTAGTTGTTGCGATAATTACATCTATAGCCATTTTCTGGTGGTGGCCCTCTTGGTTCGGGAGTATTAATCTTCAGGCTCAATTGTATTCAAATAAAGCGGGTGGAATTAATTTCTTTGATTTTTACTTCTTAAATCTATGGTCTACTAATTTTATATTTAACAAAACTGCATTAATAGGGGCATTTATAGGATCTGTTATAATGAGTTTACCACCTGAAAGAAATTTGTTAACTATAATTGGTACCAAGCTAAAATTCGGAAAACCCTCAAGGTTAAAAGCATTAGCGTTTTGGTGGACGATTGGATTTGTAATGTTCTATTTATTAGGTTTACTACTTGATGTAAATAGTGGCGGCTTTTCTTGGACAATCTATTTGATTGAAAATGGTGAAATTCAAATTACTTCAAACATAATATTAGACGCGTTTGCTGTTTTATTTGATTCGAATAACAAGGATTTTATAACGATTTTTATTTACTCAAATCTAATTCTCCCTATAGTGACTTTTATTTTTGGAGTATTAATTCTTAGATTGGATCTTAACATAGTGAAGAATACATATTTACGTAAAAACGACTATTATGTGATTTCAAGTGCTTTCTTAATAATCGGTTTACTATGTGGACTTGGATTCTTTTTCGTTGCAACGCTCCCTTTAGATGGTGTAAATATTATCCAAATATGGGCCGTTATTTTGGGTTTCTTTACAATGACCGCATTAGGAAGCTTAATGTACCTTTATGGAAAAAAACAATTCGGAAAAGATTCGGCAAATTACATTTTTTCGCGACATAAACAAAAAAAAATCGTCTATCTCATAGTAATCGTAATAGCTATCACAATTTCTCCATTATTATTCAGTATTGGACCAACTTTAAACCTAAACAACACTGCAGTGTGGACAGAGCAACAATGGATAAAAAAATATAATAGAGAAATTGAATGGACTACGGCGTGTGCTGGGTTAGATATGTTTGAGGAACGATCAATAACGAACTTTACCCAATCTTCTAAAACTTCCGACGCTTTAATGGTATCCCAAGTTAGACAATTTGATCAAAGTTTTGCTGTTCAGTATTTAGCGGCTTCAATCGGTTCTACATTCGAGGGTTTAGCAGATTCAGACATAGTATATATAAATAATAAAGAATATTGGGTTGCACCTAAAACTGTACGGTTTTCAGAAATTGCTGGAGATGCTGTCCAGACTAACACTGAATTATACGATCATGTTGAGGGTTTTTTAGCAATGGATACCTTTACGGGTGACTTAGTAAATGTGTCATTAACTTTCAATATTACTGAAAATTATCCGATTTTCTTTGGGGAAAGCGAAAGTCCACGATATCTTGAACAAACTTTAGGTTATTCCGAAACGGGGGATCTAGGTGCCTATGATTCCGATATCTTACTTAATACTAATTGGTCCAAAGGAATTCCTAATAACGAGTTTACATACGCGGAAGAACCAGATGGGATTCTTACTGGCTTGGAAGGGTTTTGGAAAACTTTAAACATAGGCCTTTTTGCTTACGCTTTTGAAAGTGAACATCAGTATTTGATTAACAGAAATGTTAAAGACAGAGTTTATCAGATACTCCTTCCTCAATTAAGAATTGATACTGATCCCTACTTAGTATTTGATATGACCCGAGGTAAAATGTATTATGCCGTTTCGATTTATACATACATCAATGTAGGATCGTATGCTCAATATCCTATATTAAGATTTTTAGGTGTTAGTTTAATTGATGTATTAAGTGGGGAGATGACTTTTTATGAAAATCCGAGTTTAGACCCTAGCGATGACCCAACTTCTCCTCTCTGGGAAATTTATTTGACAAAATATGATTGGCAAACAATCCCAGATTGGTTAGAAGCACAATTACGCTATCCAGAAGATTTATTTGAGTTGCAGTTAGAAGCGAATTACAAATATCACGTAACAAATTCTCAAACATGGAAAAGAGGCGATGATTTCCACGAAAGACCCGAAGATGGTAATTTGTTCTACATAGAATCTGATTTAGGTGAGGGAATTGAATATATTGGTTTAGATTTGGTTGAATATCTAGGTCAAACAGCGACACTACTCGCAGGAATATATGTAGTCAGACACGGTGATCATTTTGGTGAAGCAATTTTTTATTATACAAGAGATTCTAGTGAAAGTCTAATTGGTCCTAAAACAGCGAGAGAAACTTATAGATCTGAAGCTACGCAAGAGATTACTTTAATCTCAGGTGCTATACACGGAAATACTTTAATATACCCCCTTGGAGGGTCAATCTATTATTATATCCCTACATATAGCACCGCTGGTAGCCTTCAAGAGCTAAAATTAGCCGGATTTGTAGAAGCATTTATTAGAACTGTTGGTTATGGTGAAAACGCTCAAGATGCGTACGATAATCTGAACCTTACGGAGAGTGAAACGACTTCTAACGTTTCAATTTCGTATAACTTTGAGATGGAAACTTCTATGACTTATCCAAATAATCCAGCAAACTTCGAAATAACTCTTCAAAATTACGATACTAACTTCTCTGCGGATGGTTTGGATGTTAAAGTTAATCTATCTGTATATAGCTTAACTACTAATAATGTCGACTATAGCTTAATTCTACCTCCCGGGTATCCAATTGGAAGCACAACATTTATAGACGGCGACTATACACGAGAAAATTTTACAGTAATAGATACTACATTGTATTTTGGTCAAGGTTTAGTCCTAAGTGGATTTTTAAACACTACGAAAGGTGGCGTAATAATCTACTTTGAATGGACTTTGATTGTCGATGGTGCTATTATCTACGAATCTCAAGAAAATTTAATACTAATTTATTAATAATAATTTTTATTTTTTTCTTAGAATTTTTTTTAATCGAAATCTTTTTAAGGTTATGGTTTATTCTAGGTGTTAGTTATTCAAAGTCATTCAAGCTAACAATTAATTTTGGTACGCCCAATATGTGGCAGATACCTCTAAAAACATTAGCAAGACGGCGACAGAATGGACACCCTCCCATATCATAAAACACTAGGCCATCAGAGTAGCGATGAGCTTTCAAATAAAAATTAGGACACGACCCAGAGAGGCCGTCTAGTGGCTTTATAGCTGATTCCATTTATTTAATGGAAATTTTCGAAACATTGGCTCATGAGGGTAAGGATAAGGTAAATCTCTAACTAAGATTTACGGGTGTAGCGGTAGCTATCATTTTTTTGAGGTTACAGCTCGTTTTGATCTAAGAAAAAAAGTTTAGTGATTAGAAGCGAACTTTAGTTCGCAAGGATTTTTTTTTATTTTTTTCTTTTAAAAATAATTAAATGTTAAGTATTTTGTATAATTAAATAACAAGTGGAATTAAATTCGATTGTTAAAAGACTTAAGGAACATTCTAAAACCTTATTTTATATATTGCATATAATTAAATCAAAAGGGTGATTGTTTTGAATAATAAAACAGCTGATGATAATAATAATAATAATAATAAAAAACTCATTCAACTTACTGAAAAATGGTGGTTTTATTTAATATTAATATTAATAAGCTTTTTTATTCCGGTATATGCCTCAAAGGGTTACTTAGCAGAAGAAAGAATGGAGGTAATAATTCTTGTCTTGTCAACAGGATTAAAACCATATATTTTCCTTTCAATTATATTTCATTTTCTAATTACAATTTTTATTATTAGTTTATTTATCTTTAAGGGTAAATTTATTCGGGTTTTCATCGTATTTATTACGATAAATTACTTCCTAGCAGCAATTCTTCAGAATATCGTGATTACTGAGAAATTTGGGCTGGTAATTCCTTTTAGTAACATGATTCTAATTTTAATTGTTGCCATTTCTTGGTTATATGAAGGGATTAGTAATAAAACAAAATATGAATTTGAAAAGCAGCCTATTTGGAAATACTGGGTTGTTCCACTCGCAGTCTTAGCATATTGGTTCCCAATGGATGGTAATGCGATGCCTGATTTCAATCCAGTATATTTCATTACCTCCGAATCAATGATTGCATTCTGCAACATTACTCCCATATACTTGGCAATTTTTTCCTTTTTACATCCTAATTACAACACGTTTACCATTAGAATTACTAGTTTTGTTGGAATTTATTTTGGTATCCTTGCTGTATCATTCATCTTTTTCAATATATTCATTTATTGGTGGTTAGTCATTATGCATTTACCACTTTTAACAATTTCTTTATATATGTTCATATTATCATTTAAAAATAAGGAAGGATGATTATTTTAATTGAATTGATAAAGAAGCTTCATTTTATGAATCTTCAAAATGATATTCCTAAATCTAGTTGACACTAAATCTAGGAAATAAAAATTAGAAGAAGAAACTTTATAAAGTCGTTAAAAATTGCTCTACTTCGTCCTTCGAGCACTCGTGATATTTTTTATCTTCAGCCTTAATATAAACAAGTCTGATGTTCTCTTTGGTGGGAGTTTCATCAATAGATTCTTTAAGCGTATTAAGCGCTAATTTTATGATCTCGTCGAAAGACATTCCTTCCTTATAATTCTCTTTTAAATATTCTCTTGCAGTTGCTTCCCCACTTCCTAGAGCGTAAGCTTTAAATGCCCGATAAATCCCGCTTGGAGATGTAGTGTAAATTTGAGTGCCTTTTGCATCAATGGCAACGAAGAAAAGAGCACAACCGAATGGTCTTATACCTCCATATTGGGTGTATTGCTGCTTTATATCTGCTATGGATTTTACAAGCATATTTAACCTTACAGGCTCATCATATGTTAAGCGAAAAGATTGTGCTTGAACTCGAGCGTAGTTAATTAAAGTCCTTGAATCTGCATGTAAACCTGCAATAGCAACGCCAATGTGCTCGTCAACTTGAAATAATTTATCAATGGAATCAGCATCCATTAGATTTGAAGAAATTTTAATTTGAGCCGCTAAGCAAACAGCGTCTTTTGATTTTATAGCTACAGCTAAAGTACCGCGCCTTATAGCTTCTAATGCATACTCTACTTGGAATAATCTCCCTTCGGGCGAAAATACTGTAAGAGCTCTATCATATTTTACCTGTCCTCCGCCAAACATGGTTAAATCATCAATTTCCTTAACTTATTTTGAGAAGTTTATAAATTTCTATATTGTTATTAGTTAAAAATTAAATAATCAATTTTAATTTATTGTTTATACATTAAAAACTAATTTTTCCCGAGGATTTAAGGATTTCTAAAGTTAAAAGCTTAAACACATCTTCTACTGAATCACCCTGTTTAGCACTGGTTTCAAAATATTTAAATGAGCCTAATTCACTCTTGAAGGCTTTCCCCTCTTGTTCTGATACTTCTCTTTTCCCCTCTTTCGTTAAATCGAGTTTATTTCCTACTAAAAGATTTGCTTTTTGCCCAATTACTTTTTCAACTTCATTCCGCCATTCTATTAAATCGGCAAACGAAGAGCGTCTAGTCAAATCATACACATAAATTATGCCCGTTGCACCTCGATAAAATGGTGGACGGACGAAGGAGAAATGTTTTTGTCCAGCAAGGTCCCATAGTTGAAGTTTTACTTGAAATTGTGGATACTCAGCTAATTCTACAGTCTTTGTACTGAAATTTGAGCCAATAGTCATTAGATAATTGTCTCTAAACGAATTTTCGCAGTACCTAAGAACCATCGAAGTTTTTCCAACCCCGCCGTTCCCTACGACGCACACCTTGTAAATGAAGCTCTTCTGAAATTTAGAATATGTAGTAGACATGGAGATTCAATAATTAATATAGTTATAATAATATATTATATTCAATAAATAAAAATAATCATATTAAATATTTGGTCTATTTTTTTCACAATTTCAAAATAAATTTGAGGAATTTTTAAATGAATGATTTGGATGTAAAAATACAAAAATTTGCTCAGCTTATCCTTGATGCGAATAACATCATAGTGTTAACTGGGGCGGGTATGGGTACAGAGAGCGGAATTGCGGACTTTAGAAGCCCGGGTACTGGTTTGTGGGAAAAAGTGAATCCTGATGAGTTTGCGAGCATCCATTCGTATGTGTCTGATACTAAAAAGAATCTAGATTTTATGCTTGAGATGGGATTGAACATATTTAAAGCAAGGCCTAACAAGGGTCATAAAATGTTAACTAAACTCCAAAAGCTTGGCAAATTAAAAGGAATTCTTACTCAAAATATTGACGGTCTTCACCAAAAAGCCCATAGTAAAAATATTGTGGAGTTACATGGGACAGCTCACGAAGCAATTTGTATGGGGTGTAATAAAATCTATCCCATTACAACGATGATAAATCAAGTTATGAAGGGTGAGAATCGTCCTTCATGCGAAGCATGTAATGGCCTATTGAAACCTAACGCGATTTTTTTTGGAGAACCTTTGCGTTCAGAAATATTGCGTCAAGCAGACGATATGATTAATAATTGCGATTTGTTAATTGTTCTTGGAAGCTCTTTATTAATATATCCCGTGGCATTTTATCCTAGAAAAGCACTTTCTTTGGGTGCTAAAATCGCAATTATTAACATTCAAGAAACGGATGTAGATTCATTAGCAGAAGTTGTAATCCACGAAAAAATCGGTAATGTATTCCCACTTATTGTTGAAATCGTTGAAGGGAAAATAAAGCAGAATAATTAATATTTTATATGTAATAAAAATCATATTTTCTAATTTATGTTAATAAAAATGTAAAAATAAAAATAAAAAAATAAAATTATTACTTACGAAGAGCTTTCTTATCGACCTTACCAACAGTAGTTAGTGGTAGTTCTTTAGTAAATTCGATTATTTTAGGGACTTCATAAGGCGAACACATTTCCTTAGCAAATTTTGTTATATCCTCTCTCAATGCGTCTTCGTTTCCATCAAATTCATAATTCGGATCAATCTGGATGAACGCTTTAACAGTTTCAGATCCAGGACGATCGGGATTGGGTAAACCGATTGTAGCTACTATTCCAATCGCTGGATGTTTAGTCAAAGTGTCTTCCAATTTAGCTGAAAATACTTTAAATCCTCCAACAATTATCATGTCTTTTGTACGATCGACTATTCGAATATAACCGTCCTCGTCCATAATTCCTACATCGCCAGTATG
>Ga0114919_10005073_pt1 | contig 10511 bp, 4 predicted proteins | sample BlataG_FD_88682 | JGI IMG/M metagenome (GOLD analysis project Ga0114919, IMG submission 88682) | Deep subsurface microbial communities from Black Sea to uncover new lineages of life (NeLLi) - Black_00105 metaG | ecosystem: Environmental > Aquatic > Marine > Oceanic > Sediment | place: Atlantic...
CGTGCGATCCCCGTTTGGACAAGGAATCCCGCCAGCGCGCCACCAACATAGTCTCGATGGTAGCCGAGGCTATCGCCGGCAAGGTGCGCCTCCCCTGCGGCACGCCGGTGGAAGTCGTGTGGACCGGCGTTCTCATCGACGACGAGAAACAGGCCGACACCGTCGCCCGACAGTTCCGCAAGGCAGGCGTCGATGCCGTCGTCGTCGCGCCGGACACGTGGGCCTTCCCGCAACTGACGCTCATCAGCCTGCTGAGCCAACTGCCCGCCGACGTGCCGGTCAACATTACCTGCGGCAACAGCGGGCCCAAGCCCGGCGTAGTCTACGCGCACGCCGTCACGGGCGCGCTGGCCCAAACAGGCAGGCTCGTCACGCTGAACGTCGGCACCTGGCCGGACACCGGCGCAAAGCCGCAGATGACCGCCGCCACCGCCGACGCACTGGTGGACTGGTCCTACGCGGCCCTGACCGTCGCCGGCCTGCGAGGCAGACGGGTGATGGTGCTGGGGCACGACTCGATGGGCATGGAGACGGCCCTTGCTCACGTGATGCCCACCCGCAAGACGTTCGGCCTGGAGATCACGCGGTTGGACATGAAGCTGCTCGCCGACATGCTCGCCAAGGGCGCTTACGACACCAAGGAGCTATCCGCGCTGCGGGCATGGGTGGACAAGCACGTCGGCACGCGCCTGGAACTCCGCGATGCTGAAGACAGCGAGCGGTTCAACCAGTCGCTGGCAATGTACCTGATCGTTCGCGACCTGATGGACGACCTCGCGGCCGTGGGCGGCGGGTTCATGAGCCAGATCGAGTGGGGCTCGGACCCGCGTGGCCTGCCGCTGCCGGTAGCCGACGTGATGGAGAGCCTGTTTAACACGACCTTCGACCACAACGGCGCCAAGCCCGCCATGCCCTTCGCCACGGAGGCCGACGTGCAGGGACTGCTGACGATGCTGTTCATGACGTGGCTATCCGGCGGTCAGCCGCCGCTGTTCATGGACTTCCGCAAGGTCTGGGAGCCGTGGGAGATCACCGCCCTGGCCAAGAAGCTCAAGATCAAGTTCACGGGCAAGGAGTTGTGGGCCAGCCGCGGCTTTGTCGACGGCGACAACAGCGGCTCGGCCAGCTTCAACTGGGCCGCCAGGCCGGGCGCCGCAGCGGCGACCTGCATGAAGGGCGTGTCCATGCCACTGGCTGAGCTGCACTACTTCCCCGGCGGCGGCAACGCCGTGAGCTTCTTCACGCCGGGAGGCATCGAGGGCATTGCCGCTCGGCTGGCCTTCAGCAGCATCAACGGCATGTTCTCCATGGTCTGGGACGAGGCAGTCACCACCGACATGCCGGACAAGCTCGCAAAGGCCGTCGCCGATACCTCAACGCCGATCTGGCCTCACACGTTCGTCGTGCCCAAGTATGCCTCGATAATCGAGTACAAACAGTACGCCCCGGCCAATCACTTTCACATGACCTGGAAGCTGCCCGTCGCCCGCATGCAGCACTGGATGGACCTGACGAACGTGCTGTCGGTCACGCCGTGGGCGGCCCGGCCGAGCTTCGTCGAGGGCGTCGACCGACCCCAGCCGCTCATTCACCTCATCAACGGTGGCGAGAGTTCAGCGAAGGCCCTCCTGGCACGATAGCGGAAACGGATTCCACCTCTCTTCGCGCAGTGAGAAGAGCGGCGGCGAAGACACAGCGAAGAAGCTCCCGGCGAGATACTCCCGAACGGGCGGATATGAAGCGAGCCGGTGGCCGCGGCTCTGATCCGTCGAAGTGTCGCGCGTTCGTATCTCCATGCCACAAGGGGCATCTGCCTCGCGCCTTTGACGGGCCGGTGTCACGGCCATCGGCTCTCAGTTGATTATACCACCATCGGGCGGGGCGCGGTCCGTGAAAGCGCCGGACCGGGGAAATATCTTGTGATTTCTTGTGTTCGCCGATGCCGATGGGTCTCATATGATGCTTGACACGGGCGGTCCCCGGGGCGTATACTTATGGGTAAGAGGCGGCCGCGAGCGCGGGGCTGTCCCCGCAGTCGCGACGGCCCTGCCGATGTGCGCAAGTCTTGTGAAAAAACTTTAGTAAGTGATTGACGGCGCATCGGCGGCACGTATAATACGGAACCCGCCTGATAGGGGCGGGGTTGCGGCGTCGGTGTGAGCATGCCGGCGACGGCTGGATAGCAGCCAGCGAAAAGCTATTTGACAAGTGAACAGTGATAGTCGTCACGAGGGTGTGACCTGCCGGTAAGCTGCTGTCACAGCAGCCCGGCGGGAATTATTCCTAGGGCCCCCACTTGCGAGGGGTGCCCGCTCAGAATCCTCGTGACAGCCTGCAAAAGGATTTTGAGTTTTGGCGCCCGCCACAGGCGGGTACCATGGCCGGGAGGCCCCCTTAAGAACTCCCGGCCAACCAGAATCATCTTCTTATCGACCCACGCCCGGTTTTGGGCGCGGTTCCAGTGATCAGCCTTCGAGCAATCGTTGGCGGGCACGCACGGTCGGATCGAGTCCGGTCGGGGCCGCGTCTTGCGGGATGGAACGATATATTAAGAGAAGAGTTTGATCCTGGCTCAGATCGAACGCTGGCGGCGTGGCTAAAACATGCAAGTCGAACGCGAAAGTTCCCTTCGGGGAGCGAGTAGAGTGGCGCAAGGGCGAGTAATGCATGGGTAACGTACCCTGGACACCGGGATAGCTGTGGGAAACCACAGGTAATACCGGATGAGACCACAGTGTCACATGGCACGGCGGTCAAAGGGCGGGGATCCCTTCGGGGACCTGTCGGTTTGGGAGCGGCCCATGTCTCATCAGCTAGTTGGTAGGGTAACGGCCTACCAAGGCTACGACGAGTACCGGGGCTGAGAGGTTGACCCGGCGCATTGGGACTGAGACACTGCCCAGACTCCTACGGGAGGCTGCAGTAACGAATATTCCGCAATGGGCGAAAGCCTGACGGAGCGACGCCGCGTGTGGGAGTAAGCTCTTCGGAGTGTAAACCACTGTCAGGGATTACCAAGCAAAGGCGGCTAATATCTGCCGGCGCTGAGGAGTCCCAGAGGAAGTCACGGCTAACTTCGTGCCAGCAGCCGCGGTAAGACGAAGGTGGCAAGCGTTGTTCGGAATCACTGGGCTTAAAGAGTATGTAGGCGGCCTGTCAAGCGTCTTGTGAAAGCCCTCGGCTCAACCGAGGAATTGCTTGGCGAACTGACTGGCTTGAGGCAGGTAGGGGCGTGTGGAACTCTTGGTGGAGCGGTGGAATGCGTAGATATCAAGAGGAACGCCAGAGGCGAAAGCGACGCGCTGGGCCTGTCCTGACGCTGAGATACGAAAGCCAGGGGAGCGAACGGGATTAGATACCCCGGTAGTCCTGGCCCTAAACGATGTCCACTAGGTTGGAGCTTCTCTGACGGACTTCCAGCCGAAGCAAAAGTATTAAGTGGACCGCCTGGGGAGTACGGTCGCAAGGCTAAAACTCAAAGGAATTGACGGGGGCTCACACAAGCGGTGGAGCATGTTGCTTAATTCGATGCAACGCGAAGAACCTTATCCTGGGTTTGACATGCTTGGATGCCTACTGGGAAACCAGGTCGGCTGCCCTTCGGGGTGAAACTTGCACAGGTGCTGCATGGCTGTCGTCAGCTCGTGTCGTGAGATGTTGGGTTAAGTCCCGTAACGAGCGAAACCCTTGTCGCTAGTTGCCAGCGCGTAATGGCGGGGACTCTAGCGAGACTGCCGGTGTTAAGCCGGAGGAAGGTGGGGATGACGTCAAGTCCTCATGGCCTTTATGCCCAGGGCCGCAAACGTGCTACAATGACCGGTACAAACCGACGCGAAACCGCGAGGTCAAGCAAATCGGAAAAAGCCGGCCCCAGTTCGGATTGGAGTCTGCAACTCGACTCCATGAAGTCGGAATCGCTAGTAATCGCGTATCAGCGTGACGCGGTGAATGTGTTCCTGAGCCTTGTACACACCGCCCGTCAAGTCATGGAAGCTGGGAGCACCCGAAGTCGCCCCAACTCAGGGGTGCCGAAGGTGAGCTTGGTGACTGGGACTAAGTCGTAACAAGGTAGCCGTAGGGGAACCTGCGGCTGGATCACCTCCTTTCTAGAGGAATATCTAGAATTGCCGAGTGGCGGGTCATCTGCGTGCATGCCGCACGCACCCAACCCCCCGCCCGCAGAGCGATCTGCACGGCGAAAAGTCAGCACACGCTCGTTCCCGAAGGGAACGACCCTCCGAAGCCTTGGCGAAGGAGGGCTATCCCATGGGAGCAATCGGCCGGCAACGGCCGACACAAGACGACCATCACTGTTCGATAACAAGACCCCGTGCCCTTCGGGCCGCGGGGTCTTTGTTTATTGTCCACGATCCCCAAGCCCTCCGTAGCCTTGTGCGAAGGAGGGCGACCATCACTGTTCACAGCATACAAAGCCGCGTCCACAACGGACGCGGCTTTGCTTATGCGCGAATCACGGCGTAGGGGGTAGAGCGGCCCGTACGGGCCGCCAGCACCCTAACGCCAGCGATCCCATTGTCGCGGCCCTCCCCGCCTGCGGCCGATTCACATGAATCGGCAGATAGGTGCTATCGTTGAACGACCCTTCGCTTCAGCAGCGCCAGACCACCAAGCGTCAGCAACGACAGCAGTCCAGGTCCTGGTATAGGGGTGCCTGTGACTTCTGCCGAGGCTTCTATTGTGTAGATGCTCAGCCAATCTACGGCGCTGTCAGTCGTCCATACGAGATCCGTGAAGACCCAGATATCGGCTATCCCGTTCGATACAGTCTCTTCACCAAACAGGACACTCGCCGATGTGGCGGAACCGGTGCATGGACTGGCGTACTCGATCTCGTGTGCCCATCCACCACCCGACGAAGGCGCATAGGCGCTGAACAAGAGACGAGAGCAGGGGTTTGGCCAGTGAGCGTTCACCCAGTAGTGTGACCCGGTCCAAGCAAGCTTCACGGTCTCGACGGAGTAGAACGCAGAACAGTCAAAGAACAGATGCGTCCAAACGCCGTATGTATAACCCGCTTCATCCTCGTCGCGGTAGGATAGGAACGCCCATCCTGTCTCCAAGTCGCCGTCCGTGATGCATCCGCCAAATAGACCACCGGCCAGTACCCGCGCGTCGTCAAAACTGGTGCCGGCTTCTACCTTAATTAGCGGAACATTCAGGGTGACAACCTCAGCTATGGCCCTTTGGGAAGAGCCCAATAGAAGCATGAACAGAATCCAGAGAAACAGCCTAACTACATTTTTCGGTCTAGCATGCATTGCCGATGCCTCCTGTACATTCCAAAGTGCCCATATCCCATCCGACATCTCCCGGATGACCTTGCCCGGCTCCACCGCGGGGCGAATGATCAAACATTATACTGCCCCCCCCGCTTGCGCCAAGCGCGTAGGGCGGGGCGCCAGGCCCCGCCCTACCACTACGAATCATCGGCCGCATGGATGGCGCGCACGAACGCGGCCAGGCTATCGGCGTATTGGTCTTTCTTGACGGCCTTGCGACGCAATCCCATGCGGGCGACCACTTCCCCGCCACACATGTCGGCCATCGCCTCCAGCGTTTGATCTATCGCCGATACGTGAGTCGTGCAGAAAACCGCCGCTCGCCGGATCCGTCGGCCGTGCTCTGCCAGAAACGCGCGAACCGCGCTTGACATGGTGCCCGCCCACACAGGCGTGCCGACAATGACCAGGTCGAAATCGGCCGGGTCGTTGGTCATGGGCTGAATGGGCACGGCTTTCTTGGTGAGGGCGTCTTTGCCGGCGGCCAGAGAGCCCAGCGGCCCCTTGCGGTTCTTCGTGTCGATTAGTTCCTCGACAGTGGCGCCAAGTGCCTGGGCGACCTTATCGGCGACCGCCCGCGTTGTTCCCGTGCGGGAGTAGTAGACCACCAGTGCATTCACGGCTGTACCTACCTTCCTGGCCGGTTGTTGTCAGGCGAGGTCTCGGCGCACGCCGGGGCCTCGATCTGCGCTGCGGCGCCGTTTTAGCGTCTCTGGCGGCGTCTGTGGAGCAGGCCAAGCCCGCCGACGGCCAGCAGAGGAGAAATTAGGGACAGGCACCTATTATTTATTTTTGGTGCCGATCGTCGTCAACGCGGCGATCCTGCTGCTTGCGATTGCACTGCCCGCCGAGACGCTCGTGACATTGTTGAGACGACCGTCTTCGCGGGACAGCTCTCCCGAGGAGGCATGACCGCTCGGCCCGGCGCGGGCGGACCTGAGCCGTCAGTCGCGGCCTACTACAGGCGGCGCAGAATGCGGGCGGCCTGGGTGGCGTCGGCGGCGCTGTCCAGGACGATGTGAACGACGAACTTTTTGCCCGTCGTCACCGTGCTGATCTCCCGCACGTTGATGCCCGCGTCGCCCACGGCCTTGGTGACCCGGGCGCCGATGCCCGGCTTGTCGGGGCCCTCAACACGCAGCACCGACAGGCGGTTGGCCTTGGTGAAGCGCGCCTTCCTGGCGGCCTTGTTTTGGGCGGCACCTTTCAGCGGACCAACGTAGGCTACGCTCTTGCCTCTGCGCTTCTCCCGAGGGTGGGCCAGCAGGAACTCGAGATCGGCCCCGGCGTCGGAGAGCACGGCGAGCTTCTTGGCCAGCGCGCCCGGCTTGTCCTGAAGGTTGGCTGAATACACATCCACTCTGGCAACGTCTAGTTTCATGATGTGATCTCCCGAGCTCGAGTAGTGACGTTATTGCTCGTCTAAGTATACGCGCATGGACATGGCGGGCCAGACGATTCTGCAAGTATCTGCTCCGCCGGGCGAAGACCGGGCCCCGACAATGCCGTTGCAAAGCACCCGGCCGCGTGCATAATGTGTGGCTCAACTTGCCGACCCGAAAGGACCCCGTCATGGGACGCCGACGAGATAGACTATCGAAGCGACTGGCCAGGCAGAAGCTGACCCGGCGCAAGAACACCCGCCGCAAGGTCCGCCAGCGCGAACGCAAGGCCGAAAAGTTCGTCGCCCGCGCAGAAGCAGCAGCGTAGCCCCCCCCGTGCTCAGCCCGGCCTCCGTCGCGCCGCGCCGCCGCGCAGGAATGATGGAGTTTAGCCGGCGATAGCATGTCCCCGGCGCCGAGCCCCGCCGCGTGAGAAATCGCGCCCCAAGACGCCCCGTTGGGGCTTGGCCTTGCCGGGCCCCGCTCACCCAGGGCTCGCCTTCGGCTTCGCCCTGGGCTACTCAAGACGGCCCTTCGGGCCTGGCAGCCCGCGGCAGAAGTCATTCTTTCGCGGCCCACCGCGGCGGGTGTCGCTCCAAGTGGCATGGGAGAGACGCCCATGCCACTTCCGGCCCGCCGTTAGACGGTGTGGATGACGAGCGTGTTTATCGTTCCCGGCCGGCCTATGGGTCGGCCTGACACGACGACGATCTTGTCGCCCTTTTTCGCCCACCGCAGGCGGCGGACCTCTTTGCCGGCCACGGCCAACACGTCGCGAGTGTGCTCGACGAGAGGCACCTGTCTGGACGCCACCCCGTACAGCAGACATGACTGTTGAGTAACGCGCTGCGAGGTCGTCAGCGCCAGGATCGGCACGGGCAGGCGCATCTTGGAAAGCAACTGCCCCGTCAGCCCCGACATCGTGAACGCCACCACCGCCTTGACCTGCTCGCCGTAGATCAGCGTTCTCGCTGCGCGGACAATCGCCAGGCGGTCGCCGCCGACTTTCGCTCGCCGGCGCGACATTGCCATGCCCATGTCGGCCCGCGGCAGCAGGTCGCCGACCCGCCGGGAGGGAGAGGACCCCGCCCCCTGCTCGCCGCGGTGCGCCTCGGCCTTGGCGGCGATCGTGTTCATCATGCGGACGGCCTTTTCGGGGTACTTGCCCACTGCCGTTTCCCCCGAGAGCATCACGGCGTCGGCGCCGTCCAGCACGGCGTTGGCCACGTCGGACACTTCCGCCCGCGTCGGCGTGGGGGCGTCCGTCATGCTCTCGAGCATCTGCGTGGCGATGATGCAGCACTTGCCCGCCTCCGCGCACAGCCGCACCAGTCGCTTCTGCACGAGGGGCACCTCCGGCAGGGACATCTCCACGCCCATGTCGCCGCGCGCGACGAGCACGCCGTCGGCCGCGTCGATGATGGCGTCGGCGTTCTTCACGGCCTGGGGCTTTTCTATCTTGGCGATAATCTTCGCTTCACTGCCGGCCGACGCCAGCAATTTCCGCAGCGCCTCCACGTCGCCCGCCCTTTGCACGAACGACAGCGCCACGTAGTCGAAGTCGCGCTTCGCGATCCACCGGGCATCGGCGGCGTCTTTCTCGGTCATGGCCGACAGGGCCAGCTTCGTGGCCGGCAGGTTGACGCCCTTTCCGCCGGACAGCACGCCGCCGGTGACCACGCGACAGACGATTCGCCTCGGCGCGTCGGTGCGGACGACCCGCAGTTCGATTTTGCCGTCGTCCAGCAGTACCTTCTGTCCCTTGCGGGCGGAGTCGATCAGCTCGGTAAGCGTGGTGGATATCCGCTTGGCCGTGCCCTCGACGGGGCGGCGCTGAATGATGATCTCGCTGCCGTCGGCGAGCAGGGACGATCCGCCGGCCATGGCGCCGACGCGGATCTTTGGCCCGCACAGGTCGGCCATGACGGCCAGGGGCTCACCCAGCTCAGCCTGGACGGCGCGGACGTTGGCGAGCGTCCGCTCGTGATCGGCGCTGGTGCCATGCGAGAAGTTGATGCGAAACACGTCCGCGCCGGCCTTGGCCAGCCGGCGGAGGACGGGCAGGTCCCAACTGGCCGGCCCTATCGTGGCGACGATCTTGGTCTTGATGATCATGTCAGGCCCCTCAGGGCACGTTGCGGCGAGCGGCGAACTAGAATTGACGCCCTAGCATGCCAACGTCGCCGCCCGTGTGCAAGCATGCCGGACAGGCGGCTCGCGCCCGCCCGGCGAAGTTGACAGTGCAAGCTGCTCCGTGACGGGTATAATCGACGGGTGGTGCCGGGGCTCACACGGCCTCCGCGTAACGCCAGCACAAGAGGGCAATTGTTATGTTCGCGAGACGCATGCAGCAGTGGCTTGTCGCCTGCCTGGTCGCCTGGCCGGCAGTTGCCGCCGCGGCGGACGGCGACGACAGGGCCGTCACCAGCAACGATCTGGTGGCGCAGATGCGAGCCGTCTGGACCAAGACGATCCTCGACACCTACGACGCCACGGCCGACGCCGACGCCCCGTGGAACGACGACGCCCACAGCTTCATCGACAACTACATAACGCTGCTGTCGAGTATCCACACGACGTCGCTGGCACTGCCCCCGCTGGAGGACGTCGAGAGGATGGGGCGGGAACTGCTCGCCGCCGGGTGCGACGAGCCGATCATCCATGTCCTCTACGGGCGGACGCTGTTCGGCCAGGGCATGATCGGCGAGGCCATGCCCTACCTCCACAGCGGCTACGAGCGTTGCCGCGGGACGGCCAACCTGCAACTGCTGACGGGCACGACGGCGATGCGGCTGGCGCAAGGCATGGCGGCGCTGGGCCAGGGGGGCGATCAGGTCGAGCAATACTACGCCGAGGCGGTCACGGCCGTTGCCCAGGCGGCGGGCAACACGATGTACGTCGAGGACGAGCAGAGCGCCCTGCTGGAGATCATCGGGCGGTACTGTTCCAGCGACCTGTCCGCCGAAAACGTCCACGAGCTCGTCACCCAGTGCGTCGCCCAGGAGCACTCCCGCCGGTGGCTGTGCATGATGCTGGCCGGGCTGGAGCACCTCGAGGCCCTGCGTGCGTCTGGCTACCCGGACCCGCGGGGGTCGAGTCCCCGGCCTATGCCCCTCCGTATCGCGGACGGACAGTACGTCCAGAGCGGTGAGAACGGCGAGGAATCGACCGTCGAGGCCGAGCGGCTGCTGACCGCCGCGTGGGAGCTTCGCCCCGAGCGTCCCCAGGCCGCGACCGCTATGATACGCCTGGAGATCTACACGGACTATACGGACTCGGGCTTGGCGGAGGCCTGGTTCGACCGCGCGGTGGAGGCCCAGGCCGACTACGGCCCGGCCCATTACGCCTATATCTTGCATATCCTCCGGGGCGACATCTGGAACATGGACGATATCTTGCGGCGGTACGGGCGAAGGTGCCTGGCCGGCAACTACGAGACGTTCGAACCGTCGTACTACTTCACGGCCATGACGTACGCCGCCCACAACGAGAACGAGTCTCATTACCGCTATGGGCAAAATCCCCGCTCGTACCTGGACGGGCCTGAGGCGTCGGCCGGCTTTAAGAAGATGCTGAAAGGCTACGACCGGGCTGAGCTGTCCGGGGAGTTGCTCAGGTACGTCAGCCTGATGGGGGCGGCCGTATCGTGCCTGTCGCGGGACTGGCAGCAGGCCCGGGAATACCTCGACGCCGTCGATGACCTGTCCGGCCACATCGACCGCGCCGAGTGGTTCTTCCGGCAGGTGGACCTGAACGCAAGCGTGGCCATCGCCCAGGCCTACGCCGAGACAGGCCCCGCCGCCGACGCCCTCGCCGCCGCCAGGGCCCA
>Ga0114919_10005074_pt1 | contig 10510 bp, 8 predicted proteins | sample BlataG_FD_88682 | JGI IMG/M metagenome (GOLD analysis project Ga0114919, IMG submission 88682) | Deep subsurface microbial communities from Black Sea to uncover new lineages of life (NeLLi) - Black_00105 metaG | ecosystem: Environmental > Aquatic > Marine > Oceanic > Sediment | place: Atlantic...
TAAAAGGGAGGATAGTAGATATTGAGGAAGGAGAGGGAGTTCCATTATCATTAGATAACATTACTGGTGACGATGCCATTGAAGACCTACAAACAGAATTGAAAGTGTGGAGGGAAAAATATAAGTATCTTAAAGAAAATATGGAAAATCCAGACTCCGCTTTGTCTTCAGGAGAGGGGAATACTGAATTGATTCTTGAGCTTCAAAACAGAGCAATTGAATTGGACGCTCAAGTAAAGAAATTTAAGTCTCAGTACACTGATGCACTTCTTTTAGCAGAAAAGGCAATTAACGAATTAAAAAAGCGAAAAGGATAGTACCTATGACTAACTTCTTACTTTATAATTAAAACATTACAATTCTTTTCTATTTTCATATTTACACTTAGATTATTAAGATAAGTTAAGAAATCATTAATTTTAATTTAGATACCTCAAATTATTACTTATTGTTATTATATCAAATGAAAAACAAGTGTTATTATGGATATAAAAAGTATTAAATCTCTCCAAGAAGAATTATCTACTCTTATTGGAGTATCTGGTCACGAGGACGATGTTAGTAGTTTTATTTTGAATTTAATTGAGAGAGAGAATCTAGCTGATAAAGCTTGGATTGACCCTCTAGGAAATGTTCTTGCAATAAAAAAGGGGACAAATGGGGAAGACAGAATTTTATTAGATGCCCACATAGACGAAATAGGGTTTATGGTTTCTCATATTGAAAAGAGTGGATTTTTAAGATTTGTTCCAATTGGAGGTTGGGATAAAAGAATTTTATTAGGTCAATCTGTCGTGGTTCGCTCTAATCTTGGAGAGAGATTTCACGGAATTATTGGCTCAAAACCCCCCCATCTTACATCATTAAACGAAAGAAAGAAGATTGTAGAAATTTCCGATATGTATATTGACATAGGAATGAATTCAATAGATGAGGTTAAGAATAATAATATAACCATAGGAACAACTGGCACACTCTTTTCTCAGTTTTTAGACTTTCCAAATAATATGGTTCGCGGTAAAGCTTTTGATGATCGTACTGGAGTTAACGTACTCATTCAGATTTTAAGACTACTCAAGGAAAATTTATCGTTTAAAGGAACAGTATTATTTAATTTTGCAGTCCAAGAAGAAGTAGGAGGGAGAGGAGCGATCACTGGAGCTTTTAAACTCGAGCCTACAATTGCTATTGCTATAGAAAATACCACAGCTGCTGATGTTCCAGGTATAAGAGACGCAGAAATCCCAGCATATATAGGAAAAGGTCCTGCAATTACAGTCGCAGATATATCAATTATATGTAGTCCAAAAGTTAACGAAAGGCTTGTGAAAAACGCTGAACTTGACAATATTCCATACCAATTTAAGAAACCTATGTATGGAGGAACCGACGCGGGCAAGATTCATATTACTCGTGCGGGTGTGCCCAGTACTGTGGTTTCAGTACCTTGTAGGTATATTCATTCTCCGACATCGCTATTAAAATTAGATGATATTCTTAAGACTGTTCATATTATTGACGCGTTCATACGAAATAAAGCTGATGTCTAAGGAAAAAAGAAAATAAAAAATTATTTTAATTTTTATCTTTGTTTTGGAGGTTTAATCTTATATGCTATAATTGCAGATCCAACTGACATTACTCCCATCACTATAAAAAGTATTAAGTAGCTTCCAAAAATGCTAACGAATAGGTTTACACCAACAGCACCAATAAATCCTGCGACACCGTAAGCTGTAAAAACAATTCCATAGTTAGGACCTAGATTTTTTGAACCAAATAGATCAGCTGTAGCTGTAGGAAATAAGCTGAAATTCCCACCAAAACAAAAGTAGATTGCGCACGTGATTATAAGGAAATACGCTTCGTTAATATTCGTCGTGAAATATATAAACATCAATATCGCTTGGGTAGAGAACATAATCAACATCGATTTCTTATAGGTTATCATATCTGCCAGTTTACCCCAAACTATTCTGCCCAGTCCGTTTAACAAAGCAGCTAAGCTACCAATTAGCACGAAATCACTGGTTCCTATAGCATAGATGAAGTTGTCTCCAACATCGACAGACTTTGCGAATGCAGCGTACGATCCGATTACCATTAAACCAGACATCGCGCTTAACGCAAAGGCTGTCCAAAGCATCCAAAATTGTGGTAGTTTCACAGTTTGACCTCTTTCAAATTCTAACCCAGATGTCCCACTTTCTACAGAAGGAGGTGGAGGTGTCCATCCATCAGGTTTCCATCCTTCAGGAGGGTTGCTAAGAGTAAAAGCACCAACGATTATTAGTACGAGGTAGATAATACCCAAAACAATAAACATTACGGGGATATTTTGAGTAATTGTTGAAACGAAGCTTGGATCCGTTGTCTCTAGGTTTGTTGGATTAACTAAAGCTTTTATTACGTAATTGAACACAAATGCCCCAGCTCCAAAACCCGCTACAGCAATTCCGTTAATAAAACCTTTTTTATCAGGAAACCATTTGCCCGCAGAAGCGATGGGACATACATACCCAAACCCTATACCTGCTCCAAAGATGAATCCATAAGTAATTAAAAGACCAATAAAATTAGTCATAAATGCAGATGATATTACTCCAATTCCAATTAAAATTCCACCCACGATTGCGATCTTCTTTGGACCGTATTTCTGTTGCAATTTCCCGGCAAAAATCATAGTAACTGCAAAGGATAACAATCCTACACCAAAAATATATACGGTAACTTCTCTCATTTCGTTCAAGAAGGGAGAGACAAAGATGGTAATAGTTCCCCAAGAGTAGATTGTACCTAGCGCCAATTGTATAAGAATTGCTCCAATTACAACTATCCATCGATTTCTTACTTTTTGTTCAGTCGACATTTTATATCAAGATAAGTATTTTATTATGTTTAGAAGTTATGTGAAAGTTAAAAACATTTCATTAATAAAATATTAAGGATTCTAACCGTAATTTACTATAACCAGGTTAAGAATCATTCAAGAAAATGGATTAAATTCATATAATACATCATCTTCAAAGTTTAATAAGATACCAGAGTTTAACTCCTTTAAACTTATTCGCTCTGTATTTTTTATCAAAAATTCCTCGTTAGATAAACCTTTACTATACCAATGTTTTAGTAATCCAACTCGGTTTAATTTATATTTGCTTAGGACATTAGTAATAAAATTGATCCAATTGTTAATTTCAATATTCTTCTCAACTGGAGTCAAATTATCATGACCTTTAGGTTTTTTATTATTAATTTTTTCTAAAATCCAAAGATGGATTTGCTCATCTGTCCATCTTTTCTTTCTTAATTCTCTTATTTTTTGTGATTTTAGTATTTTGTTATACTCAGGTGTTATACTTCGAGAACCCAAGGAAGTATTACAATCACAATAACTTTTTGTGGCCCTTAAATATATCTCATCTGGTCTAAGTTGGGATGTAATATTTGTATTTTTAAGTATAGAGAAGGCCATATCAAACTTTCCGAGAATAGGTTTAAGAGAATCAAGTTTCGTGTCTTTTGGGAGTGTTGCTGTAATATAATAACACATGAAGTCTAAACTTTTATTTTTATTAGTTAATATTCAATGAATAAATTTTTAGGTTTTTCTGCTGATCATAGTAATTTATTGGTACTTATTATTAGTTTCCAAATCATTTCAAAAAAAATTGAATAAGAATCCATTATTTGAAATTCGCTTTATCTTTTTTTCCGTAATTTATTTTACCTAATTAATTAATTTTAAAGAAGAGTTTTTATATAATTTGGAGTCTGAATATTAAACTATGAATACTTCAAATTTATCAAAAAAAAGAGTAGTATTAATTTTCATTTTTCTCGCTATTTTCACAATCGGAACGGTGTTTATGTTTATAACACCTCTTAGCGTAAAAAGTACGTATGGATTATCAACTCAAACGAGTGATGGAGTTACAATTTCTTTTAATGTGTTTGAACCATCCAGCGGCGGACTTAACAAACCTGCTATCATAATCGGGCATGGTTCAATGGTTAACAAAGAAATGGTAAAAGGATACGCACTAGAACTCGCAGCGGCAGGATTTGTTTCTGTGCCGTTTGATTTTAGAGGTCATGGACAAAGTACTATGGTAGAACCGGATAATAAGACAAAGGATATTATCGCAATCAAAGAATATCTTGGTACTAGGGGCGATATTGATATGAATTCGCTAGGTTATATAGGATATAGCATGGGAGGTTTAGGACAACAACTCATAGATAGCGATCTATCATTTAAATGCTTTATAGGAATTGGTACGTGGTTATATCCAACTCTTAGGACAGGGGATTCGGCCGATCCGTTAAATGTGCTCATGATTCAAGCATTGTTTGACGAAGCTGTTGAACTTCCAACTCTTAAAGAAAGTTTAGCAACAAGGGTGGGAATTCCGATTTCAAATGTAGATGTAAACAAATTGTACGGATCATTTGAACAAGGAAACGCGTCTATGATTTATTTAGACGATAACAGTAATCACCTTACGCTTGCCTGGGACGAAGATTTTATCCGGGAAGCAAGAGATTGGGCTATCAATTCATTTGATCTCGACGTAGTAGACGAAACTTACTATGTAAATATTAGAGGCTTGATACTTTTAATGCAAGTTTTTGGAGGAATCGCGTTATTTTTTTACATAGTTGAACCCTTAATTAGATTAAGTTTAAATGAAAAGGAAGAGAAAGAAAGGGATTTCCACTATTTCAAACCTGAAACTAAAGAGAGTTCAATTAAAAGTATATCGATTAAAACGATCGTATATTCAATTGTGCTTGGCATTCCCGGTGTATTAATCTTTATTCCGTTATTACTAATATTGCCTTTAGCTGTTGCTGGTTTCGTAGTAGCTTTGTTATTTGGTCAATCATTTGGAATACTTATTTTACTATGGAGAATAGGAAAGAAATCCGATACACCTCTGAAAACGATACTCTCAACGCCGTTTAAAGGAAGGAATAGGTTTTTCAGACAAGTGATTGCAGGTGCAGTTTTAGGAGCTATATTGTATATTATCGTTTACCTTTCCGTAGGATTAAACTATTTAGGCTTGGTACCTTCGATAACTAAACTGTGGACGATTCCAATTTACTTCTTAATATGCTTTTTCGTCATTCTAATTCTTAACCTGCTCACTCAAGTGATACTTCAAAACAAGTTCGACGATTCTATTAAAAGCGTTTTAAAAGTCCTATTTTTAGGGGCGTTCTTTCCACTTTTATATTACATAGTGTATTTATTACTCGTTAGCGTTCTTATGAGAAGCTTATTCTACTTTGGAACCTTCATTCCTATTTCAATCCTTATGTTCACTCTAACATCAGGAGTATCTATAATATGTTATAGAAAAACGGGTAATGTCATTACTGGAGCTATCGTAAACGCTCTTTTGTTGACTTTTCTGATTGTTACTATGTCTACACCACAAAGCGGACTATTGTTTATGGCGAATTTATTATTTCACTGAAAGAATTTTTCAAATCTTTTCTTTTTTTTTAATATTGAATAGTTTTTCTGCTATTTTACCATTTAGTTTAGACAGAAAGTGTGTTTCTCTAACAATACCTAGCTTTTAGATTAAATTGAAGAAAAAGCTAAAAATCTTATAAATTATTGTATATATATTTGTATTAAGCAAATAATTCATTATCGAGATAGATGTCGTCTTTTAGAGGATTCGTATGGTCTTTTGTTTTTTTATTAACTGCAGCGATTTATAGCTCTATTCCGACGCACCTAATATTTAACTATTGGGCGTGGTTAAATACGCTGATATTTGATGGTGAACCAATTTATACTCTTTTGTTATTTGTATTATTTTTATGGATTGTCGCTTTAATCATTACTTTAATATATATCGTAGCCTCGATTCGTGCAATCGTTCAGAGAAAAAACGAGGATTCAGGTATCCCAAAAGGAGTTTATCGTTTTGGTTTTGCTTCTACTATTCTTGTTATAGCTTACATGGTTATATGGTACATACTTTTTACTAAGATAGCATTTTTCTCAATGTTGCCTCCTCCTCTATAAAAAGAAAAAATGGAATTAGAGGTTTAATTTTGAATATATATCTATTTTAGATTTATCGGATAATTTCCAAACTCTTTTGTTGCTTCTACCATCCATCGTAAATTATCCACCTTGACCGTAGGATGCATATTAGCAGCACTTACTATGTAGCCTCCACCAGGACCAGCAGTTTTAATTGCATATTTAACACCTTCAAATACTCCATCTCGAGTTCCATAAGTAAGGTCGTGAGCAATATCAATATTCCCCATAAGGCACAATTTATCTCCGACTTTCTTCTTCACGAGAGCTAAATCAACACCCGCTGTGGGTTCCAGGCTATGTAAACCGTCAAAACCACAATTAACAACGAAATCTAACAACGGTGTAACTTGACCGTCAGTATGTAACACGATTTTTTTCCCTCGTTCGTGCACAGCATCAGTAATTATTTTATATGCGGGTAATAACACTTCAGTAAACTTGTTCGGACTCATCATTGGACCAGTTTTATACGCTAAATCACCAGATTCTACAAATAATTCGGCACCAGCATCCATATAGGCGTTATAACAAGCAGCTGTGAATTCAGCTATTACTTCGTGAACTTCTTTAATAAAACGTGGATTTTTATGAAGCATTCGAGAAAAGTAAGTCATGCCCATACCTTGCGAAGCACTTTCAAATACGCCGGCTAAATCGTTGGTCACAGCGACGAAAATTTTATCTTTGTGTTTCTTATTTATTCGCCGGAAGAATTTTTTAGCCATTTTGGTGTATTTCTCAGTCATAGGTCCTTCAATGTTCTCTTTAGTCTCTTTCCATTTCTCAGGAGAATTCATTGTCCCATATAAGTAATAGGGATTGATATTTCCTTCGTTATTTCGAGCTTCCCACACCCGCCCGAAAATATCTTTCATAAGAAGTCGAGGATCGTTTGGATCTTCATAAATATAAAAAGGTAATATCCCCACCTGCATGCAATCAAGCCCGATTGCAGCAGCAGCTTCCACACACCTTGAAAATACGCTCGTTTCTATACCTTCTATAAGGTTAGACAATTCTTCTGCCCATCCCTCAGGATTTTCTCGTTGCAACTGTTCTATAGTGTCAAAATCGGTAATTTTTGGTTTCCCTAGTACTATATCAACATTATTTGCATCAATAAGAATAGCATGGCACGGAACTCTATCTGGCTCCTCTAAATTCAGTGCTGCTAGAACTCTTTCTCTACAATCCATTTGATTTCACTCTTTTTAACAAACTAAAAGATGTTTATATATTAGGTTTAGAAAAGTAATTTTAACATTTTAAAGATTATTACTGGATTTCTTACAAGAAATTTTAGTACGAAACTTAAAACAGTTCGTTTTCGTAGTAGTTTAATTATTAATGCTTTTGGAAAATCCATATCACCGTATAATGTTATTAAATGCTCAATTCTATTCTCTTTTATTATTTTAAAGAAAATTTCAAAATCTTTAGCATTAAACTTCTCCAATATAAGCCGAATAAGGTAATGGAGCTTTAATTCTTTGCCAATTGTTCGAGAACAAGGCTTTTCATAATTCTTTTTAATGAATCGCTGTGAGAAAATTCTATTTTTAAAGCAGAGATTAATACAATTAGAAGCGTACTTCGCAGCGGTCAACAACATGACAATTCCTCCCCCTGTTGTTGCCTTTACTTGACCAGCTGAGTCTCCTAATAATAAAATATTATCAAACGCGATTTTACTCATAATTCCGTAAGGAATAATCCCTCCCTGCTGGTCTATTTTGTTATCGATATCGATATCTAATTTTTCTAAGTAACTTTTGAAACAGTTATTCACATTTTTAGCGGCAGCGATACCAATACGAAAGATACGTTTACCCTCGGGAACTATCCATCCAAATAACTGCTTCCATTGGGGATCAAAATACATCGCAGCTTCGTCTTCATTAAAATTTGCTTTAATTCTAATTTGAGAAGCATAAAGGATATTATTTTTCACATTCAATTGCTTTCCTACTGAAGAAAGCGGTCCGTCACACCCAATTAGCACCTTTGTTTTAATAATTCGTTTGGAAGTTTCAACCAAAACATATTTTTTGCCTTTATCGATGCGATATTCAAACGACTTATATCTTTCACCAAGGAAATAAGTGATTCTCTTATTAATCTTATTTTTGTTGTAATACAAACGATCAAGCATAATTCTATCAATGACGTAAGGTCGCTCGTCTCCTGAAAGGCTGATATACTTACCTGATGGGCTCATGATTTTTGCTGATGAAACTCGATTTAAAATAATATTAGTGGGCAATTCAATTAATTGACTTAACTTCTGAGAGATTATCCCGGCACATTGAAATGGTATACCGATTTCTTTGTGGTCTTCGAGAACTATAATCCTCAAATTTGATTTAGATAATAAATGGGTCAAATAATTGCCTGCAATACTTGCACCAACAATACAAACATCATAAGAATCAGAACCAAGGTTCATTATTAAAAATAAAATTGATTAAATATTTAGAAGTTTTGATTCACCAGAGAGGATTAATATAGAAAATTATTCTATTATAATTATGAAGTTCGGATACTATGTTAGATAAGTTTACAGCTATCCCGAAATACGAGATTTAACTGTAAAAATAGAACGATTGGGCTTTGATTCTGCTCATGTAAATGATCATCTTTTCCATGGTCCATTAAAAAAAGACCCCTATTTAGAAGCTATGATGCTTATGTCTGCTTTGGCAGCTGAAACATCAAAAATAAAACTAGGGCACCTAGTCTTATGTAACTCTTTCAGAAACCCTGCTTATTAAGCTAAGATGGTCTGTACATTAGATAATATTTCAAATGGAAGAGCTTTATTTTGGCTTGGGGCAGGATGGTATGAAGATGAGTATAAAGGATACGGATATCCCTTCCCTACTCCCAAACAAAGGGTTGATGAACTCGAAGAATCTTTAATAATCTATAAGAAACTTTTTACAGAGAGAGTCTCGGATTTTGAGGGTAAGTTCTGGAAGTTAGAAAAAAATCGAAATATTCCTAAGCCTATCCAAAAACCTTATCCACAAATAGTTCTGGGAACATCAGGAAAAAGAATGATAGATATAGCGTGTCGAGAAGCTGATGGCATTAATTTAATAAGCATAAAAGCTGATGATCTCCCTGACTCTATCAATAATATAAAAACGAATTTAAAAAAATACAATAGGAACATATCTGAATTTGAAGTTTCTTGTTGTAGTATTATAACTCTAACAGACAATCAACAAGAAATAGACAATTTAAAAGTGGAATATCAACCTTACGGAAATCATTACATAGGTTTTCCAGAGGATGTAAAGGAAGAGATGGATAATCTTGAAGAATTAGGATTTGGAAAGGTGATGTTATGGGGGGTATCAAAATCAAAGCAATCAGAATCTATAAAGGATCCATTAGAGACTTTCGCTAATAAAATAATGAGATGAACATAAATTCAGTCCTTTCTATAACCAAGATCCATCATCATACCATATACAATACCTAATGCAATTCCATTAAATACTGAATCATTCCCAAAGGATAAATCAGTTCTGGGGATTAACATTGGCATGATGTGCTCAAACACATACCTAGTTTCTGGTTTTTCATTATAGAACTTGATAATCGCTTCTCTAAACTTCCTCATGAAAGATTCGTGTTCTAAAAGTAGAGTTCGGAAATTTTCTTTACCGGTTACAACTCCAAAATGACCAAAACCGGCTTCAGAAGGAGAGAGATTCTTAAGGTTTTGTAAAGTGTTCATATATTGCTCGTGATTATAATAAGTGGGCATTGATGTAGGCATTGTGACTAATTCTGAAGAATGATAAATTGTTCCAACGCTTTCTCCAAGATGGATAAAGTCAAGGCTACCGTCTTTTACAAATACGGGACATTGATGATCAGGAGTATGTCCGGAAGTTTTTAAAATTCCAAACTTCACTTCTGAACCATTGATTGAAAATGAATCTAAAAAATTGAGATTATTTGGGTTGCTAGCAAAGTTGGTACTAGGCGTATTAATTTTAAAAGCGTTCTCTTCAATAGGTTTCATAATACCGATTAAATTTCCATAGGTTCGCTTGCCACGAGCCAAATGATCTTCGTAATCGTTAAGCAATTCTTTAGTCTTTTCGTTGGTAACGATCTTTACTTCAGAATTGTGTTCCTTTACAATATCATAAAGCTGCCATAAACCACCATTGTGATCAAAATGGTGGTGAGTGGTAGTAAGATATTTAAATGAAGATAAATCAATACTCAGCTTACTCAAACACCTCACCAATTTTTTCGTATCTAACGACGACCCACAATCAATTAATATAGAATAGTTGTCAAATTTAGCAACGAAAATAGAAAGCATTCGTGGTGCTCCGTAAGCTCGAGCGTCTATATGGTATAGATACTCGTTCAGTTTCTTATTCTCAATAGTTATAAAGTCTTCTACCATACAAA
>Ga0114919_10005076_pt1 | contig 10508 bp, 10 predicted proteins | sample BlataG_FD_88682 | JGI IMG/M metagenome (GOLD analysis project Ga0114919, IMG submission 88682) | Deep subsurface microbial communities from Black Sea to uncover new lineages of life (NeLLi) - Black_00105 metaG | ecosystem: Environmental > Aquatic > Marine > Oceanic > Sediment | place: Atlantic...
ACGACCGGCGATTGGCCCGCTACCTCCTCCAGATTGCTTATATCCTCTGCGATATTTTCGATTAGCGTGAAATCTTCCAGCCCTTCATCGTCGATAATATCGTCAATGACAAAGACATTGGCCGCCGGCAAATACGTCTGCAGCGTGGCCTTGATGTCCTTGGCCGTGGCACAGACCACCTGAACCTTGCAGCCGGTTATACGCTCTATCTCATCCATCAAAAATACATTTGTCGGCTCGCTTACCGCCACCGTAATTACTTCATAAACCTTGAACAGAGGCAGGACGATATGCTCTTCGAGAAATTCTCTCGGCAAAAGCTCGAATGTTTTTGCATCGCATATTTTGGGTCCGACCTGAGCATAGGGCACGCCGTAGGCCTCAGCCAGCGCAGAGGCTATCTGATTTTCCGTACAGTAATTCATCTCGACGAGAAGCTCGCCGAGCAGCTTGCGATGGCCCTTTTCTTTCTGCTCAGTTAACGCCTTTTCAATCTGCTCAGCCGTCACAACACCACGCGCCAGCAGCAGCTGCCCAAGTTGCGCCTTGTTTTCCACTGCCAATTGACTCATAATCTCGTATCTCGAATCTCGGTCGAACATTTCACCGTCCGACCGTTTGGTGTTTTGCCTACGCGAAACTTTTTACCGCCTCGGCAAGCTCCGCATAGCGGTCGAATTCATTTTCAAGTCGAGTGATTTCCAAAATCCTCACGCAATTTTCATCAAGGCCCGCCAATTTAAGCTCATGTCTGTGCTCGTTGCAGTAGTCACGCGACCACAACAATTGCTCCAATCCCTGACTATCAATAAATCCAACACCACTCATATCAAGCACTATACCGGTCTTACGTTTTGCGATTATACCGGTGATTGTATTTTGAAACAGTTCGATAACGTCGCCGTCCAGCTCCCCCTGCAGCTCAACAACCGTAACATCATTATAATCTTGTGTTTTTATTTTCATCTGATTAGTGTCCCCACGGCAACAGCACCATATTCCGAGAGATTGCTGTTTCCATACCTTTCGGCGAAACCATTTTGCATAATGTCCCAGAGCTGATAGACATCGCTGTTAATAAATACTCTGCCGACTTTCTCGTCGAATTGGGTGCCCAATCCTTTCTCTATCTCCGCCAGCGCTTGTTCTACGGTCAGTGCATCCCTGTAAGTTCGTTTTGATGTCATTGCATCAAAGCTGTCCGCCAACCCGATAATCTTGCCTATAAGTGGTGTCTGCTCGCCGACCAATCCGTTGGGATAACCCTTGCCGTCGCTTCGCTCGTGGTGACACAATACGCCCGGGACGATATCACGCATCTGCTTTATGGCACCTAAAATACCCGCTCCTATAGATGGATGCGCTCTTATACGGTCGAACTCTTGCTCTGTTAGCTTGCCCTTCTTGCGTAGTACCACTTCGTCTATCCCAATTTTTCCTATATCGTGCAGCAGTCCAGACAGATAAATCTTGTGTATTTGCTCTTGTTCCAACGGCTCTTGCTCGGCGAGCCTCTCCGCAATCCATCGTGAGATAAACGCAACTCTTTCAGAATGGCCTCTCGTGTACCGGTCTTTTGCATCAATACTGCTTGTTAGTGCTTTTAACGAACCTATGAATAATTCCTTGAGGTCATTGAACAGTCTGCCATTCTCGATAAACACGGCACATCCGTTGGCCACCGAGTTAAAAAGTTTTACATCTGTGCTGTCGAAATCCTGCTTGTCGATTCTGTTTATCGCAACCATAACTCCTATTATGCAGTTGCCATTTTGAGCTCCTGTCGTAAGATGAGGTCCCATCCTGCCCTTGCCGTACAAGGGCACGGCAATGATATTTGCTATGTTGTCAGGCCAGTCGTACTTGAACGGCGAATCGACTTCGCTGTCCAGCAGTGCTTCTTTACCGTTGTTTATTTCCTCGACCAACCGGTTCTGCAAAGTAGCCGCCATTTGCTCATCTATATCTATCAGCCCTGAGCCCGCAGCCAGAACCAACTGCCTTTCGTCATCGACAGTTTTTTCAAGCAATGTTGCGATACCCTCAACACTGACAATATCGGTTAAGCTGTCACAGGCCAACTGGAGAAAATTGGAATCTGATTTGGTGACTTTCATATTTGCGCTGAGCTTATGAAGCAGCACCAGTTCCTCGTAGACTTGCGCCAACTCAGTGCTGACCATTTCAATTTGTTCTTCGGCTTCTGTCTCGGCCTCAAAATTTTCTGCCAAAAGACCGAGCATCTCCCCCAAAATTTGCTGGAGCGTATAACGTTCAGCGTTTAGTGGACGGGTTTCTTTTGCTATCGGCTCTACGTTATCACTATCTGCTATTTTTTCGCCTAAGTCAATCAACGCTACCAATCCCGGCATGCCGGGACCTGATTTCAGAACAGCAGGCAAAAATTGATTATTGATTATTGATAATTGATTAGTTTCTCGTCTTCCGCTCTCGGAGCTTTCTTCAATAGTCAATAAACAGTTATCAATTATTAATTTCTTGTCGCTTTTGAATTTGCCGTCCTCGCACAACAAAACAAGTTCGCCATCGGCATTGCAAACTGCAAAATTAACGCCGAATTTATTTATCCTGCCGCCAAACCTCTCCAACCGGCGTAGTTGTGATGAGCTTAAACTTTTCGCAATTGTATCCAACATAGTTTTCTATCTCGTATTGGGTTCTTGTTTTGCGCGATACGCATCATCCTTCACGACTAATCACTGCCCTGTGATATAGAATATCCTGGATGCTCTTTAGCAGCTCCTTGGGGCTAAACGGCTTGCTGAGAAACTCCGATATCTGCAAACTTTCTTTTTGCTCATCCGCCACAGCAAAACCTCTGGCAGTCAACATAATCACAGGTATATCTTTTGTCGCTTCGTTCTGACGGATTTTCTCCACAAGCTCCAGTCCCGTCATAAGCGGCATTTGATAATCCGTAACGATAATATCCGGCTTTTCTCCGCACACCAGCTCATAGGCCTCGGCACCGTTCCCTGCCGTTATAACTTCGAAACCATTATTACGAAGTTTTATCGCAACCACGTGAACGATATGTATCTCGTCATCCACAACTAAAACTCTCTTACCAGCCATCATCTTGCCTCCACAAAAGATTAGTGTTTAGCGTATAGCGTTTAGTTTTCCCTATTCGCTATCCACTATTTTCACACCGCTTTGACTGCCTTTGCCCTTGCCAGAGGCAGCTCAAAGCCGAACGTACTGCCTACGCCGGGTTCGCTGCTGACAAATACCCGGCCGTTATGAACCCTCTCGATTATTTGTTTAACAAGGTTGAGTCCCAACCCCGTCCCTTTTGCCTGCTTCGTGTGAGCATCAACCCTGTAGAATTTATCAAAGACATGTTCGATTTCATTTTCAGCAATCCCGACTCCTGTGTCAGTAATACTAACTCGGGCTGTGCCTGCGAGCTCATCAACCTCAGTTTCAATCTTTACCGAACCTTCCGAAGGAGTGTACTTAACTGCGTTACTTAGCAGATTAACGACAACCTGCGAAATCATATCCTTATCGGCGTACACCTGGTCGAAAATAATCGGCTTTTGTCCGGTAATCTCAATGTTCTTTTCTTCAGCGTAACCTTTTATCATTTGCAGTTGTTCTTCTATTAGTATTGTCAGGCTGACTGGCATCTTTTCCACCTTTATCAAGCCCGATTCTATCCGTGAAATATTAAGGATGTCTTCAATCAGCCGATTCAACCTTTTTGCCTGACCTTGAATTACTAAATAAAATTCTTTTCTTGTTTGTTCATCAACCGTTTCACCATCCGCTAACATTTCCGAATAGGCGGTGATAGAAGCGAGAGGGGTTTTTAATTCGTGCGAAACGTGACTTACAAAATCATTTTTCATCTGCTGAATTTGTTTCTCACGGGTAACATCGTGCAGCACCGCCACTACCCCGCAAACCTGCTCGGTTTCGTCGTAAACACACGAAACAATGCAATCGTAGGTCTTTGGTTCGCCGTCTTTAGTGAATTCGATTTCCCGTCTCGTTGCCCGTGCCTTGTTTTGTCTGCTCTGGCGCAAGATATCCACGAATTCACTCTTGCTCGTGTCTATCAGCTCGCCGACAAGCTCGTGCTGAGAATTCCTGAAATCAAAATCAAGAAGTCTGCCTGCCGCTTCGTTCGCCATCAGCAACTTATCAAATTCATCGACAACGATAACGGAATCACGAATGCTGTATATAATTGCTTCGGTATTTCTTTTTTGCCTTTGCGAAAGTCGAATCTGGATTTGCAAATCCTTGATTTGCTCTTCGAGCTTGGCGATATGATTAGCGTAACTGTCGAAACGCTCGCCGATGGCTTCGCTCAATTCGTATATTTTGGCCATTCTGAATGGCCCTTTTGTCATTCTGAGCGGAGCGAAGAATCTCTTCTTGGCGCCAATACCAGCCGCTTTGTCGTCCGTTAGCCATCTGGCTGTGGACGTGAACGCCCCGGCCAGCTTTGACAAGTGCCGGCCAAGCCAAATCACGCCCACAGCCCCGACAGCATAGCACGCCCACGTAACTAAACGCCAACCCTCTCCAAAGCCAGAGTCCAGCCACTCAGCGAGTCCGCCTAACAATAAACTACCTGCCACTATCCCTGTGACTATCGCATATAAGTTTCTTCCAAGTCTCAAAGCAGCAACCTCAATTCTGTTCTTACTTTGATTCGCGGTTTAATTAACCACAAAACAACTGCTCATTTACCTTACCAGCTGCTTTTCGCAATCTCCCTGCTCAATAAGCGCTCTGGTTCTTACTCGCTTATGATTTGTTCTCTCAGACGCGCTGCATCAGGGAAATTCGGACGCAGTTCCAGTATGCCGTCTAACTCCGACAACGCCGCCTCAGGATAACCCTGGTTGTAATAATTCAATGCCTTTTCGTAGCGGTCCTCGAATATACGGCTTCTATTGATCTGGCTCAGTGACTTGCGAGCACCCTCAGTTATCCGCCTGACTTCCTCTGCCTCATCATCCATAGTCTCTTCCGGCTCATGAATAATGTGAGGAGTAATCAGCACTATCAACTCCTTTCGGACAGCAGTGTCATGTACTTGCCTGAAAATAGGCCCTATCAAAGGCAAATCGCCAAGTAAAGGAACCTGGGAATAGCTTTTTGTAGTTTCTTCCTTGAACAGCCCGCCAATTACTATGGTTTTCCCATCCTTGACCATGATATTGGTGCTGACCTGCGTAGTGGTTTTCCACGGCAGAACATAGTCGCCTTTAGGCTCAACATCGCCCTCACTTTGCTCGGGATTGATTTCCATCCTGATATAACCATCTTTGCAGATATAGGGTCGAAACTTCAACCTGGTGCCGCTTTCAAGAAATTCAACCTCCTGTGTCACAACGCCGCCCTCGCTTACTTGCGTAGTCGTCAGGTATCCGTCCTCAGCACCGATAAGAATGTGGCCCGCCTGCTTATTCAGAGCCAGTATCTTGGGATTAGCAAGCACAGTCGTATCCGTTATACCTTCCAAGGCCCGAATAAACCCGGTAACATCATCAATACTAAAGGCCGCGGTCAAACCGGCTGTCGTCGAGCTGCTTGTCCCACCGCCGGTAACGCCACTGGCAAATCCGCTGCTTTGAATTCCTCCTGTGGAACCAAGACTTATGGCTGCGCCGCCAATCGAGCTAAAGTCGATTCCAAACTGGGTTTCATCTGTTAGTTCAGCTTCAAGGATGGTTACTTCGATAAGCACTGCAGACGGCTTTACGTCGATTTCATTTATTACCTTCGAAACCTTCTCAATATTTTCAGGGAAGTCGTAAACCACTATGGTGTCGTTCATTGCAAGAGTGTCACCGCCATCACCTGCTTCGGTGTCAGTCGCTGCCGCCGTGGAAGCTGCAACAATAGCACCGCTGCTTAATACCGGCCTGATTAGCTTTTCCATTTCCGCCGAATTGACGTAATACAGCGTAAAGACCTTTTGTATCATCCGGTCTGTGTCTTCCTTGTTCCTTTTGTACTCTTCTTTGGTGTATACCTTGATTAGGCTCCCTTTTTGCTCGTACTTGAAGTTCGTCCCTAAAATCGCATCCATAGCTTCTTCGAAGGTTACATTAGAAAGACGCCTAAACGCCAATACGCCGTCAACGCCTGGCGTGGGCACAATGTTCCTCTGATACATTTCGCCCAAAATCCGAAGGCCATCTGTGATTCGCATGTCCTTCTCAAAGGTAATTGACTGAATCGTCCCACCTGTGGAAACATCCTCGGCGCCGGCTTCACCAACCGCAATTGCAGCCATCACAAGCATTACAAGGCCCCATACGAACAACTTTTTTCCACTCTCGATTCTGCTGTTTGAATTTTTTTCGTAACACATAATTTATCTCCTAACATTTTTAAAAACACTTTGTAAGATGGCGACGTCGTAACACTGTTTCACCGTCCGACCATCTCACCGTCCAACATCGCCTGCGCAAATTTCAATGTTATCTCTGCTTCTTCACATCTTATAATCACCATCTTTTCTTCGATTCCAACTACTTCACATTCATACGTATTGACTCCGTCCCTGATGAGCAATGTATCCCCCACCGATAGAAGCTTATCATTGATAAAGGCCTGGGGATTTTCACCCAACACTATCGCCTCCAGCTTTAGTTTCTCTGCAACTCGCTTCGCCACTTCTTCACTGCCATCTCCTAAAATAACACTCACTTCTTTCGTACCGCTTAAGCTTTCCACTTCTCCGTCTCTCATAAAGTTCCGCCAGCCGCCAGAAGCAAAAAAGTTTCTGGTAAGCACATCATTGCGACCTTTAACGCTCGGCAGTTCTATAAAAGATATTTTTGATTCCGAATTTGCCCCCGATGTATCAGGATTCGGCTGCTCCAGTCTTACCGCCGCTACGGCGCTCTGTGGCATCTTTTTCCCAAGCACTCTGACCCACATAAAAAGCATCACACCAATCAGACAAAATGCCATTACGGTCTTTTTCTTCTCCGCCGTTAATTGACTGAGCAGCCTATTGGCTCCGTTACCACTATTCCCGGGGTTCTGCTTCATATCTTCTTTTCTCTTTTGCCTTTCTACTTTCCTTTGTCATTGCGAGTCCGCCTGTAGCGGAAAGCAATCTTAAAACTCTTTACTTTTGCCTTTCTTCTTATCCTCGTCCCGCTTCTGTCCTGTAATAAATAACCGCCTTCGTCTGCATACTCACTTCACCGCTAAAATCACTGTCGTTTACAAGTTTCACCTGCTCGATGCGAACCGACCTGTCCAATCCCTGCAGCGACCTAAAGAATTCGAATATCTGCTTTAATCCGCCTTTACACTGCATACTTACCGGTATACAGTTCAATCCATCCGCATCCATTTCCGGACCGGGTTCAATCAGCTGCTCCCTGAGATTTTGCTCATTCATCAAATTAGCCATTTTATGCAGGAATGCGCCGAGGTCCCTTTGCGCGGGTACATTTACCTCATAGCTTCCGACATCACTTTGCAGTTTCAGCAATTGCTCTCGAAGTGTGGGCAGCTGTCCGCGCTCCGCCGATGCTTTCGCAATAGCAAGTGTCTGCACAGTTTGGGCTTGCTCGACAACCTTTATTCTTTTCTGTAAAGGCAGATACCGAAACAGCACAAACCCGCTCACTATTGCTGCACCTGCAACACATATCGCTATTTGTCGTTTTTCCCGAAACAGCATCTTTTACTTCTACTTTCTTACTTGTTCCCGATAATTTGCCAGATAGCAACCTATCTCAAACTCCGTCACCCGGAAATTTTCCTTACCAAGGCCTGTCTCTACTTGTATCTTTTTGTTTCGCGAAAACGATGGGTAAACCAGACAAAAGTATGGCGAATCTTCCAATTTGCATATCAACTCTGCCACATCGCTCGCATCTGCAGCAATGCCGCTTATCACCACCTTAAATCGCACGTCACCGAGCGACCGCATCTCTTTACCGGCAAAACTTCGGCCGGCCACTCTAACAGCAGCCCCTGCACGCTGGAATGTTTTCCCTTCTTGCCTGCCTGCAAACGTCTCGGCGCCTAATTCCACTCTGCCAAGCACCACACTTTCGTCAATCAAAAAGCTCACCTCAGCCAAAACACCGGCGACATCAATTTTGGAGTCGATTTTTCCCAGAATATTTGCTTTTTTCTGCAACTCTGTCACCTGGTCTTTAATCTTGGCGAACTCTTGTGACCCACTTTCTGCGAACGATGCCCTCGCTGTCGTTTGAGCAAGTTCTGCCTTGGCTTTTGAGACCGAACGGTCGGCAATAAAACTCCACACCAGCATCACAACAAATATACCGCCCAAAGCGACGTACTGTGTGCGATAACTAATCTGTCGCCGCCTGCCACTCTTGTACCATTCTGGAAGAAAATCGATTTCTTTCATAAATATAGCTACGTCTTCGCAGCTCCGTTCCAACCCTTAAGACTAAGCCCCACAGCTACCGCCCACTCGCAAAGCAAACCTCGCCTGTCACTATCAAAATTCACATTTATCATATCGAATCCTTTCAGCGGCTGAGCCACCTCAATCTCGACCGCCAGTTGCCGCCTCAAAACATTAAGTAAAATTTGTTCGTACGCCTCTCCTCCGCTAAAGACTGCTCGCTGGACGCGATTGCCTCTAAATGTCACCGTATAATATCTAAAGCACAGTGATATCTCTCTTGCCAGCTCTTCAGCAACCGCACTGACCGCATCAACCATCGCCTGTCGCGTCGATGCATCAACGGTTCCCTGCTCCATCGAATCCTGGCCGGATTCCCAAAGGCCCTTACCCGCATTTGTTGTCCTTTCCATCCTCAGCTTGCCTCGCAGCATCTCTGCTTCATTAGTGCTGACTCCTAATTTTGCTGCGATTTCCTGATTAAAGTTCTCCCCGCCAATCGGTATATGCTTAACGAAGCTAATTTCTCTGCCACGACCGAATACCACCGTAGTGAACCGGCTTCCAACATCCACAAAAACACGGCTGCTCTCTATATCCTCCTGACGCCGCAGTGACCTCTCAAAGCTCCTGAATAACGCACAGGGCAACGTATCTATTCCTATCGGCCGCAGCCCTGCCTCTTCAAGCAATTCAATGTGGCTTTTTATCGACTTATCATCTGCAGCAAACAATATCAACTCATTCTTAATCTCATCTCCCTGACGAACATTGCCGGCAACTAAGTAATTAATCACGTCTTTAGCCGGGTCCAATCCGAAACGCTGCGCAGCTTCTTTTCCCAAAGCCTGCTCGATTTCGTCACTCTCCGCCTCAGCCAGCCGTAAACTTGTTACCTTCAGTCTGTCGTTCGGTAAACACGAGACAACATTTCTTCCGCGAAAGTTACCCTCCGCCAGCATTCGCTTTATCGTCGAAACAACAAACCCCCTTCTTTCCAACGTCTCACCGTTTATACGGGGGTCAACACGAACTTTATCAGCCGCAAGAACACTTATGTGTCCCTCATTGATTGCCAGCTGAATCATCTTGATAGAATTATGACCTATGTCCAATCCTATCGGCTGCTGACTTCGGGTTTTCAATCTCAAACTCATCATTTGCGTTTTTCCCCATCAGTCCTCAATCGAGATAAACCCCGTAACGGGCTCTACATTAATCGTTGCGGTCATCCCTCCTGCCTGCAGGCTGATAACGCCGCTGTTCAACGGATTGTTGTTGCCGTTGTAAGGACTGCCGAGATAATCAAATTTGATCTCGCTGGTCGTATCAAAATCAACGTCAGCAATATCAACTTTATCCAATCTGCTATCATTGCGAAAATCTATAACGTAATCAAACCCCTTCTTCACAGGATGCGTTATTATGTTGCCGTCCTGGTTCTGTATCCTGTAACTCTCTGTTGTCTTGTCGAATACCACTGAAAAATTTTGTCCTCTGCTGATTGCCATACTTTTGGCATACTCCAGGTCCGCTGCAATCATATTCGCTGCAGAGCGAATTTGCATACCAGCCGCCGAGCTTATCATCGGTATAACCATCACTGCCGCTATGGCGATTATCACCACCACAATAATAATCTCTATCAGAGTAAAACCGCTTTTTGTATTTCGCATTCTCAGCACCTTTTCACATCTGTGTTGGCGCATTATGAACCCGACCTCTGCTCTTTTTTCGTCCTCTTCGACACCCTTCTTTACCAGCAACTCAACCAGTAGAAACGAGCCGTTGTGTTATCTGACATTTAAGACCTCTCCAAGTCATCCCATTTGCTATTCGTTATCGGCTGCCTGCTATTTTCTAAAGCGATATAGGTGTCAAATCCCATACCTTCCGCAGTTAAGGCCAACAAAATTGGTACAATCGTCAAAATAATATGATAAGAACCATCGAACTATTTCGATGTCCTGCGGAGGCCTGGATATGTAATTGGTGCCATTTCTACTTCAGATTTTTCTTTTCATCGTATATAAAGGCCGATAAGCATTGGTCGTTAGTATTTAGCCCTGAGTTCCATCCAGGGTTTGTCATTGCGAGTCCGCCGAAGGCGGACGAAGCA
>Ga0114919_10005078_pt1 | contig 10506 bp, 9 predicted proteins | sample BlataG_FD_88682 | JGI IMG/M metagenome (GOLD analysis project Ga0114919, IMG submission 88682) | Deep subsurface microbial communities from Black Sea to uncover new lineages of life (NeLLi) - Black_00105 metaG | ecosystem: Environmental > Aquatic > Marine > Oceanic > Sediment | place: Atlantic...
CTTTTATGCCGATTGCCGCTGATATCTATTATCATCTCTACTCTAAAAACCACAAAGCCGCTAGTCCACCGATTATTCTGATCCACGGTGCCGGTGGAACGCATCTTTTCTGGCCGCCTGCTATCCGACGATTATCTGGCTACCAGGTTTACGCTCTGGACTTACCCGGACACGGTAAATCAGATGGGCGAGGTTTACAATCCATATCGGCTTACTCTGAGGTTGTCCTCAAATGGATGGCAGCAATAGGGATTCACAGGGCGATTTTTATCGGTCACTCAATGGGCAGCGCAATTTCGCTTTTATTGGCATTGGATCATCCCGAGCAAGTCTCAGCTCTTGCTATTGTTGGCGGCGGTATCCGGCTGCAAGTATCGCAGATTCTCCTGGACAGCACCTCAAACCCCACAACTTTCAACAACGCCGTTGAAAAGATCGTCCAGTGGTCTTTCAGTCCAAATTCCCCTCAACGAATAAAGGAACTGGCTTTTCAGCGAATGGCTAATACACGACCCAGCGTGCTTCATGGGGATTTTTTAGCATGCAACGAGTTTAATGAATCCGGACGGATTGCTAATATCAGCCAACCCACTCTAGTATTGTGCGGCTTGGAGGATAAAATGACACCCCCTCACTATTCTAAGCTACTTGCCAACAATATCCCAAATGCACGTCTAGAAATCATCCCCGATGCCGGGCACATGGTCATGCTCGAACAATCCCAATTGGCGGCAGAGACAATAGAAGAATTCCTTATAACCATTGAAAACTGATTTGCCGCTCAGCCATCTGACCTAAGTAGGTGACCATCAGGACTATCTAAAAAGTTGAAGATCGCCTTACGCTGTGTCTCGCACCGTGTCTTACGCCGTGTCTTATGACTTGATCATTTCTCGTTGAGGATGTATAATCTTTGCTACGGGCGGATAGCTCAGCTGGTGAGAGCGCTGCGTTGACATCGCAGAGGTCGTAGGTTCGAGTCCTATTCCGCCCACAGTATAGGACCCATCCCGAACCGCATTCGGTACCGGTCGAGCAGTTTCTTGCTATGCTTCGCTTTGAACAACGAGACAAGTTAGCAGAACTGCCGATCGACCTGAATAGGAGCGGTCGGGATGATTTCATTTAATACCCCATACATTTCTCAACAACCACATACAGGCATTCTCATAAATCGGCATCTCACAGTTCAGGCTGCTGCTGATGTAACTGGCTACAACATCCAGTACTTGCGGCGATTATTGCGGTCTGGCACGCTAGAAGGCATCAAAATCAGTCAAATGTACCTAATTGATAGGAATCCCTAGAAACGTATATACAACGCTTAGAAGGCACTTCTGACCGCCGCCGTAGACCCCGTTAAATGTGTTATTGGAGGCGTTTGTAGATTTGTCTGGCTTTATTGAGGGCTTTGATCTGTTCAATGTGTTTTGTCTAATCTCGATAATTTGAATAAGACCAAAATTTGTTGCTTAATCTCATCTCTTATCCGACGGAAGGCGCCCAGTTTTTCTTGTTCAGTTCCTATGACTTTCGCAGGATCTGGAAATCCCAAATGTTCTAGGTTTCCTTTACCTAGCCAAGCTGGACATTCTTCAGCAGCTGAATCACATACAGTAATCACCGTGTTAAACGTTTTACCACGAAAAACATCAACATCTTTTGAGTAACCATTGTGTTGGATGCCAATTTCTTCTAACACCTGTATTGCCATGGGATGGACATATCCGGTTGGCTTGGTTCCTGCGCTATAAGCTTGGCATTTATCTCCCAGGTAGTGATTAACGATCGCTTCAGCCATTTGTGAGCGACAAGAATTTCCGGTACACAAGAATAGAATTGTTTTTAGATGCGATTTATTATCTGTTGAACTCATCATCGGAGACATCGATTTCCTTCATCTCGCCGGTGACAATGTATATAGTACGTTCGCATATATTCGTAACCCGATCGGCCATGCGCTCCAGGTTGTGGGCAGCCCACATCAAGTGATTGGCTCCATCGATCGTCCTGGGGTTGGCTAGAATGACACTGACGAGCTCCCGATATACCTGGTTGTAGAGGTCGTCTACCTGGTCGTCTTCATCTGGGATCAAACGGGCAACATCGTCATCTTTGGATACAAATGCGCCAACGGCGCGGTGCAGCATATCGACGACGATCTCTGACATACGAGGTATGTCAATTAATGGCTTCACAGGGGGTTGGTCTCCCATCATCAAGGCGATCTTTGCTATCCCCTTGGCATAGTCGCCCATTCTTTCCAGCTCACCGATGACTTCGAGAATAGAAGCCAGCAGACGCAAATCTCCGGCCATGATGGGCTGCTGGGTAGCTATTGTGGTTATACAATAATTTTCTAGGTCAAAACGCTTGGCGTTGATCTCGACATCGCTATCATAGATCCGTTGGGCGTTTACCAGATCGCGTCGTTTTAGCGCCTCTACTGCGTCAATGGTGGCCTGTTCGACCATGCTATCCAGGATCAGTATTTCATCCAGAAGATGCTGGATCTTCAGATCTAAGGTCTCTCTAGGCATAATAATATCCTTTGATCAATAGTTTTTATCCGAATCGACCAGTAATGTAATCCTCAGTCACTTGTTCTTGAGGATTAGTGAATATCTGCTCTGCATCCCCGAATTCCATCAAATAACCTGCACGGTCCTCGTCCATGGTGAAGAAGCCGGTGTAGTCGGAAACTCGAGCTGCCTGCTGCATATTATGGGTGACGACGATAATCGTATAATCCTTGGCCAGGACGCGCATCAGCTCCTCGATTTTTAACGTGGCAATGGGATCTAAAGCTGAGGCAGGCTCATCCATCAAGATGATATCTGGCTTGATGGCGATGGTACGGGCGATGCATAAACGCTGCTGTTGTCCACCGGAAAGGGACAGACCGCTCTGATCCAGCTTGTCGTGGACCTCATCCCACAGGGCTGCGCCGCGCAGCGATTCCTCGACCAGATCATCCATCTCAGACTTTCCTCCTTTAAATCCATTAATTTTTGCTCCCCAGGCAATATTTTCGTAGATAGATTTCGGGAAGGGATTTGGTTTTTGGAAGACCATGCCGATGTGACGCCGCACCTCAACGGGGTCGATTTCTGACCCATAGATATTGATTCCATGAAAGAGTACCTCTCCGTCTGCGTGAGCAGTGGGCACGAGTTCATTCATGCGATTGAAGGCGCGCAGCATGGTGCTTTTTCCACAACCTGAAGGGCCGATAATCGCGGTGATTTTCTGCGGTTCAATAGGCAGGTACACGTTTTTCACAGCCAGGAAGTCATCATAATAGACATTCAGGCTGCGCGCTTCGATGGCATATTTTCCATTTGTTGAGAGAATTCGTTTTGGTGTTCCTAATTCGGTCATTCTTTAGTATCTCCTGCTATAGCGGTTGCGGAGCAATACGGCCGTGGCATTCAACGTTAGCAACATGATCAATAAAACGATAATAGCTGCGGCGGCGATATTGCGAAATTCATCTTGAGGGCGGGCGGTCCACTGATAAATCTGGATCGGTAAGGTAGTAAACTTTGAAAATACGCCGCTTGGATCCACGGTAATAAACGTCGCCGCACCTACGACCACCAATGGAGCGGTTTCACCGAACGCTCTCGAAACAGCCAAGATCGTGCCGGTCAAGATACCTGGCAGTGCATTTGGTAGAACATGACTCCAGATGGTCTGCCATTTCGTTGCTCCGAGCCCGAAGCTCGCCTGTCGCAGGGAGTTGGGTACGGCACGGATCGCCTCCTGGCTGTTGATGATGACCAGGGGTAAGATCAACAGGGCCAGGGTTAACCCGGCCGAAATGATCGTGCGACCATTAGCCGTCGTCGGATCATCGATGATGCCAAATGCGGTACCGCTGGTGAGCGCCTCGAGGGCGCGGACGAATATTGCCAGGCCAAGGATTCCATAGATGATTGAAGGAACGCCGGCCAGGTTGTTGATGTTGGTGCGGATGATACGGTTGAAGGCATTATCTGTAGCGTATTCTTCCAGGTAGATTGCCGCCCCAACTCCAAGTGGAAATGCAAAGAGGATGGTGACCGCGATCACAAAAAGTGAGCCGAGGATTGCCGTGCGCACGCCTGCTTTCTCAGGTTCGCTCGATTGAGGGTTGCGGACGAAATCGGTGGTCAACCAGGAGACAAATTCAACCGCGGCATCGGGATACTCTTCCTGAACATCCATGAGTATCTCATCTTTTTTTGTTATTGAATCAATCAAGCCCCAGGTTTGCACGATTTCAGGTGCCACGACACGTTCCTGGACCAGGGCGAGAACATCCTCTCTAGACCGTTCTGCAAAAGGCACTTCGCTGTCATAGCGGCGGTAGAGACCTTTCGATACATTGTCTTGAAAGATACGCTCCAGCTCCTCCTTGGACAGTTCCTCCAGAGGAACACCGTCAACCGCCAGCGTTTCTGGATCGATGCTGTATTGTATTGCTGCGTAGCCAAAGCTGCCGTCAATGATGTTGATCAATAATGCTGTCAAGGCGACGATGCCGATCAGCGTTGAGGCTTGAAAGATCAACAGCCAGACACGGCCAGACCTTCGGCGGCGGGATAAATTACTGGCGAAGGTTTCAGTGGATTTCGTCTTCTCGGCCAGGGAAGTATGCTGTTTGCTGCTCATTCATACTCCTCACGAAAACGGCGGACAACTCGTTGGCTGATGATATTTAATATCAATGTAATGAAGAACAATACCAAACCAATGGCGAAGATACTGTTATAGTCAATCGAGTCGTAACTGATATCACCCCCACTGATACGCACGATGTGGCCGGTCATGGTCTCAGCTGATTCGAATGGGTTAAAGGTGAAGTTGGGGCCAGCGCCAGCCGCCAGGGCCACGATCATCGTCTCACCAATAGCGCGGGAGATGGCGACGATAAATGCGGCGGCGATACCAGAGATGGCCGCAGGTAGTACGACCTTCGTTGCTGTCTCCAGTTTTGTGGCGCCCAATCCATAGGCGGCCTGGCGCAGACCATCGGGGACTGCGTGCAGGGCATCCTCGCTCATCGAGCTGACCAGGGGCACAACCAGGATTCCAATGACGATACCAGCGGAGGCGGTGTTATAGATCTGAACTACATCCCCAAAAATCGATTGTAAGAAGGGGGTCATGAGGGTCAAAGCGAAGTAGGCGTAAACCACGGTTGGAATTCCAGCCAGCACTTCAAGGATTGGTTTAAGAATGCTGCGCGCTCGCTGGGAGGCATATTCACTCAAGTAGATGGCGATACAAATGCCGATCGGTAAGGCAACCAGCATTGCAATAAAGCTGACTGTTAAAGTGGCGCTGATTAGAGGTAGGATACCAAATTCTCCAATTTGGGGGATCCATTTTGTATTGGTGAAGAATTCGAGCAAAGAGACTTTCACTCCCTGATAAATGCCTGTTCCAGCTTCGTGGGCTGTTGCTTCGGTACCGTCATAGCCGCGCTCGACCAGGAGTACATTTCCGTTGATGGATTTAACCAGCATAGATTCCTGATTGATGCGAATGATAGCGCCCTCTTCGATTTCGCCACCTGTATCCCCAACCCGAAACGTACTTTCTCCAGCCTCAATCGTAAAGACGATTGGTTTGTTCGTTTCCTCCCACATACGTGAGGCAAAGAAGTTGATAGATTCCTTACCCAGGACATATATGGTGCCGATGGTCGTCAGGATAGATATCGCCGCGCTGACGAACAATAACGTCTGGATGACATTCTCTCCCCATCGTTGACGTTTTCTTAGGTTGAGCTTTTTCTCACTCAACTTGTTGGCTACTACATGTTGAGGTGTGATAGCCTCGGATCGATTTGTCATAAAATGAACCTTTGGATGTTGCTCAGCCGGGAATAGGATGACCCATCTTCATTATGTTGGTCTGAAGATGGGTCAGTAAGCGGCGGAGAGATGTCACCCTGTTTGACTAAATACTGCTCTGGACGTGGATATCATCATTTTAATAATGGACTAATCCTGTCTCATCGCATCCAGCCAGGCGGTCTTTGCAGCATCGAGAGCTTCTTCAGAAGCGGGGAAATAGCCGACGTCTATCACTTCTTCATTCACATAAGTGAGATAAAAATTGATAAAGTCGGCCACCTGAGGTTTGGTCTGCAATATTGTAGGATCAGAGTAGATGAACAGGGGGCGAGCCAGGGGGTACTCAGCACTGTCAACAGCCTTCAGGGTGGGTTCAACGCTCTCGATGGAGAGTACACGTAAAGTGTCCTGGTTCTCGTTGTAGTAGGCGTAGCCAAAGAAGCCAATGGCGTAGGGGCTGCCGATGACACCCTGGACCAGGATGTTGTCATCTTCGCTCAACTGGGTGTTGGATGCGGAAAGGATGGGTTCTTCGTCTTTATCAAACACCTCTTCAACGAAGAAGTCGAAGGTGCCGCTGTCGGTTCCGGGGATGTAACGCTGGATAGGCTCTGTGGGCCAGTCCGAGCGGACATCTGCCCAGGTCTCCGCTGGACCGAAGATGAGGGCAAGCTCTTCCATGGTCACATCGGAGAGAAAGTCGTTATCCTGACTAACTGTGACAGCAAGGGCATCTGTGCCCACTCGAAATTCGATTGGCTCTATCCCGATCAATTGGCAAGACTCCACTTCGCTATCTTTGATAGGCCGTGAAGCATTGGAGATGTCGGTCTCGCCGTCGACGCAGAAGCGCTCAAATCCTGCCCCAGATCCGATGCTGTCGATGGTGATGTTATCGGCGTAACCTTCATCTTGGAAGCGTTCGGCCATACGCTCAGAGAGGGGAAAGACGGTTGAGCTACCGGCGGTGACGATATCCCCAGATACTTCGAGAGGGTTGACTTCGGGTAACAACCCCTGATCGCTGCTGGGCGAGGTGTCCTCTATAGTTGGAGCTTGCGTATTCACTGAGGCTGGAGTTTGAGTGGCTCCACCACAGGCAGAGATGATGATTGTAAAAAATATTAATACTGATAGTTTGGCGTAATGTTTATACACGAATTTTCTCCTCAGAAAATTATTTAAAATTGGTTTCGTTCTCTGGGAGTATATCTTTGATGGATTAACAAGAGGGGAATAGTAATTTAACGAGGTGTCAACGATTTGTAAACAAGCTGTTAAATCTCAATTTATAGCTGCATGGAAAACGGATTTACATGGTAGATTAAATTGGACCTCCTCATTGACGGGATTTCCAAAGTTATTGGAGGTCAAATCATATATCTAACCCAATGGTGTAGTCATGACCTTCACAAGACTGTGGTCAGATTATTGTATAAGGTTATAATGGCAATCGATCTTGTAGGTTCTATGCCACACATGAGAATCTTCCAAATGACTGAAACGATATTAATTGTAGAAGACGAACCATCGTTACAAGAGACCCTTTCATATAACCTTGAAAGACAGGGATATGTCGTCACGGCAGTTGGCGATGGCCAGGCAGCCTTGGACACAGCCAGGGAGATCCAGCCAGATTTAATTGTGTTAGACCTTATGCTTCCAATTTTAGATGGATTCGAGGTGTGCCGCATTCTTCGTCAGGAGATGAATGTACCGATTTTGATGTTGACAGCTCGAGATGATGAAATTGACCGGGTCCTCGGGCTTGAGATCGGAGCGGACGATTATTTAACGAAACCATTTAGCATGCGTGAGTTGCTGGCCCGCGTCAAAGCCCAGCTCCGCCGAGTACGGCTGATCAAAGAAGAGATGAGCTCAGAAGTTCAATCAGAAAGTAAAACACTTGCTTTTGGAAACCTGTGTTTGGATATCACGCGTCGTGAAGTGTTACTCGACGACGTGCCATTAACGATGAAACCGAAAGAATATGAATTACTGTTGTATCTGGCGCATCACCGCGGACAAGCTTTAACCAGAGAAATCCTGCTCGAAAGGGTATGGGGATGGGAGTATACAGGTGGGAGCCGTACAGTTGATGTGCACATTCGTTGGTTGAGAGAGAAGATCGAAGAGGATCCCGCCCAACCCAAGCGGATCGTCACTGTTCGCGGAGCTGGATACCGATTCGAGGGGTAAATGTTTAGCTCCTTTCGCCAACAAATAGCAATCCCTTTCGTACTCCTAATCGTGTTGTTGATGGTCGGTCTAGGTGTATATTTATCATCCTTTCTTCGTCAGATCTATCTAAATAATCTAAATACACAGCTTATTGCCGATGCAAAGTTAATTGGTGATGGCATCGAAAATATCCTCGAGGGAGGTGTGGGCACCGAAGCCCTGGATCCACTTGCTAAACGTTGGTCAGAGCTAATCGATCTGAGGGTGACGATTATCGCTCCGGACGGCATTGTTCTTGGCGAATCCAACGTCGATCGTTCCCAGATGGAGAATCATGGAGATAGACCTGAGTTTATCGCTGCTATAGCATCGGGAACAGGGATAAGCACCCGTTTCAGTAGAACTACAGGCTACCAAACGATCTACGTGGCCATCCCAGTATATGTACATGATGATCTCGTGGCAATTGCTAGAGTATCGCTGCCTCTTGAAGAAGCAGATGAATCGATCGCCCGCCTTCAGCGCACGCTTTTTGGAATCACGATACTTGCGACAAGCGTCGCCGTAATACTGGCAATATTAATCGCCAATAGCACAACCAAACCACTGAGAGAACTGACTGATGCTGTGACTCAGCTTGCCAGCAGCGATTTGAAACAGCAGTCTGTACCGGGACGGTTGATCCCTTCTAAGCTGGAGGAACTGAGTCGGTTAACTCAAGCATATAACAATATGGCTCGACAACTCCATTCCCAATTCATAGAGCTTGAAAATGAGCGAAATAAAGTTGAAGACGTTCTCGAGGAGATGACCGATGGCGTAATCATGGTTGATTCGATGGGACAAATCCAGATGATCAATCCTTCCGCGAGGGAGATGTTCGGGTTGCCAGCGGAAGATGCGATGGGAAGTACACTTGCCGAAGGGCTGCGTCACCATCAGGTCGTCGAATTATGGCAGCGATGTCGTGATACAAGCAGGCAACAAACATCAACCATGGAGATCAGCACAAACAAATTGTATCTACAGGGTATTGCCACACCTTTGGGTCAATCCTCGATACCGGGAGGCATTTTGCTTATATTTCAGAATCTGACCAGGCAGCGATTTTTGGAGACCGTGCGCAGTGACTTCATCAGCAACATCTCTCATGAGTTGAGAACACCTTTAGCGTCTCTAAAAGCGTTGACCGAAACGCTGCATGAAGGTGCGCTCGAAGACCCACCGGCTGCGAAACGATTTTTGGGTCGTATGGAGAAAGAGGTAGATGCGATAACTCATATGGTTACAGAATTACTGGAATTATCACGCATCGAATCCGGGCGTGTGCCTATGGAGATGAGACCGACCAGCCCTGATGACGTACTTTATCCCTCCGTCGATCGATTGAGAGAACAGCTCGAACGAGCTGGCCTGGATGTATCAGTTGAGTGCCCAGGAGATTTGCCGTTGATTATGGCAGATCAAGCTCGATTAGAGCAGGTAGTCGTCAACTTGCTGCACAACGCAGTTAAATTCACGTCGGTTGAAGGTTCAGTAACATTACGTGCAGAACCATACGAAACCGATCAAATTGAAGGGGAATATATTCTCTTTTCTGTATCCGATACTGGCGCGGGTATCCCCGCAGACGATTTGCCCCGTATTTTCGAGCGTTTCTATAAAGCTGACCGGGCACGATCGAGTCGAGGCACTGGGCTAGGATTGGCTATTGCTCGCCATACGGTAGAAGCCCACCAGGGGAGAATCTGGGCTGAGAGCAGGGAGGGACAAGGCAGCACTTTTTATTTCACCATCCCGTCAGCGAGCCAGGCACTGAAGAATGAACTCTGAGCAGAGAGTTGTCCCCAGCGTAAGTACTGTGTAGTCAGAATACTCTTGGCCTGCCCCCCAAAAACTGGGGGGCAGGCCAGAATCCCGTACATTGGGAAAATTATTATTCTGGGGATGAAGAAGAACAGAATTTCGCCCGTAAATATAGCTACAGCGATCGCTCACGTTACTACTGGCCCAATCCTAAAGTAAAACCAAGCCTTAAAACCCTTCTCAGAAATTTGGGGGATCCAGCCATTGCCGACATCATTGGTAAGTCAGTTTTTACCCATGCAGAATGAGAGAATTAGATCAGGGGGACTTGATAGTACTCCCCATAATCTTATTATAGATAAGATCTACTCTGCCTTAGGTAGCTATCCTCCTACTGCCAAAGTTCAATGATTATCCAATACTTGCTTTGAGTTCCATTTATTTGAAACCATTGGTGATGAGCAATTGAGTCGCCTTTCCTTCTTCATGCCTGGTGCAACCTGGTGCAACACCGGTAGCAAGGCATGGATATTATAGACAATATAGACGAGTATACCTCTACATATGGCGAATCTGTAGAGATTATGTCACCATATATAGGTCGTAGACTCAATAGACAGCCTTCTAACCTCACTTACAAGGAAGAGGTAGCAGGTTCGAGTCCTGTTCCGCC
>Ga0114919_10005080_pt1 | contig 10504 bp, 9 predicted proteins | sample BlataG_FD_88682 | JGI IMG/M metagenome (GOLD analysis project Ga0114919, IMG submission 88682) | Deep subsurface microbial communities from Black Sea to uncover new lineages of life (NeLLi) - Black_00105 metaG | ecosystem: Environmental > Aquatic > Marine > Oceanic > Sediment | place: Atlantic...
CAGGACGGCATCCGTAAGCTATACAGTATCACATTTTAGTCTGTTTGTCAAAAACTTAATCATGCCACAGTGGGTACAGATTAAACAATGGTGGGGCGAGCCCCACCCTACCGCTAAACGGCCCCGCCCACAGGTGGGGAGGGCTAAACAAAACCCTGGGTGAAACCCAGGGCTAAATATTCGGATGGGTGCCCCTGCTCGCTGCTTTCGCAGAAATGACAAGTCACATATTCAAACTTTACGCAATACTACCCATTAACGGTAAGAGGCGGTTTTTCAGGAAGCCGAACCCAATTTGTGGCCTGGGCCGACGGTGTAAGGCGTTTTTTCGGTTCAGTGTTGATATGGGAGGCAACTATCCGACCGACAAAGATTATGTGGTCGCCGGCTACTGTCTCTGATTCGAGCGTGCATTCGAAATTGGCAACAGCATCGGTAAGCAGGACCGAATCAATAACTTTTGCAGGTTCGGTTTTGCAATGGAATTCGGCGAATTTGTCGATGTCTCGGCCGGACTTTGAGCCGAAGAAAAGTGCCGCATCGGCCATCTCCGAGGATGGAAACGCAATGGTAAAGCATCTCGAGTGCTTAATGGTCTCGATTGAGTAATGCCTACCTGCAACAGCTATCGCCATCATTGGCGGAGTGCCTGATACAATCATTGTCCAGCCGAGAGTAACGGGATTGGCACGGCCGTTTTTGTCTTTGGCGATGGCGATTACCACCTGCTCGGGATACTTGGTTTTGATTGCCTGTTCATAATCGGTTTGTTTTTGCATTGCTTTTGCTCCTTATTGGTTTTATATTGCCTGCGTGAAATTACTGATAGCATTATAGATTCAGGACCGGTTTTGACAAGGAGAAACTAATGGACACAATTGGCTTTGTCGGCGGCGGGAATATGGCCGAAGCTTTGATAAAGGGCATAATCACCGCAAAGGTTTATGCGCCTGAAAATATCTTTGTAAGCGATATTCGGCAGGAAAGACTCGCCTTTCTGGTAAAAGAGTACGGCGTTCAAACGACGGAGAAAAACGGCGAGCTGGCCGGGAAGGTTGACATTCTCGTCTTGAGTGTAAAACCCCAGAAGATGACTGAGGCCCTGATGAGTATAAGGAAAAGTCTCAAGAAAAATACCCTTATCATATCTATCGCAGCAGGTATAAGAACCGCATATATTGCCCGTGTTCTTGGTGAGGTGGCAATAGTTCGCGTTATGCCCAATACCCCGGCTTTGATTGGCGAAGGAGCGAGCGCATTGTTCGCGACAGACAAGGCCAAGCCGATGCTGAACAAGGCCATCTCGATTTTCTCAGCGGTCGGTAAGGCCGTTGTTGTTGATGATGAAGATTTGATAGATGCGGTTACTGCAGTAAGCGGCAGCGGCCCTGCGTATTATTTTCTCCTGGCCGAAGAGATGATAAAAGCAGCTATCGAATTAGGCCTGCCTGACGACGTCGCAAAAACTCTGGTTCTACAAACAGCCAAGGGCGCTGCTTTACTTGCGGTCGAGGCTGACGAAAAAGGCCAGAGTCCGGCTGAGCTTCGCCGAAAGGTTACCTCGCCCGGCGGAACAACCGAAGCAGCCCTGAAGGTCTTCGAAGACGGTAAATTCGGCCCACTGATAGCGCAGGCCATCAGAAGGGCCCGCGACAGAAGCCAAGAGCTTTCGATGTAACGATAACCTGCTCAGACCTGTTGGCATATTGGAACTGGTAATTGTAGTTATTCGACGATAATCGCCTCGACCGGACATTCGTCGGCGGCCTGCTGAACGGCATCCTCAAGCTCCGGAGGAACCTGCTCAACAACAACCTGTGCAATATCAGGCCCCATCTCAAAAACATCAGGACAGGTATCAACACATAGTGCGCAGGCGGTACAGCTATCTTCAATTCTGACTCTCATAATTAAATTCCCTTTTGATTGACTATTGATTAACGATTATCGATTATAGAATTTACCATTGGGGCAAAATTTGTCAAATCAAAATGTTTTTGTGGAAATTACCGGTTTTTCTGCTATACTGCCTGATTATCTGAAAATGGTAAATAGCTCAAACTGAGCGATTGTTGTTGTCATGCTGAGCCGCAAGGCGAAGCATCTGGCCTTGGCAGCGAATAACGCCATTTCATCAGGCCCGGATTCTTCGCTTCATTTCGTTGCGCTCAGAATGACGAGCTACGATATGTGCCTGCAAATAATAAAATTACGATTATTGCCGCCGTCAAATCGGTCAGTTTGGTTTAAGTAGTCAATAGAAAATAGTCAATAGTCAATTTAAAATGGCTTACATTGTACTTGCAAGAAAATACCGCTCGCAGACCTTTGATGACATCATCGGGCAGGACCCTATCGCCCAGACACTCAAGAACGCTATAAAGACCGGCAGGGTCGCCCACGCTTATCTGTTTGCGGGCACCCGCGGCGTCGGCAAAACCACTATGGCACGCATATTGGCAAAAGCTCTCAACTGCCTTGCCGTCGATGGCCCCACTACCAAGCCGTGCTGCAAGTGCGACAGTTGCATCGCGGTCAATCTCGGCGAAGATATCGATGTCATCGAGATCGACGGTGCGTCAAACAATAGCGTTGAAGAGGTTCGCAAATTGCGCGAGAATGCAATTTTTCGGCCTGCACGAGCAAGGTTCAAAATCTACATTATCGACGAAGTCCACAGGCTAAGTGCATCGGCATTTAACGCACTTTTGAAGATCCTGGAGGAGCCGCCCAGCCACGTCAAGTTTGTTTTCGCAACCACCGAGCCGAGCAAGGTCATCCCGACAATTCAATCCAGGTGCCAGAGATTTGATTTCAGAAATATAAGTGGCAAACTTATCGCCGGCCAGCTCAAGAGCATACTCGAACAGGAAAAAATAAGATACGAAGATGATTTGATTTTATCTCTGGCAAGAATGGCAAACGGCTCAATGAGAGACGGCTTGAGCCTGCTGGACCGGCTGATAAGCACCGGCGTCGAGCCGCTGACAGTCCAGCTGCTTGAGCAGTTTCTTGGCTCGGCCAACAGCGAAAAAATCTCTAATTTAGTCGCTACAATCGGCGACAGCGACGCAGCGGGAACTCTCGCCGCGATAGAGGATTTAATTAGTACCGGCCTGAGCGAGGTGCAGATTGTAGATTCGCTTACCGATTATATGCGAGACCTGATGGTGATAAAATCCACGGGAACCGAAAGCGAGCTTTTGATTTTAACAGCGGAACAGCGAAAACGGGCCGGTGAGTTAGCTGAAAAATTCGATATTGCCGCAATTATTTACAATATTACCGCACTGGAAAAACTACGATGGGCTGTCAAAAACAGCGATACAGGCCGGGCACTTTTGGACGCCTTACTATTGCGGCTTGCCCTGAGCGAGCATTTCTCAAATGTTGATGAGCTCCTCTCGCAATTACAAGGCGGCACCACTACAGTTAAAAAAAAACAACCAACAAGCATAAAAAATAAAGCAGCCAACGAACCTTTGAGGCTACCACCCGACGAAATAAAACAACAGAGCCGCAACCGTGATGGAGCGGTCGAAGGACGAGCGACGAAGGACGAGGGACAAGAGACGAATAACGAGCATCAAGCATCGAAAGTCGAGAATCAAGCTACGAGCCCCGTTAGAAATTCTGCAATGGGAACAGACAATGCAATGCAAAAAGGAAAAGTTTCTAACGGGGCGAGCGACGAGCCACAAATATTAAGCAGCGAGTCACGGGGCACGGGTCACGAGCGACGGGCAAAAACCAGCAGCCAGAAGACAAACGAGCTAATCAACGACACCGCTGTCAAAACCGTCCTTATCGGCCTCGACGCAACAATAACAGGAATCGAAGAAGAATAAAAGTGGAGATGTTAAAATGAAAAAAAAGATGACAAATAATAAAAAATTGATTACCGCGCTGATGGTTTTATTTACTGGGGTAACGCCCATATGGGGTGCGGAGATTCACGATGCGGCAGGATGGGGGGACATTAACAGCGTTAAATCCATATTAGCAGAAAAGCCCGAACTAGTGAATACCAAGAATGGCATGGGCTGGACCCCTCTGCATCGGGCAATCTTTGGGGGCCACAAGGACATAGTGGGACTTCTCCTGGCCAAGGGGGCGGAGGTAAACGCCGGAGATAATGTGGGCAGGACTCCTCTATACTTCGCAGTTTCTGAGGGGCACAAGGAAATAGTTGAACTTCTGCTTACGAAAGGAGCGAAGGTGAACGCCGAAGATAATGCGGGCAGGACTCCTCTGCACGCCGGAGTCCATATGTGTCATAACGAGCTTGTTGAGATTCTCACTGCCAAGGGAGCGGCGGTTAATGCCAAAGCTAATGACGGTATGACTCCCCTTCATATGGCAGCCGACATGTGCAATAAGGAAATGGTAACTCATCTCATTGTAATGGGAGCACGGTTGAACGCCAAAGAAAATAACGGTGTCACTCCCCTACACTTTGCAGCCCGTAGGAATCATAATGAAATAGCGGAGGTTCTAATTGCGAAAGGAGCTGATGTGGACACTAAAGCTAGTAACGGTATTACTGCTTTGCACATAGCCGCTGCTGAGGGGCATAGGGAAGTCGTGAGGCTTCTGCTTGATAAGGGGGCGACAGTAAGCCTTAAGAGTGATAAGGGCAGAATCCCTTTGCACCTTGCAGTCCGTAGTGGCCATGGAGATTTGGTGAAACTCCTAATTAGTAGTGGAGGGGATGTAAACACCAAAGATAGCGAAGGTTGGACTCCCTTGTATGGGGCGGCTGTTGGGGGCCATAAAGATATGGTCAGGCTTCTAATTGCAAATGGAGCAGAGGTAGATGCCAAAGATAACAATGGTTGTACTCCTGTCTTTGGAGCGGTCATGCAAGGTCACAGTGATGTCACAGAGTTTCTCGTTTCGAAAGGGGCAAAGTTAAACGTAAAAGGTACTCAAGGTATGAGTCCTTTACACTATGCCGCCTTTGAAGACCACAAAGATTTGATAAAGCTACTCATTACCAAGGGAGCGAAAATCAACGCTAAAGATGACAAAGGCGGTACTTCTTTGCACCTTGTGGCTATGAAAGGGCTCAAGGATGTGGCTGAGCTTCTTATTGCCGAGGGCGCAGAGGTCAATTCTAAAAACAATGAAGGCTTGACTCCTCTACACGCGGCGGCGGGTCTGGGGCATAGGGAAGTGGTCAAACTTCTGATTGCAAATGGAGCAAATGTGAATGCAAGAGGCAGTGAAGGTGGGACCTCTCTGCATGGGGCAGCCATGAAAGGTTGCACGGAAACTGTCGAGGTTCTTATTTCCGAGGGAGCAGATGTGGATGCCAAAAATAATGAAGGCATGACTCCTTTACACGGGGCTGCCTTTAGCGCCCGTAAGGAACTGGTTGAGCTTCTAATCGTCAAGGGAGCGGAGGTAAATGTCAAAGACAAGTACGACAAGACTCCTTTGGACCATGCGCTACAAAAAGGCCACGAGGAAGTAGTGGAGTTGCTCCGCAAGCACGGCGCGGCGGAATGAAAATTGCTTATTGATTATTTTTTCCGAGATGCGAACTACGAGACACGAGTTATGAGCGGTGTTTACACTGAAAGTTTGAACAAACTTATCGAGGAGTTTGGCAAGCTGCCGGGTGTTGGGCCTAAGACGGCGCAGCGGCTTAGCTTTTATATACTAAAGGCCAGGCCGGCTGAAGCGATGGCCCTTGCTGATGCGATAAAAGACGTGAAAAACAAAATTAAACGCTGCGAAATCTGCTACAACTACTCGGAAAAGCAAATTTGTGAAATTTGCTCTGACGAGCGGCGGGATAAAACTATAATTTGCGTTGTCGAGCAGCCAAAAGATGTGATAGCTCTGGAAAAAACAGGGACGTGTAAGTGGGTTTATCATGTTCTCGGCGGACACATTGCACCTCTCGAAGGGATTGAGCCGAGCGATTTGACTATTGATAAGCTCGTTGAGCGGGTGCGGGCCGGTGAAGTTAAAGAAGTGATAATGGCGACCAATCCGAACATGGCCGGTGACGGCACGGCTTTATATATAAGCTCACTACTCAGGCCCACAGGCGTGAAGATTACCCGCCTGGCAAGGGGGCTTGCCACCGGCAGTACGATTGAATACGCAAGCGGCAAAATGCTCACAGATGCTATAATCGGCAGACAGCAATTACAGTAACCTTCATCCCTTATTTCGCTGCTGTCCGGTTGAACACTGAACTATATCAACCGATTACAGCAAACGCATTTTTCACATTGTTATTGACATTAGCCCTATTTGTACAGGACCTCGGCGCCTCTGCCCTGCGCGATTAGGGACTTATACGAGTCGAGTTCCCGCTGAATGGCTGGGTCGGTGAGGTCAATGGTCTTGCGGCGCTCAGCGGACAGGTAGGCGGCCTGAACGAGGGTGGTTATCTCGAGGCCGTACTGCCAGTTCAGCAAAGCGTCTTTACCGCCGAGAAAGGCATCACGGGCATCGGCAAGCTCATCGACGTAACCATACAGGTCGGCTTCATTCGGCTGGACGGTCAGCAGCCCGCGTGAGGCCGTCGCCTTTTCGAGCGCGCCTTCAGCATCCGCTACTGCCTCGGCTGCTTCGTCTCCGATGAAGACCTCAAGCGGAGAGCTGAGGGAGTTAAGCTCGAAGGCGTAGCCGGGCCCCAGCCCATCTATGAGAAGGCGCAGGCCCTGCTTATCGTACATCCAGGAGTTGGTGAACTGGGCCTTGACGACCTGGCTGGTTTCGGGGTTGCGAAAGGTTACGATGCCGGTGGCGAAGTCCTCGGCAGGCGTTTTGGTATAATCGACGCCCATTCGGTCGAGCAACTGCCGGCGGTACCTGGGCTGACCCCACTTTAGCAGGGAGGTCTCCGCGTTCACCGAGACCGGTTCGAGAAAGGTCGGCGGTTTTCCGATTGGGTTGAGGATAAACCAGGAGACAGCAATACTATGGCAGCCCATATCGGAGAGGACACCGCCGCCCTGTCGCGTTGGGTCCCAGAACCAGCCCTCGTGTGGCCCTGCGTGCTCCTCGGCGCTTCGTGCCAGGGCGATGGGGCCCATTGCCTTTTGCAGCGGGGCAAGCTGCGCCAGGGCCTTGCTGATGGCTTTGGCGTGAATTTGGTTCTCGAAGTAGGCGGTGGGCACTTTGACTTGGTCGGCGAGAGTTACGAGGTGTTTCGCTTCGGCGACGGTGCGGGCGAGAGGTTTTTCGCAGATAAGGCCCTTGAGTTGTACTCCGGCCTTGACGGCCTCTACGATTTGCTCAACAAGCTCTACACGGGCGAAGTTGGGCGCAAGCACCGCCACCGCCTCGCAGTTTTTGCAGAGTTCGGCCACGTTGGGATATACCTTGCAGGGGCCAAGCTGGTTTGCCCTTGCGAATCCGGCCAGTTCTTCGTCGCCCTTGAGCGCATAGACACCCACGAGCTCCGCCCCGCGCACCAGCTTCAGTGCCACAGCGTGAAACTTAGCAACAAAACCAGTCCCGATAAAACCGAGTTTAAGTGTTTGCATGATAACTTGCCTCCATTTTTGCTTTTATCGAAATATCACATTTACTTGGTCAAATACCATAGTCAAAATTATCTTTTTCTCGAGAGGCAATCAACAGTAATTTGCCTCTTTGTCAATTTTTTATCGCCTGAAATTTCCTCCTGGGATCGCTACATTGTACAGAGAGAACACGCCGGCAAGCTCTTGGCCTGATGCCGGCACACGAGAGTTTGAGGTCCGATTGTAACGAATGTTCCAAGAGCTTAAGGTGATAGCAGTGCCTCATTTTATAGAGTTTTTGAATTATTTCCCAATATTGCTGAAGTCTTTTTAGCACATTTATGATATAATAAAGTGTGCAAAGAATTTTGTAATCGGCTTATCCGTTTAGGCCGACAATTGTATGTATTTTATATTCAGGGAATTTTGTAGTATCGTATAACGCACGACACGTTACTCAAGCAGGTGTGAGCTTATGAAGTTGGAGATGACGGTACAGATGCGGCTGGAGCAGCGGATGACGCTTGCTCCACGTATGATTCAATCGATGGAAATTCTCCAGCTGCCAATCCTTGCCCTTCAGGAAAGGATAGAACAGGAGCTCAACAGCAATCCCGTTTTGGAAATAGAGGAGCCTTCAGATACTGAAGATACCGACTCTGCTGAGCAGCAGCAAGCTCAAGACGATATTAACAAACGCGATTTGACCGCTAAAACAGACAGTACAAGAGTTGCAGACTTCGAACGCTTCGATAGTCTTGACGATGGTTTCGAGGATTATATGGACCAGGCCGGGCCCTTTCGGCGTCGCAGCGTAAGTGACGAGGCGGACAAGAAACTTGAAGCGATAAAAAATACCGCTGCGCCCCCACAGTCCCTGCACGAACACCTAATCGAGCAGTGGCGATTGGTCGAAGCCGAGAGGTCAGTGAAAAAAGCCGGCAGTATGATTATAGATTATATTGACGATAGAGGGTATCTGTCCGTAAGACTGGAGCAGCTGCACAACAAAGACAGGACCGATTTCACCATCGATGATTTGAAACAGGCACTGGAGCTTGTGCAAAAGTTAGAACCCGCCGGCGTCGGTGCACGCGACCTTAAGGAATGCCTGCTTATCCAGATGGCTCAAAGCAGCGATGATATGAGTTTTGAGGCTCGTTTGGTCGCCGCGCATATGGACGAATTGCTTGAAAATCGTTTGCCGGATATCGCCAGGAAGATGCATTGCAGCATAAAAGCGGTCAATCATGCCATCGAGCGTATGAGCAAGCTCGACACCTCGCCGGGCCTGCAGATAGGCCGGGACCGAAACCGTCCCATTACCGCCGATGTAATAGTGCAATCTCTGGATGATTCAGACGACTACTCTGTGCGATTGGCTGATTTTAGTCTGCCAAGTCTAAGAGTGAGTGACTACTACGCAAAAATGGCCAAAGACTCCGGGGTCGGCAAAAAAACAAGAAAGTTTTTGCAGGATAACATTCGCTCTGCTCAATGGATTATAGATGCAATAGAGCAGCGAAAAAATACACTGCTGAGAGTAACTGGAGCGGTGGTCAAATATCAGAGGGGGTTTTTTGAAAAGGGCCAATTGCATCTTAAGCCGCTGCCGATGTCGAAAGTTGCGGATGACGTTGGTGTGCATCTGGCCACCGTTTCCAGGGCTGTCGCCGGCAAATACGTCCAGTGCTCCTGGGGGATACTGCCGTTGCGGAAATTCTTTAGCGGGGGTATGGAAGACGACACGGGCAAGGGCCATAGTTGGGAAGCCATAAGGGCTGAACTGCAGCAGATTATCGATGCCGAAGATAAAGCCAAACCCTTGAGTGACGACCGGATACGCAAGAAATTAGCAGAAGCCGGCATCAAAAAGCTGGCCCGACGAACCGTCGCAAAGTATCGCAAACTCTTAAACATCCCCGCCGCAAGGCTTAGAAAAAAATATTAACTTCGCTGGCAACGTTGTCAGAAAAATCTATTCTGCAATGACAATCCCGCCTTTTATTGGCGAATAATTCACCTTTGGCTCTTTTTTGCCGCCATCTATTAAAATCACTGTTTGGAAATGACACTTAATGCCGGTGCCATCCTGAATTACAGGCGTGTTCTGAAGGTGGTAGTGAAGGTGCGGCTCCGAAGAGTTCCCTGAATTCCCGCAAAGGCCGATGACCTGGCCTTTTTTGACCTTATCGCCGACCTTTACTTTTATACTATCGAGTTTCAAATGGGCGAGAACCGATACTTCATTCTCACTATGCTGAATAAATGCCGCGTTGCCCAACGCTGAATAAGGGTTCATAGACCCAGGCACATTATCTCTAACCCCGTTGATGACATCGGTTACAGTCCCATCTGCCGGTGCCAACACCTGCCTGCCAAATGCAAAGTAGTCTTCGTTTGTGGTGTCCTTGCCTTTACGAGTTTCGCCTTTTTCATCGACACCAAGAAAGTCAAAAGCAAATCTCTGATTAGGAGTATCGTGATGTTGATTGAGCTCTTTGGTATCGCCTCCCCAGAAAACCAGCCACTTACCTTTGAAGGGCAACGACAGCTTGGTTTCGTTTTTTTCCGGTACAGGTATATCCGGCTTATGCGGCAGGAACAATAACCCGATAATCTTGTCATCTTCATCCAGCCAAACCGTTATATCCAGCTTCCCACGTTCGCAGTGCGCAACAAAAATCGCCTGATTGGGAGCAGCTAACCGTGGCTTATCGAGTTCCTTTATCTTACCATATTGGGCGGATAGGTTTTCAAGGAATGGTTTTCTCTTTTCCAATGGAAAGAAATCCTCCATGCTCTGAGCAAAATCCTTTCCAATACCGGCGTAATCCGCCTCGTTGATGGCCTTGACCATTTTGTTGACAACCTTTCCAAATCTGTCAGTGGATGGCTCTTCCGCCGAAACCAAAGCAACCGAAAGCAATAATATAGCTGACTTTATAAAGAATCTTCTCATTTTACATATCCTCTTATTTACCGATTACGTTTTTGTTACAAACCAATTGTAAGGC
>Ga0114919_10005081_pt1 | contig 10501 bp, 7 predicted proteins | sample BlataG_FD_88682 | JGI IMG/M metagenome (GOLD analysis project Ga0114919, IMG submission 88682) | Deep subsurface microbial communities from Black Sea to uncover new lineages of life (NeLLi) - Black_00105 metaG | ecosystem: Environmental > Aquatic > Marine > Oceanic > Sediment | place: Atlantic...
CTTAATGGGCATGTGGAAAGAGCAAACAGAACACATAGAGAGGAGTTTTATGAAGTGGAAGAAATAGATTTATCTATAGAAGAACACAACAGGCAGCTGGAGGAATGGGAATATGTTTATAACTATATAAGACCTCATCAAGCCCTTGATTACTTGACTCCCAATGAATATTATCAACTGTGCTTGAAAAATCAGAAAAGTGAGTGTCACTAATGTTATGAACCCATACATCTCATTGAATTACATTCTCCATTGTGGTATAAAATCATAGCTCGGGGACAGTATGAATCCAGAATCCAGCAAGGCGGGAAGAATTTCTATAAAATTACTAACAAGAGGGTTTATTCATGACAAATCAGCATAAGTCTTACAACTCAACAGCAAATCTTGGCTTTGAACAGAAGCTATGGTTGGCAGCAGATAAACTTCGAGGGACGATGGACGCCGCGGATTACAAACACACAGTCCTGGGCCTGATCTTTTTGAAGTACATTTCAGACTCATTTGAAACACATCGTTCATGGTTAGTCAGAGAGACTGCTGATCCCAAAAGCGAGTACTATGTCCCAAGTGAAGCCCAACGGAATGCGGTTAGAGAGGATAGAGACGAGTATCTATCTGAGAACGTCTTCTGGGTTCCTCCGGAGGCAAGATGGTCGTCAATACAGAACAATGCTAAACAGCCTGCCATTGGCAAGATTATAGACAATGCGATGGAACTTATTGAACGTGAGAATCAAAGAATCAAAGGAATCCTCCCAAAGTACTATGCTCGGCCCGATCTCGATAAAACCCGCTTAGGGGAACTGATAGACTTGATTGGTACGATCTCAGTAGGCACCGAGGAGGGCAAATCTCAAGACATTCTTGGGCGTGTATACGAGTACTTTCTCGCTAAGTTTGCCTCCGCGGAAGGAAAAGGCGGAGGAGAGTTCTATACGCCGTCTAGCGTTGTAAGGGTTCTGGTCGAGATGATTGAGCCTTTCAAAGGGAGGGTTTACGATCCTTGTTGTGGTTCTGGTGGTATGTTCATCCAGTCAGAAAGATTTGTCGAAGCGCATGGCGGTAGCAAACATGACATATCCATTCTTGGGCAGGAATCCAATCCGACAACTTGGCGATTAGCAATGATGAATCTTGCTATCCGTGGCATCGAAGCTAACCTTGGAGGCCAATGGGGAGACTCTTTCCATAACGATCTTCATCCTGACCTGAAAGCTGATTATATTTTGGCTAATCCGCCGTTCAATATCAGCGATTGGGGTGGCGAGAGGCTGAGAGAAGACAAGCGTTGGAATTACGGCGTTCCACCTGTGGGTAACGCTAACTTTGCTTGGGTGCAGCACATAATCAATCACCTCGCACCGAGCGGAATTGCAGGATTCGTTCTTGCTAATGGTTCCATGTCATCCAACACTGGGGGTGAGGGAGAAATCAGGAGGGCTATAATCGAGGCAGACCTTGTGGACTGCATGGTAGCGATGCCTGCGCAACTTTTCTATGCGACTCCGATCCCTGTATGCCTCTGGCTTCTTGTACGAAACAAAGCAGGAACTGGTTTCAGAGATCGAAGAGGCGATACTCTTTTCATAGATGCCAGAAGAATGGGAAAGCTTGTTGACCGAGTACATCGTGATCTGACAAATGATGATATTCAGAAAATTGCCAGAACATTCCATGCCTGGCGCGGCGAGACAGACATTGGCGAGTACGAAGACTCTCCCGGCCTATGCAAGAGCGCAACCCTCGAGGAGATCCGCAAGCACGACCACGTCCTTACTCCAGGCCGCTATGTCGGCAGCAAGGTGCAGGAGGACGGCAGCGAGCCGTTCGAGCAGAAAATGCAGCGCCTCACAATGCAATGGCGGAATCAGATGGCAGAGGCGCGGAAGCTTGATGCTGCAATTGAGGCGAACCTGAAGGAGCTGGGATATGGCCGATAGCTGGATCGACACCACCATCGGGGATCAGGCCACTCTCCAGCGCGGAATCGATATCACAAAGGCCGAACAGCGAGAGGGTGATGTCCCAGTTGTCTCGTCCAGCGGCGTATCTAGCTACCATGACACAGCTGCAGTATCTGGACCCGGAGTCGTCCTGGGTCGCAAGGGTGTTATCGGTAGCGTCTACTACATCGACCGCGACTATTGGCCGCACGACACAACTCTCTGGGTAAAGGACTTCCACGGAAACGAGCCGCGCTTTGTCTACTATTTTTTCAAGCACATAGCGCGGCGGATTGCGGGCATGGACGTCGGGTCTGCGAATCCAACGCTCAATCGCAACCACGTTCACCCAATCGAGATTCGTTGGCCCCACGTACCCGAACAACGCGCTATCGCCTACATCCTCGGCACGCTGGATGACAAGATCGAGCTAAATCGGAAGATGAACAAAACGCTCGAGGCGATAGAACGAACGATCTTTAAGTCATGGTTCATTGACTTTGATCCTGTGCGGGCAAAGGCAGAGGGTTACCAACCCCTGGGCATGGATGCCAAGACCACTGCTTTGTTCCCTAATTCATTTGAGGATTCGGAATTAGGCATGATCCCGAAGGGGTGGAAACACGCAACAATTGAAAATGTTTGCGAAAGAATCCTGGACAAAGTTGACAAGTCGTCTGAGTGGGCAAGCGAAGTTCTTATTGACCTCAAGCGTATGCCCCGAAAGTCGATTGCATTGACTAATTGGGGGAAGGGTGAGGAACTGACAACTTCCATCACTAGATTCAGAGCCAAAGACATCCTTTTTGGTGCAATAAGACCATACTTTCACAAGGTAGGAATTGCTCCTGTGGACGGGGTTACTAATGTGTCATTGTTTGTTTTGCGTGCAAATTGCTCAACTGAATGGTCCTATGTAGCAGCATTGTGTTCGTTTCCTTCGACTGTAGAGTATGCAATCCAAGTTTCTAAAGGAACGAAGATGCCAGTAGTTGCGTGGCATGATCTCAGGGCATATGAGATTGTCTTGCCCCCAAGCAAGGTTCGCAAGGCATTTTGCGAAAGAGTTAATCCTCTTTATCTGCAAATTATAAATAACATACTCCAATCCCGCACTCTTGCAGTCATCCGTGACGCCCTCATTCCCAAAATCTTATCAGGTGAAATCCGAATCAAGAATGTAGAGAAGCTCGCGGAGCATATTGCATGAGTAGCAAATTTACAGAATCGGTTGTTGAAGATGCCGCGATCCAATTTTTCATAGATTTGGATTACTGCTATCTGGCGGGGCCAGATATTGCATACGATGGACTCTATTCGGAACGAACAGGATATGGCGATGTAATTCTTACTCAGCGGCTCAAGGATGCCCTAACGAGGATCAATCCTGATCTTCCCAAGAGTGCTATTAGCGAGGTTGTTCGCAAGGTGAGTCGATCTGACGCTCCTTCTCTGATCCTTAACAATCGGAACTTCCATCGGATGGTGACCGATGGAGTTCCCGTCAAGTACCGAAACAAAGAAGGACGAGAAGTAGACGATCAGGCGTGGCTGTTCGACTTTGAGAACCTGGATAACAACGATTGGTTTGTTGCCAACCAGTTTACTGTAGTAGAGAATCATGTTAACCGCCGCCCTGATCTTGTGGTCATCGTGAACGGATTACCGCTGGGTGTAGTTGAATTGAAGAATCCAGCCGAAGAGAGTGCCACCGTCAAATCAGCCTACAACCAATTACAGACTTACAAAGCTCAGATACCGTCTTTATTCACATACAACGAGGCTTTAGTCATATCAGATGGCGGAGAAGCAAAGCTTGGCAGCGTTACTTCTTCATGGGAACGTTTTACTCCCTGGCGGACTATTGACGGCGATGATATCGCTCCATTAACAACTCCACAGCTAGAGGTTATGATCAAGGGTGTCTTCCGAAAGGACATTTTCTTGGATCTTATCCGCCACTGCATCACTTATGAGGAGGACGGCAGTAAGATCATCAAGATTATAGCTGCCTATCACCAATACCACGCTGTTGCTAAAGCGGTTGATGAGACCGTTCGGGCATCTGCACCTGGAGGGGACAAGAGGATTGGAGTGATCTGGCATACACAAGGAAGCGGAAAGAGTCTCTCGATGGTCTTCTTCGCATCCAAAATCATCTTGCATCCTAAAATGGAGAATCCAACAATCGTCGTCATGACTGACCGCAACGATCTGGATGATCAGCTTTTCCGTACATTCTCATTAAGCAAGGATCTTTTGAGACAGACACCTGTTCAAGCAGAAAGCCGAGATCACTTGAAAGAACTTCTACAAGTGGCAAGTGGCGGTGTAGTTTTTACAACCGCTCAGAAATTTGCCCCCTCTGAAGGAGAATCTCGGTACCCGCTGTTGTCAGACCGGAAAAACATAGTTGTGATCGCCGACGAGGCACATCGGACCCAGTACGATTTTATTGATGGATTCGCACGCCACATACGCGATGGCTTGCCGAATGCCTCATTCATCGGCTTTACAGGCACTCCCATTGAGTTATCGGACCGTAATACAGTAGCCGTATTTGGAGACCATATCAGTGTTTATGACGTCGAACAAGCAGTGGAGGACAAGACAACAGTAAAGATTTACTATGAGGGGCGGCTGGCAAAGCTGGAGTTGGACAAGGAGGAAAAACCATATATTGATCCCGAGTTCGAGGAGATAACTGAACAGGAGGAAGCCGCAGCGAAGTCACAATTAAAGAAGAAATGGTCACGGCTGGAGGCTATGGTTGGCACAGAGAAACGGCTGCGGCTTGTCACTAAGGACATCCTTGACCATTTCGAGAACCGGCTTGAAGCGATGGACGGTAAAGGAATGATCGTCTGCATGAGCCGGCGGGTCTGTGTGGACCTCTATGACCAGATCATCAAGTTGAGACCAGGATGGGACAGCCAGGACTTTGCCAAAGGGGCCATCAAGGTTGTCATGACAGGATCTGTCTCCGATCCAGAGCATTACAGTCGGCACTTGATGACTAAGAAAGTCCGGAAGGACATCGAGAACCGCTTTAAGAATCCTGACAATCCGTTGAAGCTGGTCATCGTTCGGGACATGTGGCTGACGGGCTTCGATGTTCCTTGTCTGCATACGATGTATCTGGACAAGCCTATGCAGGGGCACGGGCTGATGCAAACGATTGCGAGAGTTAACCGGGTCTTTAAGGATAAGCCTGGTGGACTTATCGTGGACTATCTCGGCATTGCCGAAGAATTGAAAGAGGCGGTTGCGACGTACACGAAACGAGGAGGCAGGGGCAAGCCCTCGTACGATCAAAGCGAAGCCGTTGCGATAATGAAAGAGAAGTATGAGATACTCTGCGGGATATTCCATGGATTTGACTGGTCACTCTTTCTACAAGGCGATGCACCCGTCCGCTTAACGAAGCTCATGGCTGCAGTAGAATACGTCCTTCAAAAGGAAGAAGGAAGAGAAAGAGTGCTTCTTTACGCCAAACAACTTTCTGAAGCATTTGCTCTTTCGGTACCGCATGAGGATGCCCTGAGGATCCGGGACGACGTGGGCTTCTTCCAGGCGGTCCGGTCCCAGCTTGTCAAGCTTTCAGAGGAAGGCGATAGAAAGAAAAAAGAGAAGGATATCGAATCTGCTATTAAACAACTTGTTTCAAAGGCTGTGTCTTCCGACGAGGTCATTGACATCTTCAAGGCGGCAGGACTTGAAAAGCCAGATATTTCGATCCTTTCTGACGAATTTCTGGAGGAGTTCAAAAGGATGCCCGAGCGAAACCTTGCCGCCGAGATGCTGCAGAAGTTACTAAAAGACGAGATCAAGACACGGGCAAGAATCAACCTCATTCAATCTAGGAAGTTCTCGGAAATGCTGGCTGAGACTGTCCGACGATATCAGAGCCGGACCATTGAAGCCGCGAAGGTCATCGAGGAACTCATCCGAATGGCGAAGGACTTTAGGAAGGCCATGGCAAAAGGGGAAGAACTTGGGCTGAATGACGACGAGGTCGCCTTCTACGATGCCCTCGGGACAAACGACAGTGCTGTCCAAGCCTTAGGCGACGACACTCTGAAGACAATTGCTACAGATCTTGTAAAGGCGGTACGGAGAAGCGTTACAATCGACTGGACGCTCAAGGAAAGCGTGAAGGCAAAGATACGAGTTTTGGTCAAGCGTATTCTGAGGCGGTATGGTTATCCACCAGATAAGCAAGAACAGGCCACTATTACAGTATTGGAACAGGCTGAGTTGCTATGCGGAGATTGGGCTGAGGAAGCTGCATAGATGAAGCATGCCTAATGACTGGCGCGCGGGTGGAAGCCCGGGACATTATAGCCCCGGCTGCCCGGTGATGAAACGCCGGCTGAGCCGGATTAACGCCTAGTCGGGATAGACGGATGAGGAGGAAGGAAATTCTAAAAAGGACGTGACCTCAATTGATTAATCCTTCAGAACCGAGTAATTGGAAAAATCTTCAGTCGGATGTAGCCCAAATTCTAACTGAATGCGGATTCAACGTTGATACTGAGAAGAACATTACAGCAGTGAGAGGAGAAGTAGAAATTGATGTCTTCGCTGAGGATTCAACGCAGACTCCTCCTGCCATCTATTTATGTGAATGCAAACATTGGAATTCTAATGTGCCGAGAAGGGAGGTTCACGCTTTTCGCACCGTTGTTAATGATTTTGGAGCGAATTGGGGCTTGATGATATCCAAATTAGGTTTCCAGCGAGGTGCGCATGATGCTGCTCGACACACAAACTTGAAACTATTAAGCTGGCAGGAATTTCAGGAATTATTTGCTGAGCGATGGTATCGAGAATACATGGTGAATAAGTTGCCTGCAGAATCAGAACCTTTGGCAGATTATACAGAACCAATCAATACAAGAGTGTTTCGGAAGGCTGACGCTCTTCCGCCAGAATCCCAAGAACAGTTTCGTACTCTTCGCAGAAAGTATGAGGCTTTAGCGTTTTTTGTTCTTCGATTATACTTGCCGTTTTCGCCGTATGGGAATGCACCACCAGAACTTCCTATTACAGAACATTTGCCACCATTGTTAACACCCGGTGCAGAAGAGATAAGAGGACTTCCAGAAGATATTCTTCAAGCTAAAACACTCCGTGGTTTGCTGAATTCAATAGTGGAACATCTACGTATTGGAACTGCAGAATTTGATGAAGTCTTTGGCGAGAGGGCATAGACGAATTGTCGCCTCACTGAAATAGACGGATGAGGGGGATGGGAATTCTCATGACTGAGAGGAATTGACTTATACCTTCTCAAAGAGTAGAGTATAAATCCATGTCAGCAGTTTTCTCAGGAAATCCTAAAAGGGTATCTACAATTCTCAACAAATTTTCCGAAAGTGGAATATAGCTAACTAATGAGAGCTCTCCTTGATACGAACATACTGATTCATCGTGAGGCCTCTGTCGTTATTCGTGAGAACATTGGACTTGTCTTTAGTTGGCTAGATCGTCTTGGATATGAGAAGTGTGTTCATCCTGAAAGCATCGGGGAAATAAAACAGCACAAGGACAAGCGCCTTCGAGATTCCTTTTTAGCGAAAGTAAAATCCTACAAGATAATTAAGGTCCCAGCATCGATGAATCCTGCTGTCCAGGCTATAAGCGATGAGCTCGATGCCACTGAAAGCGATAGAATTGATAGCAAAATTCTAAACGAGTTATGCACGGAAAGAGTCGACCTCATTATCAGTGAAGATCGAGATATCGCTAATAAAGCAAATCTGCTCGGCATTGGGGATAAGGTCTTTGGAATCGATTCATTTCTCGAAAAGGTAACTGCAGAGAATCCGAAATTTGTCGATTATAAGGTGCTCTCAGTCAAAAAGACGCTCTTCGGAAGAGTAAATATCGCAGACAAGTTTTTTGACAGCTTCCGACAGGAATATCTAAATTTCGATAAATGGTTTAACCAAAAGAGTGATGAAACAGCATATGTGTGTTATGAGAGAAAAAACTTAGCGGCATTTCTCTATCTCAAAATAGAGGATAAGCGAGAGCCCTATGCTGACATAAAACCCCCTTTTAACCCAAAGAAGCGGCTCAAGATCGGTACTTTCAAGGTTGAGTTAAACGGCTATAAGCTTGGGGAACGCTTTCTTAAAATCATATTTGACAATGCTATAAAGCAACATGTCGATGAGATTTATGTTACTATCTTTCCCAACTCACTAGGGCGGGCTAGCCTAATAAGACTTCTTGAAGATTTCGGTTTTCGTCAGCATGGTGAAAAACTAAATGAATATGGCACCGAGCTAGTGTACGTTAGAGACATGAAGCCTCGCTTCGATAATGCTAATCCAAGCCTTACATTTCCCTTTGTAAGCAGGACTACGAGGCCTTTTCTTGTCTCAATTTACCCAGAATATCATACAGAACTTTTCCCGGATTCAATACTTAGAACTGAATCTCCTGATGATTTTATCGAACAGATGCCCCATCGTAATGCGATTCGTAAGGTATATGTATCGCGTTCCATCTTTCGCGATCTCCTTTCAGGTGACGTGATTATATTTTACCGGACAGGAGGTTACCGTAAAGGCGTAGTGACTACTCTTGGAATTGTAGAGAATGTACATCTGGGCATTCAAGATGAAGAGCAATTCATCCGGCTATGCAGGAAACGGAGTGTCTTTTCTGATGATGAACTGCGTAAGCATTGGAGGTACAAACCGTCCAATCGACCGTTTATTGTAGAGTTTCTATACGCATACTCTTTTCCGAAACGTCCTAATATGGAATCATTAATAAAACATAAAGTTATACGAGACATAGAGTCTGCACCAAGAGGCTTTGAGAGGATAACGAATGAACAATTTGAGACAGTACTTAAACTCTCCGAAACCGACTCGAGCCTTATTGTCGGTTAAGCCAAATTTTGCCGAAGCGATCATTCGAGGCGAAAAGAAATACGAATTTCGCCGGAGCATCTTCGCAAGACCTGTCGATGTAGTTCTTGTTTATGCAACAGTGCCTATTAAACGGATTGTAGCAGAATTCGACGTCTGTTCTGTAATCAGCGAGACATTACCCACACTTTGGAAGCGTACACAAAAGTTTGCGGGAATCGACAGTGAGTATTTTTGGGAATATTTTGCAGGTAAGGATTTAGGGCACGCAATAAAGATAGGTAAGGTTCGACCGTATCAGACACCATTTTGTCCAATTAAAAAATTCGGTATTCGGCCACCGCAGTCGTTTGTCTATCTTGAAACGCTGGCCGGAAGATCAAGCTAGCAACGTTAAGAAACGTTTCTATACGCGAAACAGTCCCTCTGCCCTCGCTGATCAATCCTCCCTGTCCCCAAGGGAGAATCCGAATTAGTTGACATAACATTTCTTATGCGTAATGCTTTCTAACTCTTTCATTCTAAAGAATTACCGACATCCAATATTTTGAACTTTTTCATCCCATCAATTTTTTCAAATAACGGGATGAATACATTAAAAATACCATAAAAAGCGTATAGTAGGGGATTGATAAGCATATAGAAATATGCTCAAATGGGAGATAAATAATAATATTAATAATTTCTCCTTCCCGAATATGGAAGATCCATTTTCTTGATTTCCCAGACTTTCGGCTTTAGGCTTTCGATTTCGGCTTGCGAGAAGTATCCCCATTCTTCTTCAAATCCCTGGACGTATCCGAACCAGATAGTATCAGGAATCGAATCTCCGTTTGCCAGGACGCTTATCTGTTTTCCTACTCTCTCTGTGGCGAACCAGTACCAACCGTTCCAAGACTCCCAAGCACGTAAGACTTTTTTTCCATCAATGTAAAGATCATCTCCATTTGCTTTGAATATTGCCATTAATATCAATTCTTCAATAAAGCTAATTTATAAGGAAATGTTCTTTTATTTTTTCCAACTCTCGCGATATTAGTTTAAAGGTCTTTATTTAATTAGCCTTATATCTTTATGATAACCAGACGTTGAAGAATAGGAATAAGTCTCAAAAAAATTCGATTGATAGTTTTTCCCAGTAAATAACTTTGCTCAGTGCCTATTGAATAATTTAGAGAAAAGGTAAGGCTCATTGTGTAAACGATCATACTCAGTCCTACAAACCTTTGACTCCAAATTTAACCTGTGCTATATATTTACCTTCGGCAAATAGGAGAGGGATAATAAAGGACCGAAAAATCCAAAATTCACACCGAAAGCATATTCCAATATCTCATAAATTTTAATTTAGAAAAGGAGGAAAATCGTGGATAGATTAACCCAGCTTGTCTACAAGACATGGCATGATAATTGGGCAAATGAAGGGCAGAATATATTTTCTGATTTATTAAAGAGCGGAAACCGATATCCGAAGAAAGCTGAGAATACAGTAGCAATAAGATCCCCAGGCATTCGTGTCGATTCAGGTGTTCCTTTTACTGCCCTCATCCACCCTTCTAATCCTGAATCAGGAGCTTATGGAGGGATGTCTTTTGTGATCTTCCCTGTTGAAAATGCTCCTTGTATTATTGCGATGGGAATTGGAACCCAAGGGCTTAGTCCAGATGA
>Ga0114919_10005084_pt1 | contig 10498 bp, 12 predicted proteins | sample BlataG_FD_88682 | JGI IMG/M metagenome (GOLD analysis project Ga0114919, IMG submission 88682) | Deep subsurface microbial communities from Black Sea to uncover new lineages of life (NeLLi) - Black_00105 metaG | ecosystem: Environmental > Aquatic > Marine > Oceanic > Sediment | place: Atlantic...
ATTGCCCTCGGAGTAGCCACCACCGCCCTTGGCCGAAGTGGCGTTGGCTCGCACAGTCGGAGGCCCCACGCGAGTCCCGATCCCGATTACGAACCGCACGGAGGGGTAAGCCCGCGCCACGTCGGTGACCTGGCCGATCACGTCGTCGCTGACGGTTTCGCCCGCCATGCTCGACCCGATCACCACCCCGTCCGACGAACCGTTGGCTTGGGCCGCGTTCGCAAGGTTGCTTGCGTTCGCCATTTGTTGCGGGTCGTAGACCAGCACCATGTTGGACGGGATCTTGGGCTTCGGTGGTGCCGGGGGCTTGTCGGCCGCCTTGGCGCTCCCGCTGAATGCCACGAGTCCGCCCACCAGGGCCGCAAGCCCGATACCCCCGGCGATCAGCCGGCCTCGACGTTTTGCTTTTGACATTTTTCTTATCCTCCCTTTCGGTACGCGTAGATACCGACACCCAGGGCCAAGATCAATCCGCCACCGATCAGGAGCGGGGTCCAGTTTCGTTTCACGCTGTCCACCACGGCTTTTCCCGCGCGAACACCCGCGAGGGCCGCGTCGTAAAACGCTTGCCCAAGTCCCGCCGCCGACTCGACCACGTATCGAGCCACGTTCGCCTGATTTTGGCTTCGGTTCTCCGCAATGGCCAAGATCTGATTGTCGATCGCAAACGGGGTCAGTGCGTCCGGTGTGTAGTGCCCCACGCCGCTCACGTTGTGCAGGAACGGGTGCAACGCGGCGGGTGCCGGGTCTTCCGGCTTCACGGAATCCAGGGCCAGCTTGTACCCCGCGTAACGGTTGGCGACCCCCGACAGCTGCGATTGCACGGCGGGGGTCACCTCCACCAGCGAGGCTTGCACCTGGATCACCTTGCGCATGTTTTCCACGGCTTCAAGGAGGATGCGGACCACACCCGCCGGGGCCATGACCCCGTGCTCCTTTTCCCACGCACGCAGCGGGTCGATCAGCGCAACAGTGAGTGCGGGCAGATCGTGTTGCAGCCCCAGGTTTTCCACGTCGATCAGCTTGAGATCGTTGGGGCTCAGGTTGAACTTGATCTCATTCATGCGCGCAACTCCGGGGGCAGCTCCACCGTCTTTACCCCGTCTTCCCACTCCGCAGGAACGACGGCGCCGCTTTGGGCGAGCTGGTCCAGGTCGAGGAGAGGGAGCCAAAGCAGGGTGCCGGTCCGAAGATCCAGCCCCAGTCCGGCGTGGTTGACAAAATGCTTGCGGGCGTCCAGATCCCCCGCGCAGTGTTGCGCGTTGTGCTGGCTCGCAACCAGCAGGGCCGCATAGGCGGCTTTGCGCCACCCTTTGCTCGCGAACCGTTGCGCGTCTTCGACCCCCGCAGCTTTCGCCGCCGACACCAATGCCCGATAGGCCACCGCTTTGGGTCCGGTACCCAAGATCGTGTCGCCGCGCCGCGAGACGTACAGGGTGCCATGGTCGCAGTGATCGGAGACGTAGCGCGTCAGATCGGAGACCGCGGGCGCGAAGCCCATACGGGGGGTCTTGTCTTCCGTCGAAGTCTCGTCTTTCCGCTTGGACGAGCCGCCCGAAGCCGCGGCGATCAAGGCGAGGACTGCCGTCGCTCCGAGTCCGTATTTGACGCGCGCGTCCACTACCCCGGCCCCTTCATGTGGAAGAATCCCATCTTTTGGTTTCGGAGCGTACAGTGGATCTCATGTTCGTGCTGCTCCGCCAAGAGGCGACGGACACCCGCGAGCACTTGCAGCTCCACGACGTGCAGCGAGGGGCAGTCCTCGCGCACGCACGGCCAGCACAGGGGCGTGCCGTACACGTCCGTGGGGTACACGGTAGAGAGCACGGCCAGGGCCACGTCTTCAGGGTCGCGCATCCCAGCCGCTACCGCTTCCTCCGTCGCCGCGGCCACCTTCTCGGGAAGGTAGGGCAGCTCCGGGCAGTCCGCCGGGTTGACGTACCGCACCATGCGGACACGCCTGCGGAATCGAGCCGGACTCCCGAAGGCGGGCGCGACCTTCTCACAGGATGCGCGCCGCGAAACGGCAGTCAGACCGATCGCCGCAGGGGCGAGGACGAACAAGGGGTTCATGGCTACCCTCGATAGTGGCTCTTGTGACGTGCGAAGGTGGGCACCTTCGACAAGTCTTCGCGCTTGCGTGCGCCGAACGTCGGCACGTCGGTGGATCGCACCATCGCCCCCGCCATGTTCGGCTCCTGTTCCCGAGGCATGGGCATCTGTCCGGTCTTTTGCATGTACTCGATTTTGTGCTTCACGTCGCCGATCATTTGGCGAGCCTGCGAGAGCTTGTGATCCATCCACGCCGGAAGATCCATGCCGTCGTCCATGCGGCCGAAGATCTCGGCGGCGTACTCCGTGATCTCGAACGCGTTTTTGCGGGCCATGTACCCGGGCCCTTTGACGCCCGACATGGACGGGAGCTTGTAGAAGTCGCGGAACTGTTGGCGATGCGTTGCGAAATGCTTGTGGTAGTTGCTCATGTTCTTGCCCTCCTTGTCACCGATGATTGCACTTGTTGGCGCCTTCGAGTCGGCAGCTCGTGCACGGTGTCTGTTTCCCGTTGATCTTCAACGCGCAGTCGCGGCAACAGTGACCGTTGTCTTTGACCCAATCGCCCGTGCCGCGGTACCCGGGAAGATCTTGCGTAGGGTCGAACTCGGTTCCGTCGCCTCGACGGACAATGACGTGGTACTCGTAGTCGGACGGCACCCCGTAGTGCGGGTTGAACACGTCGATCAGCACGCAGTGGGCTTCGTGGTCCCCCGCAAGACGCAGCTGTGCCGCCGCCACGGCGGCCCACTCGGCGCATGTGGCTTTGCCTCGCTGGAGGATCCGGGGCACGGCCGCGATGCGTTGTGCAGCGATCTGGCCCGCTTGGCGCGGGTTTTCGTACTGCGGGATCGGTACGTCCGACCCATGGTCGGCCATCCACTCCGCGTTGTACTCCACGACGCCTTCCAGCATCCGTGACCAGTAACGCTTGAGGTCCTCCGACGACGCGGGGCCCATTTCCATGACCAGATCGTATTTCACAGTTCGATCTCCCAGGTTGCCGTGACCACCGTCGCCGCACCCGAAAAGCGGATCACGGTGGCGTTTTTGGGTACCAGTACGTTTTCAAGGATCCCCGCCACCGAACTAACGGTTCGACGCACGTACGCGGTGCCGAGGTTTGACAGAAACTCGACCGTGAAGTTGTCCGTGGTCGAGCTGGTGAACGTCACCCGCCGGGCGCGCGGCGGGATCCCCATGGCCCCCGGTGCGCCCCCCACCACGTCCACGGTGTTTGCCGGGAACGGCACGTCGGTGCCCGCGTCGTTCGCCACATCGTACGACCGGGTGAGCGTCGCAAGACGATCGCCGAGCGGTGACTCACTGCACGTCACGCCGATACTCACCAGGGTATCGAGCACCGTCGATTCAGGTTCGATTCGGAGGCCGGGGCGCGTGGCCGTGGCTGCGTTGCCAGCGTTTTGAACGGACGTGTTGGGGTTGTTGGCCAGCATGGCTTGCGTGCTGGGCACCCACAGCGATAGCGTGAGCTTCGGCGCGAGCACAGAAAAACGAGTGCCGCCGCCAATGTCCACAAACGCTTCGGTGCTGTCCCAGCCCACCGCCATCTGAATGGCCGTTTGCTTGTTGCCCGCTTTGAGCGTGGAGGTCTGGAGCTGGCGGACGACACCGCCGAACTCGAACAATCGCGTCACCTCGGATGCGCTCGCGTTGACCGTCCACCAGTAGGCGCACGGTTTCGGTTGCGGGCTGTTTTTCGTGCCTTCGGGCTCGTAGCTCAAGAACGTGAACAGCGAGTAATCCCGCAGCTGGTTGGGCGTCTCCGACGTATCCACGCGCTCCACGGTCGCGCTATTGACCGTCGTGGATCCGGGTGCCAGTCGTTTACAGCCCATTTTGCCGTTCTCCGAAAAACCGTTGAAAAGGGTGCTGCACCCCGACCGGGGCCGGGGTGCAGCGCGTCGGCTAGTTGCCGATCGAACCGGCGTCGCCCCAGAACACGCCGAAGACCTGCGTGTTGCTGCCGGGGATGAAAGCGCCGAAGGTCAGGTTGAGGGTCTGGCCGTCCACGTTGCGGAACGCGTTCCACGAGACGGGAAGCGGCGTGTTCGTGAGGGCGAACACGGAGCTGGTGATCCCGCGAGCGGTGCCCGCAGACACAAGCTGCTGGCTCGGGCCGATGCGCGCGTCCACCAGGAGGGTGGCAAGCACCTCGAACGAGTCGTTGACGTCCCGGCCCTCCCAGAAAAAGAACCGCGGGATGTACTTGTCCGCGGTGTCCGAGGTCACCACGAAGGGATCGGCGTTGACGGCGACCGGGCCGGGCAGAGGCGCCGGATCGGTGATCGGGAACCCACCGTCAAACAGCGTGTTGAAGCCGAGGAGATCGGCCGAGCACGGCTGTTCATAGCTGCACGACGGATCCGCACGGAAGTACGGCACGTTGGTCGTGCTGGCGTCGATCTCGATCACCTCGCCGGTCTCGGGATCGATCACGGCGAGCTTGCCCGACTTGCGGGGGTGATCGCAGTCCATGTCCATGCGACCACCAGCCGAGGGGCGCTTGCCGTAGTCCACACGGCGACCGCCGCCCATGGCGGCGCCACGGACGAGCTGCTGCGAGCCCATGTCGCCGGCGAACTGCTGCGCGGTGTCCCACTCGGCGGTGTGCTGAGCGTGGAAAGCCGCGGACACGGCCTGTACGTCCTTGAGGTCGGGAGCCCCGTTCGCGTTGCGGCGGACGGCGGTCATGGCGTGGGCGTACGCGCCGCCCATGTTCTTGTGCTTGTGCATGTCGTTTCTCCTGTTTTGTGGAGGGAATCGTTGACTTGGCGTCGAGGCCAAGGGGTGAAAACGGTTCTCGCGTGCCTGGGAAAGACCGGCACCGCCACGACTCGCACGCCTGCTTACCCGGCGTCGGGCGACTCTCCGCGCGTCGTCACGCGGAGGTCGGATGCCTTTTGGTGCACTTGGCGTCTTTGCAACCTAGTCCGTACTTGCAGTCAGACGATGTGTTGCAGTCTTCGCCCGCTTGGCCCTTGTTTTTGAACACGGGGGCTAAAGCCTCCGTGACCAAAACTGTCCCCAGCGCTGCGCCAGCAGCAGCGAGTACAGGTCCGAGCCAAGTGCGGGAAGACGCCATGCACCGACCTTGCTAGGTGTTCTTCTCCGCGATCTTGCGACCTGCCTCAATGGTGAGGTCGCGGACCGCGGGGATGCCCATGCCCATGCCCAACCCGAGAGCGGCGTCGCTCCACGTCTCCATGGGGAAGGCCACCGCCGCACCGGCACCCAGGGCACCGAGCACGAGATCCAAACGGATCCCCTTGGCCTCGTCGCTCCCGGCCGGCGCGTCCGCGTCGTAGGTGCCCGGGATGTACCCACCCGCGCGACCCCACTCCGTGGCGCCGAGGAGGAGGCCGTACGCCGCGGTGCCGCCGAAGCCGACACCCGCGATCGTCACGGTCTTGACCATCGCCTTGCCTTCGCGCTCCATCTTGGCGCGGAGACGGAGACCGGCAGCGGCGAGATTGGTTTTCGCCTTAGCAGAGAGCTTGTCCACTTGCTGGGTGAGATTCATGTTTTTGTCCTTTCGCGCAGTTCACGCGGATCGTACGACGCCCGCGGAATCCTGCCGGGGCAGCGTGGCCGAACCGTTGGCGCGTCCACAAGCCCCGCCTTCTCCTTTTTTGTCTTTTCGCCGTTTCTTGCTGATATATAGCGTGTATGGACGATTTTGAAGACGCGTTCGACACCGCCGCGTTCGAGCCCGACGAGCACGGCAACGATCCCACGACCCTGATCCCGCCGAAACTGTTGGAGCTGTGCCAAAAGCACCGTGACGCCACATCGCATGTGCGGTGCAAGTACCGCGACGCAAGCGGCAAGTGGGCGCTGCTTCCGGGGCGCTACACGATGGATCCCGACGAGCCGGCGGATCCCGAGAAGATGGCCCTCAAGATCCTTGAGATCGCGACGCGCCACCACCGAAAGCCCCACACCCCGGGAAGCACGTCTTACCGGGGCGTGTGTATGGTGTCGGCAAAGGGCGGTGGTCTCGTGGAGCGCCAAGCGGCCTTCTCGGCCACGCTGTCCATGGACGGGTCGCTCGGGTGGGAGGATGACGAGGAGTGGAAAGAGGAGAAGTCGGAAAACGCGCTATTGCGCGAGCTGGTGACCGACATGCGGGCCGAACGCGAATCGTTGGCGGCCATGCACCTCAAGGATCGTCAGGACATGACCAGCCAAGTCGTGGATCTCACCGGGGCGATCCGCGATATGGTCCACGAGATCCAAGGGCTCGCGCAAGGCATGGGTTCACTTGTGTCTGCCAGCACGGAAGCCTCCAAGGGGATCTTGGCCATGTGGCAGGACCGCGATCGTGGCAACGTCGAGATCCGCAAACTCGACTACGAGTACAAACTCCAGCAAGCGCAGCTCGACGCCGATCAAACCGACCGGGCAGACGCCCGCCAGACTCGCGCGCAAGCCCTCGAACAACTCAAGGTGTTTGCCCCCTTTATCCTGAAACAAGCCTTCAAGCTGGACGACGACACGTTTAGGCTCGTTATGGCGGTCATGCAAGGCGGCGGTGGTGGCGGAGCCCCCCTCGCCCTCCAGGCGAGCCCCGACGAACAAAAGGCCGGTAAGCCGTGGGAGCCGCCCGCCAAGCCCCCCGCGCCCGAAGACGATCGCGATGAGAACGATTGGGGGGCCCGAGAACAACTGGCGGTATGGTTTCACCAGCTGACCGACGAGCAAGAACGCGGGACTCGTCGGATCGTCGGTCCGGAGTTGTACGATCTGATCCGCGACAGCGCGTCGCAATCGGACGATCAAGTCCAACACGCGTTGACGCGGTTTATGTCCGAGGTCAACAAGCTGGACACCGAGCACAAGAGCGCCCTGATCACGAACCTGCTCAACGTCCTGGGGACGTGGGGGCCCACGTTTTTGGGGATCGCCGGCAAGGCGACCGGGCAGAGCTTCCAGTAAAACGCGCGGTTCGCGTAACTATTTTTCTCGGCCGTGAGCCGAACGGGCCGGGTCGCACGACTCGGTAGGCATGACACCGTTCGCCACCTCCCGCTCCCTGGAAGACACCTACCTCGCCGCCCTCACGGCGTGCGAGTCCTACACCCGCGATCAGCTGGATCTCGTGATCGCGAGTTGTCGCGCGGACGCCGCGGCTACGACTTGCGCAGCGACGCAAGCGCGGATCGCGATCTGGCGCGGCGTCGCCGTGGTCCTGCGTGAGCAGATCGCGGAGCCGTGCACGATCGTGGCGTCGGCCGAGGACATGATCAAAAAATCGTTGGAGCAGGGTTGAAGTTTTCTGTCAGCCTACTAGTCTACCAGAGACCGGAGACAAGCTCATGCCCACCGAGACCGAAACCTTCACGCAGACGTTCACTCTCTCCGCGCGCGGAATCGAAAAGCATTTTCAGGTGTCCGTGCCCGACCACGGCGGTCCCGTGACCGACCTGTGCGACGCAGCGTACGAGAAGGCTGCCGAAATCGCGCAGCGTATCGTCGGCCACGCCGACTTTGACCTGTACTCTGAAGATTGAAGGTTTTTGCCAACCTACTAGTCTACCCAAGAGACCGGAGACAAGCCGCCATGACCACCGAGACCACCACCGAGACCCCCACCCCCGTGTCCACCCCCGCCGCGTCCACGACGACCTTCATTGTCATGGAGGCCGCCGCATGTATGCCGAACTCGTGTTGGGGTCGCTACCGGCGGATCGCCGTCGTGGAAATCGACCCCGCCAAGCTCCCCGAGGGGCGTACCACGCCCACCATGATCTCCGACCGATCCCGCGGCGTGGTACGGGTCGTCGCGACCTGGGAGCGATGCCACGACGGGATCACCGAGCGCTGCGCGGCTGGCCGTGCGCGGGGCTCGGCCCGCGCCATGGTCGCCGAACTCAACGGCTAGCGTACGGCTGCCAAACGGGCTGCACGGCCCGCATAGAAAAGCCCCCCCGGACCATCCCGGGGGGGCTTTTCGGCCTTTCGGCCAGCGGACTTGACGGGCCGCCTTCCGTCCGAGAGACTGTAGGTTGCCGCCAACAACCACCCGGAGTCCAATGTCCCGCTCGAACCATAGCCTACCAGCCCTTCCTGTTCAAGCCTTTGCCGACGTCGAGCGTCCGGTACCCCCCTCCGGGGCCTTCCCGGTCCCCTCGTGGGTCCAACGACCCGAAGACGGTTGGTGGTTACCTTCGCCCGAAGCCCTTGAAAAGTTTAGGCTTTTCGCGATCGGCGGTCCTTGGTGGCGTTTCGGCGCGAACATCGTTCCCCAACGGTACGGAACAAATAAGCAGCCCGCGATCCGCTTCGGGGCCGCGCAACGCGACTGGTACGGGGCCCACCCGCACGGCGACTGGCACTACTCCGACAGCGCGAAGCAGCGCGAGACGGACGGCCCCCCCCTCCCCGGGTGGGGCGGGCCGATCACTTGGGCCGAGTACCTACTCGGCCACGGGATCTTCGGGCGCCGCGATGGTCTCCTCCTCCTCGCGCCCGCCGGTCTGGCGGTCCTCGACCTGGACACCGACGACCCGCAGCTCGTGGCGTGGGTTGAGGCCACCTATGGGAAAACGCCGCTGCACGTCAAGACCCGTCGCGGGCGACACCTCTACTACCGCGTACCTCCCGGCACGTCGTTGCGGGCCTCCGCACACGCGCTAGGGCCCGACTGGAGCCGCGACGAGCACGGGCGCACCAAGATCGACACAAAAGGCCATGGCGGCTACGTAGTGGCCCCTGGGAGCCGCCACAGCGAAGGCCACTACGCCGCCTCCGTGGACCTGGGGACCTTCGATCTCGGCCGGCTGCCCGTGCTCGACGTGGCCGCCGTCGAGGCGGAGATCGATCGTGGGATCGATCTCCGCCGCGCGATCAAACAACGACGCAAGCGGGCCGAGCTGGGCCTCCCCCCGGTGACTGAGACCACCGAGCCCAAGCCCAAACCAAAGCGGGAGTCGGCACCGTGGCTCAAAGACGATGCCCGGCCGTCCCTGGTCTTCGAGTCCGCGGGGACGGTGGACGGCTCGACCGTCGTCCGCACCGAGGCGGGCGAGCTGGCGACCCTCGGCGAGCTACCGGATCGGACACGGCTGCACTCCCCCTTCCGCGACGATGCGAGCCCGAGTTGCCGTGTCTGGAAAGGTAGTCTCTACGACCACTCCACAGACGAGCGGTGGACGATCACCGGGCAAGGATCCCGAGTCTTCAAAACACTGTTTGGGACAGGATTGCACTTAAGAAACAGCCCGATCGACGTGGATCGGGAAGCCGTCGCAAACAACCCTCCAGCGCCGGCAACGCGGATCGCGCCTTCGCATTCCGAAGCGCTGTTGGACACGCGAACGTGGGAAAACGCACGCAATGAAAAACGCCGCGCGGAGTACCGGCGACGATCCGATGATCGCGCCGCCGAGGTGCGGCGGCGCATCGAAGCGCTGGGGATCGCGGTGGAGACCCACGTCGTGGAGCTGGCCGAGGGCCAATACCTCGCGGACGCCGTGGCAGGGCTCCAGTTGCCTCCTGGTACGCTCCTCACCGTTCGGGCGCCCCACGGGTCGGGGAAGACGCAGTGGCTTCGCCAGCTCGCGCATGGCGGGTCCGTGTTGGGTGTGGCGAACACGGTTGCGCTGACAGTCGATATGGCCGAGGTGTTCGGGGCCTCGACCTACCAGGAGGACCCCGGAGCGTCGCGCGTGTGTACGACGCTCAACTCTTTGCATCGGATCGACCACGATCCCGAAGACACCTTGGAGCGTACGGGGTACGCCCGCGATGTGGCGTTCGTGGACGAGGCGGACGCCGTGGCGAGCTTCGCCCACGCGATCCGAGAGGGGGTGACGGCACAGCGTGCCGTGCTGGATCACCTGGGACTCGCGCGGCTCGGCGCCCTGGCGAGTGCCGATCTCACGCCCGAGCACGTCGGCTGGTACGTCGAAGCCATGACCCGACGCCCACAACGGGTGGTACACGTCGAAGTCGTCCCCCGCATCGACACGATCAAGGTGGTGAAGGTGCAGCACGAGGTGTGCGATGAAGCGTTTTGGACCGTCCTTGCAAACCGGCAACCTGGGGACCTTCCGATCGCCCTGGCGGTGACTAGCAGCAAGATCCCGCCCGCCTACGCGCGCCGCATTCGACAACAGTACCCGGACCTACGCGTCAAGTACGTCTGCAAAGAGAACTCGCGACGCGCGGAGGTCCAAGACACGATGCGCCGCCCCAACGAACTGGTGGATTGCGACGTGTTGATCTTCTCGCCGACGATCCAGTCGGGCGTGTCGATCACGGCGGAGGTGGGCCAAGTGTTCGTGCTCCACACGACCCCGGAGGTGCACCCGAAGACGGTCGCGCAAATGATCCAGCGCTTCCGGCGGATCCGAAAACGTGAGGTGCTGTGGGGGATGCCTCGCGGCGACACGGGCCAAGATCTCCCGCGGGACAGCGACCA
>Ga0114919_10005085_pt1 | contig 10497 bp, 4 predicted proteins | sample BlataG_FD_88682 | JGI IMG/M metagenome (GOLD analysis project Ga0114919, IMG submission 88682) | Deep subsurface microbial communities from Black Sea to uncover new lineages of life (NeLLi) - Black_00105 metaG | ecosystem: Environmental > Aquatic > Marine > Oceanic > Sediment | place: Atlantic...
GGTATCGCTCGGGGGATAGCGATTGAGCGCGATCTCCGGCTTGTCGAGAAATCCGGAGAGCTTGGCGCGGATCAGGTCGTGACGGAACTGAAGCTCCGGCGGGTCGGTCTTTGCGTAATAGGGGCTGGACTCGACCAATGATCGGAGCTGCGAGATACGAATCTGCGGCAATGGATGGGTCATCAGATACGGGTTGATGCCCTGAATGCCGCGCAGCTTCTTGGCCAGCACCTCGAAGGTCTCGAGCATGCCGCGCCCGGACTGCTTGGTGGCGTTGAGAAAGGTCATGCCCGCTTGGTCCGCGGACGACTCTTCGGTTTGCCGATAGGCGAGCAGGCTGCGCAGGGCGGCATCTTGGCCGCCCATGGCGGCGCCTAAGCCGAGCGAGCCTGCGTTGGGCACGCCGGCAAGTGCGCCACCCGCCATGGCCGCGAGGCCAATAATCTGCAGCATCATCGACGCCGACTTCGCCTTGGACACTTGATTGCGCAAGCGTGCGAGATGGCCGCCGGTGATATGTCCGGTTTCATGCGCGATGACACCGATAACCTGGTTGGGTGTCTCGGCGGTCATCAAGGTTCCCGCATGCATGAACATGTTGTGTCCGTCCACGACGAAGGCGTTGAAGTTCCTGTCGTTGACGATATGGATCTTGATGTTCTGGGAGCCGAGCCCCGCGGCGCGGAAAATCGGCTTGGCGTAATCCCGGATCAGCGCTTCCGTCTCGGCATCGCGGATGATGCCGGCGGCGCTCGCCGACGTTGAGACGAGACTCCCGATGAGTGCCGCCACCATGGCCGTGCGCAGATGAAATCGCGCGCGGTGGAGTTTGGAGTGAACCCGAAAAGACATGGTCGACGTGATCGTATCGCGAAGCGTGAAGCGGGCAAAGGCGCCTGTTTTCTTTTGCCTTGTTAGGGCGTTAGGTTGGCGCGCCGCTTCCGGCTTCTGCCGCCGCCAAGCTTGGTGTTGATTGGCGTTTGAATGCGGCGACAACGTGACAGGAGCCCCAGGGCTCCGATCAACAAAGCGCGAGGAACGCCTCTCTTGAGCAACAGGTCCGACACGAACGGATTGCCCCGGCCGCTAGCTGAAACGCGCGCCATCGATCCCTTCATCGTCATGGACGTGATGAGCGAGGCGAACCGGCGCGAGGCCGGCGGCAAGAGCATCATCCACATGGAGGTGGGACAGCCCGCCACGCCCGCGCCCCGCGCCGCCCGCGAACGCGCCTTGAAAGCGCTGAGCGAGGAGCGGCTCGGATATACCGAGGCTCTCGGCATGCCCGCCTTGCGCGAACGCATCGCTCGCTATGTGCAGGAACGCTATGGGAAGAGCATCGGGCCCGAGCGGGTCATCGTGACGGCGGGCTCTTCGGCAGGCTTCGTGCTCGCCTTCCTGGCGATCCTCGATCCGGGCGCGGCGCTTGGCCTGCCGTCGCCGGGCTATCCCTGTTACCGGCAGATCTTGAAGGCTCTCGGTGTCCGGCCGCATCTGATCGAAACCTCGGGGCAGGGACGCTGGATGCCGACCGCGGCCGATGTGGACCGCCTTGCCGACGAAGATGCCGCCGGGCTTCTTCTGGCGAGCCCGAACAACCCGACGGGAACGATGGTGTTGGGGCCGCGCTTAGGCGAGCTGGCCGAGGCCTGCCGCCGCCGGGGGCTGTGGCTGATCTCCGATGAGATCTATCACGGGCTCGAATATGACGCGCCGGCCGAGACGGCGTTGTCCCATTCGGACGCGGCCATCGTCGTCAACAGCTTCTCGAAATATTTCAGCATGACGGGTTGGCGCATCGGCTGGCTCATAGTGCCTGAAGCCCTGACCCGCACCATCGAGCGGCTGGCGCAGAATCTCTATATCTCGCCGCCCGCCATCTCGCAGATCGCGGCGCTCGGCGCCTTCGACGGGCTGGAGGAGCTCGAGGAGATCAAGGCGCGCTATGCGCGCAATCGCGCAGTGCTGTTGGAAGAGCTGCCGCGGGCCGGCCTCGATGCCATTCTTCCTGCCGACGGCGCCTTCTATCTCTACGCCGACATCAGCCGGTTCACCGGCGACAGCGCCGAATTTGCCTCAGCCATGTTGCGGGAGACCGGCGTGGCGGCGACGCCGGGCATCGACTTCGATCCCGATCGCGGCGGCTGCTACTTGCGGCTCTGCTACGCGGGCGCGGAGGACGACATGCGCGACGCGGCGCGCCGCATCGGCTCTTGGCTCAAGACGAAATAATTTGGCGCAAGACAAAATGAAAGAGGCGCGCCGCGGCGCGCCTCTCATTGATGTTGAAATCGGCTCTGCCGCGAGCGGCGTTGCGTCTTAGCCGCGCGACCACCAGCCTCTGCGGCGGGGTCCCGACTCTTCGGGCGCTTCGCTTTCCACACGGATCTCCGGCCTGCCCGCCGACTCCTCGCGGACCGAGGTCACGCTGAAATCAGGTTCGCTTTCACGCGCCTTGGGAACAGCGGCCTCGCCGACGAGTGTTTCCCCGGCTGCCGGCTTGTCGTCGCGTTTCTTGTCGCGGCGATGCCTGCCGTTGGGCCGCTCGTCCCGAGACTCGTCTTGGGATGCAGGCGCCTCTTCGGACGCCGGCGCTTCGGAGCCAGACTCTTGCGCCGCAGATTGCGCTTCGGCCGGCTCGGCGTCGCTGTCAGGCCTTGCCTCCTCGCCGGACGACGCGGCTTGCGACCGCTGGGCCGAGCGGCCACGCCGGCCGCCACGGCGCCCACGACGGCGCGACTTCCGGGGCTGTGTCTCGGTGTCCGCGTCGGTGGTCTCCTCCGAGGCTGCTTCGACCAAACTATCTTCGTCCGCCGTCTCGGTGCTGTTGTCTCGCGCCGCGGGCCGGTCGGCATCGCCTTCGCCCGAACGCCGGCCGCGCCGGCGGCGCCTCGAGCGGCGTTTGGTCTGGTCGCCGTCGGCTTCAGCTTCAGCCGGGGCAGGCGCCGTAGCCTCGTCGCGGTGATGGGCCCAATCCATCTGCACCACGGCGCTGTCGCCATTGAGCAGCGCGCCTTCTGCGCCGCGCTCGATCACGAATTGCGAGATGTGCAGTTCCTTGTCGGCGGTGACGGTGATCGGCACCTGATAACGCGCCTCGATATCCTTCAGATGCGCCCGCTTCTGATTGAGAATGTAGAGGGCGACATCCACGGCGGTCATGGCCACCAGCGGCATGACACCGTCCGTGATGAGCCGGTCCTCGGCCGAACGCAGGATGTCGAGCGCCACCGATTCCACGGAGCGCACGATGCCTGTGCCCTGGCACGCCGCGCAAGCATTGGTCGAGCCTTCGAGCATGCCCGTCCGCAAACGCTGGCGCGACATTTCCATCAGGCCGAAATGACTGATCCGGCCCACCTGGATGCGCGCGCGGTCGTTGCGCAAGGCATCCTTGAGGCGCTTCTCCACGTGCCGGTTGTTGCGCCGCTCGTCCATGTCGATGAAGTCTATGACGATGAGACCCGCGAGGTCGCGCAAGCGCAACTGCCGGGCGAGCTCATCGGACGCTTCGAGATTGGTCTTGAGGGCCGTGTCCTCGATATTGTGCTCGCGCGTCGCTTTACCCGAGTTCACGTCCACCGAGACCAGCGCTTCGGTCTGGTTGATGACGATGTAGCCGCCCGATTTGAGAGTGACTTGCGGCGAGAACATCGCCGCGAGCTGCCGCTCCACTTGGTAGCGGATGAAGATCGGCTCCGGCTCCTTGTAGGGTTTCACGTTCTTCGCATGGCTCGGCATGAGCATGCGCATGAAGTCCTTGGCCTCGCGGTAGGCGTCGTCGCCCGCCACCAGGACCTCGTCGATATCCTTGTTGTAGAGATCGCGGATCGAGCGCTTGATCAGGCTGCCTTCCTCGTAGACGAGGGCCGGCGCCGTCGACTCGAGCGTGAGATCGCGGACGGTCTCCCAGAGTCGCAACAGGTAGTCGTAGTCGCGCTTGATCTCCGTCTTGGTGCGCTGCGCGCCCGCCGTGCGGATGATCAGCCCCATGCCTTCCGGCACTTCCAGCTCGCCGGCGATTTCCCGCAAGCGTTTGCGGTCCGTGGGCTGGGTGATCTTGCGTGAGATGCCGCCGCCCCGCGCCGTGTTGGGCATGAGGACGGTGTAGCGGCCGGCGAGGGAAAGATATGTCGTGAGCGCCGCGCCTTTATTGCCGCGCTCTTCCTTCACCACCTGCACGAGGGTGTTCTGGCGGCGCCGGATGACTTCTTGGATCTTGTAGGACCGGCGGCCTCTGCGGCGCGGCGTGCGCTCCGGCAATTCTTCAAGCGCATCTTCGGAGCCGACCGATTCGACGCTGTCGCCATTGCCACGCTTCGACGCGCCGGCCTGCTCGTCATCGCCGTCATGGTCGCCATGGTCGTCATCGTCGTCGTCTTGATTACGATCGTCCTGATCGTGATCGTCATCGTCGCCATCGTCGTCGTCGCGTGCCTCGGTCTCGTCGTCAAGCTCGGCCGGCTCGGAGACCTTGTGGCTGAGATCGCTGGCCTCCAGGGCCACGTCCGATCCCTCGTCGCGGGGCGTCGTGTCGATTTCGTCCTCGTCGTCGACCTCGAACTTCGCCACGGCCAGGGCCGGGGTCGACTCTGCGGCCTCGGGAGCCGACTCGACGGGCGGCGGGACGTCCTTGCGGGCTTCGGGGCGGTCACGACCGCGCCCACGCCCACGCCCACGCCCACGCCCGCGGCCACGTCCGGCTGCGGCGTCGTCCTCGGCGGCTTCCTCGGCCGAGGCGCGGCTTTGTTCCGCAGCCTCTTCCTCAAGCAGGGCCTGCCGGTCGGCGACCGGGATCTGATAATAATCGGGATGTATTTCAGTAAAGGCTAGGAAGCCGTGCCGGTTGCCGCCGTAATCGACAAACGCCGCTTGTAGCGACGGCTCGACCCGGGTGACTTTGGCGAGATAGATATTACCTCTTAGCTGCTTCTTATTCGCGGACTCGTAATCAAATTCCTCAACGCGAGTACCTTTTACTACGACGACCCGGGTCTCCTCCGGATGCGCCGCATCGATTAACATTTTGCTTGGCATGTTGTGTGTTCTCCGCCGCGCCGGCCGGGTAGGGCGGTCCGTAAGACCGCCTCGCCGGGCGTAAGCCTGAGGCCCGCGCGCGCCAATGACCAATAGACCATGATTCGGTGCGACGACCCACGTTGAGCCCGGTTTCCCGGCCCAGGGGTTCGGCCATCAAGGGCCGATAAGCCGACAGGGGCATCCGAAAAGCTCGGTGATTACTGAGACTTAGCTGATTGCTCTGAGGCTGCATCGCGATTTCCTAAAGGACCGCGTTCGTGCTGCGGCCCAAAGCTTCAACGTGGCGGCCGTCTTTCCCGTCGGCCGCCGTTCTTCCAGCGTCTTGGCCAACTTCAAAGGCCTGACGCGTCAAAACAACTTAGCCCGTATCGCCGCTATGGCGTCCAAGGGCTGGGGACTCGAAATTTGAGTCTGACCCTTATTACGGGTTTGCCGAGAGATTTGGCAAGTCCCGAAGGACACCCGCCGCCAAAGGGTCACAACGGTCGCTTAACCAGGCGTGGTTAATAATCGGCTGAATCCAGACCTGATTTGGGGCATCGCCACAGGCGGAAACCCCCTGGTAAGGCGCCGAAGAAGAAGACTGAGCGTTGAATCGAAGCGAGTAGCGTGTGATGCGAGTTCTGCGTGTGTTGGTAGCAGTGGCGCCGACTTGGTGTCTGGCGTTCGGGCTCATCGCCGCCATGCCCACGCTCGTGACGGCGCCCGCCTCTGCAAAGTCCAAGGCAACGATCGCCAAGGATGCACGCCTCGCCGGCGACCGCGAGCGCACGCGTTTCATCGCCGACCTGTCAAAGAAGGTGGACGTGCACGTCTACGCGCTCGGCAATCCCTATCGGGTCATCGTGGACGCCGCCGATGTCAGCTTTCAGATGCCCCAAGGCATCGGCAAGAAACAACGCGGCCTCGTATCGGCGTTCCGCTACGGCCTGTTCGCGCCCGGCAAGTCGCGCATCGTGCTCGACGTGAGCGGTCCGTTCCTCATCGACAAGACTTTCGTGCTGGAGCCGCGGGACGATCAACCGGCACGCCTCGTCATCGATCTCGTGCCGACCGACGAGAAGACCTTCCTCGCCAAACTTCGCGAAGCCAAGGACCAGCGCGCCGAAACGATTTCCCTCCCATTGCCCGCGGCGCCCACGCGACCCGCCGATGCCAAGCCCATCGTCGTGCTCGATCCCGGTCACGGCGGCGTCGATCCCGGTGCCAGCAGCCCGAACGGCGTGAACGAGAAAGAGGTCGTGCTCCAGTTCGCCGAGCGGCTGAAGGAGAAGCTCCTGGCGACCGGCCGCTACGAAGTCTTCATGACCCGCGACGACGACACGTTTCTACCCTTGAAGGAGCGCGTGGCCTTTGCCCAGAAGAAGGGCGCCGGACTCTTTCTCTCGATTCACGCAGACTATTTTCCCGCCGAGATCGACGATGCGCGCGGGGCCACTGTCTACACGCTATCGGAGCGGGCCTCGGACGCGGAGGCGAAGGCGCTTGCCGCCAAGGAGAATTTTTCCGACGCCATCGCCGGCGTGGAGCTGCCCGAAGAGTCCGACGAGGTCGTGGCCAATATCCTGATCGATCTGGCACAGCGAGAGACCAAGAACCGGTCGGTCGTCTTTGCGCGGTCGATCGTGGGCGAGCTCGCCGCCAAAGGCACGTTGCATACCAAGCGTCTACGCTCGGCAGGGTTTCGCGTGTTGAAGGCCCCCGACGTGCCCTCCGTGCTGCTGGAGCTCGGCTTTCTGAGCAATTCGGAGGACGAGAAGCAGCTGACCTCGGAAACGTGGCGCCGGCGCATGGCCGAGTCGGTGACTGAGGCGATCGACGGCTATTTCACCAAGCGCATCGCGCGGATGCCCTTCTGAGCCTTCGATCTTAACGCTAGCCAGACCGGCGGCGTCGAAAACCCAATATTCCGTGCGACTCTAGCGTTTTATTGCCATATTCTTGGTTAGGGTTGGCTCGGGTGCCCCGCGAGGCTGACAGGCGGGGTCGGGACGGAAAAAGCATGGATATTACGGCATCAGTCAAGCCGCCAGAGCAACGGCGGCGCCGCAAACGCGGCGGGTTCTTCTTGCGGTTCGTGGGCGTCATGTTCGCCGCGAGCATGATCCTGTTCATCGCGGTGGCGGGGGCGGTCGCCTTCGTGCTGTGGAAGGTCTCCCAGGAACTGCCGGACTATGAGGTGCTCGCCAAATACGAGCCTCCGGTGATGACCCGCATCCACGCCAATGACGGCCGGCTCATCGCCGAATTCTCGCGCGAGCGGCGCATTTATGTGCCGATTACGGCGATCCCGAAGCGCGTCACCGAGGCTTTCATCTCGGCCGAGGACAAGAACTTCTATCAGCACGGCGGTCTCGATATTCAGGGCATCATCCGCGCCGTCGTGACCAATATGAGCGCGCTGCAGTCTGGCCGCCGCATGGTCGGCGCCTCGACGATCACCCAGCAGGTGGCCAAGAACTTCCTGCTGACGAACGATCAGAACGTCGAGCGGAAGCTGAAGGAAGCCATCCTCGCCATCCGCATCGAGCGCGCCTTCACCAAAGAGCAGATCCTCGAGCTCTATCTCAATGAGATTTATCTCGGCGCCGGCGCTTACGGTGTCGCCGCGGCGGCGCAGACCTATTGGAACAAAGCGCTGAACGAGCTGACTTGGGCCGAAGCGGCCTATCTCGCCACCTTGCCCAAGGCGCCCAGCAATTACGATGCGTTCAAACACACCGAGCGCGCCATCGCGCGGCGCAACTGGGTCATCGACCGCATCGTCGAGAACGGCTTCGCCACCCAGGAAGAGGGCGAGGAAGCGAAAGCGCAGCCGCTCGGCGTGCAAAAACGGACCTACGGTCCCAAGATCCACGCGTCCGAATATTTCGCCGAGGAGGTCCGCCGCAAGATCATCGACGATTTCGGCGAGGACAAGCTCTATGGCGGCGGTCTGTCGGTCCGCACCACTCTCGATCCGAAAATGCAAGCGATCGCCCGCAAGGCGCTGGTGGCGGGTCTCACCCGCTATGACCGTACGCATGCCGGCTGGCGCGGTGTCGAGAAGTCGATCGATATTTCGGGCGATTGGGGCAAGACGCTCGCTGGCGTTCCGGTATGGAGCGATATCGAGCCCTGGAAGCTCGCCGTGGTCCTTGAGGTCGACAACAGCCAAGCCAAGGTCGGCATTCGGCCCGGCCGCGACAAGAAGGGCAAGCTGGTCGCCGAGCGCGTAACCGGCGTCATTCCCGCCGCGGAAGTAAAGTGGACGCGCAAGACCCCCACCCAGGCGCTCAAGCCCGGCGATGTGGTCTACGTTGCGCCGCTCGAGCCGAAGAAGACCAAGGATGGCGGCACGGAGCCGGAAGAGACCGTGGCCGGTCAGTGGTCGCTGCAACAGGTTCCGAAGGTCAGTGGCGCCATCATCGCCATGGACCCGCACACCGGCCGTGTGCTGGCCATCGCCGGCGGTTTCAGTTTTGCGCAAAGTCAATTCGACCGCGCCACCCAGGCGCTGCGGCAACCGGGATCCTCGTTCAAGCCGATCATCTATCTGACGGCGCTGGACAACGGCTACACGCCCTCGAGCATTATCGTGGACGGACGGATTTGCGTCAGCCAGGGCCGCGGCATGCCGCCTTGGTGCCCGAAGAACTATTCGGGTGGCGGCGCCGGTCCTTCCACCTTGCGTTACGGCATCGAGAAGTCGCGCAACCTGATGACGGTGCGCCTGTCGCGTGACATGGGCATGCCCGTCATTGCCGAATATGCGCGGCGCTTCGGGGTTTACGATAACCTGATGCCAGCGCTGTCCATGTCGCTCGGCGCGGGCGAGACCACGCTGCTGCGTATGGCGAACGCGTACGCGATTATCGCCAATGGCGGCAAGAAGGTGGACGCCACCTTCATCGACCGTATCCAAGACCGCTATGGCCGGACGGTTTGGCGGCACGACAAGCGCGATTGCAGCGACTGCGATGCGCGTGAGTGGACCGGTCAACAGGAGCCCGAGCTCACCGATGTCCGCGAGCAAGTCGTCGATCCGATCTCCGCTTTCCAGATGGTCGGCATCATGGAGGGCGTCGTGAAGTACGGCACCGCGCGCCGCATGGCTTCGCTGAACCGGCCGTTGGCCGGCAAGACCGGCACGACCAATGACTACAAGGATGCCTGGTTCATCGGCTACACGCCCGACCTCGTGGTCGGCGCCTATGTCGGCTACGACCAGCCGAAGCCGATGGGACGCAGCGCCACCGGCGGCGGTCTCGCCGCACCGATCGTGAAGGACTTCCTCGAGGAGGCCCTGGTGGATGTGCCCCCCGTTCCGTTCCGCGCGCCGCCCGGCGCTATGCTGGTCCGCGTCAACCACAAGACCGGACTGCCGGCGCGCCGCGGCGAAGGCAACGTGATCATAGAGGCGTTCAAGCCGTCACAGGTCCCTGAAGGCGTCGCCGCGGTTCAGGTCGAAGGCGAGGAACCGGCTCCGGGCGAGGACTACCCTGATTATCCGGATGCCGCGGAAGCAGCACCGCCACCGAACTTTCCGCCGCCACAGCCGCAGGGGCAGTATCGGGCGCCGCCACAGCCGCGCTCCGCTTTCCCAGGCCCCCCGAGCAATGACCGGGCTTTGACATCAGGCACAGGCGGCCTCTACTAAATTCTGGATTTCAGTGCTGGAACCGGGCGGGGCTTGCCTCGCACGCGCCTGTCGTCTGACCCGTCGAGACCAACAAGAAGACGAGGATGAAAATGCGTGCCGAAACCGAGACCGTCGTAAACCAGATCAAAGACTCTCTGTCCTTGCTACGGAGGCATCTTTGACCCTGACCAGGCCAAGACGAGGCTAGAAGACCTCGACCGCGAGGCGGAAGCCCCCCACTTCTGGAACGATGCCGCACGCGCGCAAGGTTTGATGCGCGAGCGCCAGCAGATCGAGACGGCACTCAGCGCCTTCGACCGCATCTCCGCTGAGCTCGACGACAATCTAACGCTTGTGGCGCTCGGCGAGGAGGAGGGGGACGACAGCATTGTCGCCGAAGCGGAAGCGGCTCTTCTGAAACTCAAGCAGGAGGCCCATACCCGCGAGGTGGAGGCGCTGCTCTCCGGCGAAGCCGACGCCAACGACGCCTTCATCGAGATTCATGCCGGTGCCGGCGGCACGGAGAGTCAGGATTGGGCCCAGATGCTCGAGCGCATGTATATGCGCTGGGCGGAAGGGCGCGACTATAAGGTCGAGCTGATCGGCGAGCATTACGGCGAAGAAGCCGGCATCAAGTCGGCGACGATCTTGGTCAAGGGCATGAACGCTTATGGTTGGCTCAAAACGGAGTCGGGGGTGCATCGGCTGGTCCGCATCTCCCCGTTCGATTCCAACGCCCGCCGCCATACGAGTTTCGCCTCGGTGTGGATCTATCCGGCCATCGACGACACCATCGAGAGCGAGTTCGAAGAGAAGGACGTGCGCATCGACACCTA
>Ga0114919_10005086_pt1 | contig 10497 bp, 8 predicted proteins | sample BlataG_FD_88682 | JGI IMG/M metagenome (GOLD analysis project Ga0114919, IMG submission 88682) | Deep subsurface microbial communities from Black Sea to uncover new lineages of life (NeLLi) - Black_00105 metaG | ecosystem: Environmental > Aquatic > Marine > Oceanic > Sediment | place: Atlantic...
AGGCAAAAGGCTCATGCCTCTTACCCTGGACAGATCCAAGCCAGCCGTTCCCTTCGGTGGCATTTATCGCCTTATTGATCTAACCCTCAGTAATTGCATAAATTCCCAATTATACAAGATCATTGTCCTACTCCAATATAAGTCCCAATCCCTAACGGATCACCTGGAGAATGGCTGGAATATTTTCAACCATAAGCTCGGGCACTTCTTGAAGATTGTCCCGCCTCAGCAGAGGATTAGTGGAGATTGGTACCAAGGTACTGCTGACTCAATCCGCCAAAATCTCTACCTCATTGAGCAAACAAGACCACGCCAGGTCCTGATCCTATCAGGTGATCATATCTACAAGATGGACTACAGCCTATTCCTCACGTATCACCAAGAGAAAGATGCAGATATGAGCGTTGCTCTCATTGAACTGGAAAAAGAGGTGGCTCCTCAAGTAGGTGTGGCTGAGGTAGATGAGGACTTTCGCATCCACGGATTTCAGGAAAAACCCAAGGGAAATCCCAAAACCATCCCTGGCGATCCCAACCGGGTGCTCGCCTCCATGGGCATTTACCTGTTTAGGACAGATATCCTCTTAGATGCTTTGAGAGCCGTCAGCAAGGATGATTTTGGCAAGGACATAATCCCTTACTTGATTCCCAAATCGCGGGTGTACGCCTATCCCTTTCGGCAGCGAAATAGAATTGAGGATTACGTGTATGATACCCGGGAAAACGGAGAGCGAAGACTGCGCTTAGAGTCCAGAACTCGCGACTCTTCTTACTGGAGGGATGTGGGAACCCTGGATGCCTATTGGAACGCTAACATGGATCTGACCGGGCTGGATCCTTCATTTAATCTCTATGGGCGCAAGTGGCCCATCCACACCTATCAACTACCAGCTCCGCCTGCTAAGTTCGTATTCAGCAACGAAAGGCCTGATGGTTTTCGAGTAGGCAAGGCCCTGGACTCACTTGTGGCACCCGGCTCAATAGTAAGTGGCATTGTGAGGAATTCAGTGATTGCTTGCTATGTGATTATCGAGAGTTGGGCAACGGTTGAGGAATCAGTAATTATGGATGATGTGGTTGTGGGGCGTCACTGCAAGATCAAGAAGGCCATCATCGACAAACATAACGCAATCCCAGCCAATACTGAAATTGGTTATGATCCGAATGAAGACAAGAAACGCTTCACCCTAACGCCTCGGGGAATTGTGGTGGTACCAAAAAACTTTTTCCAATAGTTTTCAGGTACCTCAAATATGATGATCTCGTAAAAAGTCAAAAACATCAGGGTTTGGAGTAATGCCCTTAGGGCTAACTACTGACAATAATTCGCAATTGCCTGTAAAAAGGACTTTTTACAGGCGCATCAAATATGACTGGGGAAAAATCAGTGGTGAATGGCTTAATGCACCAAGGAAATCTTAACTCGAATGATGTGTTGACAGGCCTGCTGCCCACGCATAAACATCACGTAAGGCGAGATGGTTCTCCTGTGCTATTCTTCTGCATTCCTCATATTCAGGCAGGAGTACTGTTCTGCCATCCTGATTGATGACCTTCTTGAGGCTCATCTTTCCCCAAGGAGAATCAACCACCAATCCCTCTCGCTTTAACACAGCCCGCTGGCTGAAGCTATAGCGAATCCCCAGTGTCGTTGACTCTCGGAAAATGATAGCAGTAAGTCTCTCTCTATCTTCAGGCTGGCCGATCACCTGGAGCTGGGTACCCGGCCTGTTCTTTTTCATCTGGATCGGAGAAAAACTAACATCCTTGGCACCTGCGTCAAAGAGGCTATCCATCAAATAACCTAACAATTCCGGGTTCATATCATCTAGGTTCGATTCCAAGACTACAACCGTCTCTGACCTCTCTTTGTCAATATCACTTCCAATCAGAATACGTAATAGATTTGGCCGGTCAACCAGTGTTCTACTCCCCACGCCATAACCTATGCTATCTACTATCATGTGCGGCATCGGACCAAAGGAAGAACAAAGCGAGGTAATCAGGGTAGCCCCCGTAGGCGTAACCATTTCAACATCCTGACCACTATGATAGATGGGGATACCCCTCAGGAGTGCTATGGTAGCTGGGGAGGGTACCGGGATCTTTCCGTGGGCACTGGCGATCATTCCGGTACCTACCGGAATTCTTGAGGTAAAGAGCTTCTCGATACCCAAGAGATTGATCCCTGCAACAGTAGCCACTATATCAACAATAGAGTCAAGAGCGCCAACCTCATGAAAATGTACCTCATTGGGTGAGATATGGTGTATTTCACCTTCAATTATCGCCAGTTTTTCAAAGACCTGAATAGAGCCTTCAATAACCGGGAGAGGGAGATCGCTATCTTTAAGTATTTCTCTTATATCATCTAGATGTCGGACCTTCTGGTCCTCTTCTTGTAAAGAGACAAAGAATCTTGTCCCAAAGATATTATTTCTTCCTTCTTTTGTTGCTGATATCTTGTAACCGCTGATCTTAAGTCCAGATAAGACCGTCTCAAGCTTCTCAAAAGGTAGACCGGCGTCCAGTAACGACCCAACAAACATATCCCCGCTTATGCCAGAGAAACAATCAAGGTAGGCTATTTTCATATTAGGCCCTGTTCTCTCAGAGTCCCCGGGCCCTTTCTCTGGCTTCCTGCTTCGTTTTGCATTCAATACACAGGGTAGTAACAGGCCGCGCCATCAGTCTCTCATCTCCTATGTCTTTTCCGCATACCTCGCATACACCAAAGCGACCGTTATCTATTCGATCAAGGGCCTCTTTGATCTTTTCAATCAACTTTCTTTCCCTATCCCGTATTCTTAAGAGAAAGTTCCTGTCTGTCTCCAGGGCAGCCCTATCGGTCGGATCAGGGAAAGTATCCTTTGAATTGGTCATTCCATTGACCGTCTTAAGGGCCTCATCGATGAGCTCATCGAGCTGGTCCTGAAGCAAGCGCCCAAAATATTCTAATTTTTTCTGGTCCATTCGCTAAATCCTCAAATACATGTCATCTTGAGTTCTTTATTCCCCTTATTTTTTCCCAGATATCTCGATTCTTTCCTCTATGGGTCTGTTTTTCAAGTTCTTCAAATTCCATCAGCAACTCACGCTGTGTCTGGCTCAGATTGGTCGGTGTCTTGACCATAACCTGCACGAAAAGATCCCCTCGCCGCCTTGCCCGCCTAAGGCTTGGCATGCCACAACCTTTAAGCTTGATGATTTCGCCCGGCTGGGCCCCCTCTGGGATGACAACCTGTCTCTGCTCACTATCATCAATAACAGGGATGGAAATCTCAGTCCCCAAGGCTGCATCTACAAAAGATACGGCAATCTGGCATCTCAAATTATCCTCATCCCTCACGAAAAAATCATGCTCCTTAACGTAGATTACCACAAAAAGGTCTCCTGGTGGCCCCCCGTTTTCTCCATTCTCTCCCTCCCCCTCAATCCTTAGTTGCAAACCAGTATCCACACCGGGCGGTATCTTTACCAAGACTCTCTTTTCAGCCTTTACTCTCCCTTGACCTTTGCATCTGGTGCATGGGTCAACTATGACCTCACCGGTACCGCTACAGGTGGAACAAGTGGTTCTGATCTGAAAGAAAGCCTGAGAATGGACCGTTTCTCCTCTACCTTGACAGTTGGGGCAGATAGCAGGCTCGCTTCCTGGGGCAATACCACTGCCACCGCATGTATCACAAGACTCCCATTTTTCAAAAATGATCTCCTCTTCCTTTCCTGTGTAAGCCTCTTCAAGGGTCAACTCCAAATCGTATCTCAGGTCATTACCTCTTCTTACCCTCCTTCTCCTTGAACCCCTGCCCCCAAAACCAAAGAGACCGTCAAAAATATCTCCAAAGGCAGAAAAAATATCCTCAGAACCACCAAAACCGGTAAAGCCTGTCCCCCTCAAGCCCTCATGACCGTACAGATCATATATTTTCCTCTTTTCCCTATCGCTGAGCACCTCATAGGCCTCTGCGGCCTCCTTAAAATTCTCTTCAGCCTCTTTATCTCCCGGATTTCTGTCAGGATGATATTTCAGTGCAGTATGTCGGTAAGACCTTTTTATCTCATCTCCACCGGCATCCCGAGAAACACCAAGGATTTCGTAATAGTCTCTTTTGGTTGATATGACCATCAGGTTTTATCCACAGAATCCTCATCTTGAACACCGGGTATATTCCCTTCATCCGCAGCGCCTTCAGAGTCATCAGCTAGCTCATCAACTGCTGAATCATCGAGCAACAACTTTTCTACTGCTAATACATCCTCTGCTAAACCATCTGACAATAGATTAGTGCTTTCTCTCAGTCTCACCTTTCCCGCTTCAATCTCTCGTAAGGCACCCACTATCTCTTTGTTCGATGTAGGGATAAGAAGTTCCTTTCCTCTCCTCAATGCAATAACCCTCTTTATAACCAAATGTACAAGTTCAAATTTGTTGTAACCAAGCTTTAAACAATCTTCGATAGTAATTCGAGCCATTACAGATCCCCCTTTGAAGAATTTAAGTACAGTAGTATAATTATTAGATGCTCAAACGTAAAGCCATTTCTTTTAATATATTAAAAATTTCCACCTCTACTAGATGTCTATATAAGCTAAGATCTTAAAATTTATGTCAAGTTTTACCCTTACGTAAACATACCTATGTCTCACCGCCCGCTTCGCTAGAGGCACAGAGATCACAAAGGAAAATGTTTTGCCTTTCCTGCTGACCCCGGAGGAATAGGCTCCACATTCCACAGGGCGGAGGAGGGCAGAAAAGGGAAAGACGTAACGCTTTGCGTAAATCGTCTAAATCTATCAGGGCTTGCCCGAAGGGCATGACTATTTTTCTTTGCCGGCGTCTCAGCGGCAAAGAAAAAAGATGAATCATCTCTCTGTGTCCTCTGCGTCTCTGTGGTGAAATACTTTCCTTTCTATTTTCATCGGTTTGAGGCGAAGCTTCGCTAGATACTCATAAAATTTTGTTCTGGAAAAGCAACCAATCCATTCGTTGTTTATAAAAATTCTATTTTATGGTATTCATACTCAATAACCCTAACTATCATACAGTATTATCGCAATACCTATTTTAGACTATGCTCGCCACCGCATATAGCAGTTCGGTCATAGGTATCGATGCCTATACCGTAGAAGTAGAGGTAGATATCTCGAGAGGTTTACCGTCTTTTTCCACCGTGGGTCTGGCAGAAGGAGCGGTCAGGGAAAGCAAGGAACGGGTAAAGGCAGCGCTCAAGAATTCTGGCTATGACTTCCCAGCTGATCGGATTACCGTTAACCTCGCTCCCGCTGATGTAAAAAAGGAAGGCAGCGCCTTCGACCTTCCTATAGCTGTCGGCATTTTAACAGCAACGGGTCTCATTCCGCCTCTAGCATTGAAAGGCTACCTCATTATGGGCGAGTTATCATTAGATGGGAGTGTGAGGCCGATTAGAGGCGCTCTCTCAATGGCCATAATGGCAAAGGAATTCAATCTGAAAGGAATTTATGTTCCTTCAGCAAATGCTGCGGAAGCAGCTGTGGTTGATGAGATAGCTGTTTATCCAACGAACACACTTTCTCAGTTAGTTGAATCATTGAATGGTATGGAATCGATAACCCCCTTAACCGTAGACAGAGACCCCTTGGGAAATCCATTGAGTTCTGATCTGGACTTTGCCGATGTTTGTGGTCAGGAAAACGTGAAAAGGGCTGTGGAGATTGCTGCTGCAGGTGGCCATAATCTCTTGATGATTGGTCCACCAGGCGCAGGAAAGACCATGCTTGCCCAACGGCTTTCCACTATCCTGCCGGGTCTTGCCTTCGACGAAGCCCTAGAAACGTCCAAGGTATACAGTGTCATGGGCCTGATGCCGAGAGGCCAAGGTCTACTAACGCGCAGGCCGTTCAGAGCTCCCCACCATACCATATCCGACGCAGGCCTCATAGGAGGTGGGGTAATACCAAAACCGGGAGAGGTCAGCTTGGCCCATAATGGTGTGCTTTTTCTGGATGAAATGCCGGAGTTTAAAAAAAATGTTCTTGAGGTGCTGAGGCAGCCAATGGAGACTGGGATAGTCACCATATCCAGAGCCAGCTCCACTGTAACCTATCCAGCCAATTTTGTTTTGGTTGGGGCGATGAATCCGTGCCCTTGTGGCTTCTTTGGTGATCCAAAGCGCGAGTGCACCTGCTCTTATAGGGAAATACAGAGGTACAGGGCAAAGATATCAGGACCCCTCATGGACCGGATCGATATCCATATAGACGTGCCATCGGTACCCTTCAGAGATCTAACCGGGGTTAGTCAAGGTGAATCTTCTTCTAGCATTTACCAAAGGGTGCTGGGTGCCAAAAAGACCCAAGAAGAGAGATTCCACAAGACAAAGATCCATAGTAACGCCATGATGAATAGCAGGCAGATAAAGAAATTCTGTGCAATAGACGAAAATTCCACCGCTCTCTTGGAGACAGCTATGGAAAAGTTTGGGCTCAGCGCTCGGGCTCTTTCACGGATTCTTAAGATTTCCAGAACCATAGCAGATCTTGCCGGAGCTCAGGATATCGAGCAGGCTCATGTAGCCGAGGCAATACAATATAGATCCCTCGATAGGAAGCTGATGGCATGAGAACGTTTATTAAAACAGGTCTTATTAGTTTCGTTCTTATCTTTTTTGTAATCACCTCAATAGGGATTGCAGTATGGTACTTATGGTCGAGTAACCTTCCCTACATAGGCTCTCTGAAGGACTATAATCCCCCAATTATTACAGAAATCTTTGATGACAAAGGCCAAGTCATTGCTCAATTTTCCGACGAAAGGAGGATCCTTGTCCCTTTAGAGGAGATTTCCTATCATACCATCAAGGCCTTCATCGCGGCGGAAGACGACAGATTCTTTCAGCATAAGGGCATCGACTTTTTGAGCATCGTGAGGGCATTCTTCAAAAATATTAAGGCACGGAGGATTGAACAGGGAGGGAGCACGATCACACAGCAGGTTACCAAATCACTGCTTCTGAAAAACCCTGCAAGAACGTACAAAAGGAAGGTGAGGGAGGCACTCCTCTCCCTTCAGATCGAAAGGGAATTCTCTAAGGAGGAGATTCTGTCCCTTTACCTGAATCAGATATACCTGGGCCATGGCCAGTATGGGGTGGAGGCAGCCAGTCAGACCTATTTCGGTAAAGAGGCCAGTGAATTGAATGTCGCTGAATCTGCTCTCCTGGCTGGCCTCGCCCAGGCTCCAAGTAAAGATTCGCCGATCAAACACTTTAACCGGGCCAAAACCAGACAAAGATATGTGTTACAAAGGATGAAGGCCGAGGGTTTTATAAATGATAAGGAATATGAGGAGGCATTAGCAACACCGTTACACATACAACAAGATAAACATGAGGCTCTCGAAAAGGCAGCTCATTTCATAGAGCACATCCGCCGAATCATTGAACAAAAATACGGGCGCCATCTCCTCTATAAGGGGGGGCTCAAGATCTACACCACGGTTAATCTAGAGATGCAGGTAGCGGCAAAAGACGCTGTAGTAAGGGGAATACGAGAGTTTGATAAAAGAGAGGGATTCAGAGGACCAATAGGAAGGGTTTCTCCTGAGGATGAAAACCTGTTCACCCAGCAAATGCGTGAACACCTGAAGAACAACTCCCTTGAAATAGGGACGATTACCGAGGCAATGGTCGTAAAGGTTGACAGCAAAAAGAAAGAAACTCTCGTGAGGATCGGGGATCAACTCGGACTGCTCCCTCTTTCAGGCATGAAATGGGCAAGAATGGCTGACGTAGAAAAGGCTTACTTTGAGACCAAATTGGAAGATCCAGCCGAGGTGCTCGCCCCTGGAGATATTATTCTGGTAAAAATTATAAAGGACCTGGAGGGTTCTCCTCGCTGGATCCTCTCACTTGAACAAACCCCACAGGCAGACGCAGCATTGATCTGCTTGGATACCAAGACCGGCCAGGTGAAGGCGATGGTTGGCGGAGTAGATTTTTCCAAGAGCCAGTTTAATCGGGCAACGCAAGCACGCAGACAACCGGGCTCGGCCTTTAAACCCATTATTTATACCACAGCCCTTGATCATGGCTTCACCCCTTCTTCCATCATTATTGATGCACCCTTTATCTCCCCCATTGGCGACGAGGAAGAGGAGAGACTCTGGAAACCGAAAAACTACAAAGAAAAGTTTTTCGGCCCTACCCTGTTGAGAACCGGCCTGATAAAATCACGGAATATCATTACCATAAAGATTCTGGAAAAGATCGGGGTCAGGAATGCAGTCACTTATGCAAAACAGATGGGGATCGAATCACCCCTCAATGCTGATCTCTCCTTAGCCCTCGGCTCATCAGGAACATCCCTGCTTGAACTAACGAGGGCATTCTCGGTGTTTGCCAATAACGGCACGCTGCTAAAGCCGATCTTTATTACTAAAGTAGTTGATAGAAATGGGAAGATTCTTGAGGAGAGCCACCCTTCATTTGCTGACTCTCTGTCACCAGAAACCACCGCGGTAATGACCGATCTCCTGCAGGCAGTGGTGAAGGAGGGCACCGGTTGGAGGATCAAAGCACTGAAGAGGCCCGTTGCAGGTAAAACGGGGACCACTGATGACCTGAGAGATGCATGGTTTCTCGGGTTTACGCCTTCCGTGGTTACCGGTGTGTGGGTCGGCTATGATGACCGGAGACCCATGGGAAAAGGAGAAACTGGCTCTCGGGCTGCAAGCCCCATTTTTCTTTACTTCATGCGGGAGATCCTGAAAGGAAAACCGATCGTCCCCTTTGAGCACCCTGAAGGGGTCGTTATCACCAAAATAGATGCCAAAACTGGCCTCTTGGCAAGCCCCTTTTCAGAGAAAACCTGCTTTCAGGCATTTAAAAAAGGCACGGAGCCTACTCTGTATTCCCCAAAACCAGATCAAGCAAAACCGGGGGAATTTTTCCAGCTCGATATGGACCTCTCTGGTAAAGCAAGATAGTCAGGTTACAGGGCGCCGCCGCCTGCAATAAAATAGCGCCCTCTTATCTCCAGGTAATCTTCCTCCAAGGCCCGATTTGATTGAGCATAGAGAGCCGTCTTGTTCACTATCGAGGCAACCTCTTCCCGAGATATCTTGTTTCCTTCCACCTGCACAACCTTTGCCAATGTTCTATACCCAATAACAAACGGTAGGATACAAAACCTTCTGATGGATGCCTCATGAAGCGGTAACAATCGGATATATTTCAAGGTTGAGTCAAGGTACCTAACTACACGAGGAATCAATTCCTGTACGATTCCCTGCCTCTGGTCCATAGATAACGTATCCATCTTATCAAGTTCAATGTTATAGTTTTCCGTTACCGTAACAGGGATATAGAACCAACCTCTCGCCATATCTTTCTCATAATCCTTGATGATATTTATCAGTTGCAAGGCAAGGCCAAAATGAACCTCGAACCTCTCAAGTTCAGACCTTTTTTCTCTTATGCTCTGCTTCTCACAAAAAATCTTGGTGAGCATCACTCCCACAACACCCGCCACGTAATAACAGTAATCCTCCAACTCTTTGATATCTGCGAGCTGAAAAATAGTGCTCTTGCTCTCGAGCTTACGCTTTTGGAATTTTGCCATCCCCTCTGAGGTCTTAACCAGTAAGGGGTCAATTATTCTCCGGTACGTTTCTAATATATCAAAGTAGCACCACAAGACTATGGAACCGTTCTCTACAAGGTCTTTCTCATAGGAGCTTTCATTCCATCTGAATTTCAGAGATTCATAGAGGCGCAGTCTTTGGTGCAGATCCTTATTTCCCCTAAAGATCTCTGAAAAATCTTCCAGATCTGCTATCTTTTTTTCTTCCCCCTGATACAGGTTATCTTCAAAGGTATCGGCTATGCGGAATAACAGGTATCCGAGGAGCACCGCCTTAAAGATATCTCTATCGAGCTGCGTTATGTTAAGGGAAAATGTCCTTGACACCTTCTGCAACATCTCTCGACAATATGCCCAGTCCCTCTTTGTAGCATGATCATCCATAAGACTTTTTTACCTACAAAACCTGACTAGATCAATCCCAGCACAGGACAACTGATGAAAATTCCCACCCCAATGCATTCTTTGTGATTGCTTTTCTGTTCACTACCGAAGGCCACAATGACTAATACTACTTCCGGGGATAAGATTAAAGCACCAAGTGCGTAGAGACCATCATAAACCAGGAAATGCCCTGACGCATACTCCTCTTTTAGCACTTTCCCTTATTACTTCAACCCCGGGAAGCTGTAACCTTTTTAGATTCTTGACTAAAACAAGATTTTGCTGTAGCTTTTTCCGGAAATCATAAGACCTCAACCGGAACTTACTCCAGGGGGGTCAACCCCTAGCAGGCTGTTGCCCAAACCGTAATCCCTTTGAGCGGTCATTAAAACGTTTTGTGGCAAGAAATCTTGGCGAAGTGGAAGATAAGCGATGTCAACTGTTTGAGCCCTAAAGGCGAGTTTTGACATCGCCTGAAGCAAGGCTTAGA
>Ga0114919_10005087_pt1 | contig 10496 bp, 15 predicted proteins | sample BlataG_FD_88682 | JGI IMG/M metagenome (GOLD analysis project Ga0114919, IMG submission 88682) | Deep subsurface microbial communities from Black Sea to uncover new lineages of life (NeLLi) - Black_00105 metaG | ecosystem: Environmental > Aquatic > Marine > Oceanic > Sediment | place: Atlantic...
CATCTGCCTCTGCCTGTTCCTGTGCGTTGGTCATTTCACCTAAAGCATCTGTAACCGCAAGGAATTGCTCCTCCGGTGCCATCGCCGCTAATTCTTCATAAGACATACCTAGTTCAGCAAGCACCGCCGTCTGCTCCGAACCACCCTGTGCCGCCGTGCGCATGAAAGATGTCATTCCACGCATTGACTTAGCAAAGGTTTCCGAATCCCCGCCTGTTTGACGGAAGGCGTATCCTAGCGACTGTACCGTATCAGTAGACACCCCAAGCCCTGCGGCGGCATCTCTTATCTCAGCCATTGAATCTGCAAATCTACTAACGACAGCAACTACTGCACCTACTGCAGCAGCGGCAACTCCTGCCTTTGATGCCATCCCCGAAAGACTAGACCCGAAAGACTGTGTTTTATTGCCCGCGTTTTGTAATGGCCCGCTTAGGTTATCCTGTAGTTTTGCCACCAGTGTTATTGTATTAGGCATCTGCCCTCGCTTTCTCCATAGCGTTATTACCCGCTTCTATGTAAGCCATTACCCGTGCGAATTCCTCATTCGACCATCTTTCTATTTCAAGCGGAGAAATTGAATACCGCCGTGCTATAGAATCGATTATTGTCGCCACCCGTAGTTGCCCGTCAAGAAGAGCCTCGTCCTCCATTGGGTCAAACGCCGTGTGGTCAGTACCGTAGAATCGGCTGTCTGACAATTCTACTATTATATTAAAAGCCGTTAAGACATCCTCCTCAGGGATGTCATCTATCGAAACTACGCCCTTTGAAGGATTGCTCTCCCGTGCTATCTTCGGATTGACCGAAGCCACACATAAAATCTCCCGAGCCATCCGCAACACAGAATCTGCCTGCGCCACCGATTCGTCGGGGTCAACCTCGTCTTGTCTGAACTTTATAAGGGGCAGTAGTCCCGCATCAAGCATCTCACGAACACGGAGCGACCTGACCTCAATCTGCTGACCAAGGACAGGCAACTCCACGATTCGACGTGAAGCGTGCAGGATTGCTTCACTTATACTCATTTTACGGAGCCGGAATTGTGCTTCTACCGTTTACGAAATAGAAGTCAATAATCCCCGTAGTGCCATCTTTGGCAATGAGAGAAATAGACCGTGTCTCTCTCCCCCACGCTCCAAGAGTCCTACTAGCACCATCAACGTAGGAATCCCCGAATGTTAAAACAAACGCACGCTCTGCAGCCGCAGCCTGTCCGTTGTTCCATGCGAAGATATTATCGCCGTCCCATACGGTGTCGGTTGCGTCTATAAGCGTATAAGAATCTGCATCCATTCTAATATCGAAGCCCCATTTGATATCTCTCGCACCAGACCTACCTAGGAATGAAAGCGCCGCCGGTGTAGAAGCCGCCATATCGAAGTCACCTTCAGATATACTAGCGCCAACATCACAACTCAGCGATGCTATCCTGCGGTCTGTTACGCCATCTAGACTGAAATCAGCCGTTGATACCGTACCCGTCTGCCCGAAGTCTCTCCAGCAAATGGGCTCTGTATCCGCAATCGAGCCTGCGAAAGAAGAAGCCGACCTGGACATCCCAGTGGCAATTCCGCTAACCGAAAGTTGTAAAGCACCCTCTGCATCTTGAGAAAAGCCAACCGCAGTTACGGCGCAATTCTCAAAGACCTCCTTGACCCAAGTCTCTGTCTGGTCGGTATAATAAACTTCAATTCCACCAAATAGCAACTGGTCGGCAAGAGCAACCGTATGCTCGTACGGCCCAGCCCCAGCGTCTGAAATCGACCCGCCTGCTATTAGTTGAAGTAGTTGTTCTCTGTAACTATACGACATTACGCATTCAAGAGACCAAGTGTAATAAAGCCCTCCTACACAGACCATTGTGGGGTCAACATCGAGTTCCTCTACAACATTCTTGGCATTCTTAGGTTCGTACTTAAAACCCCCAGGCTTGATTCTGAAATAATCGAATCCAGCAGGAGCACCGCCGTAAGTTGAGCCACCGTTGTCAGCATTTATACCTACGCCAACCACCGTGTTTGTGCCTATGTAATAAGCCATTATTCACTCTCCTTGTTGTCATCAGTCTTCGGCTCAGCCTTTTTCACCTTTTTAGGGGCGGGCTTTGTTTCTACTAACTCCCACGTAGAAGCCGTCAACCATTTATCCTTGTCTGCTGCGGGGACTTCAATCGTCCCACCTACAGCAATCTTCTTCCAACCGCCGTCCCAATACGAACCTGAAACCACGCCCGTATAAACGAGTTCGACAGTCTTGGGAGTTGTCTTTTTGTCACTCATTTAGTTCTCCATAATCCTGACCTGTGCGGTCAACGTTGCCGTAAGCCCCGCATCAGCGTCATTTGTCTTGGTTCCATCTATGCATATGGAACGCTCAATTGTCAAGTCCCCGAATGGAGGAAAGCCATGTAACGGGGCGTTTATAAGCGATTCCACCAGCGACATCGCATCGTCAATTATAGTATCCTGAGCCTCGTCTGAAACACCCACTGCCAAAATGCCAATTAAATATTCGGCATCTCGAGTCGGCGAATTCGGGACTTCACTCAAGGCTTCTATGTGTACGAAGCGGTGGAACTGAACAAGAATCGCTAGATTTTTCTGCATCGGATTGGCAGCCTTTGTGAAATCTGCCGTTACAAGTGCGTTGGGCATATTAGAAGATAGGTGGTTTACTATTGCATCCCTTATACCGTTATAATCAATTGCCATTCACCCTCCTTGCGAATCTGCGAACTTTAGAATTAAATACCCCCTGGGCATCATTATCTAAACTGATTCTGGTTGGTAGAAAAGGCCTTGCTGGGGAGTGCTTCGTCTTCCCTGCAAAATAACCCGCATAATCTACACCCTGTGATTTAACCTCAACCCTGCCACGCATCGTATCCGCTCTGCCAACTATGCTATTCCGAAGCCGCCCCATGAGAGTGCCAATAAGGCTCCCGTATCCATGTTGCATCTTCCAAGCAGCATATGCCGGTTTCAGCGGCGCCCAAGGTGCGCCAGAAGGTTGCCCCTGTCTTGCAAAGGCGCCCTCTATGTCCCTCACCCACCGTGTGCGCAGTTCAGTCGCCCAGGCGCGTGTAACCATCTGCTTGAAGTCGTTGCTCATTGACTTCGACCAATAGCGTATAGTCGCCTGAGATTCCGGAGTTAGGGTTAATTCCATTACCTGTCCCAATCCTTATCAGTATCATGCCCCCAGTGAACAGGGTCGCCCCCATCCGCAAAGGGAATCATGTCTTCTGTGGTACTGGTAGCCAGCCCGTCATCGGACATCGCCAGTACGCTACCATTTATATCTACTAAAGCCATCGAACCATTTGCCGTTGATTCAAGCCATTCGTAGGCTGTTTTTTCGTAACCCTCGATAAGAGCCCCCGTGCCTGCCCCGCCTAGGTTAGACTTCGCCTGACCCTTCAGCAGATTGGCAGCGGCTATCCAGCAATTAATTCGCCTAAGTATGGGGTAATCACCCGCTCCGCCTGTGAATGCAGTAACGGTAACTGGGGACGTAGACGCGTCAAGCGTTATTACATTCCCACCAGCACCATCCTCACGTGCCCATAAAGACACCACAAGCGTCGCCTGTGGGTAAGTCGCCCTTACCTTGATGTTAATCGTTGTATCAGTGTACCACCCGCTTCCCTCTTCGTTTATCGCACTGGCTAGATTGTCCGCTGTTAAAGATGCCGTAGCACTTATAAGCACATCATTAGCCTGTGCGGGGACGGCTTTAAATCTGTAGGTTATCGAGCCAACTATGATTTCATCATCATCAACAGGATTACCCGTAAAAGTAATCGCCCCCGAAGCAGGTGTGGTTATCGGAAGGGAATAACTCTGCCACAAACGACCCGTGATATACGATGCTGAACTCCGCAACTCAGCAATTGCCATGCTGTCAATACCAGTCTGGTCAAGTACCGGCTGAAGGCTCTTTATGTCATCTATACTTGCATATGCCATTGTGGTCGTGGGAGCAACTCAAGGCCGCCCCCACTATTCCCCCTAACCCTATGTTAGAACGTTATAACAGACGTATCCGGCTGAATAAGAGAGAATCTTGCTCTGATAATCAGCGTGGATAAGATAGTTGACACCAGGAGGATTCTTGGAAATATCAGTGTCAATGCTAGAACCCGCGTCTATTGTGTAACCGAAGGACGGTGAGAATGAACTCGGGTCTTTCGGTGTGTATATCAACCAACAATTTTCAGTACCCCATGCGTTTGCAAGAGAAGCCGCTTGGCCCTCTACAGAACTATCATAGATAGCGCTGGCAACCATGTAGGTGTCTACGCCGAAGAATGCAGCCATCTGCTCGGAGGTGGGAAGACCACCGTACTGAGCAAGACTATGAGCATTCCGCACGAAGTCCATTACGACTAAGTGAACGTCAGGAGTTACTATCATTGTGTTCGGATATTTGCCCGTTGCCGTACGTACGGCAGCAAGCCCTGTATTGATGTCATCTGCAGGGTCTCCGCCCGCAGCGTCCCATGCAGTTGAAGTAGCAACGATGTCAGCCTTGTGCCCTGCTGCAAAGTTGCCATTAGCCATAGCAAGACCAAGTGCGCGCTCTTCTTCAACAAGCAGACTCTCTGCCACGAATTGGGCAGCAGCCTGTCCTGCTTCTACAGGAGCACTGAAGTTCTTCGCAAGCCTGTCGGATACGAAATAACTCTTGAAATGGTCGAGTGTATCGAAGTCGCTCCAACCAAGCCCAGCATTGACCTCAGCAGCCTTGGTATTACCATCGGTTGCGGAATCAATGAGTCTGAGACTGTCGGCTGTGAAAACAGCAACTTGACCAGATGACTGATTTACGTTGATTACAGGAAGGACTTTTCTGGCAATGTAGTCGTCATTCGAATAGCCAGTAAACGCCGGAAGGATTAGTTGCCTAATCTGTGCATCGTTTAGTGTTATAGACATATTATTCCCCCTATCCTGCGAATGTTCCACTGAGCACTATGACTGGGATGATGTCGCCATCTGCGGTTGAAGCCGCAAGCGCCTGTCCCACTATATTTTCGGTATCAGCATTACAAAGAACGCCTTTACCATTAGCATCTGTCATGAGAAAATCACTAACTGCAATACCAGCAGCATTCCCATCGACTATCATTTTTGCAGTCCCAAAAAGAACAACGTCGGCACCTTCGCCAGACTCAGGTTCGTTTATAAGGACTCCAAGGGTCTGAACGTCAGCCCCCGCTATTGCACAAGTCGTCGCAGCATCCTGTACTACATTGTAATACTGTTTGCTTGACAAATCTGCAGAAGCGGTTACGCCGGCGAGTTGACCGTGTACTGTAGGTACGCTTAAAGCCATATCTACTCCTCTTCGTTAAAAAGTTCGGGATGCTCCTTGACCGCCTTAGTGGTCGCTGGGGCAAACCCAATGTTATCCCGTGCCATCAGGTCACGGATTGTTTTCTCTTGCCTATCCTCAACAGATAGGGCTTCTTTTTCAGATTCACCAGCACCCAGTTCGCTAGACTCCGTACTCGCCAGAATCTCAGGTGCGGCCTGTAAGTATGCGAATTCACCCAGCGCTTCAAGGACTATCTGCTTTGCAGAATTGTCTTCAAGCCCATCGTAATATTCGCGGAATGCCTCTCGCTTGCCTGCAAGAATTTTACCCTCAACATCGGTCAGATTAGCACTGACACCCTCCTCTATATCATCTTCGGAAGGCTCGTCTTCATCAACGGGCTCCTCCTCAGGGGGTTCAGAAATCTGCTCCTCAAGAGCGAGTATCCTTGCTTCAAGTTCTACGAGGCGGTCTTCGACTGTAATCTCTTCTAGGGCTTCCTCTTCGTCAGGGGTCTCCTCCACAGGAGTAGCAACCTCTTCATCTTCAGAAGTCTCGCCCTCGACAAGGGTTTCACCCTCGGCAGCGATTACGGTTTCGTCGGTTATATTTTCCAAATTTATAACCACCTTTCCACTTGACTGACCCGCTGCTATATCTACTAACCTTGCCCCTGGTACAGCAGGCCATTCACCTGGGGCTAGTATACTTATTGCAGTTAAAACAAGCGGGTATATCTTCTCACCATAGGCATTCGATTCTCGCTGCCCCTCTAGTGATATATTAGTCAGCGTGCCACGCGTTAATCCCTCCCGCATTCGGGGGTCTAACACCGTAGCCTTAGCCATCAACCACTCGTCTTCCTGCCACATTTCTGTTATCTCACCTACACCAATAGCATCGCTGCCCTTAGCGTGGGTATATTTCAGGGCGGGTAAAACACCATGCCCCTTTGCCTCATTAAAGGCTTCTATAATCTCTGTTATATTTTTAAGCGTAATCTTGAACTCACCCGTAGACGCGGAAAATGTACCCACCTTAGCCACTCTGAAAGTAGCCTCGGGCTTCTCCGCCGGTGCGAATTCCAAGGGTTCGTAATTCTGTTCGTCCAGCCACTCTAAAACATCGCTCTCTTCCCATATAAGAGCATCGAAGCGTATAGCCTGTACTTCTGTCGAGCCGTCTTTTAAAACGCCCCACAACACGTCTATGCCGTCACCAAAGGCATCATTCTCACGCCTTATTGACTCATACTTATCTGGGTTGGTTATTCGAGCACTATGCTCCCTCTTATATGGCATTATAAACCTCCGTAGCCTATTGCATTGTTATGTAACGAATTGAGTTTCCCCACTTCAGAAGAAGTCGCCCACTCACCGCCTGAAACCCATCCGCCTGGGTCTTCACCAGCATAGACGGGTATCAATACGCATCGGCAATTACCATGCATTGGTGGGCTTGGAAGACCAGGGTCGTCCGCTGCTATGAACGTATCATGCCACGCTATACAATCTTCACACGTAACGTCGTCATACGTAGCATCATATTTCCACCCAGCAATATTCTCCGATATTCCGCTGAAGATTTCCTTCTGCCCCATCATATAACCCGATGTTAAAATACCCTGTGTAATACGCTGCCCTGCAGTCGCTCCTAGTTCCTTTGCAACAACACCGCCTATTTCAAGCGCGGCTAACTGAGGCGAGCCCCCAGCAAGCGTTACATTGCGCACCGCATAGAATAAATGCTTGTCAAGATTGGTATAATACGAAGACAACGCCATGTATACATCCTGACTGATAATCTCAGCCGCCTGCGCCTGTGATAATCTAGCAGATGGCAAAACAGCCGCCTCTATGGGCACCATATCCTGCGCATCCTTCTTACCAAGTTCGTACTCATTGAAAGCCACATCGGTAAGCATCCTCCGTAGAAGCGAGCCCCCCGTGTGTGATACGCTAGAAAGCGCCTTTCGAATCGCACCCAATTTGGGTACGCCATTCGTTGTTATCTCCGTGCGCCAATTCCCACTGCGGTCGAAGAGCACCTTGCCAATAGCCGTCTCGAGTTTCCCCTTAGTCTCACCCGCGGTTTCAAGCCACTTCTCAACGGCAATCTTTTCGTTTGCTTTTATACGCTTCTTACGCCTAAGCATATCAGCCTTCGTACGCCCAGATGGCGCGGAAAACATTACCAGCGCGGGGGTGTCATCTTTGGGGGTTTCACCCGTGGATGGGGCTTCGCCCTCGTCAGGGGTTTCAACTAACTCCTCAACCCAAGTAGCGCCAAATCCCTCTACCATCCTACGCTGTATATCTTCCTGTACGCGAATAGGCAAGGGCTCCGTTATAAGCCCCGATGTATAAGCCGTAGAAAGTGCCGTTATTGCAGAAGCAGGGTCGGCATCTTGTTGCATAGTAGGAGCGGCGGTATGAATCGGCGTGGGGTAGTCGTCAAAACCATTCCACTCTAGAATCCGCTTTCTCAATTGCTCCGTGATTATCTCTGCAAAAGCCCCACCCTGTATTGCCAGCGTTTCGTAGACAATATTCTGAGAGACTTTCTTAGAAGCGTAACTACCAGTAGCCATGCCCTCTGCGTTGATGGATTCATCGTATAAAATAGCCTTGCGGATTTCCTTATTACACACCTCTCGAATCGCCTTTACGAAGTGTTCACCCGCGCTACCCGAAGGCAGCATTATATCAAGGTCAACACTATCCGGCAGTACGATTGATGTATCCGCTGAAAGCCTGTTTAAAATCTGCTTGACTTTATCTCGCTGTTGACTGAAGTCGTTTTTGTTAATAGTCGCCTTGCGTATACCACCAGCATTGGCATCGAGAAACATTGCATATTCCCTGAATACGTGGGTTTTTAACTTATACGCGTTATAAGCCCCGTGTAGAATCGAACGCCCGTAGGGGTTATCTGAGGTGCCTTTAAAGGCATAGTAAATCAACCTGTCAAGTGGGGCTGCTATCGTCCCCCGCATAGTCCGCTGCTGTATAGCAATAATGTTGCCAAAGGCATCCGTCTGTATTTCAAAATTCTCAGAAGGCTTTACCTTTAAATCCCGCAGCCCAATTACGCTCCCGAATTCAACATCCTCGTAGACTTCCTGTACCTCTTCCGCTACTGCGAAGCCAGATACCAACGCCTCACGTAAAATACCATCGCGTAGTTTGAGCAGCATACTACCACTCATGCGGTCGAATACCCGCCTTACAAGACGCGCCGCAATCCCCGCCTCTTCGGAATCATCCGCTTCTATAACCTGTAACCCAGGCATCATTCCACAAAGCCGTATCTCTAAATCTGCGTATATCTCAGCATCCCGTAGCATCTCCTTGTAGGCTTCTATTCCGTGGGTGGAAACTATACCATCAGGATTGGTGTTTAATTGCAACCCCGCAAAAGCATCTGTTTCTACCACCTCAGGTGCGGCTGTCAGCCTACGCTCAACCGCTGCCTTTATTAGCCTACTCCAGTCCATTATTTATCCTCTCCTAGAATCCCCTCAACTACGCCGGAGGGTCGGTAACTCTCAGCACCCATGTAGACGCCAAGCAATCCCATCACGTAAGGGGTTATCAAAACACCAGTCTCCGGTATGACGAATAGACTAACCACCCACGACACCGTAACCACAGCCATGAATGCAGCCCGCTTGCTGTGCCAATTCCATCTACTCATCTTCTATCATCCTCGATTCTATTCTAATCAGCGCTGTTTTAATCCAGGCTAAGTCAGTCTCGATTGCCGCCGACTGCGATTCTAGCGAATTCAGCCTGTCGGAGTTATCTGATATCTCTTCGTTATGTACCTGAATAATGCCTTCGATATTATTAATAGACTCTTTCTGTACACCCCAAGATACCGCCAACGCCAGTAGGGCAATCGCCAATGGCAGCCATCTACTCAGATTTTCTTTAACCACGCCGTTCATTATTCACACCAGCAAGCACGCGTATAAATAGTGGTCGGCCCAGCACCCTTGTTTTTCGTTTCAAATATGTAATTAGTATTCGCCTTTAAAATCATCTCGATAAAGGGGTCTGGGCTCTCACCCACCGTTGTACACCCTACGTGTATCTTAGTACCCCAATCGTCTACAAGCGTATCCCTCGTAAATATTACGGGGGTTGTCTTAGAAGACCGCCTGCTTAGATTGATGGCAGTATTTGGCGTGCCACCGTGAAATTCATAGTCTTCATGTACGTTAGTACGCACCGGCTCGTCTGTGGTTGAAATAAACACCCGCACCAAAAGAGGAGTGTCGCCTGTCGTTATTACGAAGTTCTTATTCGAACCTGGAGCAGCACCGTAATTCTGGTCGCAAAACCAGCAGTCCCCATCTATGAGTTGCTGTACCGAAAAAGCATATTCACTGTCAGCCTGTATTTTACCCATGACTAACCTACCCAGAAAAATCTTGTATATATATCGGTGTTAGCCGCCCCTACATTCCTAACCGTCATCAGGTATTGTGTGTTAGCCTCTAAGTAGAATTCCACCAGCGGGTCAGGGCTAGCCCCTACCGTAACGCATCCCACTACGAGAGCATCCCCAGGGTCTGTTATAGTACCGCCATCCTCAACCGTTACATCAGTCGTATCGCTTGTATTCCGCTTTAATGCGTAGGGAACCACAGCATCGGGTGCGTCGGATACGGCGTTCTCGTAGAAGCAAATCTCAACCGGCTCCGAAAGCGTGTCCACAAACCCCCTGAATAACACAGGCACATCGCCAGTGGCAATCCAGGCGTTTTCAACACCAGCGGGTGCAACGTTCCTAAATTCAGAATACGCAGACCATACATCCCCATCGAAGAGAATCTGTATGCTGAAAGCATATTCGCTATTTGCAATTATCTTGCTCATTTATTAAACCTCCTGCTGTCAACATATTGACACTTGTATTTTCATTGTATCTCATCTCAACCATATAACGAAATAACACCCCGAAAAGTTTCATTTCTCTCCGGAGTCCATCATCGAAACCACTCCTATTATCAACACCACTATCACTATTACCAGTTGTGTAAGTGTCATTTAATCTCCTATACATCATCCCAACCTACCGTCTCTTCATTGGCGCCCCACATCGCATAGGCTACAGCATCGCCGTAATCAGGGCTTCTACCAAGCGCCCGCTTAATAGCGTCTTTCTTC
>Ga0114919_10005088_pt1 | contig 10495 bp, 9 predicted proteins | sample BlataG_FD_88682 | JGI IMG/M metagenome (GOLD analysis project Ga0114919, IMG submission 88682) | Deep subsurface microbial communities from Black Sea to uncover new lineages of life (NeLLi) - Black_00105 metaG | ecosystem: Environmental > Aquatic > Marine > Oceanic > Sediment | place: Atlantic...
GATTCTTCGCGCTCGGTTCGTCGCAGTCATCAGGATGATTGGCAAACCTACCCTGCTTGATTATTTCGCCTGCTTCGGTCATAATGGTTCCATAGCCGAACTTCCTGTGATAATCTACTCCAAAGAAAGTTTTCATAGTGCACTTCATAAAATCTTTGTTAATGTTGATTGGTAGTCCTTAGTAGATTACCAACCGAGGTGCACTATGTATTCATACTATCTACTTTCTGCGGCTATGCCGCGTTTGTTCTGGTGCGTGTATTGTACCCAACACCAGGAGACACACTTTCATATAATCATTCCGAGCGCAGCGAAGCGGAGCCGAGGAATCTATTAAAATATTTTCCCCGCCAATTTATTGGTGGCTTTCCGTATCACTTAGCCATCTGCATTGCAGTGGATCGCTTTGCCGTCGCCGTTCCGGTGACATGACCCACTTCGACATTGGACATTCGATATTGGATATTCTCTACTCACCTGCTCCTCCGTCTTCCGTCCTATGTCTTCTCTGTGTCAGTACCTACGTCCGCCGCGACCACCACCGCCACGTCCACCGCCACCACCGCCACCACCACCGCCACGGCCACCACCGCGTCCACCTCGTCCGCCTCTGCTATCACGACGGTTGGTTTTGGGGCGAGCTTCATTGACATTTACTTCGCTTCCCATCAAATCTGTGCCGTTCATTTCTTCGAGGGCCTTGTCAGCCTCCTGCTTGGAAGGCATTTCCACGAATCCGAACCCCCTGGACTCGCCACTGAATTTGTCCCTTATAATGTTGACGGATTCGACCTGACCAAAAGCTTCAAAGGCCTGACGCAAGTCATCTTCAGTTGCCTGGGGTGATAGATTTCCAACATAAATGTTCACTTTGATTTCCTTAAAATAGTATAAACTTAACTTCCATTGTTCATTCCAGCACACCGGCTAACATCTCTTACGGCATTGCTGTATCATAACTTTCTTAATAAGCACTTTAACAAGGATTATGCTTCTCTGCCGGCCAATATTCTTAAAGCGCCTAACAAAGAGAAAGCTTGCTGTCTGTCATTCCCGCGAAAGCGGGAATCCAGAAGCGCAGAGTTACTTGAAAACCCATTTTGTTGCAACCTCTTAGACTTTCCTAAGTGCATAACTTAATTTAACAAGTATAGGACGAAATAACACTCTTGTATAGCTAAAAAAAAATAAAAATTCATCCTGAGCAAATTTCCCGCCGAAATGCAGAATCTTTCCGCCTTAATCTATATCAATCCTATGGAGAATTTCCGTGCAATCCACGGTTGAGCGACTAACCCGGAATTCATATCTTCTTCGCCCAGACCATCTCCGCAAACCCCGGCAGCATCAGCTCCGTCGGGCTCTTCGTAAAGAAAGCAAGCCCCTTGTAACTGCTCAGGTACTGATAGTTCGTGGAAAAGAATCCGCCCGTAGCACACACAACCAAAGGCCTCTCGCTCCTCCTCAGTATCTCCATAAAGTCGTTTGGCCCGACTCGCACAATCGCCCCCGATGCCTTGATAGCCTGCGCAATCGCCGCCCCCGCTGCCGCCGCCGCGCCACCTGCCGCCGCCCCGTTAGTCATAGCAAGCCCCTTTCCAGCAAACTCTGTGAATCAATCATAAACATATACGCACAATCCCCAACCTTTCTTCAAACAAATCCTAAACAGCCCAGCGGGATTGTCAAGGCCCATCCGTCCGAATCAGTAATCAACTGTATCCCTTTGTGTTTTCGTGACTTCGTGGCCCAAAAATTTCCGTGCAATCCGTGCAATCCGTGGTTATAATAAGTGTCAGTTGAAAGCTAAAAACTCGATATGCACGACGCAATACGAAATACGAAAATATGAAATTACCAAAACTTGAAAAACCGAAAAAATACGTCGGCCTGTATATATTCGACTTCGGCGACCATGCCGGCGTTGGCTTTACCGCCCGGGAAGTTGCTGAGCTGCTCGAATCTGAAAAGTACAAAGACGGCAAGGTCTATAAAATATACAGGGCCTACCCCGACGGTAGGCTCGAGCTAAAAGGCGTTCAGGCCCAGACCTTCCAGCTTGAAGCCGGGATGTTCTTCTATTCGAGCGACCTCGATACCGCTGCGAAAGATTACAAAAAGCTCGTAAATTTGGCTGTAAAAATTGCCCCGCCTTGCCGGGCCAAAGTCCATCTGGCTAAGTACAGCGATGGCCCCACGAGTAGCGGGAATCCCGACAAATTTGTTGTCTCGCTGATTTATCCTGCCGAGTACGATGACGAGCTAAGCTCCTGGCTCTTGGAAGCCGGCTACAAAACCAGCGGGGCTGCCGAGGGCGGCGTCGGGGCCGTGCAGAGATATTATGATTCAAAGATGGAGATTCTCGAGAGGCATCAACTGTTCGGCAAATCCGAGCTTGAAAACCGTACCGGCGAAGAATTATTAGCGTCCTTAAAATTGGCCGTCCAAAGATAAGCCATTACGCAACACGACATACTACATACGATATACGACATACGAAATACGACGGGTGGCAGCCTCAAGCGCAGCTTGGGGATGGCTGTAACACAATACGCAATACGACATACGACATACGGCGGGTGGCAGCCTCAAGCGCAGCTTGGGGATGGATGTAACGCAATACGAAATACGAATCATGAGTATGCCCGGCAAAATAAACTCATTCATTGGTTTAATTGCGGCTGGATTATTATCGCTGTTCGGCAAGTCCCCCGCCAAACCGACTACAGAGGATTTGAACCGGGCTGAATTCAAGACCAGCACCCAGCGACTGGGCGTCCGATTCAGCGAAAAAATCCGTGACATCTTCCGCTTCAAATGGATTAGAGCATTTAAAAAAACAAATACTTCTCCCAATTGTCATTCTGAGCGAAGCGAAGAATCTCGTCGTCTTAGGTGAGTGATAGACCTTTCGCGGAGTTTATCCCCAGCGCGACGAAGGGTACAGGGTGACATTTGAGTAGCTTTTGAAGGTTGGGGCTTGTTATGGCAGAGTTCCAGACATATCCGGCGCCCGGCGACGCTCCCGTCCTTGGCGAAATTGCACTGCGCGTTTTGCAAAGCAGGTATCTGGTCAAGGATTCCAAAGGCAAATGCATCGAGACCCCTGCCCAGCTTTTCAGCAGGGTGGCCTCGCTGGTGGCCCACGCTGAAGCCACGTACGGGGCCGACACCGGCCAAATCAAGCAGTGGCACAGGAAATATTATGACCTGATGGCCTCGCTGAATTTCCTGCCTAATTCTCCCGCCCTTATGAACGCCGGCCGACGGGGAATGCTCAGCGCCTGTTTTGTACTGCCCGTTGAAGACAGTATAGAAGGCATATTCGAGGCGGTTAAGCAGACCGCCCTTATCCAGCAGGCCGGCGGCGGAACCGGTTTTTCATTCGACAAATTAAGGCCCACCGGCGACCGTGTCGCCTCCACCGGCGGCACAACATCCGGGCCCATAAGTTTTTGGCGTGTCTTTTCCGAAACCACCGACGCAATTCAGCAGGGCGCCTTTCGCCGCGGCGCAAATATGGGTATGATGAGCGTCGAGCACCCGGATATAATCAAATTCCTGCACGCCAAGCAGAACCTAAAGGACTTTACAAATTTCAACATTTCCGTAAAAGTCACCGATAGTTGGATGAAGCAGGTCCTCAAATCCGGCACCGCTCTGCACGTTGTAATAAACCCTCGCACGCGCCATAAATATCTGTTGCCCCGGCGGCTCGACCTGGCAAGCTACACGATAAACGATTTACACAAATTGACACCCAAAAGCAAACCGCCTTCAAAGCGGACCACCCGATTCTATACCGTCGGTGATATATGGAAAGTGCTCATCAGCTGTGCGCATAAAACCGGCGAGCCGGGCCTGGTTTTTATCGACCGTATCAACCGCGACAATCCCACTCCTTCGCTCGGGCCGATAGAAGCGACCAACCCCTGCGGCGAACAGCCCTTGCTGCCCTATGAGGCCTGCACGCTGGGCAGTATCAATCTCGCCAAATTCGTGCGCCTCCCCGAATGCAAAAAAGGCCGTTCGCCGAACACTGCAACTTCGGCTGGCGGCGGGGCGGATATCGATTGGCAGTCACTGGCCCAGACGGTCAGATTGGCTGTGCGGTTCCTGGATAATATAATCGATGTATGCGACTATCCGGTCAGCGATACCGTTCGTCTGGCGCGGGCGAATCGCAAAATCGGCTTGGGCGTTATGGGCTTCGCGGATTGCCTTTTCCAGCTTGGAATACCATACGATTCGCAAAAGGGCGTTGAATTTGGCTCGAAGCTGATGAAATTCGTCAACGAAAATGCACATAAAGCCAGCGGCGAGCTTGCCGATTTGCGGGGTCCGTTTCCGAATTGGAGCACCAGCATCTGGCGGACCAAAAAGGGCAAGCGGGTTCGCAACGCTGCGATTACCTGCGTGGCGCCGACCGGCACGATAAGTATCATTGCAAACTGCACTTGCGGGATTGAGCCGGCATATTCTCTTGTTTTTGGCCGACAGATACTGGACAGGACCAAAATGCTACAGGTAAATCCGATTTTCAAAAAAATGGCTGAAAATCGCGGTTTTTACACCAAAAAGCTGGAAAAACAGATCGCCAAAATTGGCAGTATTCAAAAAATGGCCAAAATTCCGGCTGAAATTCGCAGGATTTTCAGATGTGCATACGATATTCGGCCGCTATGGCATATTCGGATGCAGGCGGCATTTCAGGAGCACTGCGATGCCGCGGTCAGTAAGACGGTAAACCTGCCGAAAACGGCTGCGCCAGCAACGGTGGATAAGGCCTATAAATTGGCGTATCAGCTTGGCTGTAAAGGAATTACCGTCTATCGAAAGGCCAGCCGGGAGCATGAGCCGATGACGCTTTACTAAGGGGTATGGATATCAGAGAAACAGGATTGTAACCACAGATTTCACAGATTAACGCAGCGATAATTAACTGCGTAGGACAGGGAAAGCGCAGGGAATTTTCGACAGGTTAACAGGATTTGGACGTCTATTACCCGTTGGTCAGGATTAAGACGATGACCAGTAAACCTATGGCTGCAATAGCTAACATGATGCCCAGTTCCTGTCGACTTATCATCACGATACTCCGATAAAAATGGTACTCCGATTAAAATAGTACTTCCGTAAAAACGACACTCCGATAAAAACACTCGTGCTTTTGCGCCAATCCCGGCTAAGATCGGCTGAAGACACATTCGTACTATATATAATATAATAAATATAGGCACCGGCAAACAAAAAAACTTTAATACGAGCCATTAGGAGAACTAATGGGACGGAAGATGGAGGATGGTAGGCGCGGGTTAGGGATTAGAGAATTAGAGATTAGGGATTAGAAATTGGATGCTCGATACTGGATACAAACGACGAGCGACGAGGCCAGGCCGGGGGGTTGGGGAGGACACGAATTAGAGATTAGGGATTAGAAATTGGATGCTCCCACCAAGGGGTCTCTGCAAAGCTCCGAGATGCTGGATGCTCGCATCTCGTATTGCGTATATCGTCCCCCGCTTTTGTCTTCGACGGAAAACGCGGGGGCATATCGCGTATTGCGTATCTCATGACTTGTAGTTCGTCCATCTTGTCTATTCTTTTATTTGACCTTAACAGTCAATAGCAAGAACAACACTCATACGTAAAGCGCGTACGCGCTTTACGTATTACCATTATTGCGTATAGCGTTCCGATGGGTCTGGATCTTCGGCGAGTGGTCGGGACTTTCAACGCTGCGATATGTCGGATGGCGAAGGGCGGAATTAAAGAGGTTAGTAATGCTCTTTAGAAAACCTTTGAAAAATTACCTGAATCCCAAATCTCTAATCCTCCGCGTTAATCTGTGCAATCCGTGGTTAAATTTCTCTGCGTTCACGGCGTATTCGGTGGTTAGGAAAACCGGCTAAGAGTTTATGAGCTTCAAAATTTTGGCGTGTACCTTTTTATTGGCTAGTATTGCCTGAAATTCCTCGCCTTCGTAGCTGTCCAAATCTACAGGAAAGATTTCTTTGCCCTGCCAATCGGAAAAAACAGCCCCCGCACTTTCGCCGATAATTGCCCCAGCCGCTAAATCCCACAGCTTCGGCGTGGAGGCGATAGTAGCTACGAGGCTGCCCTTTGCCACGTATGCCAATTGCAGGGCCGTTGTGCCGAGATTGCGATACCTTGTCCGCTGTATAATCTCGCAAACCCAGCCCGGCACCCCATCATCACCGGGGAAATGACTATCGAGGGCTACGCTTGAAAATTTACCCATATCCTCTTTGCCGGCCGTGATTCTCCGCCCGTGCAGCTGGGCTTCGCCGCCTTTGACAGCGGTGAACATCGAGTCGGTTGCCGGCTCGAAGACCACACCCACAATCGGCTTGCCTTCGTATATTACCGCAACGCTGACTGCAAACAGGAGCATACCGTGTGCAAAATTGTTCGTTCCGTCTATCGGGTCGATGGCCCACCAGATAGGCTCAGAGCCCCGGGGCGATTGCTTGAACAACCTGCCCTCGTCCCCTTCCTCGGCAATGAACCCGTGGTCGGGGTAGTTCTCCTTGATTCGGTCGATGATAATCTGCTGGCATCGAGCGTCGGCCTGCGTTACTAACTCGGAGTCGTTTTTGACCGAAACCTTGACGAAGTTGATCTCTTCCATGGCCCGCTGTCCCGCCAGACGCGCCGCCACAATAGCCGTCTCCAGCATTCTACTGAGATTTCCGTGATCCAACACCATATCTGCCACCCATCTATGACCTTGACACAACCGTTACATTCTCCTATTCTAACGCAGTTATGCAGACAAGCCAACAGTTAAATAAACCAAAATTCTTTCGTCGCGCATCGTCACGGCAGCGGCTCCGGGCTGCAATCGTTTTGGTCGCGCTGGCCGCCTCATTCGCACTGGCCTGGCTGGCGGCAACCGGCAGAATCAACCTCGACCGGGTGCTCGACCCCTGTGGATTCAAGCAAAAGTACGGTCTTCCCTGTCCGACTTGTGGAATGACTACTTCGGTCCTTGCCTTTTGCCGGGGCGAAATCTTCGAGTCTTTTTACATCCAGCCGACTGCTGCTCTATTGTGCTGTATTATGGTTATTGCGGCATTTTTGGCTTTGCTTATAGCTGTTTTTGGGATATACTTCCGGTTTCTTGACCGTTTCTTTTCCGAAGTAAAAATAAAACACATAATACTGGCCCTGCTTGTCATCATTGCTGCCGGCTGGGCAGTAACACTCGCCAGAGCACTGGCGGAAAATATAAGGAATTAGAGAAATAAGAGTTTTTTTGGAGTTTGGTAATGATTAAAGTTCTGATTACAGACAAGCTTGCACAGGAAGGTATTGATTTGCTCAATTCCACCGATGGCGTTCAGGCTGTCGTCAAGACCGGTATAAGCGCCGATGAGCTCGCTGAGATTATCGGCGAGCATGATGGCCTGATTATCCGAAGCGGCACCAAGGTTACCGCCGAGGTCCTGGCCAATTCCGGCAAACTCAAGGGCATCGCCCGGGCCGGCGTCGGCGTCGATAACATCGACATCCCCGAAGCCACCAGAAGGGGCATCCTGGTGATGAATACCCCCGGCGGCAATACGCTCAGTGCCGCAGAACACACAATGGCCTTAATACTGTCGATGAGCCGGAACGTTGTCCCTGCCTGCAACAGTCTAAAAGACGGCGCCTGGGACAGAAAAAAATATATGGGCAACCAGTTGAGTAATAAAGTCCTCGGCCTGATAGGCCTGGGCAGAATTGGGATGGCTGTGGCGCAGATGGCCAAGGGGTTCAATATGAAAATCCTGGCTTTCGACCCGTTTGCTGCCCCACCTGACGCGGAGAAACTTGGTATAGAAGTAACCGAGGACGTCGATAGCATTTTCCAGCAGGCCGATTATATCAGTGTGCACGTCCCGAGAAATGAGCAAACGCTAAATATGATTGACGCCGAGCAGATAAAATTGATGAAGCCCACCGTACGATTGGTCAACTGCGCACGCGGAGGAATCATCAACGAAGATGCCGTCTATGATGCCCTTTCCGATGGCAGCATTGCCGGTGCTGCCCTGGACGTTTATCCGAAAGAGCCGCCGGAAAATACTCGTTTTACGAAATTTGCGAATTGTGTTGTCACCCCGCATTTAGGAGCAAGCACCGAGGAAGCCCAAATCGAAGTTGCCGTTGAAGCCGCTCAAATCCTTGTTGATGCACTCAAAGGCGGCCCCATCAGAAACGCCCTTAACGCTCCATCCACAACTGGAGTTATTCCGCAGATTGTGAGCCGCTATGCCGAGCTTTCCCGGCGAATCGGTACCCTTATCAGCACTACTACCCCCGGCCATATCAAGCAGGTTCAGGTACAGTATCGCGGCTCGATTGCTGAAATGCCTGTCGAGTTGGTTACGCTTAATTTTGCCGTCGGACTGCTGCAAAAGCATTTCGAGATGCCGCTGAACATGGTAAATGTGCCGGTACTGGCTAAGGAGCGAGGCATAAGCATCGACGAAACGAAGAACACCGAGGCCAAGGACGTCGCCGCCAGCTTCAGCGCAAAAGTCGTTACCGACAAGGTAACGCGCACTGTCGCCGGCTCTGTCTTTGGCGGGACGCTGCTGCGAATCATTGAAATCGACGGCTTCAACATAGAAATGACCCCGCAGGGTGCGGTTCTGGTCATCTTCAACGACGACAAGCCCGGCGTCATCGGCGCCGTCGGGACAGTCTGCGGCAGGCACAATATCAATATCTGCACGATGGGCGTTGGACAGAAAGCAGCCGAAGGAAAGGCCATACTCGCCGTCAGTCTCGACACCGAACCCGACGTAAAAGCCATTGAAGAAATCGGCAACCTCGACTTCGTAAATGAAATCTACGTTTGTAAACTGGACTAATTCTTGTGAACAGTCGTGGCTGAACAGTTAATAATAAGTATCAGCGGTTTAAGGGGTATTGTGGGGGAAAACCTCACGAGTTCCGTCGCACAAGAGTACGGCTGTGCCTTCGGCACATTTCTTCGAATCGCTAAAGAAAACGGGGCCGCCGGGTCACGAGACACGAGTCACGGGGCACGGTTATCTGTGTGCATCGGCAGGGACTCTCGTCCGAGCGGCCGGATGCTCAAGTCCGCTGTCGCAGCGGGGTTATGTGCCGTCGGAATTGATGTGATTGATTTAGGGCTTGTAACCACACCGAGCGTGGGCATCATGGTGCGTCAGTTGGGCTGTGCCGGCGGAATGGTTATTACCGCATCGCACAATCCGGCTCAGTACAATGGCATAAAGCTGCTGCTCGGCAACGGTGTTGCTCCGCCGTCCGACGCCGCAGAACAAATCAAGCAATGCTTTTTTAATAAAGATTTTGCCGCAGTAGATTCAAGTGAGCACGGCAAAGTGACGTCCAACGACCGGACCGACGCCACTCACATCAGCAGAGTTTTGGCAATTATCGACAAAGAGGCAATCGCTGCAAAGCGCTTCAGGGTTGTCCTGGACAGCGTTAATGGGACAGGGGGGGCAGTTACTAAAAAGCTGCTCGTCGAGCTCGGCTGCGAGGTTACAGCGATAAATGATGAGCCCACAGGCCAGTTTGCTCACGTTCCTGAACCAATCGCCGAGAACTTAAAAGGTCTTTGTGAGCTCGTGAAGTCAGAGCGGGCCGAAATTGGCTTTGCCCAGGACCCCGATGCCGACCGGCTGGCTGTTGTCGATGAGAAGGGCACCTACATCAGCGAGGAATACACCTTAGCTCTGGCGGCTAAGCATATTTTCAGCAAGACGACCGGCAAAGCGGCTACGAATCTTTCCACCTCGCGAATGATTGACGATATCGCCGAAAAGGCCGGTTGCCGGGTCATTCGCACCGCTGTCGGCGAGGCCAACGTCGCCGCGGCGATGCTCCAGCACGACTGCGTCATCGGCGGCGAAGGCAACGGCGGCGTGATTGACCTGCGGGTCGGGCCGGTCCGTGACAGTCTTGTGGCCATCGCACTGGTACTGCAGTTGATGGCCGAGACGGGGAAAACGATAAGCCGGTTGGTCAGTGAAATCGGCGGCTATTATATGAGCAAAGATAAATTTGCGGCAGATAAATCGCAGGCCGAACAAATTTTGAAATTGGCAAAAAAGGCCTTCACCAATTCAAAACTCGACACCACCGACGGCTGCCGATTTGATTTTGACGATGGCTGGCTGCACCTGCGAGCCAGTAATACCGAGCCGGTAATGAGGGTTATAGTTGAGGCAAAAGACCAACGTACTGCTCAAAAATATATCGATGCGGTTTTGAATATTTGCAAAGAAATACCGGGCTGAAAAAATGCACAATCAAAAAATCAAACTGGCGAATAAGAAAATAAGATTTGTTACAAATTTGAGCATCGCAGGTAACATTGTTCTCTCTGCTGTGAAGGTAGGGGTCGGTCTTTTTGCAGGGTCGATGGCTCTTGTTAATGATGGGATTCATTCGCTTTCCGATATGACTACGGATATTGCCGTTTTGTTAGGTA
>Ga0114919_10005089_pt1 | contig 10495 bp, 12 predicted proteins | sample BlataG_FD_88682 | JGI IMG/M metagenome (GOLD analysis project Ga0114919, IMG submission 88682) | Deep subsurface microbial communities from Black Sea to uncover new lineages of life (NeLLi) - Black_00105 metaG | ecosystem: Environmental > Aquatic > Marine > Oceanic > Sediment | place: Atlantic...
CTTTTTAAATAATTAAAAGATTGATATTAAGAGAAAGATGATAAAAAGATAAGATGACGACAAAATGACGTGTGATGAAGAATTAAACTATCATGAAAAAACCCTAGTCGAATTTACTTACAGGGAAAATAATTTTGATATTATTCCTCCTTTCGTAGGTGTTCTTTTTGCAGATCTATTTGGGAATGCTATAATGACTTATGAATATGATAATAATAGCAGCTATGGATCAATTAAATCATACTTAACAGACAATAAAGAAAGTTTGTTAGAAATCGATTTAGTTTCAATGTATTTCAGTTCATTTTCTATATTTGCCTCCAATAATAACATCAGAGATTTAAGTTATCTTGAACTTCATGGGAGCAATTTAAAGATTCAGATATCATTTTTATATGATAAGTTCATGATTATAATTTTTCTGAATTCTAACACGATATTATCTCCAAAAACACAAGAACAGATTTTAAAGCACTTTAAAGATTTAATCAAGAATCATGGGGATAGTCTCGTTGATTTTAATAATATGGATTCCAAAGGCGTTATAAGAGATCTTAGTTATAAAGGCAGGAGCTGGTTAAAAAAACTCAATAAAAATTATATTCAAGATTTTAAAAAGGTGTATCTCATGAAATCTGATTATATAGAGAGTTTTATTGAAAAATTAGACCCAATTATTAAAAATGAGTTAGATGAATATCTTCAAAATGTTCCTGAGGATATTATAACTGATCTATCAAGAGAGATCAAAGATAAAATTCATAACGAGGTTTTTGAATTAGTTTCTGAATTATTCAAGAAGTGAGAGAATTCTTTTATACAAAAAATATTTAAAAAAACTCAAAAATCCTAACTGTTATTTGATATAAAAAAGATAATTTATTTTTACTAAATAAGATGGGATGAAAAGATTATCACGCTTACCACACGGGGTATAGCAATGATTTTTTTTAGAAATCTTTGTTCCATTCAATTATTCTTTTATAAATCAAACTGAAAATAAATTTAGATTAAGATGATCGATACTATGGAAATGAATTCGCAGGAAATTAGTAGGATTGATACTAATTTAAAAGAAAACCTTACAATAATGCTACAAAAGATAAGTTTTATTCAGGATTTTTGGATTTTTAGAGTAAATGGTACAAGAATATTTAGTTATGTAAGAGATCCCTTGATTAAAAAATCTATGTTTGGAATGTATCTCAGTGCCTTTAATGGTATTGTCAAGGAAATGGGTCACGGTGGTTTAAAAAGCTTTAAAATCAGAGATAAATTATTCACGATTTTTGCTAAAGATGGTTATCTATTTGTAGCAAGTTCTATAGCGGATAATAAAGAGAAAAAGATACAGAAATATATGAAAGATTTTTCAAATTTATTCTTTTCTTCAGAGATGCTTGGATTAGACCTGTAGCAACGATTCCAGAAAAATAAAAAGAAAAAAATTATTTTTAAATAACTTTTGTAAAATTATATGTTTTATCTATCTTTTCTACGAGTTTAAACAACCCTGTCTTGACAACTTTTGATTCAATTTCTTTCATATGATGGCAATCTATTGAGAGAATAGCATTTGGTTTTAGAACTCGATAAAACTCTATTAAAACCTTTTGCGGGTCATTTAACATGTGGAACATGTCAAAACATAAGATAACATCGATAGAATTATCCTTTAGACCTGTTGACCCATCAGTTGTAATTGTTTCAATATTGTTTATTCCTTCTCTCAGCGCTTTTTTTTGAATTTTTTCAGCAGATAGGGGTTGTATATCTGTAGCATAAACTTTACCTGAATCACCAACGACTTTTGCTGCAGAAAGAGAAAAGCTTCCAGGACCACATCCGTAATCAAGCACATAGTCTCCCTTTTTTACTTTCGCTTTCGCAATCTTTTTCATAGGATTAGAGAATTTATCGCGTAAAGCAAACAAAGCTGACATTCCTTTAAATGATATATTTTTCATGGGTTTATCAATTTCAGTTTCCATTATTTTTAACCTCATTTTTATGATTATAAGAAAAATTTGCTTACAACTTTTTTTTCATCCACTGGCATTTTTTCTAGTACACCAAATTTTAGAAATATAGGATATAAATCCTCAATTTTTAATGCATTATCAGGACAATTTATAAAACATCTATAACATCGGATACAAATATTTGGATCTGCTTCTCCTAAATCAGAATCCATTGCATTAGCGGGACAGAGGCTCTCACATACTCCACATAGGCTACAATCCTCACCCTCTCTCGAAGGTGGATTTAAAGCTTTTGCCACTGCTTTTTCTAGTCTTAAAAGTATTCCTTCTGATATTTTTGGATTTTCTATTTGGACAATTCCATTGTCTTTATCTAAGAATTTCTCATAGGTATTTTTGGTATATTCTTCGGCAACTTTGAAATCAGATGTATTTGGCCTATTTTCCATTAGTTTCCAACCGCCACAATTATACGTGTGTTTACATACAAACTCTGCTGTTGAAACAAGCTGAAAGTTTTGTTCCTCTAAAATTTGTTTTATATTAAAATGAGCTGCCCCAGACTCAACTCCTCCATATGTAAAAAATACAGAACATTTCTTACCTTTGCCCTCTAAAGTTTGAAGCCAGTCTCTAACCAATTTTGGAGCCCTCCAAGCGTAAATTGGAAACCCAAAAAATAATGCATTATATTGGTCAATATCAATTTTATGTTGTCTTTCGGAATAATTTGTAATATTAATCTCATCTACTTTTAGATTTTTCTCTAAGGATTCTAATTTTTTTGCAATAAAGTTTGCCATATTTGCAGTATTATTTGTTGCAGAAAAATAAATTAAAGCTATTTTCATTTCCATAATTTTTACCCGTATTTTATTAATATAAGTATTTGCTTATATAAGTGATTACTTATATTTAAATTTATATATTTTTTAAGACTAAATCAATTCTAATAAGAAAAAAGTAAAGTTTTACACGATGTTTAAAGAAAAAACTAATTTTTTTTTTTTGTATGCACACGATTATTGGGACATTCACTGCATTTACCTTTAAATGTACATCTCATAACAGAGATTTCCAGCATTTTATTAAGAATCTTTTTGTAAGATTTAAATTTCCTCTTGTTTATATGATAATATGTTCGATTTTGTTCTTTATTTGATTGAATAAGGTTGATTTCTTTTAATATGTTAATATGTTGAGTAATTGCTGGTTGAGATATACCTATTTTTTCTGCTAAGTCAATTACTTTTAGTTTATCTTCATCATTGAACATTAACAATCGTAATAATTTAAGCCTTGTAGGATCACTAAGAGCTTTAAAGAATTCAGATAAATCTTCTAAAAATTCAGTCATAAATATTTTTAAATTAATCTTTTTAATCAATATAAGTAATTACTTATATAAGTGTTTATTTGTTGTTTATAACAAAAGATTAGGAAAAAACGGGAAATAAAGAACATATAACAGTTTTACTATTATTATTCTTTAAAGATTTCTTCTACTAAGAGATGATCTTGTCTAAAAGGTTCTAAAATGCCACTCCAATTAGGTAAAAGATCATAATGTTTGCTCTCAAATCTCCTAACAAATTCTATTAATTGTGCTCTGATTTCAGCGGTTTGAGTGCCTTTGATAAATAAAGCTCCGAAGATTGATTTTCCATATTCAATAAGGATAGTAATATCTCCATGATCTATTGTCTTTAATAAATCTGCTGATTTAGTAGTCTCCTTTATAAACGATGTGATAGCTGCGAACATTCCAGAGATCAATCCAGGATCTGTGAAATGCCCTTCAATAAACCTAAAATCAAAGACACCACGACCATCGTTATGTATCATATAAAGCCCTTGTTTTTCTACTTTTTCAAAGATAAAACTGAATTCTTGTTTCCAAATGCTAATTAGGTTATTTGAGTAAAGATATTTTAATGTAAAGTAGAATTTCTTTTTCTCATTTAATCCTTCAGGTACAAGATCTTTGAGCCTTTTATTATTTTCTAAATTAGTTATTATATTCTTAATCTCTTCCCGCTCATTATCCTGAATAGCCTCTACATTTCTTGAAATTAGATATAATTCCGATACCTTATTATAATCGTCATATGTTATATATTCCTTAACTAATGAAAAAACTGTTTTCTTGACATTTTTTTCGTCAATTGGAATGTTTTCTGTTTTAAATACTCGTTTATAATAATATATCATTAAAGTCCATATAACGACGGCAAAAATATATCTTGTATATAGGTAAGGTATCGCTAATATGCCCAATAATGTTATTTGCCCTCCAGGAAATAAATTTGCAGAGAAAGCTGCAGTTCTAAATGTGTAAAATCTAAAACCGAACGCATTTGTATAACTTATTTTCCCTGTAACCCAATATTCATCTGGCATGAAATTTATCAAAGGATTTATTCCAAAGATAACAAAGATAATTGAAATAATTATTATCGGTAATAAGAATGCTGTAAATCCTCTAAACATACTTCTACAATATCTAAAACTATATGATAATAATAATAACATAATAATTAATGGAACTATAACTAAGGCTAATGTTGTGAATAATATCAACATGTCAAGTCTGTAAGAATTTCGTAAAGTAGGATTATCTGAACTATAACTTCCAGCATTAATTATTATACTTTGACTAGCACCAAATAAATTAAAGATAAAAACAAATGCGATGCTTATGAAAAAGTAAACTGCCACTGCAATCAGACCTAATAAAGTGCTATAATACCAATAAGACTTCTTTTTAACTTCTATATTTTTTCCCTTATTTTTCCACCAATTTATAAGTTTTATGAAGATAAAGATAGAAATCGGTTCAAAAATTTTGAGAAATAGTACGAAGATAATTGAGGCCATAATAAAATATACTAAGAAGTATATTAATATTGGAATTGAATTAGTATATTGGATCGCAAAGAGCACAATGGATAAGAAAGAAATAGGCGCTCCAATTGTATATAAACTTTTATATGTTTGTTCTCGAATTTTTTCCCCGAAATATCTTCCCTTTAAAGCAATTTTGCTTGAAAAAAGTAGTTCTATGCTAAAAATAAAAATCGCCAAATAAACAAATAATATTTCAATGAACCATCCTAAAGCAGTTTCACCTCTGGTTAGAGAAATATTTTGTAGATTAGAAATGTCTAAGATTACTTGAAGAAGATAAAGCGAAATTGGAGCATAAACGATCATTAATTTCAAGATATTTTTTTCTCTTGACCAGTCATTCTCCAAGATTTCTTTTTTGATTTTATCATATGGACTTATGGTAAATTCGTAGGTTAATAACGCTAAATTCTCTTTTGTACTGCCCTCTTCTTTTCTAAGATGATTCCATAGAAATATTAAAGATAGAAAAGGTGCCACCAAAAAAATAAATGGTAATGTAACTAAAGGATATAACGAAAATAGTGCGATTAAAGAACCCATATGGGCAAACAAATACTGAGTTCCTAGACCATAATCAGAATCTTCACCAATTCTCAAATTATCCGGATCCTGTCCTAACTGAAAAATGATTGGTAATACCCAATAAATTAAATAAAAAACTATTACACCTAGCACAATTCTAAAATATATTTTTCCAATATACTTTTTCCAAATAAAAAATAGAGGTAATATCAATACGATTAGTGGAAGCCCATTAAGTAGTATTATAAAAAGTATCTCAATCATACAGTTCTCAAATTTTATTTATTAATTAAAAGTAAATTTTAATTAAGAGTTGTTAGGTATAAATTCTAATATTATAGATAAAGTAATTTTGAATGTTTTTAATTATTAATTATTATGATAGGAATAGTCGTTGATAAAGACTTTGCAATTAAACATAATCCTCCGTTTCCACGACCAATGTTTGTTGCATATGAAAATCCTAATCGAATTAAAGTTATAATAGATTATTTTGAGAAAATAAAATTATTTGAAGACACTAAAATAATTAAATTATCCCCACGCGTAATAGATGAAAACGTGATAAAATTAGCACATTCAAAATATTATATTGATTCAATAAAGCGACTCTCTAGTTTTGGAAGTGGATTTTTAGGAGATGAAGTTTTTTATACAGAGGATACATTTGATTTAGCTAAAAAGGCGATAGGAGGAGCTATAACCGCATTAGAAAAGGTAATAAATCAAGAAGTAGATCAGTCATTGGCGCTGATAAGGCCTCCTGGTCATCATGCCCTTAGAGAGATGGGTTCTGGACTCTGCATTTTTAATAACATAGCAAATGCCGTTCTCTATTTACGAGAAAAATCAAATTACAAGAAGAAAATTGCGATAATAGATATTGATGCCCATTTTGGAGATGGAATTGTTCAATATTTCTATAATGATCCAAGCGTACTTTATTTTTCTATCCATGAATTTGATTTTTTAGAGGGAGAATTGGGATTTCCAGATGAGTTAGGCGAAGGTGAGGGAATGGGTAAAAATATTAATTTTCCAGTTCCAACAGGTTTAAATGATGCTGAATTTTTAGAAATTTTTGACATACTTACCCCTATTTTAAAGGAATTCAAACCTGATTTAATTATAGTCGCTGCTGGATTTGATATGTATTTTGCTGATCCTGTTGGAAATGGTAATTTGACTAGTATTTCTTATTTTAATTTTACAAAAAGAATACTAAAGCTAGCAAATGAAATCTGTGGAGGTAAATTATCTTTTATTCTAGAGGGGGGTTATAGTTTAATAGGATTGCCGTTTTGTGTATACGCTGTTGTAAAGGCCCTTTTAAATGAGGAATATGAAAAACAAATATTTGAGAATTTTAATTTCAAATTTGAGTCTAATATAGAAGAGATTTCTGCGATCAAAGATTCCCTAAAGAACCTGCTTAGTTATTACTGGAATCTGATAGAATAAATAAAAAAATAATTTTTTATAATGTTTTATTTAACTTCAACGCATATGACTGTACAGTAAACAACGCATCCCTAGGACCAGCCGCAGGGTCAATATAACAAACTAGTCCACCAGTACCTCCAATTGGGATCGGACAAATTATAAGATGTCCTTTACCAGTTATGTTAGTACCTATTTTACGTTCTTCGGTATTTTCCACAACCATATACTTAATTCCTTGAACTGTTATGTTTGTAATTCCTTTTGACCAAGATCAGGATTATTTTGGATTAATTCGTTTATACTTCCAAGATCTCCACTGATCTCCCAATTTTCTGTTTGAGTGATCAATGACCCGTCCTTCCCAATAATTGCTACACCGAAAACTTTTTCCTCTTCGTTAAGCAAATCATCAATAATATTTTCAATGGACATTTTTCCCTAAAATTTTATTTAGTATTTTATTATATAGTAATACAACTAAAATTTAAATAAATTCTTTTCAAAAAAAAAAAAATCGGTAAAAAAAATGCCAAGACTTTGGTCATGGGGCGTTAAGATGCTCCGCAGAGAAAAAAAGATGTTTGCTATTTTTACACTCATATATACAATATTAATATTCTTAAACAGTTTTTTTATTCACACAACGTTGCAAACTGGAGCTGGACAAACAGCCTTAATTTATATTGGAATTTTCTTTGGAACTTCGCTGCTCCTCTCTTATTTTTATGCATGGTTAATAATCTCTAGGAATAAAAGAATTTTTGCGACCCTTAAATGTATAGGATGGACAAATGGAAATGTAAAATCCTTGGTTACCGGAAATATTCTCTACACAACTTTTTTAGGCTTCATTATAGTTATTGAGATCTTATTTCATTACGCTGCTATAATGGCATATTTAGGATCTCCTACACCAATTTTAATTGATCTATTACCAGTTTTCGCTTCTTTTGGTGTATTTTTATTGGTTCAATTAATTGCAATATTCCTTGGTAATAGAAGAGTTTTAAAATTACGCCCAATGCTCGCACTAAAGCGAGTGGAGGCATAGGGAGGTGAATAAAAAAAATGCCAGTAGATAAAAATGTTATGATTGAAGCAACTGACGTAAATAAAGAATATCGGAGAGCAGGGGCGATTATAAGAGCTTTGATAGATATTAATGTTTCAATTAAAGCGGGAGAATTTATTATGATTCAGGGCCCTACTGGATGTGGAAAATCTACGTTCCTTAATGTTTTATCTGGTTTAGACTTACCTGACTCTGGAAAAATAATCTTCGACGGAGAAAATATCGCAAGGGCTAAAGAAGACCGGCTTTCAAAAATAAGACGGCAAAAAGTTGGAATGGTTTTTCAAGATTTTAACTTGATTAAAACTCTCACAGCCGTTGAAAACACGGAATCTATGCTCTGGCCGACCGTTCTAAGTAATAAAGAGATAGAAAATAGAGCTATCGCAGCATTAAGAGATGTCAATATGCTTGAAAGAAAAGATCATTTTCCTGTAGAGATGAGTGGTGGGGAAAAACAACGAATAGCTATAGCAAGAGCAATTGTCGGCAAACCTCGAGTCGTCTTTGCTGATGAACCTACGGGTAACTTAGACCCCGAATCAGAAAAGCAAATCATGGAACTTTTAAAGCAAATAAACCGTGATTATGAAACCACGATTCTGGTTGTTTCACACAGAGATAATGTTACTAAATACGCAGATAGAGTAATAAAAATGGCTAATGGAAGGATTGTCTAATATAAATAATTTTAAATTTTTTTAAATTTTTTTTTTTTTGTTTTAAAGAAAGATTGGTCTATAAAACATTTTAATATTAATGCAATTTTACAATAATTCAAGATTATAAGGAATATATATAAATATAAAACATATCTTGAGATATAATAAGTTTTTATATATATCTTTGAAATTTCATAAGACGAGGTTTTGTATATCGGATTTTTAAGAGTGTTTGGTTCGGGTCTTGTCGGGATGCTGATACTGATCCCAACAGCTTATATCTGTTTAATTTCTTTTGACACCTTTTCTTTAATAACTGGAGGATTAATTAAAAATGTATGGATGGTTGGAGCTCTTTTTGGAGGATTGGGAGTTGTTGCTTTTAGTATATTCTTAGGTGTTGGATTAATCTGCTTATTTCCAATTCATTGGGCTCTTATCACTCGTCCGGATAATATAGTATTATTACTCGCTTTAGCTCTTCCTTGGATTATAACTTGCTCAATAGCATCAGCATTATTTGCTCATAGCCCCCGAGGAGGGATACATACAAGTTTAGCGGTTGGAATAGGATATTTTATAATAATGTTAATACCATATATTCTTTTAGTACTGCTTTTAGGTTTATCTGGAACAGGAGGCACTATTATTGATAATATAACATTGGGATTTAACGGAATGCCATGGGTTTTATCAGCTTTAGCTGCGACAATGGAAGGAGCAGGTGTTGGGGCTGTGTTTGGCGCGCTCGTCGGAAGTTTAAAATATAAACCAGGAGAAACAGATGAAAAGAAAAAGAAGAAGAAATCGAAAAAGAAAATAAGCGTAGGAGCAGAACCTAATTTTGGTACCGCAGTTAGTCCTGCAGTGAGTACATCAGCAGACAGATGTAAAGATTGTGGCGCTAAATTAATCCCTGGAGATTTATTCTGTACTGATTGTGGTAATAGAATTTAAATAATCATTCTCTTTTTTTTTTACACTTTTTCATATTCTTAATTCCAAAAACCAATTTAGTGTTCGAGAAATTAAATATTGCTAAACTACATAGAAAAAATTATTACATTTTTAAATTTTAAAAATAAATATATTTTATATTAAAAAATATTAGATTTAAAAATATAGTAAGAGTAATTCGCTTATGACAAAAGAAATCAAGGGAATAATTGTATCGCGTTTAGTTGTTTTAATTTCAATAATAGTACTTCCAATTGTAATTTTTCTAATTTTTAATTTTGTTGATTTTGAGTTATGGTGGACTCCTGATCCAGTTTTGAATTTTTGGATAATTAAAATCCTGTGTCCATTAGTATTCAGTATCTCCTGGTTATTTTTTTTAATTCTTTTTGCTACAAGATTATCGATAACGATTGAATCGATGGATAAAACAGTAACCGTAATTCCAATCAGATTGAAATTATTTTTCGGTGCGAATGCGCTCTTTATACTCTTTATATTTGTTTTTCCACTCATCACTCCCTTAATTGCGGTCTTAACCTTTTCGAGTATGGCATGGAGGCTGACATCTTACAAGAAAGAAACTTGGGAAGACCAAAAAGTATCCAAAGGAACTAAAATCTTAATGATTTTATTTTGTATATTACCAATTTTCTGTTCAATTTTAATTATCCCCCAATATATAGTTTTAGCTTTGTTTTTATGGGACAATATATGGTTACCTTTTCTACCTTATCTTTTTAGAATCTCTTATGCCATCTATACAGCATTAGCGATCGGGTCTTTATTCTTTTTAATTGCTAATAGAGGGGTGAGTGAATATGAACAACTACTCTCAGAACCGAAATCAGATGCAACTATTTGGTATATAAGAATAGGTGAAGTTGGGCTTGTTATTTTCTTTTTGTTTTTAGAAGGATTTTTCACTGGATTTCAAAGATTTGCTA
>Ga0114919_10005091_pt1 | contig 10495 bp, 5 predicted proteins | sample BlataG_FD_88682 | JGI IMG/M metagenome (GOLD analysis project Ga0114919, IMG submission 88682) | Deep subsurface microbial communities from Black Sea to uncover new lineages of life (NeLLi) - Black_00105 metaG | ecosystem: Environmental > Aquatic > Marine > Oceanic > Sediment | place: Atlantic...
AAAGGGCAGGTCAATTGATACCTCTATGGGCTTTACGCCTCTGGAAGGTGTGCCAATGGGGACTCGCTCCGGCGACCTTGACCCGTCGATACTCTTTTATCTTGGCGATAAAGGATACGACGTAAAAGCATTGAAAGAGCTGTGCAACAAGAAAAGCGGTCTGCTCGGAATATCGGGTGTCTCGAACGACGTGAGGAATCTCGTGAGACTCGCAGGCCAGGGCGACCCTCGGGCACAGCTCGCTATCGATATTTTCTGCTACCGCATCAAGAAGTACATCGGCGTATATTGTGCCGTTCTGGATACGGTGGACGCTGTAGTCTTTACGGGCGGTATAGGTGAAAACGCCGTGTTCCTGCGTCAGCAGATATGTACCGGCCTAACCCAGTTAGGCATCCAGCTTGACCGGGCGGCAAATATAGCTGCGATTGCAAAAGAAGCAGAAATCAGTACCACCGACAGCAGAGTCAAAGTCTTTGTAATTGGCGCAAATGAGCAGGTCGCTATTGCAAATGATACTTATGAGCTTGCCAGTTGCAAGCTGCCGATTGTGTCAGAGTAAAACGCCCATAGAAATACCATAGGGCAGCGAATGGAAATTCTTCGGGAGCAGGGGTGACATAGCGAAAGAGGCCTTCCGCAATAGGAACTAATTAATTCGTCAAGCCTGCGATGGCGGCGCCAATCAATGTTGCGTTTTCCACGTTTATAATCTCGTAGAATATTCCTTTTTGGTTGACGAGATAGTCTTTCAAATAATACTCAACTCGCTGCTTGAGCGACTTAAGCTGATAGAAAGTGGTTCCTTCTGCAACGATACAGACCGGCCGACAGGGGTTCTGCCCTTTGCCGCTTTTGATAGCTACAGAGGATAAATTGATGGCAGTCAGCTTGGCGGCTCGCTCTATTAACCTGTCAACAAGAAAGTATGCCGTGGCAAGGTCTTCTTCACTTGATTGTTTGAAGGCAGATGATAGAGGCCCGCCCCCGCCTTCGGGGTAAGACATAAAGTCATCGATACCTTTTGTGCTTAATTCTTTGATTTTCTTCAGGTTCTGTGCTGTATCTTTTGAAAAGAGGCCTTCGGCTGCTGCTGCGTGTACAGTCCATAAACAAAGCGGCCCAAGATAGGCGCCCGAAATCATCTTTTCAAAGATGTACATTCCCGGGCTGTTTGAAGATTGGTCGAAGTCTTTGTCTATTTTTCCCTGTGGTGCTTTACCAAACCCGCCTGATTCAACATTGACTATCTGACTTTTAGCAAGGTCCAGACCTTTTGTTTTGGTGATGTCCTTGTTGAGCTCGATATAGCTGCAATTTGTCCCTGTGCCCAGAATAAAGCCGATGTAAGTGTCAAAAGACATACCTTTAACATCAGCTCTGCCGGCCAACAGAGTGGCCACCGTATCATTAAGCAAAATGACATGTTTTTTACCGATACTCCCTGAGCTTCTAATAGCCACATTCAGGTTCTCGCCTATCATGCTGCCCGCGACTTCGTCCGCCTTTATTTCTTTGGAGAAATATAAAACCCTGCCGTCTTTATTGGGAAACATTTCAATCGGATATGAAAAGCAGAAGCCGATGTTCTCACTTTTATCGACAATTTCGTCTAAATACCCCGCCATTGTGTTGAAGAACTTGTCTTTGCCGACTTGCTGTTTTACTCCGGGCATAGGGAAAAGCTTAAAATTCTCGATGTTGGAGCTTCCATCCAGGTTGAAGATGACGGTGGCCACACGAAAGTTGGTTCCTCCGGCATCCATGACGATGACAGGCTTATTCAGTGGAATCTGACGCTCGGTTTCGATGTAGGTAGGCAGCATTGCCAAGGAACTTTGCTCTGCGTTCAGGCCTCGTTCCATTTCTTTTAGGAAAATCCGGCAGGTCTTTTCCATGTCGATGTGAGCAGGATTCATGTCGTTTTTATTTAAAAAATCTTGAACTTTAGCTTTAACCTCTTGCACAGGTCAATCTCCTTTGCATTTTGATGTTATTCGGAACTTCAATCAGGGTAGCCGTTGGGATTTTGGTTGTGCCACTGCCATGCGGTTGCAATTATTTTTTCCAGCTCAGCCAATTCCGGTTTCCATCCGAGCTCGGTCCTGGCCTTTGTTGCGTCGGATGTCAATATTGGCGTGTCGCCCGGGCGGCGGCCTGCTTCTACAACCTTAAAATCTTTACCGCTAACCTGCTTGACCGTTTCAATCACCTCTTTGACCGAATAGCCTTCGCCGTTGCCTAAGTTGTAGACCAGCTCGCTGTTCTGTTCCAATTTGTTCAACGCCAGCAGATGTGCCCTGCACAAATCCTCGATGTGGATGTAATCGCGAACGCAGGTGCCGTCCGGCGTGGGATAATCGGTGCCATAGATTTGGATTTCACTCACTTTTCCCATTGCCGCCTGGATGACCCGCGGGATAAGATGCGATTCGGGCCTATGGTCTTCACCGAGGGACGCGTTTGCTCCGGCGCCGCAGGCATTGAAATAACGCAGCGAGGCAAACGTAAGTTTTCCTGTTTGGCTTTGATAGTGACACATCCTTTCAGCGGCCCACTTGGTTTCGCCATAGGGATTGATTGGCTGTTTTGGTGAGTCTTCGATAATCGGCACTTGTTTTGGCACACCATATACGGCCGCTGTGCTGCTGAAAACGAATTTATCTACACCGGCTGCCTCCATCGCGCTCAACAGATTCTGCGTGCAGGAGACATTGTTGTGATAGTATTTGAGCGGCGCCTGCACCGATTCGCCCACTTCAATGAAGGCGGCAAAGTGCATTACCGTTTCGATTTTATGTTTCTTGAGCGTCTTAGTGAGCAATTCGTAATCGGCTAAATCACCCTGGACAAACTCAGCCGAGGCGACCGCTGACCTGTGGCCTGTGCTAAGATTGTCAAAGACAACAGGCTCGAAGCCTGCGGCAGCCAACATTGCCGTCATATTACTGCCGATATAACCTGCCCCGCCACAAACCAGTACTTTCATATCTCGTTACTCGATACTCGATTCTCGATTCTCGATATCGAGTCCGGCAGCGACGTCTTTGCCGGAAGTATCGAGCATCGAGGAAATCCGTTTCAAAATGTCCGTTGCTAATTGCCTGTCACTGCCTAATTCGCTCCAGGCCATCTTTTCTTTCTGCTCAGGGTGCAGTCTTAGCCTTTGTATCGATGGGTGGCTTGGCGAAAACATTTCGTATGCACGTGCAGTGGAAGTGACTTCGCGCTCGGGCAGGGACAGTCTTTGAACCTTCACATTGCAGATGATACACAATCGTCCGCCTTGTTGGCTTATGTCTAATTCGACGATTCTTCGAATACTGTGCAGATTTGCTTCAGTGGAGTTGAAGCTGCCAACATTATCGCTGCGCCAGAATTCGAAGGACTGTGCCGCCGGCAGCGGTTTGGTCCTTATAGAGCCTTGCTCGGTATCAGCCTTGGCGATAGTAAAATGCATTCGGCCAAGGACATCTTCGCCTATCCGCATTGCCTCAGCCTTGCCCGTGTCCGAGACGCAGATTTGTTCGACCGCCTTGAACTGCTGCTGCCTGGCACAGCCTGTTAGCCCCGTTAGAAGTAAGACGCCGGGGATTACTACGCAAACTTCTAACGGGGTTAGCATAATTGCAGAAGCGATAAGTGCATAACGAATAAGCGTCCCCTTGCTATTGTTCTCTTGTTTTCTTTTGTTCTTTTGCATTTTTTGCCCCTTCATTTCGCACCCATCCGGGAACTTGCCTGTTTCGGCTGATTATATATGCACCTGGTCATTGACTCAAGAGGTAATTGCTTTTTCCACGTTGAGCATGTATGGCAGAGAACGAGGGTGGCAGCCTCAAGCGCAGGGCTTCGACTGAGCTCAGCCGAATGTCCTTGGGGACGGCTTCTTCTGTATTCACCATCCCCAAAGCCTTCGGCCCTTCGGCTCCTTCGATAGAACTCCCTTCGACAGGCTCAGGGCAGGCAGGACAGGTTCGCTCAGGACAGGCTTTGAGGCTGCCACCCACCGGCTACGGTGGCGGAGGCTCTCTGCGCCACCACGTGGGTCTGTCGGGTCTGCCGGGCGAATCGAGAAGCTCGCGCCAAGCCTCGTCGGTAAGCCTATCGCTCATTGGGTGTTTGAATTCATAGTATGATAATACAGGGCCTGCCGCCAGAAAAACCGAGCCATTGACGGAGCCAGATGCCGGCGGTGGAGGCTGAAGAGGCTGAGGCGGTGAGGAATTGTAGGGAATGTAACAGGCCATGATAATCAGGTCCACGTACCCCACGGCTTCCTCGACGACCAGTCCTTCAAAGGAGTAGGTGTGGACATCCGCCACGAGCGTTGTGCAGACGGCTGTATCTTCAACCCCGATGACAGCCGTTTCGAGTGTCTTGCCGAATCCTCTGATATACTTGTAGTCGTCCTCAGGCAATATTTGATTCGCCAGTTCTTTATTGGCAATTTCAATCAATCGGGCGAGTATCTCCTCAAGTTTTACGAGCCGCACCGTTGCCTGGGCCGACAGTGCGTTAAGCTCAGTCAAGCCTTCTCTGGTCATCCGGGTCAGCGCCAGCAGCCGCCCGTAGAACTCAGGCACAGGCTCGACATAGCCGGTCACATCGGGAGGAATGCCCGTGGGCGGTGGCGTGTAGCTTTGTTTGGCGTAGAGAATAGTATCGTGCCGCAATTCTGTCCACGATGCCAAAGCTGCATTAAGCTCCTTCTTCTCCCAGGCCTCTGTCCGCATAAAGTTCGGGTATCCCTCGGGGAATTCATCTATCAATGCGCGGAGCGAATACAGCCAGCTCCAATAGAGGTTGCGGTTCCAATCGGAAACGTCGAACGCATCGAACCGGACCTTGAGCTCGTTGAATCGCGGCCAATAATCGACGTAGTCCGTGTCACCGGCTTCAATCAGGATTGTCCTGGCCCGATTGGAGCCCAGGATGGCCATAACGTCCAGTCCGCGTGGATAACAGCGTTGTGGGCCTATCGGCGTATTTCCGTACGAGAATGGTATGGGATTGCCGTCGCCGGTGTAGCCGAGCACTTCCGGAGTTACCAAATGCTGGAACATGTACGAATCCGGAATAAACCGCTGGCCCATAAAACGCATACCCTTGGTCTTGTCGAGCACCTCGTCGAGCGACTCAGGCGTGAGGGGCAAGTTTGTCCATACGTCGCCCGTTCCGCCATATATCTTCGGCGACCGCAGCAGGGCCAGCTCGACTTTCAGGGCAAAGAAGCTGTCGGGGTCATCCAGGTCGGTGGGCGTGAAGCCGCTGCCGAAGACCTTATTCACCGCCCAGAGATACTCGTAGGGCGTAAGGTCGTCCGCTAATCCCACGTAGAAAGAGGTAACGGTATATATACGGTCCCAAATCCGGCGTGCGGTACGCGGACCCACCTGGACTGTGTTAAGGGACGTCGCCAGCAGTACCGCCTGCATAGTCTGAATCTTGGCATCGTAAGGGCTGATGAGAGCCTCACACCACGGGCACCAGGGCACTGCGCCTTTAATCAGGAACGCCATCCGTCCGTACCACATTAACGTTCTGAAGTACCGCTTCAGCTCTTCGCTTCGGGTGTAGTGGCCCCTCGGTACATACTGTGAGTAATCTTCGAGGTAAATGAAGATATCGCTGGGGGCAAATCCTTTGTGTGCATCTATCTTGGCCAGTTCGCCGGTGACCATAGCGGCTGCGAATGCGGGGACCTCGGCGTTCGGGTCGCTCAGCTTTTGCGCCACAGCAAGATAAGCCACGTTACGCCGGGCCGCTTCCTGCAGGTCGCCCGTATATTGTTCGTACTGGGCCAGCGCCTCGTCCAGGAGCGCCGCCGTCAGGTCATTGATATCGGAAACAAACTCGCGCTCTTCCACATCCTTTAGTGTCTCGTCAAACTGAATGTGATAAAGGTGCAGAAGCGTGTCGGCACTGACGAACAAGGGCACATCCCTCTTGCGAAGGTACTCGTATGGTGTCACGATGTCGTTAAGGTCGCCGAAGTCATATTCGATGACGGCAAAGCCATTTTGCTCAAGGAGTGGTGCGACGGCCCCTAAGCCGAACTTGGAATCCATATCAGCGTAGTTCTCGACATCGTTCAGGTCGAGCGGAAGAGTGTAGCCCGGGGCGTTCGGCTCGACGGGATTGTCGTAAGGGACGTAGTACCTGGCTAATCCCGGTTTGCCAAACTCTCCCTTCAGCCAGTTGCGAGCCACAATAGCAAGGTCACGGATGTCGATAACACCATCAGCGGGGGCACTAATGTCGCAGGCCGGGTTCCAGCTGTCATCGTGGGGCTTGCTTGCCCAGGCGGCGGCCAAAACGGCAAAATCACGCTGGTCTACATCGCCATCGGTGTTGAAGTCGCATCGCGGGCACGGCCAGATGGAATTGTGGTGTATGCAGCCGTCTCCCTGCATACAATACGAAATGCAATGATGCTCCAGCTGGCCGCGTACGTGAACACGGTCGCCGGCGTGGAAGTCCCCAAGGTTATCGAGTACATACAGCCCGCCGGAGTCAGCTAAAAACAGCACACACTCAACGCCCTGTACCAGCACGCCGCAGCGCTCGAAATTGATGGGGACCAGCGAAACAATCAGGTCATTTACGATGGGGCCAAAATAGGACTTGACGGTCAGTACCAGATGTGAGCCGAGAACTTTGTATTCGTGCGGTGTCTCGTCCAGACAGACGCTCGCTACGGTATAGCGGTCAGGAAGCAGGATGTCGAAGTGGGCTGTGGTCGTTTTCTCATAGCTTGGAAAGTACTTGCCCGTTCCCAGCGCGTAGAAGAAGAGAAAAGAGTTCGGCCGTTCGATAAGGTCGTGTTCATAATCAACGCGGAAAACCGCACCGTTCGGATGGAACGGGCCCTGCCATTCAATCATAGGTATGTTTGGCATCTCCGGCAGGATTGTCGGATACTCTCGCTCACTCGGCGTCCACGGCAGTTCGTTGCTGTCGGCCCAGACGCGTATATTGTTTGCGTCGGGAGGTACGGGAAACAGCATAGATTTAACGTCTTTGGGGATGTACACGAACGTAAAGAGCCCGGTGAAGACTGCGTGGAGGCCGTTACCGTCCGGCTGAATCTGCACGTACATCTCTTCGGCGGGCATATTTGCCGGCGGCGGGACAGGGAGCGGGTTGGCTGATACGATGGCCGCTGTTACTAAAATGGCAAAGATGACAGTTGAGCTTTTCGGTTTCATTTTTGCACTCCTTAAAATAAAGTATGACAGATATATTATTATACCACAGGCTGCGCACTTGTGTCTCTAAATACCGCGCAACAAATTTCGTTCGAACTTCACTATTTCTTCTTTCCACATCAGCACCTCTGCTAAGGGTTATTATCCCCCAGCCAATGCAGAGCCATCAGCGCGAAGTCTTTGAAGCTCACTTCGCAGTCTCCGTTTATGTCGCCTGCGACAATGGTTTCACAAACCGGCTTGCCAAAGTATGATTTACTTGCCTCAGCCGTGCCACCATACGCACCAATATTGATAATACCACCGTTAGGAAATGGCTCGTAACCGATGGGACTTCCTGGATCTCCTGCATCGATACACGGACTCGTTACCTCGTCCTGCATCCACATCTTAGTCGAGGGATCCCACCGCCCCGCCTGGGATTTCAAATGATAATCACCATTATTTGGATTATCAAAGAGCGGGGCATCGTCCATATTGCCAGCTCCTCCTAAAGTGCCTGTCCAACCCTGGATGCAACTGTAGTTGACTGCCATCGTCCAGGTGTAATAAATCTGCGCCGACTCGTCGGTGCCGCCGCTGTCGCTGTTGGCCCAGAGAATAGAGTTAGTCAGTGTCGAGCTGCCACCCGTCCGGTATGTTCCGCCGCCATTGTTGCCGGCCAGGTTTCGGCTAATCGTGCAGTTGGTCAGCATTACTTTGCCATTGTAGTAGTCGTGGTACATCGCACCACCATCGTGGCCAGCCGAATTTTCACTGAATGTGCAGTTGGTCAATACGGGATTGACTGTAAAGTAGTTACCGGGGTCACGGTAGCATATTGCGCCGCCGTCCTCGCTGGCTGAGTTCGCAATAAACGTACAGTTGGTGATTGCGAATGTGATAGGTTTGGGAGGAGGCGTAGGAGGACAACCAGGACATGGAGGAGGAACCGTAGGAGTGGAAGGACAGTATATCGCGCCTCCCCAGCGTGCAGTATTGCCGGTAACAGTGCAATTGGTCAAAGTCGGGGGATTGAGCGTATCGCAGTGCATACCACCACCCTCGATGCCGGAGGAGTTGCCCGTGATGGCGCAGTAGGTAATGGGGCCCCCACAGTATGCCAGGCCGCCGCCAGAGTATTGAGCTGAGTTGTCACTAAATGTGCAGTTTGTGATTGCTCCATTAACACCATACAACCCGCCACCAGTGGCGTATGGGCCGCTGGCTACGTTTGCGTTGAATTTGCAGTTTGTCAGCGTCGGATTACTGCCATCTTGATTTCGCATACCACCGCCCCAGTGTGCTGAGTTTCCATTGAATATGCAGTTTGTCAGTATGGAGTGGCTTAACATAGTATTGTATATCCCGCCACCATCCTCACTGGCTGAGTTCGCACTGATCGTACAGTTGCTGATCGTTGGGCTGCCTCGGTAGTTGTGTATCCCCCCGCCTTCGTCCTGATGGTACTGCCAGGAGCCATTGGCATTTCCGCCGGTGATGGTAAAACCGTCCAGCACGGCGTTCGCATCGGTCCCGCTGCCTGTAACAACGTGGTAGCTGTTCTCGGCTCTGGTGGGTTCAGTTAGCAAATCGCAAGGGTCGCTTACCTTGATGTCGTCACCATTCAAGTCACCGCTCAAAATGCTTTCATATAGCTCGAAATCCCGTACATTCGGATCGGGCTCACCAAAGCCAGCATAGCCGCCCTTGAGAGTCATGCCGTTAATAAGCTGGAACGTTGCTGTTCTGTCGCCGAGCGTAATCCCAACCCCCTGGTCAGGCATGTAGACGCCCTGCGCTATCCGAAGCTCATCTCCATATATAGCGGCGGCCAGGGCATCCTGCAGGTAGTTGTAAGCATCGGCCCAGGATGAGCCGTTATCTGCTCCCGGAGCATTTGCATCGACATAAATAGTTCGCGCCGCAGAAGCCGTGCAGACCATCACCAGCAAAAAAACCGAAAGTATAACACGGTTTTTTAGGTTTATTGTCCCACTCATTTTTTAAATCTTCTTTCATGTTTAATACAGACGTTACTGATTTTCGTCTCGAAGCCAGTGGAGAGCCATAAGTCTAAAGTCCAGAAAGTTGACTTTTCATTCGCTTTTTTATCCCCGGCTACAATAGTCCGGCAAACCGGCAGAAGATACCATATTACTTTTCCTTCATAGTACATTCCACTTCCACTACCGGGAATGCCCAAGCTTTTCCATATTCTGGTTCTTAATTGTAAAGCGCTTCCGCTTAAAGCATCATCAGGGATTCTAACCGTGAGAGTCGATATTTGAGTAGTTAGTGCTGTGCAATTTAGTTCTTTCCAAGCGCTTCCATCCCAATAATCTGTAACATTAGTACAAAGTCCAGGCGTTACTGGTGCCGTTTGTCCATATTTTATTGTAAAATCTGCCATTGCTATTCCAGCAGGAATTATATAGTTCTCATAAATAATAGATGGAGCACCGCCATCTGCCGGTAAAGCATAAGTATCCCAATCTTCATCTACAGCATTTGAACAAGGGAAAGAGACGTCAAAATTTCCTTCACAAGAGTAAGAGTCTTCTGTATCATCCTCTACTAATCGCCCTTGGTTCGACTCGATACATTCCAGCCAATGCAGAGCCATCAGCGCAAAGTCTTTGAAGTTGACTTCGCAGTCGCCGTTTATATCGCCTGCGACGATTGTTTCACAAACCGGCCTGCCAAAGTATGATTTACTTGCCTCAGCCGTCCCGCCATAAGCTCCTATATTAATCCGGCCGCCGTTGGGAAACGGCTCATAGCCGATGGTGCTGTAAATATCGCCCGCATCGATACAAGGACTCGTCACGTCGTCTCTCGTCCATAATCCCTCATTTGCGTCCCACCTGCCGGCCTGCGATTTCAGATGATAATCACCTTCGGTTTGCCAGTTTCCTAATCGAGCAAAACATGGGTCGGTGTCGATATTGCCCGGCCCCCAGTTCACGGTGCCGCCACCCCAAATCCGGTCCCGACCGCCCTCGAAGTTGCAGTACGAAATATTTAGCGTTGCTCCAGTGGGCACAAAAGCCCAGGTGTGACGGTACATAATGGAATTTTTTATTGTGCATGTTCCTCCCTCCCTGACTTCTATACCATCTGCGACTGCTGCAAATGTGCAGTTTTTAATCAGACCGTGACATCCAACAATCGCAGGTACCGGCCACGGTTGAAGGCACATATATCCAATGTTGGCTACTACACAGTTGCTGATTGTCCCATCGCAGCCGTAAATGAGTCGCCCGCAGCCGGTCCAGAAGTTCTCAAGGACGCAATGACTGATT
>Ga0114919_10005096_pt1 | contig 10492 bp, 12 predicted proteins | sample BlataG_FD_88682 | JGI IMG/M metagenome (GOLD analysis project Ga0114919, IMG submission 88682) | Deep subsurface microbial communities from Black Sea to uncover new lineages of life (NeLLi) - Black_00105 metaG | ecosystem: Environmental > Aquatic > Marine > Oceanic > Sediment | place: Atlantic...
ATTTTCCAGGTTACAACAAGGGATTATGACGCAGATAATGCGAAGGACTATCAGGCATGAGTGATATTCCTAACCAAATTAGCCACATAGGCAAAGGCAAAGAGCTATCAGGCAATTCGAGCACTGCCAATATATCTGATGGTGGCACGTTTACTGGTGACTGGCAGGAGGTGGTTGTTGGATCGGCGCTTATTCTTGCGATTAAGGCTGATCAAAACCTAGATATTAGCATCCAGTATTCGCCGGATGGCGTTAATGCTGACTCACAGATACCGCTGTACTACAGAACAAGCCAAATAGAGCCGCCCCATATTTTTGTTAATGCTAGGCCGTATGTTCGCATTGTAGTAACGAACAACAGCGGATCTGCAACAACCGTATTTAGACTAAATGCTTATATATCAGACGTCCCAGCAAACCTGAACATCCCGATTGACGCTACAATGAGTCAGGATTATGACTCTATTAGTGTCAGGCCAAGCGACTTCCATACAGAGGTTGCACTGGGTCGCAGACAGGGAATGACAACTTGGAATAAGTTTGGTTATAACAACAATGTTGACTCTGCCTCGCCAGAGGTCATTGCTTCGTTTGGCGGCACGTTCCAGTATATAACTTCAGGAGAGACAATAGACATTGTTTCTTCGTCTGTTAATGATGATCTTGTTGGCACTGGTGTACAGCGAATAGTTGTAACTGGTGTTGATGAGAATTGGGATCAGCAGGTGGAAGTTGTCGAGATGGATGGCACAACAACCGTCACTACTACGACACAATGGATAGGCATTAACCGAGTATCTATATTTAAGGCTGGCAGCGGCGGCACAAACGCTGGGACAATCACTATTACAGCTACATCGTCTGGGTACACAATGGCAGAAATGCCTGTGGGTGATGGCAGTACGCAGCAGATGGTTTTCTATGTTCCAAGAAATCACCAGTTCTTGGCTGAGTGGGTTCGCCTTGTGGCGCTAAAGACTTCTGGCGGCGGTAATCCTGAGATCGTATTCAAGGGAATTGTTTACAGCGACATAAACACAGCAGAGCAAGAGGTGTATAGGGGCAAGCTGGACACTCGAAGGTCTAATGGTACTGATGTAAACCCGCCTCTTCCGTTTCCTATTTCTGAGAAATCTATTTTGTGGTTCACTGCGGATACAGATACAAACGATACTCAGGTTAGTGGGCGTTTTTCTGGTGAGCTAGTGAGGGACATTGACGCATGAGCAAGCCAATAGATATAACAATCCATGACAACCATATGGTTGTTGAAGCTGATGGGCTTAAAAACCCTATTGCGCTTGAGAATTTGCACATATCACAGGCCACTAAGAGCAAGATTGGTCAGACTCCGGTGTATCTTGATTGCGTAGAGCCTAGAACAAAATACACGCTTTACGCTAGTCCTGTGGATGGCAGTTTGGTGTATCACGTTGAGTCTATCAACGGCCAAAAGCCTGATAGTGAAGATCAGATATTCAACATACTGTTTAATGTGGTGGCTGTGTAATGGCTGGCCGTCCTACTAAGTACAAAGCGGAATACTGTGAGACAGTTGTCCAGCTAATGGCTAAGGGATGGTCAAAAGAGGAGGTGTGCTACAACATCGAGGATGGTGGGCTGGGCGTTTGCTATCAGACGTTTCTTAACTGGCAGGATCAGCATGAAGAATTTAAAGAGGCTGTAAGAGAGGGTGACAGGGCGTCTAGCGCTTGGTGGAATCGTACAGGCAGAACGGCTGTTCTGGGCGGCATTGATGGATTCAACGCTACGGCGTGGATTTTCAACATGAAAAACCGTTTTGGCTGGGCCGACAAGGTAGAGCAGAAAACAGACCACAGCAGCACTGATGGCAGTATGTCGCCTACACGCATTGAGCTGGTAGCGCCTAAAGGAGAGAGTAATGATTAACAATGTACTCTTTTGTGGTGAGTATTACGATTTTGGCAACAAGTACGGGGTTGCTTGCGAGTTGTACCTTTTGGGTAATCGCTATCGTTCATCTCATAGTTATGTCAAGGGCAAGCCAAGGTTTATGATCTTGGCTAATGTAAAGGTATTTGTTTCCACGTTATGGTTTGCTGTTTCGCAGCATGACAGCAGCACAGATTGAGTTACCCCCAAAGCTAATACCTGTATTTGCGCCCGCTTATGGGTCGGTAAGGTATCGGGGGGCACATGGCGGCAGGGGAAGCGGTAAGACTCGCACATTTGCGCTTATGAGCGCTGTGTTTGGGTACCAGATAGGTAGCAATGGCGGCTCTGGCGTCATTCTTTGCGCCCGTGAGTTTATGAATAGCCTTGACGAATCCTCTATGGAGGAAGTCAAAGAGGCTATACGGTCGGTTCCGTGGCTGGCTGATTATTACGAGACTGGCGAGAAGTACATTCGGTCAAAGGATGGCCGTATAAAGTACGTCTTTTCTGGCCTTCGTCACAATCTGGACAGCCTGAAGTCTAAGGCCAAGATACTAATTGCATGGGTTGATGAAGCTGATCCGGTAAGCGATAAGGCATGGATTAAGCTAATCCCTACGGTTCGAGAAGACGGCTCTGAAATATGGGTCACATGGAACCCTGAAAACGAAGAGTCATCAACTAAGCGCCGATTCATTGATCAGCCGCCAAGCAATTCGGTAATTGTTCAGCTTAACTGGCGTGATAACCCTTGGTTTCCTGACACGTTAAACGAAGAACGCTTAAACGATATGAAGCGGGACGCGCTTTTGTATCAGCATATCTGGGAGGGCGAGTGCTTAACCGTCACGGATGCTCAGATATTTGCAGGGCGCTGGCGAGTTGATGAATTTGAGCCAGGAGAAACATGGGACGGCCCTTATTACGGGCTAGACTTTGGCTTTTCTCAAGATCCAACAGCAGGCGTTCGGGCTTGGTGCCATGAAGATAGGCTGTATATCGAATATGAAGCAGGGCGTAGAGGTTTAGACATTGATGATACGCTTGCTTATTTGGCTGATCGAATACCGGAAATAGAAAAGCACACTGTTAGGGCCGATTCTGCTAGGCCAGAGTCGATTAGCTTCTTGCAGCGTAATGGAATGCCTCGCTGTATAGGCGTCGAGAAGTGGGCGGGCAGCGTGGAAGATGGAATAGCCCATCTAAGGGGCTACAGAGAGATTGTGGTACATCCTCGATGCGTAGAAACGGCTAGGGAGTGCCGATTGTACTCATACAAGATAAACAACGCTGGCGACATTCTCAGAAAGCCTGAAGACGCCAACAATCACTATATAGATGCCATTCGGTACGCATTGCAGCCATTGATTGGCGCAAGCTTGGGGCGTGAAAAGATGAAGAAACAAAACCAAAAGCCTAAAGATCGATGGGCTAACGCATTTGATAAAGGCGGTAATAGTACATGGGTGCTATGAAGGAAAACTCTACATCGATGGAAAAGCTTATTCAGTATTTTGAGCAATCCGCAGATACAACGAGAGGATACCGTCAGCTAGCCGAGCGTGACCGTGACTTTTACGATGGCAAGCAATGGACGCCAGAAGAAACCGAAGAGCTAACCCGCAGAGGTCAAACGCCTGTAACCGTAAACAAGGTGGCCGGAAAGATTGATTGGATGCTGGGCATGGAGAGGCAGCTTAGGGCTGATCCTGTTGCATTGTCTCGCACGATTAAGCATGAAGGGGCGGCAAATGCTGCTACTGATGCCCTTCGATATGTGGCTGATAGCCAGAATTTCGACGATGTTAGCTCAGAATGCGCGGAGTCTGGATTTGTTGAAGGGATTGAGATTGGCATTGTCGAGGCGAAGCAGAAAGGCGACCAGATAGATGTAACGGTTAAGCAGGTGAAATGGGATCGATTCTTCTTTGATCCGCACCGCCGCCGCAAGGATTACAGGGATTGCCGCTATCTAGGCTTTGTTATCTGGATGGACATGGAAGAGGTCAAGCAAAAATGGCCTAAATCAGCTGATCAGATTGATGCTGGAATGGCTGCTAATCTGTCAGATGATACTTATGAAGATAAGCCGGAAACAATGTGGTATGACGCCAAGCGCAAGCGCGTTATGGTTGTCCAGATGTACTACATCGACAAGGGCCAATGGAATCAGGCTATTTTCTGCAAGGGTGCGTTTTTAGCTGGCCCTATTGTTTCTCCCTACTTAGATGAAGATGGTTTGCCAGAGTGTCCTTTAGTGGTTCGCTCTGCCAAGCTAGATAGGGACGGGAATCCGATTGGCGCGGCGCGTGTTTATATTGATCCTCAGCGAGAAGTGAACGCCCGAAGGTCTAAGTTCTTGTTCTTGCTTTCCCAGCGGCAAACATTGGGAGAGCAGGGCGCCGTTGATGATGTAAGCGCGATGAAGAAGGAGCTGGCAAAGGCGGATGGCCATGTTGTTGTTAATGCTAATCAGCGCTTTGAGTTTGTGCCCAATGGGGATATGGCGAATGGCCAGTTCCAGCTATATCAATCTGCATTGGCTGAGATTGATGGCATGGGTGCAAATCCAGCGCTCCAGGGTAAGCAGGAAGGCGACACAAGCGGATATGCTTTAGAGCGTCGAGAGCGTGGCGGCCTAATGGAAATGGGGCCATTCTTTGACTCTCACCGAATGTGGAAGCGTGACATTTATCGTGCTGTTTGGAATCGAATCCGCCAATTCTGGAAAGAGGAGAAGTGGATACGCGTCACTGATGACGAAGAGTCTCTGAAGTGGGTTGGCCTAAATGCCAAGGTTTCACAGGCCGAGCAAATGATCATGGATGCAAGCGGCATGCCATTAGATCAGATTAAGAAAGAGTTTCAAGATGATATTGAGCAGGTTATAGCGGCACGTCCTGATATGGGCGCTCCGGTAGACACACAAAACGATGTGGCTGAACTTGATGTTGATATTATCATTGATGAGACAGCAGACGCGGCAAACATTCAGAGTCAGCAATTCGAGCAACTCGTCCAGCTTTACAGTGCTAATCCTCAAGGTATTCCTTGGGAGTCAATCATTAAGGCGTCTAGCTTACGGGATAAGAGAGCGATTCTAGCGGCTTCTCAGGGTGATCCTGAGCAGGCAGCAGCTATGGCACAGAAGCAGCAGGAAATAGAGCAGACAGCTATGGAGCAGGCTCAGGCTGAGATTGAGCGACTGCGCTCACAATCTGCCAAAGACATGGCGTCAACGCAGAAAATAGCCGCTGAAACACAGCAGATACAGTTAGAGACTCAGGTAGTTGCTGCGTTCCCTGATGTCAGGCCAAACGTAAACGTATAACCCTTATTTAAGAATCATTTGAGCCAGCCTTGTGCTGGTTTTTTTGTGTGCGGGTAAATCCGCAACAGGTCGCCGCTGAACGGGCGTTAAATCTGGTCGCCGCAGATTATCGGGCGTGGAGGAAGCACCAATGCAAGACATCGACTCAATCCTAGACGGAGAAACCAGCGAAGAAAAGGCCGAGGCAACGGAAACCCAAGAAACACCCGAAACCACGGAAGAAACTGAGCAGGCAGAAACGAAGGGCGAAGAAACACCAGAAGGCGCGGCTGTAGCTTCCGAGCAAGAAACGCCAACTGCAAGCGAGTCGCCATCGCTTGAGGAATTGAAAAAGCAAATAGATGGATTGCAAGCCGCAACTGTTGCGGAGCGGAAGAAGCGCCAAGAAGCTGAGCAAAAGCTTCAAAGCAAACAAGAGATGCCAGATGTCTTTGAGAACCAGGAGGCATTCACCCAAGCGATTCAGGGCCAGATCCAATCTGCCCAAATAAACGCTCAGGCGAATATCTCTGAATTCTTGGCTCGTCGGGATTTCCCTGATTTAGACGCCAAGATTGAGAAGTTCAAAGAATTGCAGGAAGCCGATCCTACACTAGCACAACGTGTTAGGGGTTCTGTTTCACCTTTCCATGAAATTGCCGACATCGTCACCAAGGCTGAAAAGCTGGCGAAGTTGGACGACGTGGACAAGATGGAATCCGAGATTAGGGCCAAGGTCGAGGCAGAATTACGCGCCAAGATTGAGGCAGAAATGGCAGACAAGCAAAAGCTGGCTGGAACTATTCCGCAATCATTAAGCGACGAGGCAAGCACAGGAAGCATTAAAGCTAACACCTATGCTGGCCCCACTCCACTAGATAATTTAATTCAATAGGTGAAATAAAATGACAGATACAACAGCGGCCACTGGCTTAACGGCCCAGCAGTGGGACGACAAATTCTTTGTCGAATACATCAATCAATCAGTGTTCAAGCCTTACTTCGGTAAAGATGAACAAAACATGATCCAGGTTAAGGAAGATTTAACTAAGAAGAAGGGCGATACTCTTCACTATGCCTTGGTTAATAGCCTGACTGGCTCTGCAACAACTGGCTCAAGCACTTTAGAAGGTAATGAAGAGGATTTAACCTCTCGCTCATTCCCTTTGACTGTGGAGCAGTACCGTCACGCGGTGCGAGTTCCAGCGTTTGAGAATCAGAAAAGCTCTATCGACCTGCGTAATGCGGCTCGTGGCCAGCTGATGAATTGGGAGCAAGAGTTTACCCGTGACAAGGTAATCACTGCTTTGGGTTCTATCAACGGCGTAGCTTATGGCACTGCTTCTGAGCCTCAGAAAGATGCTTGGTTAGTAGATAATGCTGATCGCGTATTGTTTGGAGCTGCGGTTTCTAACAACAGCGCCAACGATCACAGCGCATCATTGGCTAACATCGACAACACCAACGATCAGTTGACAGCTTCGGCTATCAGCTTGATGAAGCGTCTGGCCAAGACGGCTAATCCTAAGATTCGCCCAATTAAGCCACGCAACATCAATGGTATGCAGTCTGATTACTTCATTCTGTTTGCCCCATCGTTGTTGGTTCGGGATTTGGCCAATAGCACTGCCTTCCAGCAGGCTAACCGTGAAGCGCGTGAGCGTGGCAAGGGCAATCCTTTGTTCAAGGGTGCCGATTATGTCTATGAAAACATCCTTGTAGTTGAGGTTGAGGACATCGACGTAATCAGCGGTGTTGGTGCAGCAGGTATTGACGTTGCCCCATGCTATTTGTGTGGCGCTCAAGCTATTGCTATGGGCTGGTCTAAGCGTCCTCAGACAATCACTGAAAAGTTTGATTATGAGGACAAGGAAGGCGTTGCTATCCGTCAGTGGATGGAAATTGCCAAGATCACCTTCGGCTCTGGTGCTGGTGACACTGATGATCTTAAGGATCACGGTGTATTAACTGGCTACTTTGCGGCTGTAGCTGATAGCTAATCGATTGGGGGCTTCGGCCCCCTTTCTTTTTATTCGGAGGGAGTATGGAATTTATCTTTATTGGTGATGCTAATGGGCATGGGCCGGAAGTTGTCGAGCTGTTTGGCTATACATTCCCAAAAGGTGTATCTGTAGCTGTTGATGACAATAAAGCGGTTGCAAAGCTTTCTAGCAATGGTCATTTTCAGGCACAGGAAAAGCAAGCAAAGGCAGGCAATCCGCTGGAATCCATGACCAAGGATGAGCTTGAAGAATTAGGCCGAGAACATGGCATTGAGCTGGATAAGCGCAAATCTGTAACCAAGCTAATCAACGAAGTTCAAGAGGCTATTGATGCCAACTAAGACTGAGATTGCAACAAGGATCATGCGCCGGATAGCGGCACTTGATACGGCTGAAAATCCAACCGCGCAAGAGGCTAACGATGTCATTGCGGTAATGGATGGCGCTTTTGAAACAGAGAAAGAGTTAGGCCGGTTTCCTTTTTTGATTACAGACATGCCAACTCGTTATCAGGAGTGGTTTGTGGTTTATGCTGGATGGTTTGTTCAGCCTCATTTTGGCCTTCAAACAATTAGCCCTGATGAGTTTATTTTTGCAGACAAAAAGCTCAAGGCTTTAGATGCGTCTGTTCCTGACACTCGAAGAACTCCGGTGGTTGATTACTGATGCTATTGCCTGTTGGCTTGAGTTATAACGAGAACCGCGAAAGAACGGTATCGGTTGAGTCTGTTACGAATATGCAGCCAGAGGTCACTATTGGCGGTCGCCAGCAGGTTGCGCTCATTACATGCCCTGGGTTGACTCAGTTTGCCGATTCTGGGATTCAAGGCGTAGGCAGGGGTATTATTTCGATAAATGGCAATATCTATGCTGTTGTTGGCTCAAGTTTTATAAAGATTCAAAGCAACGGGACGGTTACGATTATCGGGCTAATTGATGGCTCCGGCCCTGTCCGAATGTCTGCTAGTTCTGTTGAAATCCACATTGCTGTATTTGATACGGGCTATATCTTTAATCTGAGCTCTGAAACATTGACTCAAATTACAGATACAGATTACCCGCAAGGCAGGGCAACTGCATATATTGGCGGTCGCTTTGTGACTGAAAGCCCTGATCCTGGCACATCGGATCGCTTTTACTATTCGGGCTTGCTCAATGGCGGATCATGGGAAGGTCTGGACTTTGCCACAGCAGAGCGCAAAACTGATGATGTAATCAATCTATCGGCTGATTCTGATACGCTGAATGTTTACGGAACCCGATCAATTGAGTTCTGGGCACCGACTGCAACCAGCTTTGATCCAATACCTGGAGCTGTTCTTCCTTATGGTCTGGGTGCTCGTTATTCCTTGGCTGAGTCAAGCGGTGTCAATTTCTTTTTAGATAGCAACGGGCAGGTTAGGGCATTATCGGGCTATCAGGGGCAGGTTGTATCAACTCCAGCTGTTGAGTATGCGCTAGATAAAGATTCTGATGCTCAGGGCTGCGCTTATGTATTTGAGGGCAAGTTAATATATGAGATTAGCCGCTCTAATTTGACGTTGTGTTATGATGTAACTACATCGCAGCTAGTTGGCAAGCCGATTTGGTTCAAGAAGGAAACGGCAGATTCTCGATGGAAAGGTTTTGGGTGTGTTGATCTAGGGACAAAACTTTATCAGTTGGGTTTTGATGACTCGAAGATTTATAGCTTGGACCGCGCAACTATTCCAGATGTGAGGGAATTCACAATAATGATTCCAACCGATGATGACAACCGCGGATGGTCTGTTATTGATGAGCTTGAGCTGATAGGCCGATCTGGTACGGGTGCAATACCTGATATTGATCCGCAGATTATGCTTAGAGTGTCCCGTGATAACGGGTATACTGAAGGCGAGGAAAAATGGATGGGCGTTGGCACTGTTGGGCAGTACGCCAAGCGTATCCGGTGGCGTAGATTCGGGCGGTTCCGTCAGTGTTCGTTGAATTTCCGTCAGACTGATTTATATGATTGGACTGTTTTAGGGGTGCGCGTTCGTGGCCGTTAGCGTTGACGAAGTAACACAAGCTGATACTAAAATACCGCGCCCTGATCATCCTTTATTTCAGTCAAATGGAACCGTTGATCCTATTTGGTATCGGTTTTTGTCCAACCTTTCCAGCTCAAACAATCAAATCAAAGAATTAGCAAACGCAATCAAAACAGAGGTGGATGCCCAGCATCCGTAGGAGTTTATTATGGCATTAGCGGCGGCGCTAGGCGCTATTGGTTCAGCAGCATCAAGTCCGCTAGGGGCTTCGGTATTGGGCGGGCTAACCTCCGTGATTGGCAGCTCTTTAATGGGAGGTTCTGGCGATGACGCAACCAAGGCGGCTATGCGCCTTGAGGCTGCTCGTTTACGCCAACTAAAGCCATACATTGAGGCTGGCAAAGAGGCCTTGCCTCAATTCCAGGAGGGCATTGGCGATATTCCGACAATGGAAGAGGCCATAAACTTCACCCGTAATGATCCATCGTATGATTTTTTACGAGAGCGCGGCCAAGAGGCCATTGAGGGCAGTGCATTTGCACTGGGGAAGGGTCTTTCTGGCGATACCGCTGAGGCTGTTACGCAGTTTGGTCAAGACTTTGCTAATACTAAGCTAAACGAGATATTAAACCGAGCTTTAACGCTTCAAGGCACGAAACAGAATCAGCTAGGGACTTTGTTGCAGGGCGGGTTAAACGCAGCAGGCAGACAGTCTGCGCTTCCTCAGCTTGCAATGCAGCGTGGGGCTAATGAGCAGGCCATGATTGGTGGGATCGGTAATGCGCTCACCTCTACATTGGGCAATGTAGCCCTTTATCAAGCGACTAAGCCACCAAAGCCTGACGCTAGTACGGGCAGCCTTGGCGGGAAGGTTCCTAACTTTAACTACGGCGGCTGATTGGAGTTTGTCAAATGACTGAGATTAAAAACATCGATCTAGCTGGAATTTTATCCAATGCCGAAACCATAAAAGGTCAGAGGAATCGCAATAGACTGGATGAGATTTTGAACCCAATGAAGGCCCAGCAGGCCCAGATTGAGATTGATGAAGCCACTCGGGCACAGGCGGTGAATGAGGGCAAGGTATTTTTAAGCACCTTGGGCGATATTTCAAAACTACCGGAAAATGATCAGCAGGCAGCATGGGCTAATGCCCGTGAGACTTTGCGCCGTTTTGGGTCTGATGATGTTGATGACATTCCCGAACTATTCGACTCGCAGGTTTTGCAGGGGATTCAAGGGGTTGTTTC
>Ga0114919_10005097_pt1 | contig 10490 bp, 9 predicted proteins | sample BlataG_FD_88682 | JGI IMG/M metagenome (GOLD analysis project Ga0114919, IMG submission 88682) | Deep subsurface microbial communities from Black Sea to uncover new lineages of life (NeLLi) - Black_00105 metaG | ecosystem: Environmental > Aquatic > Marine > Oceanic > Sediment | place: Atlantic...
AAATATGTGAGAAGAAGGGAGCCCTTGATCGCTATCGAGGGGTAGAGAGTGCTGGATCGAATTTGGGAATTTCTCACCACCACAGGCTTCGCCGGCTTATACTGGGGCAATCTGGTAATGCTTGTCGTCGCCGGCGTGCTTATCTTTCTAGCGATCAGGAAGCGCTATGAGCCCCTTCTTCTGATACCGATAGGTTTCGGGATTATATTAACCAATATTCCCGCGACCGGCTTGATGGAGAGTGGGGGTCTGCTTAACTACATCGGTTTGGGCGTGCACCTGGCCATTTTCCCTCCCCTGATATTCTTGGGCATCGGAGCGCTGACCGACTTCACCCCATTGCTGGCCAACCCCAAAACATTTTTCCTCGGCGCGGCGGCGCAGTTCGGCATCTTCGCTGCCATCTTCGGCGCCCTGGCCCTGGGTTTTCCCCTGAAGGAGGCGGGTAGCATTGGGATTATCGGGGGCGCCGATGGCCCTACAGCGATCTATACTTCGGTCATGCTCGCCCCCGATCTGCTGGGCCCGATCGCCATCGCCGCCTATTCCTATATGGCCCTGGTGCCTATCATCCAGCCCCCGATAATGAGGCGGCTCACCACCAGGAGGGAGCGGGTCATCGTTATGGAGGACCCACGCTCGGTCTCCCGGCTGGAGCTTATCCTGTTCCCCATTGTCATCACCGTGCTCGTCGTCCTGCTGCTTCCCAAAGCGGCCCCGCTCATCGGGATGCTGATGTTCGGCAATCTCCTCCGCGAGAGCGGTGTCGTGGAGAGGCTGGCCAAAACGGCGGGCGGCGAACTGATAAACATCGTCACTATCTTTCTTGCCCTCGTCATCGGTGCCGAGATGATCGCGGAACGGGTGTTGAACGTTCAGACCCTGGAGATCTTCGCCCTGGGCCTATTCGCCTTCGGTTTCGGGACGGCAAGCGGCGTTTTAATGGGGAAGCTGATGTGCTGGCTCACCAGGGGTAAGGTCAACCCGCTCATCGGCGCTGCTGGTGTCTCCGCAGTCCCCATGGCCGCACGTGTGGTGCTGGCTGAGGGTCAGCGTGAGGATCCTGATAACTTTCTGCTGGCTCATGCCATGGGGCCGAACGTCGCCGGCGTCATCGGCTCCGCTACCGTGGCTGGAATACTAATCGCTTTCTTAGCATGATGAGGGAAGCACGTCGCAATCTTAAAGGATGGTAAATAAGATTACTTTGCGGAGTTTACCTTTAGCAAGATTCTTCACTCGCTTTGCTCCCTCAGAATGACAAAAGGCGAAGGGCTCGCAATGACGGAAGGTAACGGGTGTGGCATGGTACTGGCGATCTCTACGTATCGCAGTGGCATGAAGGACACATGTCGCCATTTTATTCAGGATTTCTTCATGGTGTCACGCGCTGGTTACCGCTCCCTTAGGCCAGCCCCTTCTTCTTGAAGTAAAAGGAGTATCCAGCTATGATCAACGCTAATTCCATCTTGTTTACCTCCAGGCCGTAGTGACTAGCAACATGGTCTCCGATTCTGCGGCTAATTGCTTCTAGTGTCTCGCCTTCCTTTAGAGCCTTGAGGATTATATCGCCAAAAGTACGGGTGTTTTCGGCAGCCATTGAAATCAACACATCTGTCTCCAACTCTACCCCACCATGTGAATAAAAAAGCATTTGGGCTCCCAATTGCCTTAGCCTCTCCATAGTCTCCAAGTACAGTTCTTGGTCAAAGCTGGGTGGGGCAACAGCAGGGAGCGGAAATATTATGTTACTTGAGCCAGGTAACCCCAGGGCCTCACCGCAGAAAAGACCATTTACACTACGGTCAAAAATGACCATGTGGTGAGGTGCGTGGCCCGGGGCATATATAATCTGCAGTTCCCTACCGTTGATCGAGATTATCTCACCATCCTCAGGTACCTTTAGCTGGGATTCTGGGACAGGAACGATAGGTCCAAAGAGAGCCTCGAAGTCAGCACCAAAGACCGTTCTGGTACTCTCGATAAGGCGAGAGGGGTCAACGGCGTGCTTTACCCCCCGGGGGTGAACCACTACTTTCGCCCCAGGGAAAAGCTGAGCCAGTGTACCTATACCTCCTGCGTGGTCTATGTGAATGTGGGTGGGGATGATGTAGGCTAAATCCTCCATCCCCAACTGTTTCATGCCCTCCTGAATGGACGGAATGGCGGCAGTCGGACCGGGCTCTATCAAAACCCCCTCCGACTCTTGGATGAGATATACCGCGAAGATAGTGTTCACCCCGGGAACCGGTGCCTCTAACCGATAAACCTTATGAGCTACTTCCTTTACATCTACCATAGCCCTCCCCATAGTTATTGTTACCTGGCGCGTGTTGTCACCGCATAGGCTCCTCCGTTGTGGGCCTCATTTCGCGGGATCTTCTGATTGATATATTATCCTGTTCATATCTCACGTTGTAAAGCCTCTCTCGGAGAAAGATAGGATCTTCTATTTGAGTCAGGAGGCGATACTTATTGTCAAGAGTTAATTAGAGCCCACTCATTTCCAGCGTTATTATATATGACCCAGCAAGGCAAATACAAACTAAGAACAAACTACATGAAGCCAACTTGTTCACTACGGAGCATCTGCCATATGAGCAGGCCGCAACCCCAAGCTGCGCCCTAACTGTTCCACCTGGGTTTACAACCTGCCCAGCATTAATCTAACAATGATCTCGTTCAGATAGATAGTTGATACTTGGTATGGTGGATTTCGCTTTACTTATCATTGCGAGACGCTTTGCGATAAATCAACGGCGGGGACGAGTGGAGTAGAACACATCCGTGCTACACCATAGGTTTTGCCAAGCATGAGCTATAAAGGGGAGTCCCCCATAAATACATCTCGGGGTGGGTGGGAAAAGATGAGATTGATACGCTTCACTCGAGATGACAACCACATTAGGGGAACGGTGACGCGTCGCCAATGTACTGTGCGAGTACAGACAATTGATGACCCACTCTTAGTATGGTAGACTGTCCTTGTACTGGCTTGGTGCCTCTCGAAGGCGTCTTAGAGCAGAAAGGTCTTCGTCCTCTGGACGACCATCATAAGGCAAAGCGACTAACCCAGCAGTCTGAAAAGCTATTCGTGCTTGCAGGACATCTCCCCCATTTGAGGAGGTTAGCGTCTTTAATGTTTTCGGCGACCTTGGGAAGGAAGTGGTTAGATTCAGTATGAGTGGGGTAGTCTGCCTTAGCGAGAGCGATGACGGTTGGTCAACAGGCTGGGCACACGTTCCTCAGCTTGTTGGGAAAATGGGTAAGCCTGGCAACCGCTACACGTAGAGAAAAGGGGAGCGATGGGAATCAGACTTTATAAAAAGCCTGAGCTTGAAAACCCGGTTTTGATAGCTGGTTGGCCAGGAATTGGAAACATTGGGATAATAGCTGTCGATACTTTAAGGGGAATGGTAAGGGCAGAAGAATTTGGAGAGATAGAGCCCTGGGATTTCTTCTATCCCAAGAAAGTCTCAATTAGAAATGGTGAATTGAAAGATCTAGAGTTTCCCAGTAACAAATTCTATTTCGTGAAGACCGAGAAAAGGGATTTGATATTCTTTATCGGAGAGGAACAGCCTACCGAGGGTGGAAAGGTCTATGCTGAAGGGACAAAGGCGTACCAGATGGCCAACCTAGTTTTAGATTTAGCCCTAAAGTTTGGATGTCGGAGAGTTTATACTTCCGGAGCAGCTGTTGCTCCCATCCATCATACCGCGAGGCCAAAGGTTTGGGCAGTTCCCAATAGCGAAGACTTGATCGACGAGATAAAAAGCTATGAGAACACGGTATTGATGTCGGACATTGAGGGGAGAGGTGGACAGGGCGCTATCACTGGACTAAACGGGCTTCTATTGGGAGTTGCCAAGAAGAGAGGTCTAGAGGCTATCTGTGTTATGGGCGAGATACCAGTTTATCTTCAGGGATTTCCCCTTCCCTATCCAAAGGCTTCAAAATCGGTACTGGAGGTGCTAACTGTCACCCTGGGAATTAAAATCGACATGGAGGGAATTGCCGCGCTTGTTGAACGCAGCAAGAGTGAAATTGAGAGATTGTATGAGAGGTTCCCTCCAGAGATAAGAGAAGAGCTCGATAAATTAATATATGTGACTTATGCCGAGTCAACCGAGCCAGGACCGATAACCGATGAGGATAAGAAAAGGATCCTCGATGATATTGACAAATTCTTTAAGAAAGAATCTAAGGAAGACTAAAATTGAGCGAAAAGCAACCCTTCAGAATCTATGAAAAACCAGAATTACAAAGCTCTTCCCTGGTAGTAGGTTGGAGTGAAGATGCTGGCAAGCTGGGGTCGAAGGTCATTGACTACCTGAATAAGAAACTGGGAGGTAAAGAGTTCGCAGAGATTGAACCTGCCAGTTTCTTTCCTTTAGGGGGAGTTTCAGTAGAGGGTGATATAGCTCAATTTCCAGAAAGCAAATTCTACTGGTGCCAACAAAAGAACTTGGTGGTTTTACAGAGTTACTTACCTAGATCTGACTGGCACAGGTTTCTTAGCGCCGTCTTAGATGTGGCTGAACTCTACTGCCACGTGAAAGAGCTATATACCATTGGTGGGATGGTTTCTTTAAGTGCTCACACTGCTCCCCGGGAGTTGTTAGCCATAGCCAATTCACCAGAGATGAAAAAGGTCTTGAGTCAGTATGACATATCCAGAGATTTGGATTATGAAACCCCGCCTGGCCAAAGACCGACCTTAAGCTCTTTTCTGCTGTGGGCAGCTAAAAGAAGAAATATGGCCGGGGCAAGCCTTTGGGTGCCAGTACCTTTCTATCTGGTATCTACTGAAGACCCCCAGGCCTGGAGAAAAACTATCGAGTTTCTTGATGAGAGGTTTAGTTTAGGTATTGATTTCAGAGACCTCGATGAAGAGGTGGCAAGGCAAAACGAAAAGATAGCTCAGGTAAGAATTAGTTTCCCTGAGATCGATGATTATATCCGGAAGTTGGAAGGCAACCTGGGCGTGACTCAAGAGGAAAACGAGAAACTAGTAAAGGAAATTGAAGAATTCCTCAGAAAAAGAGATTGAAGTTAGGTTATTCCGTTTACTTTAGACCGCCATTTCCATAATATAGGGCGAACTTTTTCCTGTTAGCACAATAGCTTCACTGAATTTCATAGGTTTCAATGTCTACTGCCCCTCCAAATCCGCCTAGCTAGACTTGCTATGCCTGACGCACTAAATTAGGAAATATCTGGGTACCCGTTTTATATATTCCACGTACTCTTGGCCGAATCTCTCTATATTCAACTTTTCTTCATTCCGCACACCAAAATGACTGAGGGCAACGTATAAAACGAGGTACACCCATAGTATGATATAGATAGTTGATTCTGGGTGCCAGCCCATGACAACTACGCCGAGGATACAGATGATACCTGCCAGAACATGGGAGTGTCTACTAACCTTATAAATACCCCAATCTACAACAGTTTCCTTTTTCTCAGTGTGTTCTCTCATAGCGATGTAGCCCAGAGCAAAGACTACTTCTCCAAAGACAATAATGGCAAGCCCAATCCAGAAAGTCAGATTAATACTATACGTGACAAACCACGTCAGTGCCCATCCTGCAATGAAAGTTGTCCAAAAAGCTATCATCCATGGCTTACTTGGCCCTGGACCAGTCATCCTTTTCGCTCTTATGATTCCAAAAAGAAGCCAACTTACGATAAACCATGACATGTTCACAAAGAAAAGCCTAAAATACCACTCAGCTTCCACAACATTACCCTCCTTTTAGTCTTACCCTTCGGGATATACGACATCCAGTGTCGCGCGGGCTGATAATACTCCGAGGAGCTTTGCCTGTCAACTTAATGTAGACCTTGGATTTAACAGCCTAATAATAGAAGCTGGCGGGGAGCGCTTAACGGCTTTGGAATTGAGGATCTACCTATAAATAAATCTGTACAACCCGCCAAAAATCCAAAGTGTCAAGTAGCCTAGCTATGCATAAACATTATACGAACCAAGTTGAGTAAAATAAGAATGCTATTGGCTTATATGATAGCAGTCTGAGGGTCATCACTGCGTGACAAGGCAGGCTGTAGCGGAAAGCTTTAGCTATGATTAGTAATGTTAAGCAAATTAAGCATCAAAGGCAAAGAAGACGCTTACCGGCTATGAGAAGCTGGCTGAAGGGGTGGTGCCCCCAAGGGAACTCGAATCCCTGTCTCCAGCTTGAAAGGCTGACGTCCTAGACCGCTAGACGATGGGGGCTTTTCCGACCTCTATATTTTAGCACAGCGGGGATAGCTTGCCTACGGGTAGACTGCAAACCCCTCCAGCGCCGTCACTTCAGGGAGGCCAAGCATGAGATTCATACTCTGCACCGCCTGACCGGCCCCGCCTTTTACCAGGTTGTCGATGCAGCTAACGACAATGAGCCGCTGCGTCCTCGAATCAATGGTGGGGTAGATCAGGCAGAGGTTTGTGCCCAGGGTTTGCTTGGTCTGGGGCGGGGCGTCAACGACCCTGATGAAGGGCTCGCTCCGGTAGAACTCCCTATAGAGCTCCCCCATCCCTTTTTCGAGCTCCCCCTTCCTCTCCCCTCCCTCTTGAAGCTTGGCATAGCAGGTGGTGAGGATGCCCCGGCTCATCGGCACGAGATGGGGCACGAAGGTTACCGCGAGGGGAAGCTCCGGGTTTAATCCGCTAAGCTCCTGGGTGATCTCAGGCAGGTGGCGGTGCCCCTCAAGGGCATAGGCCGCGACATTTTCGTTCGCCTCGGCGAAATGGGTCCCCAGGCTCAGTGTTCTCCCCGCTCCGGAGACTCCGGACTTGGCATCAACGATAATGTCCGGCTCGATCAGCCCCCCTTTAAGCGCGGGGGCCAGGGCCAGGATGGCGCCGGTGGGGTAACAGCCGGGATTGGCCACCAGGCGGCTTGAGGCTATCTGGTGACGATTTAGCTCTGGCAGGCCATAAACCGCCTCGCCAAGAAGCTGTGGTGCGGGATGGGCAAAGTCATACCATCTTTGGTATTCTTTGGCGTCCCTGAGTCTAAAGTCGGCGCTGATATCGATCACCTTAATGCCCCGCTCCAGCGCTGCCGCCACGGCCTCAGCGCTGGTCTTGTGGGGGAGGGCCGAGAAGACCAGCGTCACATCCCCCAGCTCAGGCTCGATCACCAGATCGATGTCGGCAAGGTGGGGCAGGACCTCGACCAGCCTCTGCCCTACAGCGCTTCTCCCCGTAATTGAGGTGAGCTCAACCTGGGGATGTTGATGAAGGAGCCTGGCAAGCTCCATGCCCACATAGCCTGTGACGTTGATAATGCCCACTTTGACCATCATTATGATTATACCTCCCTCAAACTACGTTGGTTTCTCCTCGCTCTCCTCTTTCGCCGCGCTATCTCGCTTAGCCTTTCATCGCTGATCCCGAAGTGATGGGCTATTTCGTGGCGTACCGTCTCCGCAATCCCGTGCACTATTCCCCTGTCGGAGCGATACGTCATTTCGATGGGCTTCTGGAAAATGGTTATCTTATCCGGCGCCACCATCGCATGCCTTTTTCCCTCTCGAGTCAGGGGGATGCCTTCGTAAAGGCCCAAAAGCTGCCCCCGATGCCTGAGTCCGACGCTAGCCAACTGATCACGGGTCGGCCAATCCTGGACTACAATGGCGATGTTCTCCAGTCTCTCACTGAACTCCTGCGGCAAGCCTTCAATTGCTTCAGTCACCAATCCTTCAAATGGTTCCCTTTCCATGTACACACCCTTCCCTGAGCACGCACTCATGGCATCGGGGACGCTGCGCCCGACATACACCTCTGCCATGCGCCAGCATGTTGAGATGAAATTGATAGATCGCCTCAGCGGGCACGAGCTCCTCCAGTAGCTGGTGCGCCCGCGCCGGCGATACCCCGGAGTCGATGAGCCCCAGGCGTCGTGAGACCCGATAGACATGGGTGTCCACCGGGAGCACCGGCCTTCCCAGAGAGAATAAGAGCACGCAGCTCGCCGTTTTCGGTCCCACCCCGGGCAGCGCTTGAAGCCATGCCCTGGCATCAGGTATTGGGAGATCGCCAAGGAATTCCAGGTCCGGGGAGCCATGATCATTTAGAATTTCCTCCAGGATCGCCTTGATCCGAGGTGCTTTAATCCGGCTCAGCCCGCCGCATGCGATAGCCTCAGCGACCTCACCGATGCTGGCCTGGGACACCCTCTCCCAGCTACCGAAGGTCGAGATGAGGCTATCGAAGGCTCGGTGAGAGTTCACATCCGAGGTGTTTTGAGAAAGGATGGCCCCAATGAGCTCGGAGAGCGGGTCGCGCTGCCGTTGCCACTGGGGGAGGCCGTACTCCTGCCCCAGAAGCAGGATGATCTCATCGATGGTCATAGCGCCCTCAGATGGCAGGTATCGTTGAGCAAGGTAATGGTCGCCTTTCCCTCTGTTATTTCAAAAAGGTTGATCGCCGTAGCATCCTGCGCTATCTGCCAGAAATGGGAATTGTCCAGGCCCAGAAGATGGCAAAGGAGCACCTTACACACCACCCGGTGAGTCACCAGGGCAACCGTCGCACTTTCGTGCCGCGCCGTCAGGTCATCGATGGTAGCAACCACCCTCTTCCTGACATCCTCCAGGCTCTCCCCCTGGGGAATCTCAAGCCTCTGGGGGCTATAACGCCAGAGGTCGAAGAGCTCAGGGTAGTTTTCCTTTACCTCCCCGATGGAAAGCCCCTGCCAGATTCCGAAGTTCATGTCATTAATCCCCTCAAGCGGCACTACCGGGAGGCTGAGGCGGTTGGCGATAATCTGGGCAGTGGCCACGGCTCGTCTCAGGGGGCTGGAGTAGATAGCTGCCACCTCCCATCGGGCGACCCGCGCCGCCACCGCCTCCGCCTGCCTTAGCCCGGTCTCATCCAAATCGATGTCTACCCACCCCCTAAACCTCTCCTGCCTGTTCCACTCGGTCTGCCCATGCCTGACCAGGATAATGCGAGCCAAATGAGCCTCCTGCGCCATTTAGATCAGCCCCTCTTCCCTGAGGGTGTTGATAATATACTGAATCTCAGGGCCGGTTAGGCCAAAGCGATGCAAGGTGTGGCGGACGATCTCCAGACCAGCTTCAAACTCAGGGCGCACCAACTCGGCAACGCCAAGGGTGCGAAGCGTCTCCGCCTCATCATCGAGGCGGACCCGGGCCACTACATCCAGCTTGGGGTTGATCCTCAAGGCGTTCCTCACCGTCAGCTCTGTAGCTATGGGGTCGGGGAAGGTGATCACCAACACCTTTGCCTTGCCCAGGGAAGCCCTGGAAAGTATCTCCGGGTTGCTCGCATCGCCATAGATACAGGGCACCTCTAGGGCGCGCAGGGCATCTATGACCCGGGGGTCGATATCGATCACCAGGTGGGAAAAACCCCTTCGCTCCAGAACCCTCCCCAGATTTCGCCCCACCATGCCATGCCCGCAGATTACCACATGGCTACTAAGCTGTAGACCCCTGCTAAACTGGGGATCGGTGCGGCCGGCCAAAACCCTGGCGAATCTTTCCCCCTGGCTGAGCCTCTTATAGATTGCGGATACCGCGCCCAGGGCGAAGGGCGTTAGCAATATAGTAATGACCGCGCTGGTTAAGGTCAAGTCGTAGAGGTATTTGGACATAACCCCTGTGCCCAGGGCGGCGACTGCTAATACAAAGCTAAACTCCCCTATCTGAAACATCCCGGCACCGACGTAGAGCGTGGTCTTGGCACTGTAGCCAAAGAGCCAGGGGATGAGGGAGCAGATGATGAACTTGCCCCCGATAATCGCAACCACCACGACACTAACTGCCCACAGATTATCTACCAGGAAGCGTGGATCGATGAGCATGCCCAGGGAAACAAAGAAGAGGGTGGCAAAGATGTCCCGCAGTGGAATGACCTCGGCGAGGGCCTGATGGGCATACTCGGACTCGCTTATCAACAGCCCGGCTACGAAAGCACCCAACGCCAGCGATATCCCGAAGTAATCGCTGGCAAAGGCCACTGCTAGGCATAGGCCAAACACTGCCAGCAGGAAAAGCTCCCGGGAGCGCAGCCCGGCTACCCGCCTCATAACCCGGGGCAGGACCCACAGCCCGAGAACAAACGTCGCCCCCAAGAAAAGCACTGCTTTAAGCGCTGCTATACCCAGTGCGGCCACCAGACCCGGCTCTCCCATGACAGGAAGGACCACCATCATCGGTATCACCGCCAGGTCCTGCACCAGCAGAATGCCAATCATGACGCGACCGTGAGCGGTGTCCAGTTCACCCCGTTCCATAAGGAGCTTCAGCACGATCATGGTGCTGGAAAGGGCAATGAGAAAGCCAAAGATGACCGCCTCCTCCAGCGGCCAGTGAAGCAATATTCCTATTACTAACCCCAGTGTCGTGGTGAGGAGGATCTGAACCCCACCACCCACGATGGCGACCTTGCCCATCTTCCTTAGCGTTTTAAGGGAGAACTCCAGACCGAGGGTGAAAAGGAGGAGAAC
>Ga0114919_10005098_pt1 | contig 10487 bp, 15 predicted proteins | sample BlataG_FD_88682 | JGI IMG/M metagenome (GOLD analysis project Ga0114919, IMG submission 88682) | Deep subsurface microbial communities from Black Sea to uncover new lineages of life (NeLLi) - Black_00105 metaG | ecosystem: Environmental > Aquatic > Marine > Oceanic > Sediment | place: Atlantic...
AAAAGAGAAGGTGAAGCTTTTTACACAGCAGCCATCGAGTATGGAAGCACAGCATATTTATATTTTTTACCTGAAAATAACCGTCCATTATTAGAAATACCCTCCGAATTAAGTGCCTTGATTGAAGGAAAAACTATAGTTCTTAATGTTTTTAAAGGAATGGCTGAGGAAACTCCTTTTCGGGTTAAATTGATTGATAACATTCTTACTACTAAATCAGTTCGAGTTGGTCATTGTCCCGGGATTACTAAATCGATGATGATTGAAGGTCCAATGAATATTGATTATAGTGAATTGGTAATTGCGGCAAACAAGTTGATTAATAGTTTTAAAAACGCTAAACAAGTACACATCACTGCACCGGGAGGAACTGATATTATATTGTGTATCGAAGATCGAGGATTTTCAACAGATACTCAACTTATTGATGAATCGCACATCGCTAATTTACCGTGTGGCGAAATATGGTGTGGTCCCGTAGAAACCATGGGCAACGGTTTAATAGTATGTGATGGTTCCATTGGTGATATAGGTAATGTAAGTAAACCATTGAAAATTTTTCTTGAAAAAGGTAAAATTATCAAAATTGAAAGTGAAGATCAAAAATTATTAGAAACTATTGAAAAACTAATCAACATAGATGAAGAAGCTAAAATTCTTGGAGAATTAGGAATAGGTCTTAACCCAGGCGCTAAATTAACGGGTAATTTGCTCGAGGATGAAAAAGCCCTTAAGACTGCTCATATTGCTTTTGGGAACAATGAAGATATGGAAGGAGGGCAGAATAGATCAAAAACCCATAGAGATTTCTTATTCAATAAACCAACAATGAAAGTTACTTTCAAGGATAGCTCATCAAAAATTTTATTAAAAGAAGGAGAAATCCTTTAATTTCGATTCTTTTTAATTCACAATTATGAAAAAATCTCAAAATAAAAAATATTAACGAGCCTACATTTGGATAAATCATGTTTAGACAAGCAATCAAAAGCGTTAAGGCAAACCAGGATTTATTAATTGATGTTAGCGATCAGATTTGGGAATTCGCGGAGTTAGGATTGGAAGAATTTAAATCGTCAAAACTCTTAACAAAAACTCTAAATGAAGCTGGTTTTTCTGTAAAATCGGATGTTGCAGATATGCCGACAGCTTTTTACGCGGACTATGGGAAAGGGAAGCCGGTTATTGGAATACTCGGAGAATATGACGCTCTCCCGGGCCTTAGCCAAAAAGCTCAGCCTTTTAAAGAGGCTTTAAATGACGGCGCGCCGGGTCATGGTTGTGGTCATAATCTTTTAGGTGTAGCTTCGCTAGGAGCAGTATTATCAGTTAAGGAAGCAATTGATTTGGGTGATGTAAATGGAACAATTCGCTTTTATGGTTGCCCTGCTGAGGAAACATTTAATTCGAAAGGTTATATGATACGAGAAGGATTATTCGAGGATGTAGATATTGCAATGACATGGCATCCTGGAAACTTCAATATGTTGAATTTGATGAGTTCTCAAGCAATGAATTCAGTAAAATTTAAATTTCACGGTCGTACTGCTCATGCTGCTGGAGACCCTCAAAACGGTAGGAGCGCATTAGATGCTGTTGAGTTAATGAATGTTGGGGCTAATTATATGAGGGAACATATGATTTCTGATGCCCGATTACATTATGTTATAACTCATGGGGGGGATGTTCCTAATGTTGTTCCAGCTGAAGCAGAAGTGCATTATTTTGTGCGTGCTCCAGAACGGCATCAAGTCGAAGAATTATACGCTAGACTAATTAACGTAGCAAAAGGGGCGACTTTAATGACTGAAACAACAATGGAAATCGATTTTATAAGCGGTATGTATAATACAATGTATACTAAAGTGGTTAGCGATGTAATATCTGATGCTATGCATAAAGTAGGTGCTCCAAGATTTAATAAAGACGATATAGCCTTTGCAAACGAGCTTAAAAAATCAGTACCGAAAAGTTCTATTGAAGGTTATTATAGAATGATCCCTCCTGATATGAAAGAAATGGCAAAAGCGATTTTCAGTCAGCCCTTAAATAAAATAATCGTCCCTCCATTGGGAAAAGGTAAAGTAATGATGGGAAGTTCAGATGTAGCAGATGTTTCTTGGAGATTACCGCTGGGTGAATTTGGAACAGCTTGTGAAGTAATGGGTTCTCCGGGACACTCATGGCAAAATGCTGCAACTTCTGGAATGAGTATTGGACATAAGGGGATGTTAACAGCAGCGAAAATACTGGCAATATCAGCTCTCGATTTTATGAAAAACCCCGATTTAGTAGAAAAAGCTCTTAAAGAACACGATCATACACATAAAGAAAAACAATATAAATCTGCACTTCCTGATGGGTTAAAACCCCCTTTTCGCAGATTAAAAAATTAGATTTTCAGTGTTTTTTCCTTATTTTCTCTTTCAAATTGAAATAAGTTAGAATAAAAATTGGACTCTCTAAGAGATTAATATCTTCTACCACTTTTTTTAGTAAGAATAATGAATATGGTGGAAAAGATATGAGTAAAGTAATAAAATGGCAGTATTTGGACTTATTTGAACCAAGAAGAGAGAAGTTAGTGAATCTACTTCTTAGTGAGATTATTTTTTTAAAAAGTCATTTGAAGAAAGTAACCTTAAATGAAAAAACGGGAAGTATTGAAATTGCTTTAAATAAGTTAGATTACCTATTAAACACTCTAAAAAATAATGACACGGAATTATCTGATAAAGATTTTGATAAAGTTGTACTAATCATCTATCAAATATTTCGAGAGATCGTAAACAAATTAGAGTGTTAATTTAAAACAAAAAATTAAAAAAAATAGAAAGAAATTTTTGCTACATTTTAATTAATGAACCAATTGCATCCATTAAGGATTCTTTCTTTGGAGCACCTTTCATCAATTCTGATTTAACTCTTTCAGCTAGAATTTGTGGTGTAAAAGGTTTTCCCCCGTTATCAATCTGGTTATATGTATGCCAGCCTTGGTATGCGAAAACCCTATCTGCAACTACACGAAATACTTCACCATTAATTTTTTTTGCCTGATCTGAAGCTAAGTATACAACCATTGGAGCAACATTTGCAGGATCAAAAACATCAAACCCAGCACCATCCAGTTTATTCATTATTTCAACCATATTTGGAGTCGCATCAGTTGTGAGCCGTGTTCTAGCAACTGGAACGATACAGTTAACTGTGGCATATTTTTTTAATTCCATTGAAGCAATGACGGTAAAGGCAGCAATTCCTGCTTTTGCAGCGCCATAATTGGTTTGACCCATGTTTCCTAGTAATCCCGCATCAGAAGCAGTATTGATTACTCTGCCGAAGTTTTTGAGGTCCGGATCTGCTTTTCCAATTTCTCTAAAATAGGCGGCTACATGACGAGTCATATTAAATGTACCTTTTAGGTGTACTGCAATAACTCCATCAAATTCTTCTTCGGACATATTAAAGAGCATGCGATCTCTAAGGATACCTGCATTGTTCACAACAATATCTAATTTTCCAAATTCGGAAACAGCCTGATCTATCATTGCTTTTGCTTTGTTAAAATCAGTGACTGAATCGTAGTTACCGACCGCTTTAACGCCAAGTTTTTTACATTCATCAGCAACTATATCAGCTACTTTAGCTTCTGCTCCTTTCCCATCAAAACCAGCACCTAAATCATTTATCACTAAATTGCATCCTTCTTTTGCCATTAATAACGCTTCTTCTCTTCCTAAGCCTCGACCAGCGCCAGTTACAATGGCAACCTTTCCATCTAACATTCCCATTTCTTATCACTTATAAAATTTAAAGATTGAATTTTTAATATGTTAAAATCAATTACAAAGTTAAAAAGTTTTAAGAATTTGAGATGATTCAATTAACTACCGTATACACCTTATTAAAGCAAAAAGTAGAAGAGTTCTTTGGAAACCATAACCCATAACCTCGTTGCTGTAGTTATTCAAATCTTATGCTTTACTTTTTTAATTTTTCCTTGGAATCTTATAGTTACAATTGTTTTTGCTTTTATATCCCATATAATTGTTGATGCTCTTGCGGTTATTACCTACCATACACCAGAGGTTCAAAAAGGAGATAAATTCTGGATTATTTGGCATTATTTCATATATGCTGTATCTTTATTCTCAATAGTGATTTTCTTTATTCCTTATTGGTTAAGTATGTTATTTGCCAATATTATTGATCTTTGGGATTGGTTCATTTTAAGACCTCTCCAAAAGAAAGTAAGAAACAAAAATCCAGAATCTAAATGGGGTGATAAGTATTACTTCCACCGTATCGTTGATTGGGTAAGAATTAAGTTATTTTTTTGGCTACCTAAGAGAATCTATAAAAAGTCAGGTATAGTAATTGAAATTGTAATAATTTTGGTTTTAATTGTTTTGATTGGATTTTTAGGGGGGTTTACCTATTTGTGTTAAATCCCAATATTCTTGAAAATAATATAGGTGACTTATACATCCGCAATCCGATGATCCAAAATTTTTGACAAAATTATCTGAATTCTTTGATATCTCTCCTGAAAAAAGGCATTCCAATCGACTCAATGATGGAATTAAGTATATACAACTGATTACACATTTCTTATTTGCTAATAAATAATCAATATGCCAAAATATTGTCTTATTCTTAGGATTCGAGAGATGTCTTTTAATTCTATGTTCTAATGTAGTAGAACCCTTATTTCCCATAGCAGAACCAATATATAAATAATACCCCTTAACAAAATCGAGGTCTCCCAAAGCTCCGACTCTTATAGTACTATTTACCGGTAAATGGACTACAATAATATAACTTCCTTTCATTTATTTACAAGCGCTTTTGTGATCGTGATAACATCCATCACAGAAACTTTCGTCACAATTACCACAAATATTTGCGCAGTTATCACAAATTTGATTCTTACATTCATAACATTCATAAATCATATCGTTGGGATTTTCTCCGCAATTTTCACATATTACTTTTTTAGTTGGCATAACCCTAAATAAATTAATATACTAAAAAAAAACCATTATTTACTCCTAAATAAACCTCACCTACACTAATTAATACAAATTGTTTTGCTAAGATTCAAAAGTCTATTCAAAGTTTATCTATGAAAACTAAATATAGTATTTTGATCTAAATATATATTAACTAAATCCGAAAAAATTCGGGAGGAGGTGGCGAAATAAATGGTAGAAAGCAAAAATAAATTAAATTATGAGTTAGATCAATCTTTATTTGAAGTTTTAAAGGACAACCTTAGGGATGAGGTAAAATCAGAACTAGGACAGTTTTCTTTCAAAAAAGAGGAATCGAACCAGGTTGATAAAGAACGATCACTTAAAAGATGGAAAAAATCAGAAGGATATTATTATTTAAATTCTGAAAAATTCCGATTTAGTTTGAAAGATTTATAAAAATTACAAAAAGGAGGTAAAAAATTATGGAGCAAGTGCTTTTAAAGAAACCAGAAATAGAATTAAAACTTGAAGTAGTAGTTTTAGAGGAAGTTCATGCAAAGCCTAGATTGCTTGAAGAAGCAAAAGCACAGGAAGAACAGAAACCAGTTAAAAAAGCGTTATTAAAATTACTAAAGAAAGGTAAATATAACGCAAAATATCTGGAAGAGTTAGTTTCCTCGGATGCCGCTAGGAGAAATGTTCACTACAGGAATTATGGATACCTCTAATTCAAATTTTTTTTTTTTATTTTTAATTTAATTTTCGATTTGGCATAAATCTTTAAAAATTTGGTAGAGCTATATATTGTACTATTTTTCATCCTTCTTTTCTAGAATATTACTTAAACCAGTCCTTAATTTCATCAAAACTTCTTAATCCTTGAGCAACATCCATAGTAAATTTATAAATTTCTCCTTTAGGTGGAGAAAATTCATAACCATTTTTAAATAAGAAAATAAATGCCAATAAAGAACCTATTCTCTTGTTACCATCAGAAAAATAATGACTCTCTATAATCTCTTTATATAAAATAGTGGCTTTATCCCATATAGTGGGAGTATCTTGGAAAGGAATACCCCAAGTTGCTTTATCAATAGTAGATAGCAACCCTTGCCGATTCATTAATTGTCCTACTTTAATTTGGTCTCTAAATAAGAATTCAATATATTCAATTGAAAGAATCCATACCACTAATCTTCACCAAGGTTTCTCCATTCTTCGCCATATTTTTTCATAAATTTCTTAATAATTTCTCGGTCTTCTTCTAATTGTTCCCTAGCCATCATCTTTTGACCTTCTAAAGATTCCTTAAAATAATTCTGAATTAAATAACGAACAACCTCTGCATCATTTTGTATACCTAATGCAGATTTTATGATATCAAAACGCGTTGAAAGATTGCCTTTTAACTCAGTATGAAGTATTTTTGGTTTTTCTTTTTCCATTCGGATCACATCTTAGATTACTTTTCATTTATTTATTACAAAATAATATAGTCTATTATAAATTATAAATTTTTGTAATAAATTATTATACACGAACCATTTTATAATTATTTTCCGAAGAATGTGGTTCTTATTTATAATTATAGAATCCCTTTTTTGTTTTTCGACCAATATGATTATCTTTTACCATTTCATTTAACAATGAACTTGGTTGATAATTTTGCCCAAATTTCTCTGTTAGATATTCTCCTATGTGAAGATAAATGTCGTTTCCTACTAAATCAGAAAGTTCTAATGGTCCCATTGGGAAGTTAAAAGCTAATTTAACAGCAGTATCTATGTCTTCAGTGCTAGCGATGCCCTCTTGCTTCATATTTATAGCTTCATTACACAAAACATAAATAAGCCTAGTTGTTATAAATCCAGGGGAATCTTTTACAGTGACAACAGTTTTATTGAGACTTTCAGAAAATTTTTTAGCTTTTTCTAGGATTTCATTTGAAGTGTTCTTTCCTTTAATTAACTCTATTAATTTCATAATTGGAGCGGGGTTAAAGAAGTGAATACCGACGATTCTCTCTTGGTTTTTTGATTTCAATGCCATTTCTGTTACACTTAAAGAAGACGTATTAGTAGCTAGGATGACTTCATTATCGCATTTTTCATCTAAATCAGATAGCAACTGTTGTTTTAAAGCCATATCTTCAAACACAGCCTCGATTACAATGTGAACATCCTTTATCGCTTCATCTCTGTTAGTAAATAGTTGGATTCTATTGAGAATATTCTGTGCTTCCTCATTTGAGATTTTCGCTTTTGTTACAAAGAATCTATTCAAGTTTTTATCCATACCGGCTTTCGCTTTTTCCAATATTCCTTCATTTAAATCAACTAAATTAACATGATATCCGTGTGTTGCTGCTAATTGTGCGATTCCTGAGCCCATAGCTCCAGCACCTATTACGCACACATTTTTTATTTCCATTTCTTCTTCAGTTCTCCCTAAATTTCATGAAATTTGCTTTGCGCTTTTCGACGAACGCATTTTTACCTTCCACCGCTTCTTCAGTACCATAATAGAGAGATAACCCTCCCACACCTAATTGTGTGATACCGTGAGTTCCATCTGTTTCAGCGAGGAACGCAAATTTCAACATTTTTAAAGCAGTTGGACTTTTTTCTAGTATTTCTTGACACCAAATCTCAATTTCTTTATCCAATTGTTCATATGGTACAACAGCATTCACTAAACCCATTTCCAACGCTTGTTGAGCTGTGTATCTTCGACAAAGAAACCAAATTTCTTTTGCTCGTTTCATTCCAACTGCACGCATTAAATCACCAGTCCCGTAACCAGGATCAAAGGAACCAACCCGTGGACCTGCTTGCCCAAGTTGAGCGTGTTCTGCTGCAATACTGAGATCACATGCAACATGCCAGACATGTCCACCTCCAATTGCGTATCCATTTACTCGAGCGATAACTGGTTTGGGTAGAGTGCGAATTAAACGAGTGACATGCTGCCAACCAACCTCTAATGGCAACTTAAATTCGCCTTTATAACCACCCTTTTCGCGAGTGGTTTGATCACCCCCAGTACAAAAAGCTTTTTCTCCCGCACCAGTGAATACGACAACTCCAATATCATTATCCATACACCGATTAAATGCGTCGATCAGTTCATGAACTGTTTGTTGCGTGCAAGCATTGTAACGCTGAGGTCGATTGATGGTTATACGAGCGATACCTTCTTTCTTTTCAAATATTATATCTTCATAATCCAATATATCTCATCTCTACATAAATTAATTTTCAATTTGATAATTAATCAATAAGAATGTTCTTGAAATATTTAACAATTCCTAATTAAGACCTACTTTAAAAACAGTTAGGGAGCCTAATAATTTCAAAACTCTTAAATTAAGCACTTTAAAGATTTGAATAATAATCGATTTGAAGAGCTCTTAGCTGTTAAAATTTCCTAGTCAGTATATTATCAAAATGGTTATCAAAAGATAAGAGATAATCAGCATTAATTTTCTGATATAAATATATTAATGAAGCATCAGCAAAACTAAGCAATCTTTTAGGGGTAACATATTTCTTACATATTTCAATGATATTTACGAATTCATCCAGAGTACTTTGAATAACCTGGAAAAAATTGTCTTTTCCAAAGAATAAGTTGATATATTGCTCTAAAAAGGATAGATTTCCGCGAGAACGGTAAATAGCTAATGTGAAAGTTTCATTCAAGATAAAATTATTTGTGAAATATTTTGAATTTTCTTTTTGAATTTCGTTTAAAAGTTCATATGCTCTCTGATGATATTGATCTTTCCTAGATTTTAAAGCAAACAAAAAATTAGTGTCTAAAATTATGATCACGGTAATTTCCCCATTAAATTTTAAAGTTTAATTTTAAGATTTCAGAGTCTATAAATTACCTCGTCATCAGATTTCTCTGAATGATAAAGAGGCGCATCACTCGCACTTTCTTTAAGTTTTTCTATGAAATCATTAGTTAATGTTGGTTTATCTATGTTTTCTATAAAAAATTCGTTGAGTCTATTATATGTAAACTCAATACTTTTATCTAATAGTTCCTGCTGAGACATCTTTTTTCCTAACTTTAGAGTGATTTCTGCTTGAAGTTTTTCGAGTAAGCTTTTATTGTTCAATTTTACATTAGCCATAAGAACCAATAGAAAATTCTACTTTTTATATTTTTCTACTTCTAAAATAGCGTCCATAACACTCGCTTAAGGATCTTGAATTTCTAGATCTATAATTACTTTAAATAAATGCTTTAAAGGTATAAAAATCTACAAAATTGTTAAGAATTCACATCGTGAAACTTCTGTTTCACGAAAATCCGAACTAGTTTAAAGTCGATTCTAATTATGAGCTTATAAGTTATTGATTGAGTTCCTCAATGAAATTCTTAACTTTCGACATTTTAATCCGGAATAAACCTCTGAAAACTCGCTTATTCACTAAAGAACCCCCCTTTCGTTCAATTTCGGCTTGCATTATTTTAAGGGTTTTTCCTGGTATCATTCTACATGTGTTAAAGACTATGAAATTTTTCCCATCAAGGTTTTGAGCGTGTTTTAAGTATCCGTTTAATACAGTTGCAGGACGTCCTACATGTGTAGGAAATCCAAAAAATAAGAGATCGTAAGGGGCAAGATCATTAACGCTTTCATTATATCTAAAACTTGAGAGGTCTCCTTTCATTATTTCATCTTGCTCCGGGATCAAATCTCTCGATTTCTTAGTATATTCAAAAAATTTTATGCTCACATCTGATATAGTAAGCCCTTCTACAATTCCTTCCGCAACCTTTTTTGTTCTTCCTCCCAACGAGAAATATACTAACAGAACTTTCATTAATATTGCTTATAACTTTTTTAAAATTACTTCTCTTTAGTTGTTTTAAGTTTTAAAGTTTTGAGCAACAAATGTGTTATATATAGTAGATACACGTACTTTGCTCTAAAAACCAAGAAAAAACTAATTCCATTGATTTGGTAGATAAAGAACACTCTTATATTAATGATGATGACATAAATATAATTGAAGGTGTATTATTTTTATGAACGAAGAATCTAAGAAATCACGGTTCCTCTTCCTTGATAATATAAAGGTTTTATTTACTGTTCTCGTGATATTCCAGCATGTGAGGGTCATCTATGGTGGATCGGGGGGGTGGTATTATATTGAAGCTGCGCCAACTGATCTTTCCAGTATTATATTCTTTATTCTTTTAACCTCAATTGGAGGGCTTTTTCAAGCTTCACTCATGGGATTATTCTTTTTAATGGGAGGGTATTTTACTCCTAAAAGTTATGATCGAAAAGGTGTCCAATCCTTCTGGAAAGAACGACTTCTTCGTCTCGGTATTCCTCTCTTATTGTATATTTTCCTAATCAATCCTATTATGATTTATATACCCTATGCTTTAGGAGTTCCAAATTATGGCGCATTCCCAACACCGCAAGGTTCTTTTATAGATTATTATTTAAGTCAATTTCAATCACTGGATGCATTTATACGCTTCCTA
>Ga0114919_10005099_pt1 | contig 10485 bp, 11 predicted proteins | sample BlataG_FD_88682 | JGI IMG/M metagenome (GOLD analysis project Ga0114919, IMG submission 88682) | Deep subsurface microbial communities from Black Sea to uncover new lineages of life (NeLLi) - Black_00105 metaG | ecosystem: Environmental > Aquatic > Marine > Oceanic > Sediment | place: Atlantic...
AGCGTGAAAAGAACCAGCGGTTACCCCGTCAGGGGAAGTAACCGGAGAATGCAGGAATTCCAGGCCGTTATTCTGATGTCGCAGATGAAGCGCATTCAAAAAGATGCTGATACGCGTTTAGAGAACGCACTTTATTTGACATCGAGAATCAAAGACATTCCAGGGATTATTCCCTACAAATTGGCTGACGGAGCAACGAGGTCTGCATACCATCTGTATCCGTTCCGGTATAAAAAAGAGCATTTTAGTAACGTTCCCCGAAACAGGTTCCTTGCAGCCCTGAGGGCGGAAGGTATTCCGTGTTCAGGAGGTTATGGTCCCCAAAATAAAGACGGCCTGGTTGAGGATGCTTTGAATTCGGAAGGGTATAAGAGACTTTATTCGAGCCGGAGACTAAAGAGATACAGAGAAGAAAATCACTGTCCCGACAACGACCAGCTCTGTAAGGAAGCGGTGTGGTTCTCTCAGAGTATGCTTCTCGGAACGAAAAGGGATATGGGGACAATAGCTGATGCCATCTTAAAGCTTTATGAGAACCGAGACAAACTGGCATAGTAATAATATGGGAGGTGCCTGATGAAAAGGCTTACGTTGGCGGCGAACAGCAGCAGCCGTTTTCTGACCCGCACCAATCGGCCGATAGCGGCTAAGCCAGCACCCACCAGGTTAACACCATCGTGGCTGCGATACAATTGGTGCGGGTTGGCCGCGTTAGTGGTTTTATCCGCTTCAGTATCGCAGGGGCAGGAGTGGACTCGTTTCCGCGGCCCGAACGGACAGGGTATCAGCCACGGCGAGACAATTCCCACCAAATGGACGGAAAAGGATTACAACTGGAAGGTCAAGCTGCCCGGAGGCGGCCATTCATCGCCCGTTGTCTGGAAAGATAGGATTTTCGTTACGAGCGGAGACGAGAAAGCCGGCTGCGGCATCATTCTTGCCTTAAGCGTCTCGGATGGTCACACTTTGTGGCAAAAGCAATATGTGGCAGGCTCATATCGCAGGAATAGCCTTAATAGCTACGCATCCCCCACGCCGGCAGTGGATGCCGACCGCGTTTATGTGCTCTTGCCTGCTTCCAACAAGACTATTCTGGCGGCACTGGACCATAATGGCAGCGAGGTCTGGATGCGCACATTCGATGGAGTCCATTCCAGTCATGGTGCAGGGTGTTCTCCGGTTGTCTTCGAGGACGTTGTGGTGTTTACCCATGAGCAGGAGCGAGGCGGCGATGATGTCCTCAGCGTCTGGCTGGCAGTGGAGGGCAAGACCGGCCGGACGCAATGGCGCCTTGAGCGCGAAAAGAGCCCCAAGATGTCATATTCCACACCTTGTCTTTACGGTGAGGACAAGCCGCAATTAATCTTCACCAGTTACCAGCACGGTATTACCGGTGTGGACCCGCATACGGGCCGGGTGATGTGGGAAGCCAAATCTGCATTTGCGCACCGCGTGGTCAGCTCGCCGGTCATCGCCGGTGAACTAATCATCGGGACCTGCGGCACAGGTCCGAGCGGCAAGCGGTTAGTTGCCATTCAGCCCGGCGGAGCAAATAAAGCCACCGAACCGAAGGAGGTTTACAGGATTGAGAACCGCACCGTACCGTATGTACCTATCTCTTTGGCTCTGGGAGAGCTGCTGTTCACATTTCACGACCGTGGAGATATTTCCTGCCTGCGAAGCGCCACGGGCGAACAACTCTGGCGTGAAAAACCTGCCGGCAGATTCTATGGCTCGCCGGTATGTGTAGACGGCAAACTGTACTGTATCACAACGGCCGGTGAAGTTGTCGTCCTCAGGGCTGCTCCCACTTACGAGCTGCTTGCAGTCAATCCGTTGGGTGAAAAGAGCCACGCTACTCCCGCGGTTGCGGATGGGAGGATGTACCTTCGAACATATACGCATCTGATTTCGATTGGCCGAAGCCTTGTATTTTAGACTCTGATTCCGCCCCCCTGCTTTCTTGCAAAAGCAAGAAGGGGGGCGCTGAAAGATAAAAAATTATTAAAAATCTGCGCTAACCCCGTTAGAGATTTTTTACGTTGTCTCTCTAACGGGGTTAATCAGCGTAAACTGTGTCTAATAATTTTCTCAGAAAGAGTAGACGATGGAAGAAGCGAGGACGTAAAAGGAGAAAAAGTGCTGGGATTACGATGAAGCTGCTCGAGTCGGCGCCATTGAAATATCGGCAGCCTATCGCAAGTCCAGAGATAAGAGTCGGCAGAAACAGGGGAGCAGGAAAAAGAAGGGATAGTTCAGTTCGGCTCGAAGTGTATAGTGCGATAGGATTTTTAAGCCGGAGGCTTTTTTAGCTCCTCGATTTTCGGCAGGTCTTTTAGGGTATTCAGGCCGAAGACTTCGAGGAACTTCTTCGTTGTGCCGTAGAGCATTGGTCTGCCCAGGACTTCTGCCCGGCCGACAATCTTGACCAGTCCCTTGTACATAAGGTTTCGGACTACCTCGCCGACTGCGACACCCCTTATGGCCTCGATGTCGGCCCGGATGACCGGCTGTTTGTACGCGATTATCGCGAGCGTCTCCATTGCCGCGGGACTTAGTTTGCTGTCACTGCGGGCGCGAAGCAGCTTTTTTAGCCAGGGATTGTAGCTGCTTAAAGTAAGCATTTGGAAACCACCGGCAATCTCCTCTATTCTAAAGGCGTTGTTGTTGGCCTGGTACTTGTCGTTGAGTTTCTTTACCTGCCGGCGGATTTGTTTTATAGATGTCCCGACGATGTCGGCCAGCCGAGCGGTTGAGAGGGACTCGTCACTGGCAAATAAAACAGCCTCGGCAATCGACTCTGTCGTTGGCCCGGCCTCGGGTGAAATTCGCGTTTGTTCCACCGAGAAGTGTGCCTCTTGTTCCTGCATATCCGTTTGGGTTTGTGTGTTCTCTTCGTGCTCTTTTGTCATAGTTCTTTCCATTTGAATGGGTCGGTATCCTTTTTGCTTATCTTAATTGTTACCTGCTTTGTCTGCTTTTGCAACTGTTTTGCCAGTTTGCTTAGTATGAACCGTTCCGAGACGGTATGGCTCAAACAAATACAGGTCAGCGTTGCTTCTTGTGCGGCAATGGCGTGGTGATGTTTCAGTTCGCCGGTAACATAGCAATCCGCCTTTGCGGCGATGACCGAGTTGATGATTTTTCCGCACGAGCCTGCGCAGACGGCAGCGGTTTTTGCCAATCGTTCTTCGTCTCCGACTATGCCGACAGCTTGAGCGCCGGTATATTTCTCGATTCTCTTGATTATCTGTTTTATCCGCACCGGCGGAGTTAATTTTCCGATTCTGCCTAATCCGAATTTCGGTTGAGGATTGTACAGTTTGAAACAATCAAAGGCGGGCGTCTCGTAAGGATGTGCCTTTTTCATTGCTGCTATACAATCATCGAGTTTTTTCGCCGGCACAATCGTTTCAAATCTTACCTCCGGCACCTTTTCCAGTTTTCCCTTTTTGCCGACAGCCGGCTTTGCGCCTTTCAGAGGCAAAAAGGTGCCTGTCCCCTCGGCGCCGAAACTGCAATTGCTGTAGTTTCCTATCGCGCCTGCACCGGCGGCGAAGACGGCATTTGAGACTTTGGCCGCCGATTCGATGGGGACAAAGACGACGAGTTTGTAATTGTCGCCCGCGGGATTATCGACGTAATCGCCGAGGGGTTCAGCGTCCCGAATACCTACAATTTCAGCGAGGCCGTCGTTTACTCCGCCTATGGCGACATCCAGGGCGGTATGTATCGAAAAGACTGCAATCCGGGCTTTTATCAAATTATAGACGGTGCCGGTCGCACCATCGGAAGTGATATTTTTCAGGCCGTCCCAGATGACGGGATGATAACTTATAATCAGGTCGGTTTTTAATCTTTTGGCCTCGGCGACAACGTCGCCGGTTATATCGATTGTCAGCAGAATATTTTTCACGTTGGCCTGCGCATCACCGATGAGCAGCCCCACGTTGTCCCAATCCTGCGCTAATTTCAGGGGGGCTATCGTTTCAATTGCTGCTGCAATGTCCTTTACTTTCATTTGGTCTTCCTGCATTCGTTTTTAATAATTTCCTCGAAGCCCTTTTGCAACTTTTTGGTGATGGGGCCGGGTTTGCCGTCACCTACCGTGTGCTTCTCTACTTTGGTTATCGGCATAATCTGCATAATTACATTTGTCAGAAAGGCCTCATCGGCGGCTAAACAATCATCTATATTCAGGTCTTTTTCAACTAATTTTATGGAATTTTTCAAGGCGATTTGGCAAACGGTCTTTCTCGCTACGCCTGCAAGGACCGGCGTTTCAATCGGCGGAGTGTATAGCACCGAATCTTTGACTAAGAACACATTGCTTATGCAGCCCTCAGCCAGACAGTTATCTACGGTAAACCACAGCGCTTCAGCCGCTCTTCTGTGGTGTGCCCATTTTAGGGCGAGCATACGCGAGAAATAGCTTGTCGTCTTGTGCCCGCAAGTCGGCTCAGCGGGATTTTGCCTGAATGGGCACAGCACGACCAGGACGCCTTTTGTATAATATTCTGCTGGGTAAGGTTGGATTTTCGTGGCGGTTATAAGCAGTGTCGGATGGCGCTGCTCTTCCGATTCGGACATCGGCCCGCCGGTCAATGTCAGCCGCAGGCGGGCATCGGTTAATTTATTTGCCTTGAGAACTTTGTAGATGGCTTCGTTAATATATTTTCTGTGGGGTGGCTTTATCGATAAGGCGCCGGCACTGAAGAACAGCCGGTCCAGATGGTCTTTGAGCGAGAAAACGACGCCATTATAGCTTCGCATCGTCTCGAAAAGCCCGGCACCGTACAATAATCCGCTATCGCTGACCGATATGCCGGCCTTGTCGAGAGCGACTAACTTATTATTTAGAAAAACTTTTTCCTTCACTATACGATCCCTGGCAGCCTCTTTCGCTGTTTATTTTCACTCACCTTTCGCCTTCTTCTCTTTTTTGTGTATGTATATTAAAAGACAGAATAGGACGCATATAAGAGCAAACGACGCAATCGTCAAATTATCCTCCCAGACAATACCTTTTGTTGCCCAAAGCAACAGAAAAAGTGCTGCCGCATTGAGTCCCAGGCCAATATATTTCCAGTTCATAATCCAAATCTCCTCACCTGTTCAAAACTCTTTTAAGTTTTGTCCGTTTTCACCTTTTATTTTGTTGCCTCACGCTTTGTATTCCTGCCAGCAGTGCTCTTGCTTTTGTGATAGTTTCGTCCCATTCGGCCTGGGGGTCGGAGTCGGCAACGATACCGCCGCCGGTTTGGGCGAAGGCTTTTTTGCCATTGATAATAATTGTTCGTATGGCGATGTTCAGGCAGACGCTGCCGTCGAGGCCGATATAGCCGATACCACCGGTATAGACGCCTCTGTCTGTCGGCTCGGTCTCGTCGATTATCTCCATCGAGCGGATTTTTGGAGCGCCGGTGATTGAGCCGCCGGGGAATATCGCCATAAGAGCTTCGCAGAATGTAATTTCCTTGCGAAGTCGTCCGGCTACGGTTGCCACGGCGTGAAAGACCGTCGGATAGCTTTCAATAGTCCTCGGCTGAACGACCTTCCTTGTTCCGGGTTCGCAGATACGGGCGATGTCGTTGCGCTCCAGGTCGATTATCATATTCAGCTCGGCCTGCTCTTTTTCACTGGATAGAAGCTCATCGAAATTCCTTGCATTGATTTGCTTACCCTGACCGTCCTCACTGACCCGCGGCCGGGTGCCTTTAATCGGCTTGGTGCTGATGATGCCGTCGGCGATTGTTATAAACATCTCAGGCGAGGCGCTCACTATTTGAAAACCGCCGGCATCGATATAGGCGGCGTAGGGGCTGGGATTGTAATGGTTTTGCCAGTGGTAAAGTGCTATCGGGCTGGCGTTATAGTCGCACTCGAACCGCTGTGAAAAGTTAATCTGGTAAACATCGCCGTCATAGATATAGCGTTTTATCTTCTCGAACATCCGCAGGTAATAATCCTTGTTCATATTGCATCGAATTTGTGAGAAATCTATGTGTTCGATGTCTGCGGGTGGAGGCGGGGGGATGGAGATTTTGCGGGCTTTGGTAAAGACGTTTTCGAGACTTGCTAATTTCTCCTGCGGCTTTTCAGAATCATCCGGCAACTGCAGGGCCATAGCAAAGAAAGTTCCTTCGAGATGGTCATAGGCGATAAAGCGGTCGTAGAAACAGAGCCGAATCAGCGGCATTTGCAGGTCATCAATAGTTGTTTCCGGCAGACGTTCGATGTATCTGCCGAGCTCGTAGCTGAAATACCCCATCCATCCGCCTCGGAAAACCCCCTTTGGCAAGTCGTCGGCAGGCCCTTTTACAAGTTTGTATTTTTCCAACGCTCGTTGCAGTTTTGTGAACGGGTTTTTTTGTCCAGCCCGGAATTCAAATATTTCTTTCGGACAAGCGGCCCAGCAGCTGAATCTGTCCGCATCTGCTTTTGCTGAATTGCCGCCGAGAATTGATGGATTTCTTAGTCCGGCGAATACTTCATTTAGAGCCGGTAGATTTATCGAAGAATGGATTTTTTTATAGTGCAATTTGCAAAGAATGCTTTTGTCTGTCGCAACTGTCCCTGTCGTCATTGTAGTTGTCCTGCCCTGAACTCGTTTATAATCTGCACGCTTGATGAAGTGCCAATTCTGTCTGCACCTGCGTTCAGCATTTCAATTGCCTGCTTTGCGGTCCTGATTCCGCCTGCGGCCTTTATTTTACAGTTTGGGGCGGTTTCCTTCATCAGCTTTATATCTTCAATGGTTGCTCCGCCGGCCGGGTTCATTCCCGTGCTTGTTTTTATAAAGTCAACGCCAACGTCCTGTGCGATTCGGCAGGCAAAGACCTTTTGTTCGTGGTTTAGAGCCGCTGATTCGATTATCACCTTCAGCACGACCGGCGGCCTCATCGACCGGCAAACCTTTAGCACCGCCTGCAACTGGGTGAGCAGGTATTGCGAGTCGCCCTCGATTATCGCCGCCAGGTCAGCTACCATATCAATCTCGTCGGCGCCGGCGAAGATGGCGTCTTTGGCCTGGGCGGTCTTGATTTTAGTCGAATCTGCGCCGAGCGGCAAACTCACCACACCTCCGACAGCGACTTTTGAGCCGTGTAATTGTTCAGCAGCCAAGCCTACCCATCGCGGATTGACTGATACCGCACAAAAACCATAACTTTTCGCCTCTTCGCATAGCTGTTTGATTTGCTCGCTTGTCGCGGTGGCGCTGAGCAGCGTATGGTCGATACAACCTGCTAATTGCTTTTCATCCGTGATAGTCAATTTTTATGTATCCTTTCTTTTTGAAGAATTCGACTGCGTGGGCCGTGTTGGCGAAGACTTTTGTTGCTGTTTGTGTAACAAATACTGAACAATGTCGCATGCCGGTAGGTGAACTTGGACGCAGCGCCCGAAGGCCGCGAAGTTTTTTACACCGTGTTATCTGTCGTTGCTGCGTCTATGCCTTCTTATAAGCCTCCAGAAACTCATCTCTTGTAATTCCGGATTGGGTGCAAATTGTCCTTAATGTAGAGGCTTTTATCTTCGGGTGATTCGGCATAGTCAAAGGAGTTTTACTTCCGTCAGGGTTTTCACGTGCCATAGAGATGTGCTGTTTTTCCCTCACGGCGCGAAAGCCCAAAATTTCTAACGCCTTTACTGCCTTTTGCCGGGGTGCATCAACAGGGAACTTTCCCATCAAACTTCTACTCCTGTTTCAGCAACGAAGGCTTCAATAATTGGCGGCTCTACCTCTAATACTTCTTTTCCAAAGGTCTCGATATGAAAACGAATTGCTGACTTTACATCGGAAAGCGCCTCTTCATAACTATTTCCCTGGCCAACCACAACCCCTTTGAGCCCCAACGGATACGCCACATAACCATCGGGGTGCTTCTCTACAACGATTTTTACTTGTTTCATGACGAATTCCTCATTTTTTAATCAACGGCAGATAACTTAAAATAACCGAAATAATCTGTTTGTGCAAGTCTTTTGGTCAAACCGCAAATTGTCACTGTTTTATGTATTCTTTCTTTTTGAAGAATTCGACTGCGTGGGCCGTGTTGCCGAAGACCTTCGTTGCGGTTTGTGTAACGAACACCGAGGGAGGCTGCTTTGACGTCCAGATGACATATACCTCTTTGGCGGCTTCGTGGGCGTGCTGAAGCTCCCTTTCGACTCCGCTGGATATTGCGGCCCGGCCGTCGCCGAGAGCCGGGATAAAACTGATTATCATATCCGACTGCTCAATCAATAAGAAATCGCGGGCGTATATCTGGCTGTTAATGTCACGTTCAATCTGCCGGACCTCGTGCAAATCCAGGCGGATTGTCTGTCCCAGGACTGTCAGCTCGACGAAATCGAGTCCTTTTTGGCCTGCCAGCCTGGCATAGTGCGGCAGATATGATTCTTCAAGGTCGGCAGGGTCGAAGCAGATAAAGAATTTCTTCATCAGTCGGCGGAATTCGGCGATTTCTTTTTTAACATTTTCAATATCACCGACGTGGGTCATTGGAAAACTTAAGTAGGCTTTTTTAGTTGAGCGCTCAAAAACAAGTTTATAGAATGTTTCTGCGGTTTCCTCTTCGGCACCGCGGGCAAGACAATAAAAAGGGATTCTTTCGTCAATGCCTTTGTACAGCATTTCCGTGCCGATGATTTCTTCTTCGCGCCAGACAATCAAATCTTTCAGGCAGTGTTCTGTGGAGTGTTCGTCGGCAAGCCGGGTGTGTAAGGCGGCGACACCGTCAATCAAACAGATATAGATATCTGCGTCGAGCCGGCGCATCTGGTCGAAGTCCATTGCCGGGAACAAGCCGTGCCGCCAGCGGAAGGTTGCGTGAGTGTTGACGATTAGGTTCGGGGCTTTTTCGGCTTTTGCGATGATGTCTTTGAAAACGCTGCGGCGAAGCGAGCTTAGCCTTTTCATTGGAATGTCGAGGATTTTACCGGGCGGGATGTCAGGCGCTTCGGCGTACATCATATCGCCGACATTGCATAAAAGCAGAGCCTTACCTCTCTTGGCGGCGAATTGACAGACGTTTTGAAGGTAGCTTTTCTTGTCAATGCCGACCATCCCTGTAACAACGACTATCATCTCGCATCCCGTATCTCGTATTTCGCCTCTCGTATCTCCCACGAGATACGTTTCACGATTCACGAGATAAGCCTTAAAAGTTCTTTAATCTTTGTTGTCTGTCGTAGTCTTTCAGTGCTGCGACAAGCTCGTCCATATCGCCGTTCATTATCTTATCCAGGCAGTAAAGTGACAAGTTGATTCTGTGGTCTGTTATGCGATTTTGCGGGAAATTATACGTCCTGATTTTGTCAGACCTGTCGCCTGAGCCGATCATCGTTTTGCGTTGCGAGTCGCGCTCGGCCCTTTTTTTTCTCTGATGATATTCGTAAACCCTGCTTCTTAGGACCCGCCATGCTTTTGCACGGTTTTTGTGCTGGCTTTGCTCTTCCTGCATGCTGACCGTAATTCCCGTTGGGATATGCTCGAGTTTGATGGCACTGCTGATTTTGTTGACGTTTTGTCCGCCGGGTCCGCTTGACCTGCTGACATGCTCGACGACATCATCAGGAGCTATCTGGATATCGAGCTCTTCCGGCTCAGGCAGTACCGCTACGGTTGCAGCAGAGGTGTGAATTCTTCCCTGCGATTCGGTCTGCGGCACTCGCTGGACTCGGTGTCCGCCGCCCTCGTAGCCCAGCTCGGACCATACGCCCGGGCCTTTGACGCCGAATATGACTTCGCGGAAGCCGTTCTTTTCTGTCGAGCTGAAGCTGAGTTGTTCAATCTTCCATTTTCGGCCCTCGGCGTATCTTACATACATATTGTATAAATCGCGTGCAAACAGTGCCGCCTCTTCACCGCCGGTGCCTGCCCGTATTTCCATTATGACCGAATTTGCACTTATCTGGTCAGCCATTATCAGGCTGTTTTGGATGTCCTCAAGCAGAGCGTTCTTTTTACCTTCGAGCTGTTGAATCTCTTCTTTGGCCAGTGCCCTGAAATCTTCATCTGCTGTGCGGTCCTTTAGTATCTGCTCGGCGTCTTCGATGCCTGCTGCTGTTTTTTTGTACTCACGATATTGTAACACTATTGTTTTGAGCTTGCCCTGCTCTTTCGACAGCGCTATCAGCCTGGATGAGTTACCGGCGTTCGTCGGGTCGGCAATCTGCTTTTCGATTTCGCTGTATCGTGCCTCGATTTCCTCAAGTTTTGCCGGCAAGCTGTCTGTTTTTTCAGCCATAAATACAATCCTCTAAAAGTGAAAATAGCGAATAGCATATATGAACCGGACGCTAAACGGTGGATGCTAAACGCTGTTATTTTGGAAGGGCAGCTATTGCTGCTGGTCTTTTTTGGTTTTTTTAGGGTTCACATTTTGCGGCTTTTTGCCTGCCCCCGCGTCTTCCGACGCGAGTCGGGTTGGCGGTGAGGGAGGGGCCGTTTTGATGTAATTTTTGCCGTATTTCTTCTGG
>Ga0114919_10005100_pt1 | contig 10485 bp, 8 predicted proteins | sample BlataG_FD_88682 | JGI IMG/M metagenome (GOLD analysis project Ga0114919, IMG submission 88682) | Deep subsurface microbial communities from Black Sea to uncover new lineages of life (NeLLi) - Black_00105 metaG | ecosystem: Environmental > Aquatic > Marine > Oceanic > Sediment | place: Atlantic...
CAAGATATTTCCCAAGGAACTCACCCACGGCTGAGGTGATGATGCTCTCAACTTCACTATTGCCTAGTTTAGTTTTGGTCTGGCCTTCAAATTGTGGCTCAGAAACTCGCACGCTCACAACAGCTGTGATTCCTTCCCGAACATCATCACCTGTTGGTATTAAATCCTTATAAATTCCTGTTTTCTTGCCATATGAATTCAGACTTCGAGTGAGCGCTGAACGAAAACCAGAAACATGCGTTCCGCCTTCGTTTGTGGAAATGTTGTTCACGTAACTGTGAACATTTTCGGTAAAATCACCAGTGTATTGAAGGGCTATATCCCAGGCGACACCCTCTGTTTCACCTTTAAGACAGATGACATCAGGATGGACTGCATCACTTGACCTATTCAGCCATTCAACAAATTCTTCGACTCCTCGCTCATAGTGATACTCCTCTGTCTGACCACTCGAGGCATCAGTAAAGACGATACGCACGCCCGAGTTGAGGAATGCTAATTCCTGCAGACGGCGAGCAAGGATATCCCAGGAAAATTTCGTCTGCGGAAATATTTGAGGGTCTGGTTTAAATGTTGTTTTTGTTCCCGTTGAAGTCGCGGTGCCCATCTTACGAACAGGCCCAGTCGGCTCGCCACGCTGGTATTCCTGCTGCCAGAGATGTCCATCTCGTGCTACCTCAACCTCACACCACTCAGAAAGAAAATTGACGACTGTCACCCCGACACCATGAAGGCCACCGGATGTCTGATATGCGCCTTTCTCAAATTTTCCTCCAAATTTGAGAACTGTCATCACACCTTCGAGGGTCGATACTTCTCGATCCATCTCTTCTGAGAGTTGCTCATGAATCCCTGTAGGGATTCCTCGTCCGTCATCTTCGACGGTCACACTGCCGTCGACATTCACTGTCACTGATACTCGATACGCATATTCGGCCATACACTCATCAATCGAGTTATCAACAACTTCATAGACCAAATGATGCAGTCCGCGTGATGTGTTGTCACCGATGTACATTCCAAATCGTTCTCTCACATGCTCACGGTCAGAGAGATGCTTCAAGTCAGTACTTGTGTAACCTGCTTCAGATGGATTTTCTGCAGGGGATGGTGCTGATTCAGACATGGACACCTTTCGCGAAACAATTGAGTGAGTTGAGAAACATTTTTATGAACAGTTTTTTATGATTCGAAACATATCAATCCTACTTCTGACCTGCTTCGATGAGGAGACGACAACGAATATCTGTAATCCCTTCCGATGGCAGCAATGACTGGAGTTTTTGAATGACTTCATGTTTATGAAATCCCATTTCCTGGACGAGTGCCGAATGCGTTACAAAGACTTCAAGAACACCTCGTCGTACGACACCTGCCTGCGAACCCCCTCGCAAGCTTTCTGGGGCGACACTTTCCCATGCAGAACGTAACGCATCACTGCCTTGCTCCCGGTCATAGCCGGTCCTCGCCATCAACCTCGACAAAACATTTCCGAGGGTTCGTGGGTCTGTCATTCTGCTCGTTTTCCAATGTGAAGACACTGAAGACACAGTGGTTATCCTTTGCATGACGAGGGACTAATCAGCCGCTAGCGGCATAACACAGTACCCGTAACCATCATCAGTTCGATAGACGCACGCACTCTGCCCATCCGTGAGTTCGACATCAATTGAAGTCGCTGGATCGAGAACTCGAAGGAATTCGCTTACAAAACGAGGATCGAGTTTAATTTGTACTGTTTCGCCACTGTGATCAATGGGCATCTCCACACGACTCTGGCCACTTTCTGCAGATTGCCCCGCGAGGACCAATTGTCCGGACTCAAATCCGAAATCAACACCTTTTGATTGTTCACTCGTAACAATGGCTGCCTGTCGTACCGCTGAAAGCAAAGGTCCAGCTACGACTTTGACACACACGGCATCTGGCCTGTCGGGAAAAACATCTCGCCATCGAGGAAATCTTCCCTCGACAAGCCGTGCTGATATCGTGGTGTGTCCAGTGTGAATCAGCACGTCACTTCCTTGGACAGCAAGTTTCACTGGTACCTCTACATCCCCAAGACTTCGTTCGATGAGTTGCATGGCTCGAGCTGGAACAATCGGTTGAATCGCTGGCAGTTCACCGCCCTGAATTGACGATGGCCCCTCCATCTTTGCAAGACGGCGTCCATCTGTTCCAACAGCCACTACCGTAGCATCTGTTAACTCGAGGAGAACGCCTCCAAGTGCGTATCGACTCGACTCGTTGTCAGTTGCAAATACCGTTCTGCGAACCAATTCACGAACAAGCGGTGTTGAAAGTTCAAAGCAGGCATCGGCAGGAAATGTCGCCACCGATGGAAATTCAACCGGATCTTCTGCAGGTAAACGAAATTGACTTCGAGCGGCCTTGACGACCGTTGCATTTCCATCGGTCTCAATCTCGAATGTTGTGCCTGGCGGACTTTCCCGGACGATTGCCATTAATCGTACGCTAGGCAGGAGCACGCTTCCTGCTGCTGTTGTTTCTACACCTTCTATTTCAGTACGAATGCCTATTTCCAAGTCCGTGGCTGAAAGGATTGCAGTGGATCCATCGACATCCAATTTTACGTTTGTAAGGACCGGCCTTGTTGACCGAGAAGGCACAACTGCTGCTGCTGTTTGCAGAGCGGCTAGAAGCGGTTCACGAGTACATCGCAAGTTCATGTGGAGGGCACTGTTTCGAGGAAGAAGGCGAAATTAAACCCTTGATCGGTACGCGGATATCACGCAATCTAGGGACCCCTCAATTTACCTGATTTTTGAGTGTTTTACAGAAGATTTATGAGATTTTTTTGGATCAAAAACCACCTGTTTTCATGTCTCTTTAGCATCTCCACATGCGGCACAGACAATCACTCCTCTATGTCTTCTACTTATCCTTTCTATAAAAAAGAAAAAAGTAAAAGAAAGAAAAGTAAGAGGATAATCAGTAAGAGTAATACAGAACATCAATGGAGATGATCACACGTTATTTAAGGGATATATTCCGCGGTTTTCATGTTGTGTGAGTTGCATTTGAAACATAAAAAATAGAGATTTGGAACAAATCGATGAAAGTACCAAAGCACATATAGAAATGTGGAAAGTTTGTCGGAAATTTGTTACTTGTTCGTTTTTTCAGTCTTTTTTTAAAGTTGTCTGAATAATTGCGTAATGCTGATAAGCAGTCAGAACTCTATCTAGGGCAGGCTCAGAGTGGGCCTGTTTACGGATGAGAACGCGTAAGCCTTCTGACGCATGCATGACTTTGGATTGGTGCAAAAATGTCGATGTGCCCTGATATGCTTCAATCAACAAAATGATGTCACCAGATTGAACAGTTTCATGACACGTTTCTCAGCAGTTCCTTGTGTGTACCAATCGGCTTCTAATTGCTCGCAGGTCAGCGTCTGCTCCCTGATCCTGTTGTAGTATTTTTGTGGTGACTTTCAAGCTATGGAGAATGGTCGAGTGATCTCGACCACCAAAGATCTTTCCAATTTCATGACTGCTTAAATCTGTCATTTCTCGAACACAGTAGATAGCGAAACCTCGTGGCCGCACATGACATTGCCGTTGAGAGCCATCCCGAACATCCTTTTCTGTCACCCGAAAGTGGTTGGCCGCTGCAAAGATAATTCTATTGACGGTATCTAGCTCCTTAACATCAATCAGCCGTGAGTTTTTGGTATCGATTTCTCGACACTGAGAAGTATGTGTTCTTTTGGCATACCCCCTTTTTTTCTTTTCTCGTGTCGGTGAGGGGACATTTGGAATGTGAAGTAAAAAACCTGCAGACAGTCGTGAAGCAAGAGAGGGGTGTAAATCAAGAGTTGCGGGATGATTGGGTAGAGTTATGAGCACAAGAGAGGAATGTGTAAGCAGCAGGTCAATGTATTGACCTGTCATAAACTGGTCAGATTCGTTTTTTGAAATACGGTCAATACGGTTAATAACAACCATACTCAACGTATCGTCCGAGCGGGTCTCCATTTGATCATCCGATAATAGAAATTTCCGTACCGGCTGAAGTGATCCTGCAGAGCGATATTTTTTGATCACTTTTGACAGGGAGGATCCTTCTGTCCGTGTCCACACCCTGAACGGAATTGTGCTACGTGGGCTACTGGCTGTCTTGTCGCAAGACTGTGTTTCCCACAACTTTATCGCATTCAGTAGCCACGCTTCACATGAATCTTCTTGACTACCAAAGCCGACAACCAGAAGGCCGTTTTGTTCTGACGTTGGGCATACTGGTTGTGTGGCTAAAGCAACGCTTTTCTTCATACAAAAATCAAACATTGATCCGGCAAGAAGATCAAAAGACCATGGTTGGATAGACACGGTATCTGCCATTGGATGGCCACATTGAGGTTCGAAGGTATGTGCGGCCGCCATGCCATAAAAATGAGCCTCTTTCCTTCAGGCTCTCCCCAACAGTGTCAGGCTAGGGAATCTTTCTGCCTTCCGCAATCACATGGGATGATTTGGGCTGACCGAGGAACCCTTTTGGAGAATACGATAGATTTTCCTACATGCTGTTTCGAGATCATTCGCACATGTCGTACGGCCAAAACTGAATCGAATTGCTGACTGAATCACAGGATTTGGAAGGCTCATCGCGACAAGCGCTGGCGATGGCTCCTGAGAACCACTTGCACATGCTGTTCCCGTCGCAACGGCCAGTCCATCAAGATCAGCTGCCATCATAAAAGCCTGTCGGTCAATGCCAGGGAAGGCAATGGTCGAGATGTGCGGGCTCCGTGTTGCGTTCTGACAAATAATGTATGGGACGATACCAACCGCTCTGGCCATTTCACACACGGTGGACTCAAAAGATTCTCTCAAAATCATTAGCCGTGTCGATTCAGAATGTTGCTGTGCAACTGCTTGATGAACTGCTTCCTGGCATCCAGCGATCAAGGCAACAGGCTCCGTGCCTCCGCGCATCGCCAGTTGTTGGGAACCAGAAAAGAGTGGTTTCCATTCAATATTGTGCTTGATAAGGAGACAACCAATTCCGCGTGGACCACCAAACTTGTGTGGCGCGAAGCTGAGGCTGGTAGCTCCAGTATCAGGAAAAGACACTGGAATTTTTCCTACGGCTTGGGTTGCATCGACATGAAGGGTGTACGGTGTGGCAGTGTCTTCCAGCACCTGTTGAATGCCTGACAGGTCTTCAACGGCACCTGTTTGCCCGCAAACGAGTGTTGTCGAAAGAAATATGTCGTGGGCGTTTGCATTTTTAAGACGAGAATGTATTCGGCCGCTGTTATCGAGAGAAAGAAGCCACGCCTGGAGTCCCTTTTTGCAAAGGCAACCATTCTCATCAAGTGGAAGTGTGGTCTGGTTTGCTGAGTGTGTAGCAAGGGAAAGTGCAGCATTTCGGAGGCTTTCGTGGTCTCGTTGGCTCGTCCCAAATACAGTTTGTTCTGGATTCCTCAGTCCGTGGACAGCAAGATAATTAGCCTCAGTCGCACCGGACGTAAAAATGAGCGTAGCATCTGGACAGTTAAAATATTCAAGTATTTTGCCCCGTGATTCATCCAGTATGTGGTGTGCACGTCTACCCGCACGATGTGGACTCGATGGGTTCGCGAAGCAATCAGCCTGAACCCGAAAAATTGTATCGGCTACGACCGAATGAACAGGTGTCGTTGCCGCGTGGTCGAGGTAAATCTCACGGTTTGACATATCCACTTCGCTTGTGTGAGGGTTCGCACTCGCCTTATTTGGCTGCAAGTTTCAAATCGGATTCAACCATCATGACAATTAAGTCTTTGAAACAAATAGACGGTTTCCAGCCAAGAATTTCTCGAGCCTTCCTGGCGTCTCCCAGCAGATGATCAACCTCAGCTGGCCGCTCAAACCGAACGTCGTGCTCGACGTAATCATGGTAGTCAAGCCCAACATGTTCAAAAGCTATCTGGCAGAGTTCACGAACGGAGTGTGACGAACCAGTAGCAATAACATAATCTTCTGGCTTATCTTGCTGGAGCATGCACCACATGGCTTTTACAAAGTCTCCCGCAAATCCCCAGTCACGTCGTGCCTCAAGATTTCCGAGAGTAACTGTTTTCTGAAGACCTCGTTTTATTCGAGCAGCGGCTTGTGTGACTTTTCTGGTCACAAAGTTCTCACCTCTTCGCGGACTTTCATGATTGAACAGAATGCCGCTGGAAGCATGGAGGCCATAGCTTTCACGATAATTGACTGTTATCCAGTGACCATACAGTTTCGCTACACCATAAGGTGATCGTGGAGCAAAAGGTGTTGTCTCCCGTTGCGGAGACTCCTGAACGTTACCAAACATTTCAGATGAGGATGCTTGATAAAAGCGCACTTCCTGGCCGGATTGGTGTTGAAACTCACGGATAGCATCAAGCATCCCGAGAACGCCAAGTGCAGAGACTTCGGCTGTGTAGTTCGGTTGTTCGAAACTGATACGAACGTGACTTTGAGCGGCAAGGTTATACACTTCGTGTGGTTGAATATCACGCATGAGACGAACAAGGCTCATCGAATCAGTCATGTCACCATAGTGCAGTTGAAGGCAACCCTCCGATGCAGCACCGCGCTCACATAAACCATCAATACGGGTTCTGGAGAGATGACTTGTGCGTCGAAGCATACCGTGAACTTCATAGCCTTTGGAAAGTAAAAACTCTGCAAGGTATGAACCATCTTGGCCGCTGATTCCCGTAATAAATGCTCGACGAGATGCAGACATGGGCAAATATGAAGTGTGGTACGAAAGGAATCATTCGATGGACTTGAGGCCAACCCAATCATACTCTTCCTGTCTGCTTTTGCGCAATGGAAAGGGCAGTGCAATTGGCTGCAGGGGTGCCTCAATACAGAATGGACGATTCATCGAAGAGGTAAAAAAGAAATACCCTGTTTAACTCAGGGTGTCTGGCCACATCCTGAAATCATGAGCCAGTTGCAGAAAACTGCTCGTGCGAGTCATAACGACCTCGCACGAGCAGCTCTATATTATTTTATATCCAGTAGTTCCACCACGAAGTGCAACGTAGCATTTGGTGGAATCACAGGTGGAGCACCACGAGCACCGTATCCAATAGCACTTGGTATCTGGAGTTCGATCATGCCACCCTGAGCAACGAGCTGCATGCCCTCAGTCCAGCCTGGAATGACACCACTGAGTGGAAATTCAATGGATTGCCCTCGCTTATATGAGCTATCGAAGACAGTCCCATTGTCGAGCCAACCATGATAATGAACGGAGACAGTGTCCGCTGCTGTTGGTTTTTCACCACTGCCAGCACGTAAGACACGGTATTCAAGTCCAGTCGCGGTCTTGGTGAAACTACTCGGTGCGGATGCGTCAGTTGATCCTGCGCCATCGGGCAACGTTGGAAGAGGAATATCGGCAGATTCTGATTCAGCGGCCATAGTTAAAACACCCACAAAAATAAGAGAAACGAGCAACGCCATGAAACGTTTGGCAACAGCACGCATGGAAACCTCCTTGGTAAGGGACAGCCTAGAATCGTACCAAAAAAACCGCGCGAGGGCATCTGGTGCGAGTGAGATCAAAAACCCGGATAGAAAACGGCACCACATACTCAGATGGAAGTTAAAAACCAAGGTGCGTGAAGGGTTTATCACGTGCCCTGAGAGGACGCGATCCAATCCTCAACATCAGCTGGTTCAAGAGGGATATGACTGCAGAGATCAACCGGACCATTTTCAGTGACAAGGACATCATTTTCCAGTCGTATCCCAATTCCTTCATCAGGAAGATACAGGCCTGGTTCAACCGTCATGACCCACCCAGATTCGAGTGGTCCGTTGCTGGGAGCCGGGTCATGCACACCGAGACCAAGTGAATGACCTAGGCCGTGCATAAAAAACTTTTTACACGCAGGATTTTCCACGGAGTCAGATTTGTACTCTTCCTGACTGATCAGGCCGAGTGCATGAAGCTCTCCAGCCATTTGGTGTTGAGCATCCCATTTCCATTGTGAAAGGGTTGTGCCAATGACGGTTCTCTGTATTGAACTCTGTAGCACGCGAAGGACTGCCAGATAGAGTTCTTTTTGCCGGGTCGTAAATCGGCCCGAGACAGGAAAAACACGGGTCACGTCTGCCGTATAATTCGCATGACTCGCCCCGACATCAATCAGTAGTAGATCACCCTCTTGGCAAGTGCTGTTGTTGTCAATGTAGTGAAGGGTACACGCATTTTTACCAGAGGCGACAATTGGTTCATAACCCATGATTGCTCGCTGCCGAGTGAATTCTCCAATAAGGTCTGCTTCAAGTTCATATTCTTTGACTCCCGGCTTGAGGTTCGAAAGGACTTTATCGAGACCATGTTTTGTAATTGCCACAGCGTTCCGAATAATCTCGACTTCAGCTGCAGTTTTGACTGCACGAAGATCGTGAAGAAGTGGTGCAAGTCTTTGAAATGAATGTATCGGATAGCGATGAATGAGCTGTCGCGCCATACGGAGATCACGCGTTTCAACCTCGAACCCGGCCCGCCCATGTTCGTTGGTATTTAGAAAGATATGGTCTTTTTCTACGAGAATGGGATGCAGTGTAGAGGAAAAGTTTTCAGCCCAAAGAATGGTCTCGATACCCGAAATCGTCTGGGCTTCTTTCTTCGTGAGGCTGTGCCCCTCCCAGGTCTCCAGGTTTGCATTTGGCTCTCGTATAAACAGCATCTCTCGATGTGCCGGGTGTGCTGCATCCGGTGCGAGAACCAGAATGCTTTCAGCCTGCTCAATACCGGTCAGCCAGAAAAGGTCAGCAGCCGGCACGTACCGTACAGCACCATCACCGTTTGTTGAGAGTGGATCTGCTGCATGCACGATGGCGACACTATTCGGTGGAAGTTTGGCAGCTATCTGCTTCCTGTGTTCAACAAATAACACTGGGTCGATTGAATCATGTCGCATGAGCTAACTCTACGGTTGGTGAAAACATATGTGGTTATCACCGACGTCGGGAGTCCTGCAATGCTTTCAACTCCTGAGCGGCTCGTGTCGCCTGTTGTTCAACATCCCGTTCTACCTGAACGGCTCGTTTCTGATCTATGCTGAAGCTAGGCTGATAACCATTCCATGAAATGGAAAGAATACCACTCACAACGAGGATTGGCACCACAATAACAATGAGTGTTGCAATCCAACGTGACGTCACGACCTGACGCACGGGAGTAGGCATACCATACGTAACAAGTCCAAGGATTTTCTGAGCAGAGTTTTGTTTAGAGCGTGCCATACAAGAAATTCTCCGAAGGCGAATTGGATGTCGACCATGACATCGATCTGGTCAGAGAATCTAGAAATGCAAAAGCCGTGAAGCAAGAGAACTTCACGGCTTTTACGTCATCTTGTGAGGGAATCCATTCTTTATGTCAAAACGTCATAAATTGGGTCACCACCGCCACCAATCTTAAAAGGCCTTCCATTTGGAGCAAAATGCTCCTTATTTGGGTCCAGGCCGCAGGCGACTGTAATTGTGCTATTGAAATCTGTAATTCCGACAGGGTCTTCATCAATACCATGACCCTTTTCATCAGATTTTCCATACACAGCCCCGCCTTTGATACCGGCTCCGGCAAGCACATAGGAGAATGCTGCTGGGTGATGATCACGACCGGCATTTTGGTTTATAGCTGGTGATCGTCCAAACTCACTTGCAAGAACGATGAGTGTTTCATTCAGAAGCCCACTGCTATCAAGGTCCCGAATGAGTGCGCTGACCGCTTGATCAAGAGCAGGGCCTTTATCTGCCATGCTACCTGCAACGTCATTGTGCATGTCCCAGCCGCCATAATCAACTTGAACGAAGCGGACATCTGCCTCAACGAGGCGTCGTGCCAGGAGCGCTCCAAGCCCAACTTTAGAAGATCCGTATCGTTCTTTTACTTCTTCCTTTTCTTTTGTGAGATCAAAGGCTTCAAGGTCAGTGCCACCCATAAGCTTGACTGCATCTTTATACATCTGGTTGTATGACTCAAGTTGGTATCCCGCGTATCGTTCTCGGAAGCCCGAGTCGATACGATCGGCAAGCGAGAGCCTTCGTTTGAACACAGCGTCTGTCAGATAGCTTGGTAGCTCGGTGTTTTCAATTCCTTTTTCAGGATCAGCGACAGGAACTGGGGTGAGTGAGGGTTCAAGAAATCCGGCACCAGGATGACCATTTCCACCACTATTGACTAATACGTAAGGGGGAAGCCCCTGATTGATCTTACCCATTTCATTCGAAATCCATGCACCCATTGAAGGATGTCGAATACTGTTGAGTACTGGATACGATGTTTGCAGCCAATATCGAGCTTTGCTGTGATCTGCTGTTTCCGTCGTCATAGAGCGGACAACTGCAAGTTTGTCTTGGAGTTCTGCAAGATTTGTCATGTGTTCGCCAAAAACAACACCGGGAGTTTTTGTTTTTACGACACCAACGTCACCTTGAATATCCGGCCGATCTGGTTTCGGATCGAATG
>Ga0114919_10005102_pt1 | contig 10482 bp, 10 predicted proteins | sample BlataG_FD_88682 | JGI IMG/M metagenome (GOLD analysis project Ga0114919, IMG submission 88682) | Deep subsurface microbial communities from Black Sea to uncover new lineages of life (NeLLi) - Black_00105 metaG | ecosystem: Environmental > Aquatic > Marine > Oceanic > Sediment | place: Atlantic...
AACTGACACTCCCCCTTCAGGACTTGGTGACAAAACAGGCCTGAAGGATGTGATGAAGTTTATGGCTTTTTGAAACAGCCCTTCGTTTTTTTGAGTTATGGCATAAATTGATTTAGCAATTCTTCCCGCAATTTCTTCAACTGAGGTAACGCCGAAAAGGTCACAATAAGCCGTCAAAGTGCCATTGGATTTCAGGGTATTCTGAACTCTTTTTGTAAGGGATGTTTTGCCATATCGCCTGGGCGAAAATAGAACGACATTTGAATTGGATCTGGCGTAGGAAATAAGGCCGGCAAGCTCTTTTTCCCGGTCACAAAAAGGAGCATCAACGGGTATTTCCTTGAGATAAAATGGATTCTTTTTCATAGCATTGTCCTCTTGCTTTATTTCAGCAACTTAATTAGAGCATGGTTTGTTGATCCTTGCAAGCAATAAATAGAGTGAAACAGAAACAGACAGGTGGACCTGAACGGGGTGACTATAGAAATTGAAGCGGACTGATTGGAGGGAGAGGGATGTCAGGCAGACGGCAAAAGCCCGTAGTTTGGTCTGTTACTGGCGCCACCGGGAGTTGGGAATGACAACCGTGGAGCTGGCGAAAAACTCAAGTTATCCCAGCCCACCGTAAGCGAATCGACTATACGAGGTCAAAAAATAGTCGCAGAGGAAAGGTTAAGTCTATTGGAGAAAATAAAGCTATAATCCAATGACGTCCCCCAACTCCAATACCTTGACAAATCACGCCCTTAAAGCTATCTTCCGCCCAATAATGGAAAAGGATCCCAACCATGACCCTCACCAAATCCGACATCATTGACAGCACGCATCACAGGCTCGGCCCCCCTAAGGCCAAATCCATCCAAGTGACCGAAACTCTCTTGGAAATCATCAAGAGATCCCTGGCAAAGGGCGAGGATGTTCTAATCAGCGGATTCGGGAAATTCTGTGTATTGGAGTGAACCGTGATTGATTTGGCTGAAATCTGGAAGCTGGTTGAGGCAGGTGAATCCGAAAAGATCGAGGCTATTGGGGACGTTCTCAACATTTAAACTTTGGGTTGCTATTAGGGAACTATTAGGGGACCTTGCTTTATGTTGCTGATGATTGATAACTTTAAATGTTGAGAACGTCCCTTATGTTCTTCCTTATGTTCTTCAAAGTGGTGGACGCTATTGAGAGCCTGCCAACCACCGTCAAGGCCGGGCGTCGCGACGTGCCGATTTCTCCGGTAGTGATTGAACGGGCGGTGTTGGAGAAATAACCTGGTTCTCAAGGGTCGTTTTGTCTTTTAGAGAATCCGTGCCGGGAGGAAGTGCTCTTCAGGGACAGAGTAGAATGAGTGAAAAGAATCAAAGAATCAGGTGTTCTGAGGAACAAATAGAGAACCTCAAAAAGATTGCATCCAGCGCTACGGCGGGCATCTGGAGAATAAAACGTGCAAAAATCATCTTGGGCGCTTTGGAAGGTAGAAGTGTCAGTAGACTGGTGCTCGATGTCCGTGTTCCCCCTGATACCATTAAGAAGTTTTTGGAGCGTTTTGCGAAAGAAAAGATGAAGGTTTTTGAGAAGCCCAACAGGCGACCCACTTCCCGCGAAGCATCTGTTGAGCGCATGCTGGCCCTCCTTGAAGAACCACCACCTGCACGATCCAGAAAATGGAAGGATGTGACTGTACGCTACATTGGACAGGATTTTTCCGCGCGTGCAATCAAAGAAATCCGGGATCTCATTGCAGCAAACCCGGAATGCCCCCGGGCTGAGATTGCCCGCCAGCTCTGCCTCATGTTCGGGTTATACCAATCCAACGGCAAACTGAAAATAACCGCAGCGTCCATTATTCTGAAACGCATGGACATGGATAACGTTATTTTTTTGCCGCTAGCTACCCGTATCTGGTCAACAAAACCTGTCCGCACCAGTCTTGCTGTCCCTGAACCACGAGAGACCATGGTGTTTGACAGTGGCGACCTGGAACAACTTCAGTTTATTCCCGCCAGGACAAAAAGGGACTCCTCTCTTTGGAACAGTCTCGTTGAACGCTATCATTACATTCCTAGTTATAGATTATGGGGCGCCCAGATGAAATATCTGGTTTATGGCGGCAAACACCCTGCGATACCAGACAAGACGACTGTCGAAAACGGAAATAAGACTTTTGAACGGAAGTCCCGGCGAAACCAGGCAATTACTTGGAATACGGAGGATCTGGACGGACATCGGGGGGAACATCTGCTTGCTGTCCTTGGCTTCGGAGCCGCCTCTTGGCGTCTCGGGAGCAGGGATGAGTATATCGGCTGGAGTGATGAGCTGCGTTCCAAAAACCTTAAACTGGTCGTGAACAATGTACGATTTCTTGTTCTTCCGTGGGTCAGATCGCCTAACCTCGCTTCACGAATTCTTGGGGGAATAACTAGACAGTTATCCACGGATTGGCAAGAGCGTTACAATTATAGACCCGTTTTGCTGGAAACCTTTGTTCAACTGGATAACTTCAGGGGGACCTGCTATCGGGCTGCCAACTGGATTCAGGTGGGTACAACTCAAGGCTACGGACTTGACAAGAAACATAAAGAAAATAGCCCGGTCAAAGCAATTTTTCTCTATCCCTTGCACAGAAACTTTCGCCGAATACTCTGCAAAGCCCAACCTCTTTTGCAGGAAACAAAATGAAAGCATTGTCATTGCGCCAACCTTGGGCTACACTGATTGTTACCGGAAGAAAAAGCATTGAAATTCGAACATGGAGACCCAGGAAACTGAAGCTGCCACAATGGATATTAATCCATGCAAGCATGAAGGCAGACACGGACATGCTTGAGGCGTTTGGGATGCCGGAAGATTTGCCGAAAGGCGCATTGGTAGGTGAGGCATTCATGACCGACGTTGTGCAATACAACACCAAAAACAGATGGCTGGAAGAAATGGACAAGCACCTGAACATGCCTGAATGGTATGAGAAAGGTCTTTACGGGTTCGTCTTTGCAGATCAAACCGAATATGCCCGGCCGATTCCCTCCAAAGGCCGGTTAAACTTCTTTGATGTTGATATGGCTGCATTATGAGCTGATGACTCCATGTATCTTCTGAGTATACACTTTGAGAACGCCAGGAAAAATGGCGAAGGCAGATTCTGTGTCGAAAAAACTTATGGGAAGATTCGCAAATGGACCCTGCTCCCCTCTGGTCCTGCCCAGCGAGAATTGCTGCAATTGATGGCTCTGGCCTGCGGCGGCGCTGATTTCCTTGCCCGCCTCCCCTGTGCATTACAACGTTTCTGCCGCATCCCTGACGGCCCGCTTCATCTTGAATTCATGATTGCGCGCCACGCGCCACGCGACGCCAGGATAAGCACGCCGCCTGTTTTCGGCAGCGGCCTGGATATAAAAGGGCAGGCTAAAGCCATAAAAAGAGAGCATTGTCGCCTCCTGCCCCTCAACCTTCCGATTCGCAGGCCTTGCCTTGGGAATGGGAATTCGAAATATATTCTCCTGGGTTATGGTCCGGTCCTGCGTCCAGGTCAGAATACCGATCATTTCGATTTCAGGGACCCCTTTCATCGCATCACCCGGTTTCATTCGCTCTTCAGTCCCCTTGCTTGGATCACCGATCCGGTCGCCTTTCTTACACGGCTGCATTATAAGGGTGTTATGGTTTCCAGGTTCCCCGCGCAACAGGCCATAAGGCGGCTGAGTGCGTTGTTCAAAGAATACCTCGACATTGATACCGACCGGTGGCTCGAAAAGAGGTGCAATTTTGAACGGGAGTGGTCTCAACTGCGCCCCTGGAAGCAGCGCGCCGCGCTGCTGGTGCTCGATGCCGTCCGCCACATGATCGATGCCTCTCCCAAGTATGGAACCCCTCTGGAACAACCCGGGGTAATGTTGTTGGACCGTCCGGATCTCATGTGTACCAAAAAGATCTTCCCGCGCTGGATCATGCTCATGGATCGTTTGCTTCCATCGATGCAGTTTGTACTGACGCTTTCTCGGAAGGCCCGTGAACATTTTGCCTCTTCGATGCAAAGAAAACGACTACCGCTGCCGGCTGCTGCGGCTCAACCGGCAGCAAAAAAGAAACAAACCCGCTTGCGGCCCGGGACTATTCCCCTCATTGATGTGGATGGCCGCCTTCCGAATCTTGCACTTATGAAACTCAGCCGGTACTTCAAACAAGAAGGACGTAAGGTCACTCTGGCCCGCAAGAACTGCCAAATCAACGGCACGGACGTCGTTTACGCCAGTTGCGTGTTCTCGTCTTCAGCATCCAGCCGACGCGTCGCAGAGTTGCGGAAGTATTATGGCGAATCGTTAATCGTTGGCGGTTCCGGCGTGGATATCCGCGGCCGTCTTCCGCGTGAGATTGAAAGCCTGCCTCCTGACTACAGCCTTTATCCCGAACTCGGAGACCGTGCCATCGGTTTTATCACCCGGGGCTGTCCTTTCAGATGTCCTTTCTGCATCGTGCCAATCAAAGAAGGCAAAACACGTCAGGTAGCCGATTTGCGAGAACTGTTACAGAATGGCCGAAAAAAACTGATTCTTCTGGATGACAATATCCTCTCCCATCCCAATGCCGCCGAATTCTTGGAAGATATGGCGCGGCGCGACCTGAGAGTCAACTTCACCCAGACCCTTGATATACGTCTGCTGAAACAAGAAACATCGCGGCTTCTACGGCGTATCCGGTGTTCGAACACTAATTTCACCCGTACTGCCTACTATTTCAGTCTTAATGACACCCGTCATCTGGGTCGGGTACGCAGAAAGTATGAGCTGATGGGTTTTACCCCAAAAGATAACGTCGAATTTGTCTGCATGTACGGCTACAACACGACCCTTGCCGAAGACGTTGAGCGCTTCCGTTTTCTGCGGTCTTTACCAGGCGCCTATGTATTTGTTCAGCGCTATCAACCGATTCCGGGCGGACCGGCCCCCGGTCTGGCAAAATTTTTTGATGATAAGGCAGACAAACTCATTGATGAGCTGATCAAAATTGTGTTTCCACAAAACATGAAGAGTATGGAGAAATACTACCGTTGGGCAAGCCAACTTTACGCCATTGCCTTCGAGAAATTGCACATGGGTCTGGTCGATACCATATTCAGGTACAACAATCGCCATCATAAAGGCCGCTATATTGCAACCCTGGCCGGAACCAGGAAGGAATGACAATCGCGATGGTCATTACGGGAAAACAGTCGCGGCTTTAGACTGCCTGCTTGGTTCGGGCTTGCCCGGATTACGAAGGAACAGAAAGCATTTCAATAAATTCGTCTCTGGAGAAGGTTTTCAGTAGACCGGGATCGTCTTCTTGGACAACGCTTTCCATCAAGTTTCGCTTTTTATCAATTATGGCTGATATCTTCTCCTCCAGGGTTCCTTTGGTCACCAGTTTGAAGACGTGGACACCACGCTTTTGCCCGATCCTGTGAACCCTGTCCGTGGCCTGGTCCTCCTTGGCGGCATTCCACCAGCGATCATAATGAATCACCACGGACCCAGCCACCAGGTCTATGCCCTGGCCTCCTGCCTTGAGACTTCCCACATATAGTCGGCAATCCGGGTCATTGTTGAATCGGGAGATAATTTGACCTCTGTTCCGGCTTGCGCCGGTAAGGGTAACGAAGTCCATATCGAGGGTCTTCAAGAAATCCTCCATTATTTTGATCATTCCCATGTACTGGCTGTAAATAACTACCTTCTGACCACTGTCAAGGCTTTCAGAGACTAATTCCTTAAAGAGTTCCCATTTGCCTGACTGGTACTGATTATAATCATCCACTTTGCCTTCAACTAGGGCCGGATGGTTGCAGATCTGTTTGAGCAGGTTGAGCAAGGCAAAGATGTGGATGTAGGGAACAGGCTTCTCATCTCTTTTCAGGATCTCCAGCAGCCCTTTACCCCTCGATGAAATGCAATCACGATATAGCTTGATTTGATCGTCGCTGAGGCTGCAAGTCCGGATGTCTTCAATTTTGTCTGGCAATTCATCCAGGACCGTCTTTTTCATACGGCGTAGAGTAAAGGGAGATATCAGGCTGGCCAGCTCCTTTTGCATCATCCTGTCAGGATCGCCTCCGATGGGTTTCACGTATCTGGAGTTAAAGCCTTCATCGGTCCCCAGGTAGCCAGGAACGGTCAAGTCCAAAAGGGCCTTCAACTCTCCCAAGTTGTTTTCTATGGGTGTTCCTGTGAGGCCGAGCATCATCTCTGCCTTGAGATTCCCGGCCGCCTGGTAGGCCAGGGTCTGAGGATTCTTCATGTGTTGGATTTCATCAAATACAACAAGATGAAAGGCAACACGTTGCAACCGTTCAATGTCATTTCGCATAATTCCATATGAGGTCAACAGCACGTCGTGATTTTCCAGGGTGTGATCGAGGTCCCGCTGGCCCCCATGAAAGACCGCAGCCTTCAACCCCGGGGCATGATCGCAAATTTTGTCGATCCAGTGGCTAAGCACCGTGGTGGGGCAAACAACGAGAAAGGGTTCAGTGACCTTTTCATGCTCCTTCAGTGAGAGCATAAAGCCTATTGCTTGATGGGTTTTGCCCAGGCCCATGTCGTCGCATAGAAGCCCCCCGAGCCCGTTCTCGTACAGGAAGCGAAGCCACTCCACACCCAACTTCTGGTAATGCCTCAGGGTTGAAGCCAACCCCTTCAATGTCTCCAAGGGTCGGGCAGGTTTCAGCTCCAGAATTCTCTTCATCAGCAAAGCCTGTTTGCCATCACTGGCTACATTCACTGACGCCGAACTTGCGGCCTTCAGACGAAACAGATCCATGCGGGAAAGCCTAATCTGGTCTGACTCGTTGGCGAGTTGTTTTTTCGTAAAACGGCTTAGCAGTGGGGCCAGGCTATCAAACTCCCGGGATTCGCAATCTACCCAACCGTCACGGACAGAGACAAAGCGCTGGCCATCCTCTTTGGCGCGAAGAATTCCTGCCAGCGAGATGGCGCTGTTTCCAAATCCGTAGTTCAAAGAAAGCCAGCACCAATCGCGGTCTATGGCCATGGGGGTAATTTCCATGCGGTCATATTCTCTGAAAATCCGAAGGCCCTTTACTGCCGGATCCACAATGTGGGGCCCTTGCCGGAGTTCATTCCCAAACTCTTGCAAGAAAGTGGGGACGTGGGATCTTTTCAGAACCATCTTGACCGGGGCTCTGAACCGGCGCTCCATTTTACCTGGTGGTTCAAGCTCGGCCAGGATGCCCAGTTCCTTGATGTAGATTAAGTCTCCGTATTGGAAACGTTCCAGACCCTCTCTCTCAAAAAACTTGGCTTCACCACCCCCCTGTAGGACCTGAATAAAGGGCCGGACTTCTATATCCAGCTCTGTGTTCGCGGTCACCTTGAAAAGCGATTTAAGGGGAATGGGGTGAATAGTCAGGCCGTGCTGGTTTGGGAGAAAGTCCCTAAAGGCGAGCAGCAGCCTTTTCACCTTTTTGGGAGGTATCACCATGCGAAAGACATCGTCCTGTTCGGGAGACCTGCAGGACACGGTAAATGCCCCGGATGACTCTTCAACGGCAGGGTGAAATGTGTAAGCGTCTCCAAATTCCCGATAGCAGTGGTAGGCTAGCCTGTACCAGGGACTTTGTTCCAAAACCTGCCTGTTAGTCTTAAAACCTTTTTCAAGCATGTACCGCTCGTCATCTGAGAGGGTGAACTTCGCGAGCTTTTCGAGGAGGGCGCCCCTGTGGGGAACAGTATTTTCATCAGAAATCTGACCAAAGCGCTCTGCGAAGCGAAGCGCGTCAGGCCCTTGCGAAAAATATCGAAGCACCTCTTTTCCCTCGGGGCCAAGCAACACGAGGAGCTTCTTGCCACCCTGGTGAACTGGCCGGAGCGTACACGATTGAACCGTGTCGTGGGAGCCATCGGCCAAGATGGCGGCAATGCGATGCCAGATGCTGGCCCTGAAGGCTTCTTGAGGGGGGTGTCCACCTGAATTTTCCAGAAAGGTTTTATACAGACCAGACAGTTTTAGAATGTGGGGACAGGTCCGCTTTCTGGAAGTGGAACACGAGCAGAACCTTGTCTCGGGTTTCCCGGAACCGGTTTTCAGAAAAAAGGCTATGCCAGGTCGATTGTCTCTTGGGTCAGGCGCCAGGACCATTCCATGCCTGTGAAATTCCACCTGGTGGAGATCTTCTGCTGCAAAAGTTTGTGCCTGCTTCTTGTGTGCGGCTTTTCGTGTTGGTTTTCGGTCAGTCTTCTTTTTGAGTCGTGCCATCGTAACGTTTGTGCATGGGATATTATCAGGGTTCCATCTGAATGGAATGGGTTAGCGCGTCAAATTGGATTATGCTAAACATCAACCGTTCTTCAAACAAAGGTGACGATTTCGCTTTTTGCCATGTCCGCTGTCCTCAAGGTTTCTTTGTCTCGCTGTGAACCCCAATCCGTCAGGACTGCGCCGCTACGTAAATCCCCCTGCCAGCTCTCTTGATTTTGCCTTGTTTGGACGCTCTGAAGATGATGTTCCTTATTTTCTTGTCTGGCATACCGGTTTCCTTGACGAGCGTAGGCACGTCAGCACCTTCTTTCGACGCCTTTATTATGTCCATAACCTGGTCTGTGGCGGTCATAGCTGGGGCTTTCTCTGCTGGGGCTTTCCCCGCCGCTGGTTTCTTACCAGGAGTCTTCTTCGCAGTCCCGCTCTTTGTCTTGGCAGGAGCCTTTTTGGCGGGTTTGGCTTTGGGCTTGGCTTTCTTGGCCGCCTTGTCCTTCTCAAACTTTTCAACTGCCTTAATGAGCTTTTCCGTTTGCTTTGTGAGAGCCTTGAGCGCGTCTGCAGTGTGCTGTGCGGGGGATTTCAGCTTGATGGCAGCCTGCGCCCTTTCAAGCTCGGCAACCGCTGTTTTCGCCAACTTGTCGGCCAGTTGCTTTGTCTTCTTCGTCAGAGTCTTAAACTCCTTAGTCACACCCTGCAGGTCCTCTTTAAAGTTTTTCATAACCGCTTTCCTCCTCTGGTTTGTGTTTGCGAGTAATCTACCCTCTCTTTCAGTTCCTTACCGCATTTGAAGAACGGAAGCTTCTTGGCTTCTGTCTGGACTGGTTCCCCGGTCTTCGGGTTTCGGCCGGTGTAGCCCTTATATTCCTTGACATGGATGCTGCAGAGGCCCCTGATTTCGACCCGGTTGCCCATGGCCAGATCATCGGTCATTTCATCAAAGAACAGCTCAATCACGTGCTTGGACTTCGTTGCTGAAAGCCCGGTTTCCTTTCTCAGAGCGTCTATGAGTCCTGCCTTGTTCATGAATTCTCTCCTTGATCCCCTTAGTTGGCCCCAGAGCGTCTTATCCGACAGGATTTACACGATTAGCAGGATTTTTTTCTTTTTCTGCTTTTCTTCCCCGCCCGCCTCGCCTGAGCGCCTCGCGATGGCGGGCAGGTGGAAAGGCAGAAAACACTATCCTGTTCATCCTGTTGATCCTGTCTCAGTGAAAGGAAATAAGCGTTTATCCAGACGGATACTAAATAGCGTCTTTCAGCGCCTTGCCCGGCTTAAATCTTACAGTATTGGATGCCTTGATCTTTATTTCTTCGCCGGTCTGAGGGTTTCTGCCCTTGCGGGCTTTACGATGCACTTTTGAAAAGGTGCCAAAACCAACCAGCGTAATCTTACCGTCCTTCTTCTTGAGCGCTGTCTTGACACTGTCAACAAACGAGTCCAGGGCCTTGTTAGCCGCAGCCTTTGAGATCTTCGCATCCTTTGCCATGTTTTCAATCAGTTCTGCCTTTGTCATAACGTTTTCCCCCTCTTTTAGTGTGGTTCATCGGGCTTTTCATGGAAGCCTGTCGGTTCATAGAACGAAACTTTTCGAAAGGTCAAGGAAAAATGTCCACTTTCATTGCCAAACTTTGTAATCTGACGATGATCGGGCTGGTCAAAGCCTTTCTTTCAAAAAATATGACGGATCAGGGTATTTGGAAAAAGGCGCATTGATCTTATGGCAAACAACCCTTTACAAGTCGAAATTCCCTGTGTTTTGTTTTCCATTTCAATTCCGCAATCCCTGCCCTGCCTGCCCTGTTAAACCAGAAATTGTTTAACCGGGGTAGGTCCGAATGATCATACTGGGGTGGAACGCCTGCCCTGTTGAACGCGAAGCATATTCAACTGGGGCGAAGGACATTCCACCGTGGCGAAGTTTACCACGTGCAATGTTTTATCTATTTCACTGTGGCCTACTTCCCCAGTCCGCAATCCAAAATCCAAAATCGAATGACCGTATCTGTCACAGTTATCGTGTCATAATACAGATCAAGTTCGGGCTTTGGCCTTTACTTTGGTGCTCGTTCCTGATAAAAAATCGAGCTAACTCATTAAGAAACAGAAGACTCAGGGGGACGGGCATAAGTAGATAACTAAGCTTCTATGAGCCGACAGTTGTTTTCTTCAGCATACTGTTCGCCTCTTTTTCCGGCGTACCCCACTCCGGGCTGGGTCATCCCGAGACGCCTGGATAAGTCC
>Ga0114919_10005103_pt1 | contig 10477 bp, 17 predicted proteins | sample BlataG_FD_88682 | JGI IMG/M metagenome (GOLD analysis project Ga0114919, IMG submission 88682) | Deep subsurface microbial communities from Black Sea to uncover new lineages of life (NeLLi) - Black_00105 metaG | ecosystem: Environmental > Aquatic > Marine > Oceanic > Sediment | place: Atlantic...
TGTCACAGGATACATTTCTGTTCCTGAGATTGACCTATACAATGATATTGTAACGCCAAACGCTCTGAAGAGTATGTTGTATCAAATAAATACCAGCGACATAATGCTGGACTACGAGCACGAAGCTTGGAGAGATGACAACACAATTCTTCCTGTAGGCAAAATTGTTGATGCAAAAATTGATGATAGAGGTCTATGGGTCAAGGCAGAGCTCAATAAGAACAGCCCAAAATTTGAAAATATGTGGGGAAGCATTAAGGACGGATTCATTAAGGCTTTTTCGATTGCTTTCAAACCACTGAAGTGTGTTGTGAAAACAATTGGCGACACTGAAGTCAGGCTTATTGAGGATTTGCAGTTGTTGAATGTTGCTCTCACAGGAACTCCAGTGAACCAAAGTGCTGTGATGACTGATTATGGAATGAAGGCAGTGATGATGAAGGCTATTAATGAAATGGACACAATTAAATGTCCTAAATGTGGTCATATTGACCAGAAATCTAAGGAGGCTAAGAAAATGGAAACAAAGGATAAAAATAAGAAGGATGCTCCTGCAGACGCACCAGCAGACGCAGACGTTCCTAAAGATGCACCAGCAGACGTTCCTGCAGATGCAGATAAAGATGCTCCAAAGGACGCACCAGCAGATGCTCCTGCAGACGCACCAAAGGACGCTCCTGCTGATACAAAAGCAGAGGACCCTAAGATAAAGGAGATGGCTGAAGAGCTGAAAGCTCTTAGGGAGAAAACAGAGGCACAGGAAAAGGAATTGAAGGATATCAAGAAGCACGATGTATTCAAGTCACCTACACCTGCACAGCCTGATACCAAGTCAGTGGCACTGTCACTACTTGCAAGCATAAGATAAGGAGGAAAGAAAATGGCTGAAACAAAATCAATCGGAGCAGGATTCAATGATGGAGGAGCTTACGCTCAGTCCTTCGGAAATCTGCCACACAAGACACCTTACGTCAAAGTTGATGTAAAAAGTGTAAAGGAAATAAAGTACGATGTCGATTTGAGAGGACAGTTGAATGATTTCGCTCTAATCGGTATGAAAGCACTTTCAACAACTGCAGGCGGAGCTGGAACAGCTGGTTACGCTATGGTCCCTATTTTCGTTGACCCAAGAGTTATAGACACAACAAGGAAGAATACACCTCTTGTTGAGCTTATTCCTAGGGTAACAAACTAGGGAATGTATGCTGACTTCAACCAGGTCACTGCAAAGGGAGGCGGATTCGTAGCTCCTGAAGATGGACCTCTTGTAGAAAGAGACAACACATTCGATAGGGTAAGCAAGCAGATTAAGTTCTTGTACGCTGTTGGAAGGGTTACAGGACCTGCAACTGCTGCTATGCCTTCTTGGATTCTTGGAGGACTACAGCCTCAGGGAGGAGCTGTTGGAAACTTCACGGATGCAGGCGCAATGAATACGAAACAGCTTGAAATCCTGATACAGACAAGAGCTATCAGGGAGCTGGAAGAGAATCTCATTGTGAATGGAAGCATATCTTCTGATGCGAATGAGTTTGATGGAATCATCATACAGATGGGAGCAACCAACACAGTTGACAAGAACACAACTGCAATGGCTCTAGACGATATAGACACCGCAATCCAGTATGCTTTTGATGATGGTGGAAGGCCCAATATGGCTGTTTGCTCATCAGGAGTATTCACAGATATGCTTGGACTGTTGACGGCAAAGATAGGATATCTACAGCCTACACAGCAGGTTTTCTGGGGATTCTCAACAATTGTGTTGAACACAATGGTTGGACAGGTTCCGGTAATACCTTCAATGTTTATGAGCAATGTATCTGGAAGCAAAGCAATTTACTTCCTTGATATGAGCATCGTAGAGATGAGGGTTCTGCAGGACTTGACATACCAGGAGCTCGCAATGGTGAATGATAGTGAGAAGTTTATGCTGAAGCTTTATGAGGTTTTCCTGATAAAGAACACAGCGTTCTGCTCGTCTATCACTGAAATCAGTGCGTAAGGAATTATTTTTTTTATTATTTTTTCCTTATTAAACCAAGGAGGGAAACAAGATGACAAACGTAAATGTAAGCGCTGAAGAAATCTTGCCACAGGCTGGTGCTGATTTGAAGGGCAGAAAGCTTGGGCTGATTGACAGCGTCGCAAAAGCCGCTCAAAATGATACAGTTACTGTACTTGGTGCAAAGTCTGTTCAGGTATTGTCCATAATTGATGATACAACAGGAGCATTTGAGACACACACTGTCAGCGGAAATGTTGTGACTATGACTAGCGCAACAACTGGAGCAAAAACACTTCAGATACTGTACAACTAAGGAGGATGAAAGAAAATGGCAGCAATACTAATCGGTGACTGCACAGTCACACAAACCCCACAATCAGGATTCAATGTCTATAAGATTGTAACACCAGCTACGGCTGATGATGCAGACACAATAGACATCAGTTCAATTCTGGATGGGAATGAGATTGTAAGCGCTTCTTGTCAGGCAGCAACAGATGGATGGCTTCCAGTGGCAACTATTTCAACTGCTGGAGTTTTAACAATTCCAGGCGCAACTGACAATGAGGCAAGGACAATCTATGTAATGGGCAGGAAGTAAAGCCCACTTTTTTTATTTTTTTTGATTGATAAAAAATAAAGCTGTATATCAGCTGGAGGAAACAAAGATGGCACTGAAAGCTATTCAAGAAATAAAAGAGGTTGAGCCTGAGCTGAAATTAGGTGTTGACTATGAGATTAAGCAGGATGAGAAAGGTTTTTTGTCTTGTCATTCTCTGAAGAACAAGCCTAAGAAAGTTGAGGCAAAGGAAGAAGCTCCGAAGGAAGAGAAGAAAAAGAGGAAGTAAATGGCTATAAGTTATTGCACTGTTGCTGAAGTCAAGGGTGCCATTAACTTCCCCACAACTGGAGCTCCAGTCTCTGATTCAGAAATTGAGAGTTTCATTGAGCAATCCGAAGAAGAAATAGAAAACATCTACAAGACAAAGTTCGGAGCTATTGGAGATAGTGGCATAGCAGATGGAGATTATTCTAGCACTACGCTTTCTCAAACAGGAAAGACTTGGACAGTAGATGAATGGATTGGATTCATTGTCTGGATTTATGATGGTCTAGGTCAGGGTCAGTATGCTGAAATCACATCTAACACAGCGACAAAGCTTACCTTTGCTCCAGCTATGACAACGGTTCCTGATGCGACAAGCAAGTACAGGATTACAAAGCTTGGCTACAGGAGTGAAAGTGTTGATGGAAGCGGAACCAAGGAACAATTTGTTGTGTACCAGCCATTGATTAACTTGATTGCCCTGGAGATTGACAGCATTGCTGTAACTCCTGCTAATGTTGTGCAGTACAAGGAATCAGGAAGGCTTGTGCTGACTAGCGATTCTGAAGTGAGCTGGTTTGCTGACAATAATTATCAGCTTGTTGATATGGATTACATTTATGGAGTGTATCCATTGCCAAAGATAATCAAGAGGTTGTGCATTTGCATATCTGGAATCAGAACTTTGACGGCGCAGATTGCAGGAACATACAATGACTTCACAGCAGTTTCATTGCCTGGAGGATTAACTGCAAGCAAAGGAGAACCTTATGTCAATATTAGGAGCGCTGTAGAACAACTTCAAAACGAAGCTAGAGGAATAGTTTATGGAGCTGGAACTGGAGGACAGCTTGGAGCAGACTTCAGGGTCTTTTCAAGCTACAGACCATTTACATTATTCGGGTGAGAACAATGCCTTGTCAAAAGAAAAAAACTGAAATTAAGGGACCCTTGGATAGTATCGGTATGAAGTATACTCAAGAGGTCAAGAGTGCAAAGCTAGAGAGCTGTGTAAGACAACTTGTTGCAGACCCAAAATTCACACCTAAGAAAGGCAGAACCAAGGAGGAATCTGCTTGGGCTGTCTGCAGGGAATCACTTGGAGAATAAGGAGGATGCAAAAATGAAAATAATCGAATTAAAAGGAACTTGTGATGGAGCAGGAGCTTTGACACTTGAAGCTCCTAGTTCAGAAGTAGGATTTATTGAGAAGATTGTGATGGATTACATTGATGGAGATACAGGAGCAGACATTGTTGTCACAAATGAGGATGGCACTGTTTCAACTGCTGTTATGACCAAGGCAAATCTTGGAGTTGCTGATGTAACATTCCAGCCAAGGGCTGAGTGCAACAAGGTTTCAGATGGTGCTGCTTTTGTCAACTTTGGAGATAAAATCTTTGTGACAGGCAAGATGAAGATTGTCATAGCTGCAGGAGGAGTTTCAAAGCAGTTCAGGTTCATAGTCACGCTATCAGATGCAGTATAAGGAGAATGTTCAATGGTTCAGAATGTATTGACAGTCGAGGATTTCAACCAAATCCTTGACAATTATGCAGGAAGGCAAGTCACGCATACTCCTGTAACCCAAACAATAAGCAATGTTTCAGGACAGGAAACACTGACTGATGGAACCCCTGGTGCTATCAAGGCGTACTTTATGAAGTACAACCAAACCTGGGATTATGCCAAGGCAGGATTCCTAGAACAAGGAGATGCTGTAATGCTTGCAAAAATTGCAGACGGAGTTAAGAAAAATGACAAAATCACGGCTGATGGCGAAGATTATAGGGTTCAAGAAGCGTTTGATGTACCTGGCGTATTTGATAGCACAGGGTCCGGCACGACTATGGTCTATACTGCTTGCAATTTATTTTTAATCAATGAATGAAGATGATAATTGAGATTGACAAAGATGATTTCGAGAAAAAATTCAACACGGCATTGCAGGGAATTGCACTGCAAGTGCAGGAAGCATTAAAGGATAGGCTCACTAGAGAGCACGGAAAAGATACTGGTTTGCTACAATCCAGTATTAGAGCAGAAGTCAAGGACCATACAATTGTTATCAGTATGGCAGAACACGGCAAGTATGTGGAGTTCGGAACTCCGCCTCACTTCCCTCCAGTTGAAGAATTGGAAGGATGGGCCCAAAGGAAACTCGGCGATAAAAAGCTTGCGTGGGCTGTGGCTTATGCAATATCAAGGAGAGGCACAAGGCCATATCCTTTCATAAGACCGACATTTCACACTGAAGTGATTCCGATTGTACAGAATAATTTGATTCGTGCATTCAAATAATCCAGGAGGATTAGAATGGCAAAAATAAGCATATATGACATAAAACAAGAATTGGTTGTATTCCTTAGGAATGCAGACCTAATAAGCACATCTGTTAGAGGTGTGACAACCTCTCAAGATACAGGAACATTCGCAGGTGCAAACACTCATACTCTTGCTGTTAATCCTACCTTGGTCAAGAATGTCAGGAACATAACTGTTGCAAGCATCCTTCTGGTATTTGGAACTGACTACACTGTCAATATGACAACAGGAGTTATTTCATTCACAAGCGCTCAGACAGGAGCTTATGTTATCAATTATGACCAAGGAAGCACAGACAAGATTTATCCTGACTTCCCTCAGCCATATCTTAAACTTTCAAGCTTTCCGAGAATTGCATTTGACATCATTAGCGGAGACACAACAGAGATGGAGTTGGGTGCAGGAAGCAACTGGACTGAATATTTAATAAGTGTTGTTGCTTATGACAAGGACCAGGATGATGTTGAGGCTTTGATTGCAAGCATCAGGTCAAAAATTATGGACAACAAGAAGAGCTTTTTTTATAGTACATTCATTACGCCAACTGCAATGGGTCCTCTTATTGTAAGCCCATTCGGGAAAGATAAGATAATGCAAAGGAACCAAGATTTTATAATCAGGTTCATATACGAAAATTAACGGAGGGAAATTAAGATGCCAAGTCAAAACTGGGGAAAACAAAAAGGCTGGCCACCAAAGGCTGAGAATAGAGTTGTCGAGGAAGAAAAGCTCAAGGATAAACTTGAGAAGATGAGTATGAGTGGGCTGAGGGATTATGTGAAGAAGCATAAGCTTGAAGCAAAAGACACAGATAAGGAAGAGCTAATCAAAGAAATTTTGAAGGAGGTAAGCTAAATGACACAAGCATTCTATAAAGGATTGGACACATATGTTATATTCGCAGAGGACACAGCATTCGGAACACCTGGAGTTCCTACTGGAAGCGACTATGTGGACAAAGTGAGTTCCTTCACGGGAAATATCACAAACAATATGATTCGTGTTCACGGAATTGGAGAAGGAAGAAATGCGACACATATTGTCAACGGAAATCTTGATTGTGTAGGCTCAATGGGATGGGAGCTGACAGACCCAAGCTTCTTGCAGTATGGATTTATTGGAATACTATCAGGAGCTGGAACTGCAGGGGACCCATATGAGATTGCAGAAGCAAATGAGATTGGGTATGGTGCAGGACAGGTCAAGACACTGACTTTGGAAGTTGGAAGCAATGGTGGAGCGAATGATGATGTGATGACATATGATGGAGTTACAATTAACACATTCACTTTGACTACAAATCTAGGAGAGACCGTAAAGATTTCTTCTGATTGGATTGGAAGGACAGGCACAAGCTCAACAACATTGGAGACTTATGTTCCTCCTGTGAACAGACCATTTACTTTCATTGACGGAAGCGTGACAGTGAATGCGGATACAGTCGGAGCTCTTACAGCATTGTCATTGACGTGCAATAATAACATATTCACATACAGGACAATGGGAAGCAGGCTGATTAACCAGCCAGTTGCAGGAGTGAGAAGGTATGAGTTTACTCTGACTATGAAGCTTCACTTTGATGACACTGCAAGCATATTGTCAGGTCTGGAAGCAAGAGGTATCGTATTTACAGGAGTGCCTACAGCAACAACGCCAAACACAGGAGCTGAAAACACAGCTGTTGCTCTGAGCTTGGACCTTGTTGAAGGAGCTGTTTCAGGAGACAGAGTTGTTAATTTCGACTTTGAAGGGGTTTATTTTGAGAGTTACTCAGCACCTGTTGAGCTTGAAGCTGGAGCAATTGAAGTAACAATCACAGGGTACGCACTGGCAGGATTGACTGACGGAGCAGCAAAAGTGCCTTGCAGGTGGTACACGGTGACGTAAGAAAGAGGTGAAACCTAATGGAAGAAAACACAGTAGAGCTTAGTCAAGGAAAGGTTGTCTTGAGACGACCTACGGCTGGAGCTAGAAATAAAGCAATGATAAGCGCCGTTGAGAATGGCACCTTGAATAATGTAAAGATGATGGTAGAACTATTGCCTTTATGTATCAAGGAACATCCTTGGAAAACCCAGAATGTCAAGCACGTTCTTGACAGTTTGGATTTTGCACAGTATGACCTTATCGTTGATGGATTGAAGAAACTGATGCAACCAGAGGACACGGAGGAGGATATAAAAAAGTCCGAAGCATCATCAGAAGCAAATCCGGAAACTCCGGAAACACAGACATCAGGATAAATGAGGCATTAAGGATGTACACCTTTTGCAGGGTGTTTCATCAATCGCCTCAGGTTTATTTTGAAACTGATGATGCAACCGTATCAAGATTGTTGATGATTCATCAGGAAGTGAAGAAGAAAGAAATAGACGATATGAATGATAAGAGGAAATAACAATGGCAGAAGATGTAATTAAAGCAAAAATTGTATTTGACACCAGCGGTCTTGGAGCTGTTGCCGGAGGAATGGGAGCTCCTGCAGGAGGCGGAGGAGCTGGAGGTTTGGCTGGTGTTGGAAACATTGCTAAGGGTGTTGCTGCAGGAATGATTGGAGCTACAGCTGTGCTTACAGGAATGAAGAAGTTGTTTGAAAAGACAGTGGCTTCAAGCCCTAGATTACAGGCAACTATGGGGATTATCAGTAAGAGCATTACGTTGTTTTTAAGACCTATTGCTATGATTATGGATGTATTCCTGAGACCTATGGCAATAATGCTTCTGAGACTGTCTATTAAGCTCCTGAGGGCATTTCAGGATGGTACTGTGCTTGAAGATACGAAGAAGGCAGTTGGTGAAATAAGTGCAGAAGGAAGAAGAGGGGCTGAAATTGGAGGGGCTATTGGTGGAGGACCAGGAGCTTTTATTGGAGGCATAATTACTGGAGGAGCTGAGCTTCTTGAGAAATCATTCAACTTCGTTGTTGAGGCTGCCAAGAACCTAGCATTGTCCACTATCAATTGGATTGATATGTTGGCTTTCAATGTGTTTGGCATTGACCTTACTCCTGTGACAGATGCTGTTTACTCCTTTATAGAAAATAATGCAACTTGGATTCAGACATTGACAACTAACTTGATGGAGTTGCCAGGCATATTGTTGAACACAATTAAGAATGTTATCACTGATGGATTCCAACTTGATGACTTTAACGAGCTTGCATTGTGGTTCCTTGAATTCACTCAGAACTTATTTGAATCATCAATGTATATCCTGCTGACCTTGGGAGAATGGACATTTATATTGCTGAAGGAAATATTTGTAGGAACCTTTGAGATTCTCTGGGCTATTGGCAAATGGAAATGGGATTTGCTGACAAAGATATTCACAGGAAGCTATGCAATCCTGAAGGATATTGGGAGCTGGACTTGGGACTTGCTGAAGAGCATTTTCAATAAATCATTTGATGTGCTGTCAGGTATAGGAAGCTGGATTTTTAGCAAGATAAAGAGCTTTTTTAACATATTCAAAAAGGATAAGGAAGAAGAAAAGGAAGAAGGCAGACAGCACGGAGGAGTTATTTCTCCTGGACAAAGCTATATGGTTGGCGAAGCAGGCCCTGAATTGATTACACCTTCAAGGTCAGGATTCGTTAGTCCTGCAGGAAGTTTCGGAGGAGGAAGCAAAACAGTGAATGTAACTGTGAATGCGCTGGATGCTTCAAGCATTGACACAGCTGTGATTAACAAGATAGTAAGGGCTGTGGAAGAGGCAATGCAGAGAGGATTGTCCGGCAGAACAACTGAATCAATAGGAATCTAAAAATGGCAACACTACAAATACCGGAAATAGGAAGCGTAACATTGTACGGCTGTAATAGCATCAGTTATGATGAGAGTGCAAATATCATTCCTTTGCCAATGCCAACAGGAGACAGCAGTGAAACAGAAGTATTTGATATGCTTGGAGTTGTCAGGACTGTAAGTGCAAATGGAAGCTTTGCTGATGATGGAAATGGAACTGCACAAGCCAAGGCTAATGCTTTGCTTGCATTGACAACAGGAGACCAGGCATTGATTGTATTCACAGACCAGTTTGGAGATAGTTTGACTGTGATGGTGTCTAGTGTTTCGATTGTATGGGACCTTCCTGGATTCCAATGCACTTGGAGTTTGAAGATGGTAAGAGGTACTGCAATATAATGGCACAGCAAATGCTTACGGAAGTCAAGATTGATGGGCTTGATATAAGCAATACTAGATTGAGGAAGTGGAAGAGTGTTGAGACTTTTGGTGATGAAATAAGAGATGCAACCATAGATGTTACAAAATACATATTTGATGACTTGCCTGATTTGAGAAATGGAAACACTATCACAATCAAGAGAGGATTCACAACAGCTACTGACCAGAATGTTTTTGATGGATTCATTGATAGGATTGACAAGCAGGGTCCATATGTCACAATTTATGCTCACGACCAGATGATTCAGCTTGTCAAGGCTTCTGTAACATATTCTTATGATGGAGTGAACTTTCCTTCAACGGAGAGCAAGGGAAGTGATATTGCTAAGGACTTAATTGAGACGTGGGGAGGAATGACTGCTGAGGTTGTTGATACAGGAAAGGCAGTGATAATAAAGAAATTCATTTGCAACGGAACAGATGTATTCTCTAGACTTCAGGTTATAGCTGACATTTATGATTATCAGATTTACTATGATGCTAATGATGGAAAGGTACATTTCGAGCCAAAAGGATACACGACAAATGCTCAGACATTGTATGTTGGAGGGCCTAACAAGAATGTTTCAAATCTGCCTAAGTGGAAGATGGACAATGCACAATGTATAAACAAACTTGAAGTCAGAGGAGCAACACAGGAAGTTCAGGATGATGAGTATTTTGATGGAGATGGTACAGCTAATCAGGTTTTTACTTTGTCAAAGAAGCCTGTTTCAACTTATGTTTTTGAGGGCAGCACTTTGAAGATAGGAGGAGTTGAAGGCTCAACATCAGGAGTTTATGATTACACTGTTGATAAGGATAATAAGCAGATTCTCACAACAGATAATTGGACACCTGCAGTAGGCTCTGGTAATGTGAAGATTACATACATCAATGCTATTCCTCATCCTGTTGAAGTTGAAGATGCAATCAGCCAGGGAAAGTACGGAATTTACAAAGCTGTCAAGTGGTTCTCAGATATTGAGACTGTTGATGATGCAGAACAGAGAGGCAATGGATGGATTGCAAAGTATGGCGAGCCGTTCTTTGAAGTGACGCTGAAGCCTGAGAAACTTGTTGATTATGAAGCAGGACAGAAGGTGCCTGTTATTGATATATTGAACAATGAGAATAGGGAGTTGTTGATTAACA
>Ga0114919_10005104_pt1 | contig 10474 bp, 11 predicted proteins | sample BlataG_FD_88682 | JGI IMG/M metagenome (GOLD analysis project Ga0114919, IMG submission 88682) | Deep subsurface microbial communities from Black Sea to uncover new lineages of life (NeLLi) - Black_00105 metaG | ecosystem: Environmental > Aquatic > Marine > Oceanic > Sediment | place: Atlantic...
AAACCTGGAAAGCGGGCTGGGAGGGACGTTACCCTTAAGATGAAAATCCTGAAAACTGGAAAGGCATGTGCGATTCACTTGACATTCTAATTTCTATGTTTCTTTTTGAAGACGGCAATCCAAGGGCTTCCAAAAACTTTCTTTTCTTCTTTGGTAGTTCTTCGATAATCCTTAAACTTGGCCTCTTTGTATCGCGCGCGCGATACCCTCCGTTCTACTGATATCAGCCTAGCCTTGTTGTTCAGGTGGATTAAATTTATATTGTATGGTAAACTGAGGTATGATGTGGGAGGGTTTGATATGGTTGAAGTGTTGGTTTTGTATTATTCTAGGTCAGGTAGAACTGAAGCTTTAGCAAACGCTGTTGCTGAAGGCGTTGAAAGCGTTGAGGGAGCTTCAGCCAAAATAAAGCGTGTTGATTTTGCGACAGTTAACGATCTAATCTCTTGTGGTGCTGTAGCTTTCGGGTCTCCAAACTACTTCAGTTATATGGCTGGATTGATGAAGGACTTTTTTGACAGAGCGTTAAGCATAAGAGAAAAGGTGGAGGGTAAACCAAGTGTAGCCTTCACTTCAGGCGGTGGAGCCAGTAACTCTGCTCTATTAAGCTTGGAAAGGATGATTTCTTCCTTCAGACTGGAGAAGGTGATGGATGGTATAGTCTCTCAAGGAGAACCAACCGAAGAGAACCTGAGAGCCTGCAAGAAACTTGGAGAAACTTTGGCAAAAAAGGTGTTCAGAAAAGCGGAAGTGCCAAAAAACTAAACCAAAAAGAGGTGCAGCGTACTCTACACTCTCTAGGAAATCTCATTCCAGCGTGCACTCAAACAGTTGTGTAATTGCTCAAAACGATTTATAAACAGGCAACTTCAAAACCCATAGAGATGTCTCCCATATTTCCCTTTTTTCCACTATAGATAGGATCAACTCGTTCAGAGTCGTTTAGCATGTGCGTAGCTATTTCTTAGAAAATATATTCTTTGATTCTTCTGCAGACCGCTCTAATCGTTTCTCGCATTCTTTTTGGAGCCAAAGCCACCTTCGAAGGTACCATTCATTGCTCCAATTCTCTTTTTGTTCTTTCAGCCATTTTTCGGATCCGATAGTCTTGTGTCTTCGCAAATTCTCTATAACTGACGAATGATGTAGCCAAACAGGGCTATAGCAGAATCTTATAAGTATTGAACAGGGGGAACTCTTCGCATTCGTAACAAGCTTTTTTGCTTCTCTGTTCAACACAACACTTGTAAATGTTACACCTTTCATGATGCCCTGAAGCATCACATTTTCCACATCCACAGCCGCATCCATGACAACTTTCGTAAACTAGATAGTCTATGCAAGCCCCGCAGTACAGACCGCAGGGTGCGGCAAGCTTCTCTTCTCCAACTGTTTTCAATCTTGGCACCCCTATCCATTTCATACGCACAAATGTTAATGCATTTATTGTTTGTGTTCTGTAAAAATTGTTAACTTATTCCTAGGCGCGCGCAGGGAGAATCGTTGAAAATTATTTCTTACAAGATAAAAGGGAGTGGCGAATAACCCCCAGTCCCAGGCGAACTATCACCCTCAACTATCACGCGTGAACAATCGGACACTGTGTTACATGATCGCTGACGCAGGCTTAGAAATTCTAAGGATAGTAGAGTCCAAGCCCGGAAAAGATGTCAAAAAGAGTACCCTGTACATTATGATAGATGCTCAAGAACACCATTCTTCATCATCTATCTGGCAGAGAGGCATATGTGAACCAGAAGATTGAGCAAGACGGAAAGTCTCATACGCCCAAATCATTTTTTGGATACGAGACCAAGTTTTAACTGAATCTGCTGAGGTCTCCACATAGACATGTTTCGCAACACTACTGAAAGAAAGAAGATGTCAGCAATCAGAACTGCAAAGTATAGTAAACCTACCAAGGATCTTAGGAAATCGTGGAATTCTCTATCTTCACTTCCTTTCAAGTAACCATCCAGCTTCGTCAATCCAATGGGAAATAAGAAAGCGAAAGCAAACTTGAATGGAAACCACAGGTACGGGTAATAAACAGCAAACAAGTTTGATTCTAATCCTACCCTTAGAAAATACACCGTTTGAGCCATGTCAATGGCATTCAGAAGACAAAAAACATACAACAAACCTCTCTTGAGAAACACTTCAAAATTTTCCATGCACACCCTTCTTTCAATCTAAACATCATATATGATATACATGTGTTGAACACTTTTTTTTATCTTTTTTCCAGTCGATGCTTGATCATTCTCTAAGGGGATCCGGTCTCTTAGGCGGTTCGATCCCCCCCCCTCTCCCCCCCTACGTTTTTTTCAGGTTTAGAAGGTTCTGAGCCTTCAGGCTTCTCTTCTTCCAAGGGCAAGCCCATTTTTATTCAGCTCTTCTGCTACGATTAGTGTGATTTCTGTGGCTGTTTTTCTTGCTTCATCATACACTGAACTTTTTGAACTTAAGTGTCCCGGGATGATGACATATGGCACACCTTCCAAATCAACCGAAATGAAAGCCCTCCCACTGCTCACGCGATGTAAGTCTGCAAAGAACACACTAAGAGGGTTTCTATTGCCCATTAGTCTTATCAAGTATACAGAACGTGTCAGCCATAGTTTACAACATGAAGCATGTATAGATGACGAAGTATAGACAACTAGTTGCAGTATTAAACGCGTATTTGACAGATTTAATGAAGTAAATACGTTAAGGCAGAAAGTTAAATATATGCAGTCGCTTACACGCCTAATGTTCGCAACAATATGAGCCAAGAGATTCTATAAGAGGAACCCACACAATGAATAGATGGACATTCATTATTACCGGGCTGGCAATAAATCTGTGTTTAGGCACGATATACGCATGGAGTGTTTTTAGACCTCCACTACATGAGGAACCCTATGGCTTAACGGCGGCACAATCGGTTATTCCCTTTAGTGTTTTCCTTCTGGCATTTGGTGTTAGTTTTGCTTTTTCAGGTAGAATGATAGGAAAGGTGGGACCAAGACGACCAGCACTCATTGGCGCAGGTCTCCTTGGTGTAGGATATCTTCTGTGCTACAGCATAGCAATGTTTCCAGGGTCTTCACTCGGGATTACTACGATAGCGTTTGGACTCATTGCAGGTACAGGATGTGGTTACGCATATAACCCTCCAATAGCTGTGGTTGGCAGATGGTTCCCTAATAAGAGGGGACTATCACTCGGATTAACTGTGATGGGCTTCGGATTATCCGCTTTAGTCACGGCTCCAGCAGTTGCTGCTCTGGTTTCCATATTTGGTCTTGCAAACACCTTTCTGACTCTGGGCATAGTGTTTCTTGTTCTTCTGGCACTTCTGGGCTCAATGATGAAATTTCCATCACCAGACTGGAAAGCGCCACCGCTGCAGAAATCCAAAACCATAAAACCATGGAGTGCAGCAACCAAGGATTACACAATCAGTCAAATGGCAAAAACAAGCACCTTTTACATCACTTGGATAATATTTCTAATAGGTGCCGGAGCAGGATTAATGATTATCGGCTACGCAAAACTGATAGCTATAGATATAACTGGTCTGAAAGGCGACATGGAGTGGTTAGCGATTTTGTCAGTTTCCTTCCTAGCTGTGTCAAATGCTGTTGGAAGACCTGTATTCGGTGCGATATGCGACAGAATTGGCCCCAAGAAAACTTTGCTTACAATGCAGGCAATCCAGCTAGTCTGTTTAGTAGGGCTTTTTCCATACTCAAAATCTATAGCTGTTCTCTATTTTGCGATAGCTCTGTTTGCCTCTACCTTCGGAGCATATCTTGCTGTTATGCCGACGCTCGTTTCATATTTCTTCGGCACAAAAAACCTTGGACCAAATTACGGGTTGTATTTAAGTGCCTATGGAGCAGGAGGAGTAGTCTGTCCCATGCTGATGGCAACTATCGTTGGTTCCACACCAACATACGAGACATATGTTCAAGGATTCTATGCTACAGCTGGCCTTTTGCTGATAGCAATTTTCTTATCATTAATAATGAAAACTCCTAAAGCATCTGAACCCGCATGACTACACAATTCAACTGTCAACTGAAACAGCAAGAGAAAGCCTACAGCGTGGCTGCTGGCACCATGTACATCACACATATTCGAACCATTTCACTCGATCTCTGTGTACACGATAGCGCGCGACCAGACACATCCTGCATATCATGCAGGTACTCAGTCACAGAAACATTAAGAACACACTGATCTACACTCAACTCGTGGGCTTCAAGGACGATGAACACACAGCAAAAGTGGCTCACTCAGAAAAAGAAGTTTGCCAACTTATAGAGGCGGGTTTTGAGTTTGTCTGCGATTGTAACAGGAACAAAGTCTTCAGGAAGCGCAAGTAAAAACCGTCCGGGGGTTGTTCTAGACGGGCGGGGTGGGATTTGAACCCACGACCCCAAGCTTAGGAGGCTTGTGCCCTGTCCATGCTAGGCTACCCGCCCCGTTATTTCCGTTACCGGAAGAGGATTTAAGGTTTCTCGGGTCAATGTTCTTCTGACCAGTATGATCAACATCTTGTTTATGCTTTAGCAATTTATGAATGTACAGTGGAGTTTGCTTATGATATTTAGACAGTGATTTCCATTCTTATAATCTGCGTAGTGTCTTGTTCTGCAGTGGTTCCTACATGGATGCTGTAGTAGATTATTCCACAGATTTTGCAGTGTGTTGTGTCATTCTATAAATAGTAATGGTTGGAGACTGGGGATAGGATAATTAGAGTGTGCGCTAGTGTACAGGGGAAAGCGTTCTAAGTATCTGGGAGAAGGCGACCTGGTATTTTGTTGGCAAACCCTTTTTGAAACAAGTCGATATGCGTAGGGGATCCAGTTTTGATCCTACACTTCAAATAGGGTTCACTGGAAAAACGGAAGCTAATCCAGACTTATGCTTGAGATGTTACGTGTGAAACGATGTATTTGGTTAGTGGCTGATTCAAAAGAACTGATTTAGTAAAATCCGTGTGCGCATGGTTAATCTATTGTGTAACTGAGTGATACCAACTGATCTGGTATTCTGGTAATTTCAATCCTTTTCTACTCAGCGTTTCTATTAACCTAATTGGCAATGGGCTTAAAACGTATGCTGCTCTCATGTAGAACCTTCGAGGCTGACCTGGCTTAACCTTTTCTTCTAGAGTTATTTTGAAATCCGACTTTTTAGCTAATGTTGATGTTTCTTTACCAGTAATTGACATTACAGTTCCGTTCAGCTTTTTGAAGATTTCAAGCCAGTTGATAACAGGTTTAGTCTCCCCAGAAAATGACAACAAGATCTCTAGATCTCCCGCTCTAGGATGTGGAGTGTTCACCCCTCTAGCTATGTAGACATTGTCTCCTAAGAAACCTTTGATGTGAAACAGTCTAACAGCTGCCATTTTTACGATTTCGTTTGCTGTGCCTTTTCCACCCAAAAATACGTTTGTTCGTCTTTCAAGAAGATCAACAAGATGTGTATAGGTCTCCGAATCTACATTAGAATCGATCATCTGTCCAAGTTGTTCAAATTCTTGCTCGCAGAGTCGAAACACGTCATTTACCTGTAAGTTTCTGAAGATCGCTTCAGTCATCACCGATAGAAGAAGCAAACTGCCTAACTCAAACACGTCACCCATGATGCCTCTTTCGCTGTATTCAAAAGAAGGCTTCGCTCTTCCCCGACCTTTCAGCTCAAGCACATGTCCGTGTTCGCGAACTATCTTTGCCAAAGGAGAGTTTATGTTTGATGTTACGAGTCCCATAGAAAATTTAGACGTCCTTTTATCTTCAATATACCTCGCCAAGTCTTGTGCCATTGCCAGAGGATCTCCTGAGAAGCCACTTCCAGAGCTAATCAATAGCAGGGTTTTTTTGTGCCGTCTTTCAAACTCAGTTGCCGCGTCATACATATTTTTTCCCGGAAAACCCGGATCGTCAGGAGTCACAACAACCTTGTTTCTCCACCCAATTTGGCTCATCGCGATCTGACTCATCGCTGCATTCAAAGAGTAAAGTGACCTACCCGACCCACCACAGACTACACAGTTTGCCGATCTCAGATCTTCATATAAGGGGAGCAATTTGTTTCTCTTTAAAGAGAGAACGTTGCTCCTGATTCTGTTGACGTATCCTATACTGCTTACCTTACTTCTAATTTCACTCCCCCCATGCTAGAGAAGGAGATAAAGGAATTTAAATCCTTAGACTGCTATCTGCATAGACCGACAATGTTTTATCTATCCATAGAATTCTGCAAAGTGAGGTCTAAGGAGAAGTTGCCTTGACTCTTGCTGTCTTATGTGATTTTGACGGTACTATAGTTGATATTGATACATGCATTTACATATTGGAAAAATTCGCTGGAGAAAATTGGAGAATATATGATAAGCAGTTTGAGAAAGGAGAGATAACACTTGAAGAATGTCTTCAGAATCAGTTCTCAACCGTTGTTGTTCCAGAAACGCAGATATTAAATGAAATTCAACTGGTTACAAATGTTAGAATAGATTTTGCAGAGCTAGTCGAATATTGCAAAGCAAGTAAGTTACCACTAGTCATAGTCAGCGCTGGCTTGGACTTTGTTATTAAACAATTCTTGGAACTGGAAGGCTGGAATGACTTCATAAAGGTTTATGCTCCGAAGACAAAATGCACAGCTGATGGAATCAAGCTTACATTCCCCAGATTGTTCCACAACACATCTGTCAACTTCAAGGATGATCTAGTAGCACATTACAAAGAACAAAATAAAAAAGTAGTCTACGTAGGCGATGGAATTGCAGATTACGATGCGGCTAGAAAAGCCGATTTCCCGTTCGCAATCAAGGATTCCAAGTTAGCCAGAGTATTGAAGAAAAATAGGATCCCACACACAGAAATAAACGAGTTCAAGAAAGTTGTGGAAACTATTATATGCGCATTAAAGAAAAGATAGAGCTGACTCTAAACCTTTCATGAAGTACATGCATCCTTTAACGAATCGCGCGCTAATCTTTGTTATCATAGATTTTGGAATGTAATTGTGGTACGAACTCGAAGATGAGCGGATCAGGTATTGTGTGTGGAGACTGCAGGATTGGAGAGGGTCAAGCAACTTTTTTTAGAGACTTCCTTCTAAATAATAAAGGGTATAGGGATGACAAAAAAGAAGAAAAAGAAAAGCTGGAAAGAAAAAAGGCAACAATCAGCCACAAAGCATCAGAAGGCATTAGAAGCTGAACGTGTAAGAAGGGAGAGAAAGCCTAAAAAAAGCAAAGGGTGGCTAGGAAGGAAAACTTTAAGCATCACCTTCCTGTTTCTAGCACTTGTGATTACAGGGGTTTATGCTGCTTGGCAGATGGATAGCATGGTTGAAAAAAACGGTTCAAACACCAATTTGAATAAAGTTCTGCTTCAAACAAGCATGGGAAACATAACCATTCAGTTGTATGATGATATGCCTATCACAACAGGAAATTTTAAAAAACTTGTCGAACAGGGAATATATAATGGTACTATTTTTCATAGAGTAATTGATGGATTTGTGATTCAGGGTGGGGACGCTAGTGTGAAAGGAATAACTGTTCCAACGATTCCTGATGAGCTTCCGAACAAGCATAGTAATGTCAGGGGATGGGTGGCTATGGCGAAGACGAATGAACCAGATTCTGCCAACAGTCAGTTTTACGTTAACCTGGGGAATAATTCGGATAAGTTGGACAGTAATTATTCTGTTTTTGGAGAGGTAATAGAAGGAATGGATGTTGTTGACACTATTGGAAAAGTAGAGACTGACACAAGTGACAGACCCTTGCAAGAAGTGAAACTAATAACGGTACAACTCATCAGTTAACTCTTGCCTAATAAGAATATGATAGAAGGATTAGCTGGAAAGAGGAAACGACATATCTGTCAGAATGTTTTGTTAACAACTGTTTCACTTAATCATGTGTACATAACTGCAAAACTTTAAGCATTCACATAATAATTTGATCTAAGATTATTCTATAAATCAAAAAAAGGCAAATAGAATTGTTGAATATTGCAAGGGAGACTGGAAAGGTGAATGGAAGAATCTTCCTTCTATTAGCTCCAGTGATCTTGATGCAATGTTTTGTTTCAGTTGTTCTTGCTGGGGAGATTGATGCAACCACTGTTGTCAGTCGGATTATTGATGGGGACACTTTTGATACGACTTCGGAAGGTAGAGTTAGGCTGGCTGACGTAGATTGTCCGGAATACGGTGAAGATGGATACAACGAAGCTAAAAGCTTTCTGATTTCGCTAATATCCGGTAAAACCGTTTACTTAGACATAGACGATGTTTATGAAACAGATAAGTATGGAAGACTGATTTGCGTAGTATACGTGAAACATAATTCTACACACTACAAAAACGTTAACAAAGCACTTCTAGTTGGAGAATGCACTGTAATCAAAAACTACTACAACGAATTCAACCCCTACACATGGGCTCTTTATGTTCACAAAGAAGAGATCCCAGAGGTTCCATCATTCCTTATCCTACTTCTCTTTATGATGGCAACATTACTAGCAGCCATAGTGTACAGAAGAAAACATACTTGTGAAAGTATACCTAGTAAGCTAAACAATGTTCTATGGAACAAGGAAGATTAGCCTAGGCTATTGCATCTCAATAACTTCAAATCAGGTCTGTATAAGTAAACGTTGTTTACAGTAGTATACCTAGTATGCCAAGTGTTGTTTCCTGAAGTGAAGAACATAAATCTCTGGAGTATATGTCCGAAGAATAGTGAAAATCGATACTATTTGATTCCAGACTGGTTTATGGGTTGTATTCTTTTCCATACTGGCTTGTGCAGGTGACTAGATCATATATGTCTATGATTCCGTGTTGCTCAGCTATATCTGAGTGTGGGTTCCAGTTGGAGTCTGAGGGAGTTGAACTATAGGCGCTGCTGATAATCACTACGTCGTAGATGTCTACTGTCAAATCATAGTTAACATCAGCCAAATTCCAAACTGGTCTAACTTCTATGGAGCAGCTTAGGCCTGGCCAGCTCACCCCATTTAGGTCGTAGGTTGTAGGCTCTGGTGGGTAATACTCTGGCCATTCAAATTTATAGAGATTCCATTGTAGAATATCCGTATGACTTTCTCCAGGTTCAAGTATAAGTTTCATATCAACTATCTGGATAAACACTTTGTCATCTGACCAGCGAACACAATCCCCATCCGATGTATAGTAATATGCATCCATTAGTGGCGGTGCGTAAGTAATTGTTTCAGTTGAATTTCCAATATTCGTCAGCGTTAAAGTTATGTTAATCTCCTCTCCAATAACAAAAACAGTCTCACTGACCTCAATCTCTAACAAAAGACTACCATCAGCTCTAACAGGTTCAGTACTGCACGTTAAAGCAAACAAAGAAACTAGAAGCGCAGCCACCATTACTGTTGTATCTGCCTTTTTCACTGTCTCTCCCAAAGATAGTATGTCTTACTATCTATTATCATTTTCGAAGGAATCCACTATTGCTACTAGAGCATGCCATTGTGTTATCATGTATGTGAGAGTACATTCTCTTTTCTTACGCTTGGAAATGGCATTATAACTATGTTTGAGTTATTAATTAGCGAGTAGTAGCGAAGTCTGCTTTTAAATGGATTAAACGTATTCTTCTAGCTAGACTGCATCTGCAAGTAGACGTAGACCTCAACAAGGAGTGAAGAGAACATCATTTGGAAGAATTGGATTGAGACTGAATTGCTCTAGTGAAACAATGTTTTGGTTATAGATTAGCGCTCTCTCTCTCTCTGTATCTGTGGTGGAAATATTTTGCTTTTCGTAATCATAGATATATTTTTTGTTTCCAGTTTTTATTAAAGAGGAACTCTGAATATGGCTAAGCAACTGCAGTTTCATTTTTGCTTTCCGCCCATTTATGGGATCTATGACACTGGCGAAGGTGCGATCTATATCTTCGGTGATCATGACGGCGAAACTGAAGACGTTCTGAGTCATGAAGTGCTGCACTGGGTTGTACAAAAAACAGCTGGAAAAAATGCCAGTTTGGATTTAGACAACATCCCGTCGGAATGGCTAAGAACATAACCAGATAAGATACTTCTCGTGGTTCCCTATTTGCCAAACAACTTTTGCTAAACGACTAGCACGGTAACAAATAGTTAGTTTTTTTAAAGGTTACGAGTTCATTTAGATACTGATGTTGAATCTTGGTTGTTGGCGAATCCGTTTATGTTGAAAAAACAGTTGAAATCCTGATTAACCTGAAAACATATGCACGGATAAAATACAGGTTTCGACTCGATGTATGCACATGCAAAAAGCTTAAACTGTACCAGACATTTTCAACATTAATGCTGTGGCGGGGGTACCCGAGCCAGGTCTAAATAGGCGGCCAGTAAGCCTAAGATATGGGGGAGGACTTAAGATCCTCTGGCGAAGGCCTCCGTGGGTTCAAATCCCACCCCCCGCACCA
>Ga0114919_10005105_pt1 | contig 10474 bp, 7 predicted proteins | sample BlataG_FD_88682 | JGI IMG/M metagenome (GOLD analysis project Ga0114919, IMG submission 88682) | Deep subsurface microbial communities from Black Sea to uncover new lineages of life (NeLLi) - Black_00105 metaG | ecosystem: Environmental > Aquatic > Marine > Oceanic > Sediment | place: Atlantic...
GGTGGGCAACCTGGAATCCGACCATTCCCCCGCCCCCTAAAATCAAGAAACATTTATCTTTCATAACCAGCCACTCTCCGGAGATATTGTATTTGTATCTGTTGAGCAAGAATACAAAACTGTGTTAATAAGGGTTAAATAAAATAGTGGCCAAGACCGGAATTGAACCGGTGACACACGGATTTTCAGTCCGCTGCTCTACCAACTGAGCTACCTGGCCATTTTTCATTGGTCGTAAGACCAGAAAATCAAGATATCCAACCTTCTAATGGGTAATTATAAATGATAAATCGAAATTTGTGCAATGTAAAATTTGTCCCGTTAAATCTGTCCAATAGGTATTTTTTTACTAAATTCATCATTTTCGAAGACATATATACTCATGCAGGAACTGCCAGCCGGCTTGATTTGGAATGTCACGATCTTTTTCCAAGTCTTCGCAAACCCGAAATTTCACATATGGAAGTTCTTTGATAATTGGGATTAATTTCTTGGCTTCTTTGAAATCGCCTGTGTAAGCATAACCCTCTATGAAAGGAAGCCACTCCGACCAATCTGTGGGCTTTAAGTTGAGCCTCTGCACCTCTCTTCCCAGTCGAGCAACCTCTTCCCAATCTCCTTTTTGGGCTGCTAGAGAACCTTTCTGGTAAAAATAGCACCAAGAGTGCGTGGGTTCGGACCCGAAAATATCCACCGGTGGTTTTCTGGAAGGTACATCAGTGATTATGCGATCTATGATGGAATGTGGCGCGATTGCGATTATGGTCGGATTGGCAAATTCAGATACTATCAGCCTGTCTCCATCTACCATATGCAGACAAGACATTGGGCTTGGGATGTACGCTACAAGAGAGTTCTCGTAGTCCCTTTCGTAATCAATGGTGCGGGTTGCGCCGCGATCCCAAGAATCACTGAGTATTTTTTTTACAGTTTGATTATCGAGCACTTCTGAGTGAATTTTTATTTCTTTAGACCCCGGATAATAGGTTAAATTTGCGGGAGACCAGAGTTCATAATCTTCCTCGAACCGGTAATTATCCGTAATTCCCACCAATACGGTTCCTTCTTTAATTTGGGGTGCTCGCCAAGTTAATTGCCACCAATACTGTTTTTGAGATTCCCAGTTGTCGCGATAATGGACCGCGTTGTTGTAATGTGTCGATACTGCGACCCCAACCAGTATGGTATACAGAGTGATACGCAGCCAGTCCTTAGATATGAATGAAAGTAAACCATAAAGCACTATTGCTGCACCAAAAGATGATGTGAGTGTGTAGCGGTCCCAATTGGCTTGGTAGATCACATTCCGGTTGGAGAGAACCACTGGCAGTGAGGGAATTGCGACACATAGCAGACCAAGAATCAGCAAATCTCTGGAATAAATCTCATCTGCTTCCTGTCCGTTGATCTGCTTGCCCGGAGTATATTTTCTAACCCAGTAATAGTAAACGGTAATGCAGAGGACTGAGATACCACAAAGGACCAGTGAAATCAAATATTCTTTGAGTCTAGTGCTCATCGCGAGATTGTAAACGGGAACTGACCATGCACCGAAGATTATTTCAAATTGATCTTTTAAGAATACGACCGCGAATCTCAACGCACTGTAAAAAGGTGAAGAAGAATAAATATCGAGGATCGCATCAACGTTCATGGCAGGACGAGTACTCTCGAAAAAGAAAATTCGATACACGAAAACTGAAGAAGCCAGGAGCAAACTTGGGAAACTAAGTCGAATTGTCCCGATGAGCTTGAGACGGTTTGAATTGCTGGAATACATCTTGCCTAGTAAATACCACAGCAAGATTAGCCGCACACCTTCCATGCCGATCAAGTATTCAAGGAGAAGCAAATAGCTGGCGGTTAATATCGTTGAGGCGCCAATTAAGATCACACTTAGAGAATTCACCTTTACAACAGCAGCCTGAAGCGTCAAAGCAATAGAAAGGATGGCCATCGAGAAAGCAATAATAATAAAACTGAAACCGTTGGCATTGGGTTGTTGTAGGAAACCGGGATAAACTACAAAAAGAATTGTGATCAGTGTATTTGAAAAATATTTCCTGGGCCAAAGAATGGATGTGATCCAATACACACCTAGGAAACCCGCGCATCGAGCAATGAATGAAAAAATGTTCCAGGGGAGAGGGTTATTGCCGAGTAGAATGTATATCCAAGAAAAGAAAAAGCCCACTGCTGGACGATCAATAGCAAAAATCTCAGCAAACTTTGGAGGACCGTGAGTTATACCGCTCCAAACCAGATACCAGTCGTCTCGATATAAACCGAGCTGATCGATAAGCGGCAGGTAGGTGATTGCTGCAATGAAAGTAATAATACCAATAGAAACGATCAGTTGTTTCCTATCGGAGACGAATTGTTCATAGGTCATGTATGTATGGACCGGTCGGAGTTGAAGTCGGTTGTGCGGGTTAGTTTACCACGAACTACTTATCGGAAGCGACTTGTGATTTTAGGTTATTAACTCTTCTTTTGCATCACTCCCACTCCGGGCGTGTGCGGTAATACCAGTTGAGCACCCACGTAAGACACTCCCTGATAGGGATCATTTTCGATCAATAATGGTGCATCCAAATCCACAAAATCACACAAAGGAGCTATTTGCGCGGCAGCCGTAACACCTAGCGAAGATTCGACTACACAGCTGATCATCACCTGCATGTCGAGCGATTTCGCCGTTTCAATAGCGCGCAGTGCTTCACGAATCCCCCCACACTTCATAAGTTTGATCACAACACCATCGACAGCTCCAGCGTGCGCGGCCACATCGCGGGCTGTTTTCACGTTCTCGTCTGCAAAGATTGGTACGCCAAGTTTTAACGATCGCAACAAACAAAGACCTTCGATGTCCCCAACAGGCAGAGGCTGTTCAACAAGTTCAAGGTCATATTGGGCAAGCCGGGGAATTAAATCCATCGCCTGCTCGCGGCTCCAGCCAGCGTTTGCATCTACGCGTAATCTGGCTGGTGTTGCCTGCCGGATCGCTACGATCACGGCCTCGTCATCCTGCTCCCCTAACTTGACTTTAAGAATGGGCCAATTCGATTTGCTTGCTTTTTCAGCCATAACAGCAGGCTCCTCGATCGAAATTGTATATGATGTTTGGGGAATTATATCGGGATCAAGTCCAAATAGACTGAATAATGGTGAAACTGATCGTTTCCCCCACAAATCATGCAGGGCAATGTCGATGGCAGCCCGGGCAGCCTGCGATCCAGGAGGCAGCCCCTGGATGATTGATTCGAAATGAGAGATATCCCAATCTGTTACTTTCAATCCAGACAGGTATTCGATAATCCCAGCGGTTGATTCACCGTAATATGGAACAACTGCAGCTTCGCCAACGCCATCGTCCAGCTTTACAAACACAGTCTCACGCTGCGTACTGGTGCCGTGAGCGATACGGAAAGGTGATACTAATTTCAAAGTAGCTGTTTCCCAACTCAGTATCATATTAACACCTTGTGGTTAATCTCTTCAAAGTGTACCATGTTAATAATGCTTCCGAGATGTTCGGTAGTTGTATTACTGAACTGCGATCGATTAATAAGAATAAATTATTAGTGTCTGGCAGCTAATTTGAATTTTTTAATTTCTGATACCAGGTAAGCCTTATCCCTGAAAATGTTGAATCAATGTAAAATGGGATTTAATATATGTATGTGAATCCTTTGCGAATAAGTATAACCTTCGAATAATGAAATTTTACTTCTCTCTTCACACCATGAAAGTCCCACGATTCGTATTAATGGCTACGTTATTGCTCCTGTTCTTGTTTCCAACAAAATACGCTCAAGGCTCGTCTACCCAATGGCAATCTGTGGCAGAAGGGATCGAATATCGTGAATTTTACCAACTGGGACCTAACCATCTTTTTGTTGCCCGCATGGATCGAGATGACGCCAACTTAACCCTTGAAACCAGCATTGCACAGGGCAGGATAAACGGCGGGTTGGAAACGGTCAGTGGAATGGCTGAACGATACGATCAGGCGCTCAGTTATTGGGGTGGATCATGGGGAGCGCGCAATAAAGTGGTCGTGGCGATTAATGGTTATTTCTATGATACAGAGACGGGTGTTCCCTGGCAGGGGCAGATACATTCAGGGTGGTACATGAAACGATTTGATGATCTGGAGAGTGGCAGCGGTTTTGCATGGAAATTGGATCGCAGCCTTTTCCTGGGCGATTGTGTCATTCATCGCCCAGCAAAACAGCTCATCACCAACGTTACAACCGGGGAAACGATACCTTTCGATGGAGTCAACGTCCAGAGGGAGGAAGATGAATTGATCATTTATACGCCCCAATATGATGCCAGCACCCGTAGCGAGAATACCGGTATTGAGATATTGGTTGAGATGAGCCAACCCATGTTAATCATCGCGACCCCCGCAATGACCACTGGAACAATCAGGGAAATTCGGGATGGGTCGGGGTCTACTCTTATCCCTTTTGATCACGTTGTGCTGTCAGCACATGGGTCTCCGGTAGAGGATCTTCGCAGCATTTTTTCGATAGGCGACCAAGTAGGTATTTCGCAGGAAATTAAGCACTTTAAAAGCGATTGCCAGACACCAAATCCGTTCGATTGGTCGAAAACCTATGCCGGTACGGGTGGGAGTTTCATATTTCTGGAAGACGGTGTTCTGCAAAAATTTGATGATCTGGGAGCTATTTTACGCAACGCACGCACAGCAATAGCGTTTGATGAGCGATATGTGTATTTTATCGTTGTTGCTGACCGTGATCCATTCGGCAACGTGGGAATGAGCATTGTAGAATTGGCATCGTTTGTGAAAAATAATCTAGGGGCGACGTGGGGGATAGCCCTAGATGGGGGGAGTTCCTCAACTATGGTTGTGAACGGCGAGGTTAAAAATCGTTTGGACATAAATCCAGATAATACCGAACATGTAGTAGCAAATGGGGTGATGATGGTCATTGCCCAACCCGAAGATCGGTCTACGACCTTTGGAGTCGGAGATCACGTGAGGACTGTAGGCTCGGGAGAAACCGCCATCAGGTTGGGTCCTGGCACGAATTACGCTGTTTTCGATTTCATACCACCAAATTCAGGAGGTGTCATCGCCGAGCACTCAAACCAACTTAATGGCATAATGGCTAAGGGTCGCTTTTGGTGGAAAGTTGCTTTTGGGAGCATCCTCGGTTGGGTTCAGGAAGGAGCGATAGCGCCCGTAAGCTCACCATGATTTTTATCCGTTTTCACAATACGATGCAAAAATATACTTAAGTGTAGATACAAACTTAATAAAGTTATATCTTTAGGAGGTCGCATGAATTTTAATCTCACTGATGAGCAGCGCATGTGGCGTAAGGCAGTGCATGATTTTGTAGAGCGTGAGGTGAAACCAAAAGCCCACGAAGTTGATGAGAGTGCCCAATTTAACTGGGACGCAGTCCGCAAAATGGGATCTTTGGGTCTATTGGGACTCAATGTACCGGAAGATTATGGGGGAGCTGGCGTTGACGCGATAAGCGCTGCGATTGCGATAGAGGAATTAGGTTGGGGGTGTGGGAGCACTGCCCTCTCAGTATGCGCCCATAATGGGTTGGGGTGTGCTCCAATCACTTTATTTGGGACAGAAGCACAAAAAGAACGCTTTTTACCTAGTGCTGCCAGCGGCGACGGAGGGCTGTCTGCCTTAGCGCTCACTGAACCCGGTGCAGGTTCGGACTTGAAGGGAATCAGCACCCGGGCGGAAAAGCAGGATGGCGAGTGGGTAATCAATGGAGCGAAGATGTGGTGCACAAATGCCAGCATTGCAGATTTTATTGTAACGCTTGTGCGTACCGATCCTAATATTGGATCGCGCTCATTGAGTATGATCATTGTGCCAGCTGATACCCCTGGACTGCATATAGGACCACCTGAGAAAAAAATGGGGTTGAAAGGTTGTCCCACCCATGCAGTGACATACGAAGGTGTACGCCTAACCGCAGATCATTTGTTAGGGGAAGAAGGGCTGGGGCTCAAGCAAACTCTGATAGTTTTAGATGGAGGTCGCATAGGTATCGGCGCAATTTCGGTCGGTCTGGCGCAAGCTGCTTTCGAGGAAGCGCTGAAGTATGCCAAAGAACGCCAGACTTTTGGAAAACATTTAGCCGATCACCAAGCTATCCAGTGGATGATAGCAGATGCCGCCACGGAAATCGAATCGGCACGGTTAATGATACGCTTCGCAGCCTGGTTAAAGGAAGAGGGTCGACCTTACACGAAAGAGGCAGCTATGGCGAAATTGTTAGCCACCGAAATGGCTGAACGCGTCTGTAGAAATGCGATGCAAATATTTGGAGGCTATGGTTACAGTCGGGAATATCCGGTTGAGTTAATGTACCGAGATGCGCGCCTGATGACAATCGGCGAGGGGACGAGTGAAATGCAGCGAATGGTGATCGCGCGCCAAGTATTAACTCGATAATTGGTATATCTGGGGTGAGTTAAGGCCGGGATGGTGATCCGTGACCCTCTTCAGCTAATGGGTGTCCTGCCATGAGCTGCACAGCGTGTGGGATAACCGGGAGGACGACCTGAAAATTTTCGGTGGCGCCTTTTGGGCTGCCTGGTAGGTTGATGATCAGCGCCCGTTTACGTATACCAGCATCAGCCCTTGATAACATGGCATGAGGCGTCACTTTGAGACTGGCTGCTCGCATTGCTTCAGCTAATCCAGGGGCAGGACGTTCGATAACGGATCGTGTAGCCTCTGGAGTGAAATCTCGCTGTCCGAAACCGGTTCCACCAGTCGTCAAGATTACATCCAAATCGTTTGAATCTGCCCATGCAACCAGCAAATCGCGCAGCAGTTTGAGATCGTCAGGAATAATCTCGTAACGAACTACGTACCAGCCCTGTTCAATAACGATGTCCTTCAGCAACGGACCTGATAAATCAGGTCTTTCACCACGCGCAGAGCGATCTGAAACGGTGAGAATGCCGACACGAATGCTCATTGGTGATTAATTGGCTGGAACATTATCGATAGTCATCTTGGAGATAGTACAGTGTTTCAATTTAAATCTTTCCCGTAGGCGAATAAATCCATTCGCTCCCAACCGTGAGCCTCATAAAAATGGATCGCATCCTGGTTATCTTCCGTTACTAACATGTAACAACGAATACAGCCTTTTTCTCGCAACCGCCTTTCCAGTTCTTCCATCAGCCTCAATGCGATTCCCTGGCGGCGATTCTCCATTCGAACAGCCATGTGATACATCATGCCTCTGCGACCGTCAAAACCGCCCAACACCGATCCCACTATTTGCTTTTCAATTTCAGCGACCAAGAACAGGTCTGGATCTCGCTCCAGCTTCTTAGCTATCTCCTCGATTTGATCAGAGCGACGCAGTTGAATACCTGTACCAGCATTTTCCCAAAGCGCAAACACTGCCGGGTAGTCATCTGGAAAAGAAAAGACCCGAATTGACGCCGATGTCATTATTTACAGTGATGAGAGTTCTATCGATGAAGGGAAATTCACCTTGAATAATTCAGTCCTCTTCCTGACCGATCAGCTTTTTCCAAGGTCCATGGATTCCGTCGTCAGTTACACCGAAGTAGAAGCGGTAATCCGAGTTTACACGCTGGATGAAGTCATAGCGGATGCGCTTAGCCTGTTTGCGTCGGTAGATCAGACCGAAATTTCCCTGCCATTGAATATCGATCTGGGTGAGATCTTCGGGCAATTTTGCATATCTGGTGATTGCGTAATGCCACAATCGCCGCGCAGAGGTACGGGTGACATTTTTAACAACATTACCGTTGCGCAGATCTCGAACAGTATAGTAGTGATTCCCATTTCTTTCTTCGACAGATACAACTTCAACGCCTGTTCGTGGGGCCTCATCGGGCACTTTCTCAGGGAATCCGGACTCTGGACCGAGCGGATCGCCTTCACCGGCTTTCATATCTGGCACACTTTCCAAAGCATCATCAGTGATTTGTGCAGCATGCTCAGGTCCACGCTGCACTAAACCTACAATCTCATCGCGAACCGCCAGACCGGTTTCTGCCTCAGAGCGAACATAAATCTTGTTGTCATCCACAGCATAGGGAGGGTCTTCTCCGCGCGGCACCAAAATACGAACCACTTTTTTGCCGTTTGTCTCTTGAACGTCCAGGTCGCATTGCAGTGGTGGGCTGAGGCGGTTTCCGATTTCTTTTGACAATTGGGTAATCGCTTGATTTGGGTTGGATAAGCCAGTCACTGCTTTCTTTTGATCCGCAGAAAGCCCAATATATAGTGTGCCACCGTTGGTGTTGGCAAAGGCGCAAACGTCAGCAATGATAGCATAACGCTTTCCGCCACGAATGGTCATGTTCTCATGAAAGTCTTGGATTATATTCGATCCTTCTTCCTGCGCGGTGCTTAAGAAATCATATACGGGCGCTGTGGTATGGCGGGTTGGTCGAATACGGGCAAAATCATTAGTCTCGAATAAATCCAGTAAAGCAGCGAAACTCACTTCAGGTAAAAGCACATCTGTAGTCCGACCACCAACACCCAGATTCTTATTGCGATCAGGATCAATGGACAGTCGATGTGCATCTGACCCTTGAATGCAGTGCATCCGCCGGGGATATTCTGGTTTCCTGCCGCTAAAAAAGGCGGCCGTATTGCGTCCGGGTTTATTTTCAAGGTCTGTGACTTCCAGGGCATTTAGATGGTCGTCTTGCGTATAAGCGATCTTGGTTTGACCACCCACAGGGAAGCCGCGCATTGCGACGCCGTTGTTCGAATTAGCATGAGCTGCGATCACTAAGCCACCCGCTTCCTTGATAAGACGATATGCAGTTAATACATCGCTCGAAGCCCCAATTGTTACGCTACCTACGTCCATCTGGTCGGGTGGGATTGCTAAATCTAGCAGCAAATGTTCAATCTCACGTAGCGGCTTTTCGGGGGGAAATATACCTAAAATGTGGAAACCAAAGGTTGCCGTGAATTCCAATCCTGGGAGCACAAGGATCTTCTTAAAAAGACGGCGATATTCGTCTAAATTTGATTTTTCTTCTGGTAAGATGCGGTTTAATTCTTCCAGCAGTTCCAGCCTGTGGATCTCATCCTGCATTCGTCGGTAGCCAGCTATGGTATTGTGATCCGTAAATGCAATGATATCCAAATTGTGAGCTTCAGCTCGATGCAGGATATCTATGAAGGTAATATTTTCCTGCTGGTAATCACTTGAAGCTGGAGTGTGAATATGTAAGTCAATCGTATACCATTTCATAATGGGCAACTGTTTTTTTGTTTAATCGTCGGTTTATGTTGAAATTGCACTTTCCACCTCTTTTTCTTCGGATTCGGCATCAAGTTTTCCATCGAGTTCCAATGCCGCATCGAGAACGTCTTCAATAGTTTCTGAATATACGAACTGCAGGTCCTGGAGAACTTCCTCAGGAATATCTTCCAGGTCTGCCTCATTACGTTTTGGAAGGATTACTGTCTTGAGTCCGGATCTGTGCGCTGCTAGAACCTTTTCTTTGATGCCTCCAACCGGCATCACCTGTCCCCGTAGGGTGATTTCGCCGGTCATCCCGACGTCTGGACGAACGGAGCGACCGGAGATCAACGAGACTAGAGAAGTGGCGATAGCGACACCCGCAGACGGTCCATCTTTGGGTTGCGCTCCAGCCGGTATGTGCAGATGAATGTCCGATTTTTTAAAGAAGTCACTCTGCAGTCCAAGGGATGTGGCTTTTGACCTGACATAGGAGAGAGCAGCTTGAGCCGATTCCTGCATAACGTTGCCGATTGAACCTGTTACCTGGAATCCCTTGCTGCCCGGCATGCGAGTTGCCTCGATAAACAAAACATCTCCTCCCACAGGCGTCCATGCCAATCCGGTTGCGACTCCTGGGATGGATGTGCGATTAGCGATTTCTTCATCGCTGAAATATCTAGGCTGGCCTAGAAGCTCTTTAGCCTGCTCTGGGGTTATTTCAATGACTGCTGATTTGCCCTCTGCGATTTGGGTTACAACTTTTCGACAGATGGATCCAATCTCGCGCTCTAAGTTACGCACACCTGCTTCGCGAGTGAACGAGCGGATAATTTTCTGAAGACCATCATTAGTAAATTCAATTTCATCAGAGCGCAGACCATTCTCGCGTAGTTGGCGAGGTATCAAATAACCTTCGGCTATAGCAATTTTCTCGCGCTCTGTGTAGCCCGAGAGAAAGATAATCTCCATTCTATCACGCAGCGGTCCAGGAATGGGTTCCAATAAGTTTGCAGTGGTGATGAACATTGTCTGGGAGAGGTCGAAAGAGACCTCCAAATAATGATCCCGAAATTCGTTGTTTTGTTCCGGATCGAGTACCTCTAAAAGGGCTGAGGCTGGGTCTCCGTGAAAATCGAAGACTAACTTGTCAACTTCATCTAGCATAAAAACAGGGTTTCGTGATTCGATTCGCCGTAGAGCCTGGATGA
>Ga0114919_10005106_pt1 | contig 10473 bp, 10 predicted proteins | sample BlataG_FD_88682 | JGI IMG/M metagenome (GOLD analysis project Ga0114919, IMG submission 88682) | Deep subsurface microbial communities from Black Sea to uncover new lineages of life (NeLLi) - Black_00105 metaG | ecosystem: Environmental > Aquatic > Marine > Oceanic > Sediment | place: Atlantic...
CGCAGCAGCCGGAGCGGCCTCCGCCGGCGCTTCCGAAACCAGTGGGCCAACCTTCTCCTTCAAAGCCCGAAACGCGCGGCTCATCGTCAGCAGGTTGGGCGTGTCCGGCTGTGACGAAAACGCCTGCCCGACCGCCTTGTCCACCTCTTCCACCAACGCCGCACACTGGTGTACGGCCTCTTTCTCGGCGGCGGTCGGCTGCTTCTTGCACTTCCCGGCCTTGAGCTCGACCTGCGGGAGGATCTTGTCGGCCAGGTACTGCACGGCGTTGTAGCGGCCGTGCGGGGGTTTGACCTTGGGGAAGCAAGTGTCCCAGAACTTGCCCAGGAACTCGCGATAGGCCTCGAACCCGGCGGCCAGACCGACATAACCTTCGTGCTCGAGCAGACCGATGGTCAGGTAAGTCATCACCAGCAGGTCTTTAGACTTGCCCTTGAGGATTTCCGTCGCCAGCTCGACGACCTGTCTCCATTCGACCTCCTCGCCGCTGAGCGAGCCGATGCGATCCATCTGCGCTTGAAGCCGTTCGAAGATCTCCTCGTAGCGAACCGGGTCGCCGACCGGACTGGCCTCGCTGATAGGCTCCTTGCCCAGGGCCACGATTTGTTCACGCCGCTCGTTGGCCATTCTTGCATACCTCCGTGCCGAAAGCCGAACCTACGAGATGCGCACGCATCGACACCGAAAACCCGCGCCGAGCGGGATTCTACCACTTCCCGCACAACATGCCAGGGAGTCCGAGACGCCGGGCAATGTGTGCGGGTGAGCGTCACGATCGTAGGTCACCGGACATCGAGTGGGGGAGTGCGGGCGTCTCGCCCGCGTCTCACGCTCGGACGGCGGGCGGGGACGCCCGCACTACCCACTTGCCGGTGTGGCCGGGACGGGCAGGTGCTTGCGGATTATGGCGAAGAGGGTCTTGCGGTTGATGGGCTTGGCGGCGAAGTCGTCGCAACCAGCGTCGAAACACCTTTGGCGGTCGCTGGCCATCACGGCGGCGGTCAGGGCAATGATGCGTCCCTGGTAACCTCTTCTGCGAAGCTGGCTGGTGGCTTGGTAGCCGTCCAGGACCGGCATTTGCATGTCCATCAGGATCACGTCGAAGGGCCGCCCCGCGGCGTGTGCGGCCAGGGCTTCGGTTACGGCGACTTGGCCGTTGTCGGCGACGGTGACCTCGGCTCCAGCCTTCTTGAGCACGAATGAGATCAGGCGTTGATTGTCCGGAGCGTCGTCGGCCAGGAGAATGCGGCCCCTGAGCCCGGCCTCTTCAAATGCCGGGTCCGAGCGGGTATCCGCGTCCTCGGCGTGCGAGAGGTCCGCCTCGCTGGGGTTCTCCAGCATCTTGACACGCTCGAGCGGGCCGGTCGTGATGAGCAGACGGAAGCAGCTTCCCTTGCCGGGCGTGCTCTCCGCCGTGATATCGCCCCCCAGGATCTTCGCCAGACGTCTACTGATCGTCAGGCCCAGTCCGGTCCCACCGAACCGGCGTGTGGTGGACGTGTCGGCCTGGGTGAACGGCTGGAAGAGCTTGGCGAGCTCCTCCCGGGTCATTCCGATGCCGCTATCGATGACCTCGAACTGGAGAGAGGGTTCAAGGGGCTGAGGGTCCCAGGTTTCGAGGGGCTGAAGATCCGACTGATCGCCGGGTGGCACGGCCGCTCCTCTCTCAGGGCCGGCACGACCGTGCTGATCTTGACGCCTCGCCCCCTTGGCCCCTCGGTCCCTTGGCCCGTTGACCAGACGCACCGCCAGTCGCACCCCGCCCGTTTCGGTGAACTTGATTGCGTTGCCGAGCAGGTTGATCAGGATTTGCCGCAGGCGAGTGGGGTCGGTGCAGATCGTCTCGGGGATGCGGCCGCGGTATTCAACTTTGAGGGACAGGCCCCTCTCGGCGGCACGCACATGCATCAGCGAGACCATCTCGGCCACGATGCGACCGGGTGAACAGGTGACGTACTCGGTCGCCAGCTTGCCCGCCTCGATCTTGGACAAGTCGAGGATGTCGTTGATGATCTCGATCAGGTGTCGCCCGTTTCGGCGTATCGTGTTAATCGCCTCGAGCCGCTCTGACGCGGCCAGGCTCGGATCGAGCAGCGTCTCCGCGTAGCCGAGAATGCTGGTCATGGGCGTGCGGATTTCGTGGCTCATGTTGGCGAGAAATTCGGACTTGGCGTGATTGGCCTGTTCGGCCCGGAGGCAGGCTTCCTGCAGGGCGGCCGAGCGCTTGGCCACCTCCGATTCGAGGTGCAGGATATGACTGCGCTGCTCGCGCAGGCGATCCTCACGCTCTTGCAGGACGGTCGCGACGCTCTGGGCGTGGACACGCCGCAGCGTCTCCTGCTCGGCCAGCAGGTGTTGAATGCGAGTTCTGGCTTCCTGGCGTTTGTCGGCCAGGCAGACGGCCGTCCAAGCGAGAGCGCCGGCCGTGATGAGCGCTTGCTTCCACGTCGGGTCGGGCACGAATCGGTCTGGCAGGTCGTCCAGCACGATACCGAGGAGTCCCCGGCGACCCTCGTGATCCAGAACGCGCAGCCCGAGCACGGTGCGCCGCGCTCCGTCCCCCGCCGTGAAACTGGTCGTCACGAAGTCGCCGGTGGCAAGTGCGGAGGCCAGCTCACTCGCGACTGCGGACAGTGCCTGGGTCGCATGGTTCCCGGGCGCCTGGTGGACGGCGACGATCTCGCCGGTGTTGTTCGCGAGGAAGGCGGCTGCCGCCTTCAGCGGCTCGAGTTGCTCCTGCACAAGGGCGAGACAACCCGTTTCATCCGTGGGCGGCTGAACATCGGAGAAGATCCGGTCGATTTCGGCAAACAGCTCAGGCATCGCTCTGGGCACTACAGCTTGAACAGGTTCTCACTCTGCGCGAGTTCGCGGTCCAGGTCCGCGGCTAGGACGACAACGTCCTGCTTCTGAAAATTCAACGACTGGAACAATTCGGCTGAGGCGGTCACCAGCTTGCGCCCCACCGAGGTGATGCCCTTCAACGTGCACAACAGGTTGGCGACTTCGACACAGCGCACGATTTCCGCCCCGTCATCCCGGTAGGCCAGCGACTGGTGATGGTAACGGATTGCAGCGCGGACCCGCGGCGGGAACCCCCATTTCGCGGCGACGCGTTCGCCAAACTGGGTGTGGTCGAAACCCAAGTGTTCCCGCTCGGTTTCGTTGAGTGTCTTCTCTTCGCTCAGGTCGTTGATCACCGCGGCAAAAACGCCGTGGAGGTGCTGGTCCAGAAGAATGATGCCGACGTCGTGGAGAAGACCCGCGAGGAACGCGTCTTCGAAGTTCGCAAACCGACACCGACGAGCAATTAGTCGGGCACAAACGCCCACCGATACCATGTGCCGCCAGAGCAGGTCCCGCTTGTAGGTGCCGACCGTCTCATTGTTCCGGAAGACCTTGGCCACCGAAGCGGTAACGGCCAGATTGCGGATCTGGTCAAAGCCAAGGTAGCTGATGGCCTGATGGAGGTTGTTGATCTCGCAATGCAGGGCGTAGGCGGCGGAGTTCACCACTCGCAGGACGCGGGCGCTCAACGCGGGATCGCTTTCGACCACTCTGGTCAGGTCGGCCGCCCCTGTGTCCGGGTTCCTGGCCACCGCCATTACCTGGAGCGCGACCTGCGGCAGCGTGGAGATCTCGGCCACCCCGCGTACGGCCGCGTCAAGCGACCTCGGCTTTCGCAATGTGCCCGGGGCCCGATCGGCGCGGGGCAGCGTGAACGGTCTCGTCTCCACAGGTTTCCCTCTCCCAGATTGGCTGGTCAGACCCGGGGGATTTGCCCCCAGGTTCATCAGTTGGTTTATCGTCTACCGCTGTGGGCGGATTGAGGCTATAAGCTGGGTTATGCCAACGCCGCCGGACCCGCATCCGATAACTGCGGGCCTGTATGCATGGCGCGTCAGGAAGGCCGCGACACGTGGGCGTCACCGGTGGCTTGGAGAGGAGGGCACCTGATGAACGCGAATCCACGACTGAGCCCGCGAGGCAGACTGTGGGGCGTGGCCGCCTTGGTGACAGTGGCGACGTGGTCCCTGCTCTACGCCCAAGAGGCGCCGTCGCCCATTCCCGAGCCGGACTTCAGCCAACAGCAGGCCTGCCCGGTCGCCAAGGTGGTGGACGGGCATACCGTCGTCGTGCTGGTGGACAAGAAGGAAACCACGCTCGGGCTGACTGGTGTGACCACCCCTGCCGCCGGCCAGCCCTATCACAACGAGGCCATACGGTTCGCCGAGAACCTGCTGGCGGGTGAGTCGGTTTACTTGCAGTACGATGGCCAAGCGTCTCAGGGCGAACCCAACAGCCACGCGCGTGTCTGTCTGTTCCGGGCCCCGGACGGCCTGTTCGTCAACCTCGAGATCGTGCGGCAAGGTTACGGCAAGGTTGCCGGCAAGCAGCCGTTTGAGCACCAGAAGCTGTTCCGCTTCTATGAGCAGCGGGCCCGACAGGCCGGCAAGGGCGTGTGGTGGCCGGCTGACCATCGCCAGCCGAGCGGCGACACCTCCGCCGCCCGTCGGTCGCCCGCCTCGCGCACTTCCGAGGAATCGAAAGACGTCGTTGTCTACGTCACGCGGACCGGCGAGAAATACCATTGCAAGGGGTGCGCCCACCTTCGCAAGAGTTCGATTCCGCTGTCGCTCGCGGAAGCCAAGCGGAAAGGCTACACACCTTGCTCGCACTGCAAGCCCCCGAAGTAGCCGGCCCAGCACGATCCCGCGGCGGCGGATGAAAAGAGCAGCAACGATCGATCCGACCGGACGCTATCGCTACTCACTCTGGCGGGAGTGGGACGCGAGCGGGCCGCGGGTGGCCTTCGTTCTGCTGAATCCCAGCACGGCGGATGCGGACCGGGATGACCCGACCGTACGCCGCTGCATTGGCCTCGCGCGGGCATGGGGCTGCGGCTCGTTGGAGGTCGTGAACCTCTTCGCTTGCCGGGCCACGAACCCAGGCGTTCTGCGCGAAGTCGCCGACGCCGTCGGCCCGGAAAACGAGCGTTATCTCCGGGAGGCCGCCCGCCGGGCGCAGAGAATCGTGTTGGCCTGGGGTGCCCGCGGCGGCTTGCACGGTCGGGACCGGGTGATCCTGCGTTTGCTCGGGACCGGTGACCCGCTCGATTGCCTCGGAACGACGCGCGATGGCCAGCCACGTCACCCGCTGTACGTCAGCAACACCACGGTGCCCATCCCCTATCGGGTGCCCGGCCGGCAGTGCCGCTGAGGCTTCCCGTGCTCGTCGCTTGAGCAGGCGTTAGCTGCGCTCGTGAGCAAGCGAGTCGGCTTTCCCCTTCGAGAAGAGCAAGGGAAACACGATATCGCTCGTGCAGCACGGAACCCACACGGCCAGGAACAGGAAGACACCCGTGAGTACCATAATGAGCAGGTCAGGCTCCTCGCCCAAGGCCATGATGATGTGAAACAGGGAGGCGGAGATGCTCAATAGCACGTGTCCCGCGTGCGGGGTCTTTGTTCTCGGCCATTTGCATGCGATGAGGACACCGATCACCGCCAGCGGGTTCACCAGCCACCACATCTCGATGAAACCGAGGTGCGCTTGTGGGTGCGGCAGGCGCAGCAGCCACTCACCCATATAGGGAACGATGCAATCACTCAGGGTGGCGACGCCAATGGAACCGAAGTATCCGACCAGCATGGTCGGCCAAAACGTGCCTTTACTGTGGAGCCGGTACATTGCCGCGGTTGTCACGGCGCTGAGCAGCACATGGGCTGGGTGGAAGGTCCAGAACAAGGTGTGCGACACGGCGTCAGGCACCCGCGCGTAGACCACGAGTGCCATGATGCCAATGCCGACCACTGTACCCAGCACGGTGAACGGCGCGTGAGCCTTGAGTTCTCTGGATATGCTCCTCAGCGTTGCACTCATTCAGTCAACCTCTGTCCACGAAACCCTCAGCGAGGTTCTCTATACCAGACGTTTCGCACGGCAGGACCCTTTGCAGCCGCCGGCACGCGCCGGACGGCGCGTCAGACACAGCGTTCAATGTGCCTGGCGTGTGCGGCGGCGCGACCGGCCGCGGCACACCAGGTGCACTTCGTGGCACTGCGCGCATTCCCGCAGCGCGTGGTGAACACTGAAGGATTCCCAGTGGTTCTTCTGGTTCGGCGTGAGGGTTCCCCGGCCGTTGCACAACGGGCAGATGCCGTCGAGGGCGGCCAGCACCGCCGAGCGAATGAACTCGGAGCGGTTCGGAACCTGTCTCATCGCCTCCAGCAAGGACGTATCCGCCTTGAACGTGACGATCTCTGGTCTTCTGATGCCCATGAGTAGGCGTACCTCCGCTGAACTCGAGCCGCGCGTCCGGGGGTCCGGCCACGTTTATCACTTCGTATTACCGATTTGTCAAGTCCGGCTTCAGGTGGAACCGGCCGCCCGAACAGCTAGTGCTCCGTCAACCGTCAAACGGTGGATAGTGCGGGCGGGACGCCCGCACTACCCGCGGGCGAGACGCCCGCACTACCCGTCAATCGATGGCTGACGGAACACTTAAGTTGTGTGTGCCACGCGACTTGGGGCCTCTGGCATAACCGGGTGGCTTGGGCAGCCGGCCCGAGTTACACGGGCAGCGGCGTCCGGGTCACCCTGGTTTCGCTGCCGATTCAGAGGACTTCTCGCGCCGGCGCCAGAATATTTCGCCGGCCCGCGCGTATTCCACCATGCCGCGAGGGAGGGGGCGGCATCCGTTGCGGCCGGGCCCCAGAGCGGTCGGCAGGACGGATCGGGTGTGCTATCATGCGCGCTCCGCCTACATGCGGAGCGTATGCAGGAATCGCTTCAACCAAAGGAGTTCTCCCGATGAAACGCCAGCTTGTCTTTGCCGCTCTGTGCCTGAGCCTGTTGCTGCCCAACGCCGTCCGGGCCGACGACGCAATGAAAGACGCTCTTTCGTTGGTCCCGCAGGACGCGATCGGCTTCGTGTGCGTGCCCAACATCCAGCAGTTGGACGCCGGTTTCCAGAACACCCTCGAGAAGCTCGGGCTGAGCGCGTTCGTTCCGCCGCCGACAAACTCGCTCGCGGGCGCCATGCGCGTGTTCCTGCGCATGTCCGCGGGCCTGGATGACGGCGGCGCGCTACTTCTCGTCCTCATGCCGGCCGAAACGCCGGACGAGCTCGACCAGAAGCTCGCTCTGCTTGTGCCGGCTACGGACCCCAAGCTGCTGCTCGAGGCGATGGGGGCCGAAGCGGGTGAGGGCGGCATCTGGTCGCTCGAGCTGTTCGAAGAGCCCGTCGTCGCCGCCGCCTGTCAGAAGCACGTGGCCCTGGCGAAAAACGCCGAAACCGTCAAGGCGGTCGCCGCCAGCACGGACAACATCACCAAGAAGCTCAGCGCGAACGAGCTGGCGTTGTTCGAGGGGTTGAAGGTGGCGGCGTGGTTTGACGCGCAGCGTCTGTGCGAGCTTCACACTCAGCAGATCGAAGGCCTCAAGGGCATGATCATGATGATGCAGCAGGCCGGCGGCGGGTTCGGCGCCAAGCAGGCCGAATCGACCGAGCAAGCGTTCGACCTGTACACCGAGGGCTTGCGAACCTGCCTGCTGGGTCTCAGCCTGGACGACAACGGGCTGGGTCTGCGGCTGGGCATGACCGCCAAGCCGGGGACCGACCTGCACAAGATGACGCAGGGGGCCAACACCGAGGAATCCCTGCTCAAGGGCCTGCCGAGAGGCAAATACATGTTGGCCGCCGGGCAGATCCTCGATCCAAAGGCGGTGGACCAGGTGTTTGAGAATCTCGATCCGTACTTCGAGGTCCCCGAAGAGGACGAGATGCTCGATCGGGAGCAACTCGGCAAGCTCAAGAACATCCTTAAGGGGTGGGCCAAGCTTCACACCGGCATCCGCGCCTCGGTCGAGGCGCTTCCGCCGGGGCCGGACGGCTTGATTGGTGCGACGCTCATCCTGGATACGACCGACAGCAGCAAGTGGATCGAAGCATTCACACAGGTGGTAGACACCGGCAAGAAGATCGTCACCGACGAGCAGGTCAAGCAGGTGCTCGATGTCCTGATCCACGATCCGCAAGCCGAGACCAGCGGCGACGTGAAGATCCACTACCTCAAGCTCGACCTGACCCAGCTCGAGGACGCCGATGAAGAGCAGCTCGGGGACGTGTTCACCGTCATCGGCAAGGAAGGCGTGTTGCTGCGCTTGGCAGCCGCTGATGAGAAGACGGTGGTCATTGCCTTCGGCGGCGGTGCGAAGCGCATGAACCAGGTGATCGAGCAGGCGTGCAAGCCCGGCGCCCCGCTGGACGAGGACCCCGGCATCAAGCGTATCGCCGCGCTGCTGCCGAAAAGCCGAAGCTCGGTGATCTACCTCGCGTTGGACAATGTCGTGACGCTGGTCCGCAACATCGGGAAAGTGCTCGAGAAGGAGGACGAGTTCCCGCTCGAGGTCGGCGAGATCAACGCGCCGCTGGCGGTGGTCGGACGCGGCGGTGAGGGTTGGTCGCAGGCGGATATCTTCGTCCCGACCGAGTTGATGGTCGCCGCCAAGGATGCCATCACGACCATGATGGGCACGGCCGGCGGCCCGCCGGAAGTTGAGATGGAAACGGAGGAGGTCGAGGGTGAGGAACAGCCGACGGCGGCCCCCGAGGACGAGCCGAAATAGGGCCGCAGTAGAGCCGTCCGTTCATCCGATGAGTATTGAGGTTGCTCGCGGTCTTCGGCCGGCGCGTCACGCGGCGTGTCGGGCCAAAGACCGGTCAGGGCGCTGTGCGGTGATTTCTCACGCCTGCGTTTCGACGAGCGCGTGTCCAGTAAGAGTGTGCTGGCGGACCTCCGAGCCCGGCCTGAAGCCTTGCAGGGTAGAGCAGCGCCCAGATTTGCCCGTTTGCAAGCGGGGGCCAACCGCCTGACCGAGGAATCCTCACCAGGACTGCTCATTTGGGCTAGGATGGGCGCAGAGCGGGCCACCCTGGACGATCAGGGTGGCCGGAAGACGGGAGTCGTGGCCGGTGGAGGTGCGGTGATATGACCAAGGCCCAGGTAGCCACCGCGGACGTGTTCTTGACCGCGCTGAAGGCGCTGCCTAAGGCCGAGCGGGACGCGGTGGTGGTGCGGATCGCCCGCGACAAGGCCTTTGCGCGGGACATTCTTGACCTTGCCCTGATCGCCGATCGGCGGAAGGAGTCCTCGCGGCCCTTTCGTGAGTATCTCTCCGACAAGAATAGGTAATGAGCAAACCGGGCGGTTACACGGTCCGCATCAAGCGCTCGGCCGAAAAGGAAATGGATCGGCTGGCGCCACGGGCGTTCCGGCGCGTGGCGCAGGCGATTCTCAAGCTGGAGCGCGACCCGAGACCGAAGGGTTCCAGGAAGCTGCGCGGCGTACAGGATTACCGTCTGCGGGTTGGCGACTACCGTATCCTGTATTCCGTTGACGATGGCAAGCGTATCGTCGAAGTGATTGCGGTTGGTCACAGGCGGGACGTATATCGCGGTATCTGAGCCACGTAGGGTCGGATAGAGGATCGTCGTCTTGCCCCCCGCGATGCCGGCAATCCCGAGACCCGAGGCTACGGGTTTACACCGCACCCCCAATCGGCCAGTAGGACGCCGAGGTCGCCCTGGTCGGTGTCGTCGTCGCCGTCCAGGTCACCGACGCAGTTCGACGTGCATCCCCAGTCGGCGAGTAGGATACCAAGATCGGCTTGATCGGTATCGCCGTCGCCATCCAGGTCGCCGACACACGGCTCTGGGATCCACGCCGCGCCGCCGGTGGAGTGGTGGTTCGGGTATGGCTGGGTGAACGGTACCCAGGTCCCGTTCGGCCCTTGCGACAGATCGTACGCAAAGTGGGGAATCCCGTCGTCACCGCGGGTGGCGGTCAGGTAGACGGTGTTGTTGCCGATGGCCATACCGCGCCCCTGGCCGTTGGAGGCCGGGATGGTATCCACGATCTTCATCATTTCTCCGGAGTCTATGTTGATCGAGTATAGACCGGAGTCGCCATACTCTGTGTAGCCGTAGAACAGGTCGTCGGCCGGGTTGTAGTCGAGCGCGAAGAAGCGGAAGCTCGTGCCGGTGTACACATCCAGCACGAGCGTGCAGTCGCCGGTAGTCGTATTGATCTCGTAAATCCCCTTCGGGTCGGCGAAGTTGGAGTATCCGTAAAGCTTGCCGCGGCCAAACGCCATGCCGTGGATGTCTTCCGTAAGTGTCGCGACCAACTGAGGCGTGCCCAGATCTGTCGATCTGTACAGCTTCGTGGTGAATGCCCCGTTACACAGGAACAACGTGCCGTCCGGCTTGGCGGCCGCCCCGCTGACCTCGAACTCGAACAGGTCGGTGTACTCCACGTCGGGGAAACCGCTCATGTCTCCCAACTTGGTCGAGAGGCCCGCGGTTTCCAGGCCCACGAATAACTGAGCGTTGGCCACGCCGGCCAGCCCCAGGGCGCCCAACAGACAGATCGCTCTTGCCATCTCAAGTCCTCCTGATTCGCGTATGCC
>Ga0114919_10005109_pt1 | contig 10468 bp, 6 predicted proteins | sample BlataG_FD_88682 | JGI IMG/M metagenome (GOLD analysis project Ga0114919, IMG submission 88682) | Deep subsurface microbial communities from Black Sea to uncover new lineages of life (NeLLi) - Black_00105 metaG | ecosystem: Environmental > Aquatic > Marine > Oceanic > Sediment | place: Atlantic...
AATTTCCGAAAAAGTCAAATGAACGTAAATAAGGTATTAACAAGGGATTATGAAAAAAGGACACTTGGTGAACATGGGAAAAACGAACCCAAAACGAACCCAATTTATCCTGTCGTAGCCTCTGGCGAAGCAGGAACGAACCCAAACGAACCCAATTCAAAGCCAATTTCTAACGGGGCGAGGGTCGCATTTCAAGCAGTAGATGTCTTTTGTGCCGGCTACATTATTTGTCCAATAATAGTATTATTTATTAAGGGGCGAGCGGCTGAATGAACGGTTTGGTGTATTATTTGGGCGGTTAAAACTGCATTTCGTTTTTTTTCGTTAATTTAGTCCGTATTTATGCCGATAAAACATTTCGAATTCGCAAACCCCGTTAGAAATTCGATCATTAACGATATGGCGAAGAAAGCGAAAATTTCTAACGGGGCAAAGGAAGTATTGATAAGCAAAGGAGATTTAGAATGGGAATTCAGAATTGGTCGGAGAATATTGTTCTTGTGGACCTGCCTCAGGAACCGGAAATGGGCGATGAGCTCAAAGCCGTTACCGAAATCATGCGCGATAGAGGCGACTGTGACCTCGTAGTTGATTTTTCCAGCGTGGATATTGTAACCTCTTCGAGCCTCTCAAAACTGCTGAAGCTGCGCAAGCTGACGGGCGACTGCGGACATCGGCTTGTTTTTTGCAGTGTCGCACCCGCGACCAAAGGTATCTTTACGGTGACCGGCCTCGACGGAGTATTTGAGCTGGCGGATGACAAGTTCATTGCCCTGGCCAGCTTACAGATGGTCGGCAGCGAGTAAAACCGCCAAAGGCGGGCTAAAACAGGGGTAATCAACCGCTAAATGTGGGCGATTGGCTGTTTGTATGTCAAATGTTCTTGTAGTTTTTACACGCCATTAGAAGCAAGTCGTCCAGGTTTGTTGTTGAGGCAAAGGAAGTGTGCACAACAAACTCTAAGCACTAAATTCTAAATCCTAAACAATATCAAAATTGAATTTGCGAAATTCAAAACTGCGTTTTGAACATTTCATACCAATTACAGTTAAAGTGTGCCAACAGAATCAGACATATTGCCGACTGGAAGGGTCTGGATTCCTGCCTTCGCAGGAATGACAGACTCAGGCAATCGGCAATAACTAAATAGAATTGGTTTGAGCTTTGGTCACGCCTGTCAGAAGTCCGCCTATGGCGGATTTCCGCATTCGAATTTGTCCGTTCTCCGTAGTATTACTACGAAGGATGAAATTTAGGATTTAGAGATTAGGATTTCGGATTTAAAGCCCGCAGGATTAGACGTCGAGGTTCTGGACTTCGAGGGCGTGGTCGCGGATGAAGTTTCGACGTTTTTCCACATCACTGCCCATTAATATGCTAAAGAGTCTGTCGGCTTCGCCGGCATCGTCGATCTTTACGCTCAGCAAAGTCCTTGTGGCAGGATTCATAGTGGTATCCCACAACTGGTCGGCGTTCATCTCGCCAAGGCCTTTGAAGCGTTTTATCTCCGTTCCTTTGCCGCCAATCTGTCTTATGCCGGCGCAGATATCGCCAAGCGAGGCAACGTCGTAGCTGTCTTGGCCGTTGATGAGCCGGAACTTGGTCGGAAGCGCTTCGCCGGAGACGGACCTGGCCGCTTTTAGAAGGAAATCTTTTAAGTCCAGCCCGAACTGCTTTTTGAGCGTTTTGTTTATCTCATTAATCCGCGCTACCTCGTGAAGCTCCTCGGCGGCAATTGATTCTTCCTCCTCGTCCAAACCCGAAGCCTTGGTACGCTCTTTGAGCTCGTCAACCCGCTTTTCATACTCGTCGACTTCGTAATAAATCTCCTTCTTGCCTTCGACACAGATGCGAAAACGTGGAAGTCCGCCCCTGGTCGGGTCGTAATAGGCCTGCACGAAGTCGGCAAACTTAATTCCACGTCTGCTCAAAACCGCTATGATGCGTTCGACTTCGGCGAGGTTCTTTACAAGGGCCGAGAGCTCTTTGTCCCCCAGCTTTCGCGCCGGTAAGCTCGCCCGCGTAGAGGCGGCAGAGACGCCGGAGGTTGACTTTTTGCCCTCCTTGGCTTTTTTGCCATCTGTGATAACGAGCTCTGTGCCTTCCAGGCCGCGAGTAATCATCCGCTTGTGCATTTGATTTTCGCTGAGGAGATATTCAGATTTCTTTTTGCCTTTAAGCTTAATTTCATAGAGAGGCGGCTGGGCGATATAAATCATATCAGCCAGAAACAACTGCTGCATTTGCCTGAAGAAAAACGTCAGCAGCAGGGTGCGAATATGGGCACCATCGATGTCGGCGTCTGTCATTAATATTATCTTGCCATATCTGCACCTGCTTAAATCGAACTCGTCGATACCGATGCCGGTTCCAAGAGCGCTTATGATGGTTCGGATTTCGTCGTGTGCGAGCATTTTTTCCAGTCGGGCCTTTTCGACATTGAGGATTTTTCCTTTCAAGGGCAGGATTGCCTGGATGTTTCTGTCTCTTCCGGCCTTTGCCGAGCCGCCCGCCGAGTCACCTTCCACGATAAAGATTTCTGTCGTTTCCTTTTCCTTGCTGGCACAGTCCCACAATTTGCCGGGCAGGTTGGACGTACTCAGCGCACCCTTTCGCCTGGTCAGCTCACGCGCCTTTCTGGCGGCTTCTCTTGCAGCGGCGGCCTGGATGGCCTTGTTTAAAATGCGTTTTGACTCGGGTGGGTGCTCTTCCAGGAAATGGCCAAGCTGTTCATTAACGGTGGTCTCTACGAAACTTCCCACTTCCGGATTGGTCAGCCTCACTTTTGTCTGTGCCTCAAAGTGAGGGTCGGCGAGTTTTACCGCCACAACCGCAGTTAGTCCCTCCCGCAGGTCGTCGCCGGTTGTGACCTGGCCGTTCTTTAACAGGTTATTGCTTTTGGCGTAATAATTCATCGTGCGTGTCAGAGCCGTTTTGAAGCCCGAGAGATGTGTGCCGCCGTCGATATTGCGGATGTTGTTGGCGAAGACCAGCACATTTTCAGTATAGCCATCGTTGTACTGCATAGCTACTTCACAGCTCAGCATCGCTTCTGTATCTTCTCTGGCGAAATATATGACATCCTGGTGAAGTGTTTCTTTGCCCTCATTGAGGTGCTTGACGAAGGCCTTAATACCATCTTCAAACCTGAATATTTCTTTTTTTCTGGTTCTATCGTCCCTGAAGGTAATTTGAAGGCCGGCATTCAAATAGGCCATCTCACGTATTCGTTTTAAGAGTGTATCGTATTCGAACTCTGTTTCGCCGAAAATCTGCTCATCCGGTTTGAAGACTATTTTTGTACCGCGTTTGTCGGCTTTGCCGACTTCCTTTACCCGTCCCTTTGCTGTACCTCTAACGCACTCAAAATGGTAGTGCTTTCCGTTTCTATAGACATCAGCTTCGAGCCATTCACTGAGGGCATTGGTAACGCTGACACCTACGCCGTGCAGGCCGCCGGCCACTTTGTAACTGTCACTGTCGAACTTGCCGCCGGCGTGCAGGGTCGTGAGCACGACCTCGAGCGCACTTTTTTTGGCCTCTTTGTGCATTTCGACCGGTATGCCTCTGCCGTTATCTTCGACTGTGCAGCTGCCGTCGGCGTGGATGTGCACGGTAACCTTCTCGCAGAATCCGGCCAGCGCCTCATCGATGGAGTTGTCCAGTACCTCATAGACCAGATGGTGCAGGCCTCCGCTTCCACGGTCGCCGATGTACATATCCGGCCGTTTGCGCACCGCCTCTATGCCCCCCAGTATCTTTATGTTACTTGCGTCGTATTTGTGTTCTTTCATTGTTCCTATTGGCTATATCGGATAAAGTGAAACGTAAGAAACAAAAATTCTTCGCTCTTGTCTTTTTACCTTCGAATTTCCAAATACACTAATCCGGGTCCAGTGAGCCGACGACGAGCTGAATTTTTTTTATATGGGCCCGTGGGCATTGCTGCTGCAGCTCGCTGAGAAGCTCTGTACTGCATAATTGCAGCTCGTACTTATACACCGGCAAATCCACTAACACTTTTAGCTGACCGCCGGAAATGCCGGCGATTTTGCAGTGCCGGCGAAGCTCGTCCGGCAGCAGTTGGTTCCAGAGTTCAGCTATTAGAGCAAACCTTGCCTGCAGCGGCGAAATACGATTCTCCATAAGCTCCCTGGTGACATCGCCTAACCTGACTGCTCTGTCCAGGTATGGTTTTCTTTGCCACTTTACAGTGCCGCGTAGTTGTTCGTCTTCATTTATCATAAAATGAAAAACTGCGCCCTGCACCAATCAGGCGTGAGCCCCGTAAGAGAAACGGCTAACTTACGGGGTGAGCCTGCGTTCAATTGGTGCGGGGTTATCCCAGGTTAATCGGCATCAGGACATATAGGAAATCTGCCCCGCTTTTTATCAGGCCGGGCCGGTCCGGCTGTCCTAATTCCAGTTCGAATTCCGGCGTTTTGATAACCCGCATGACATCTATAAGGAATTGTGGGTTAAAGCCAATCTCAATCGGCTCGCCTTTGTAATCGACCGGCATCTCGACTTGCGCATCACCGGTCTCCGGCGCCCTGCCGGAAAATACCATCTTATTCTTTTCTATCGAGAGTTTTATCCCCCTGGATTCTTCACTGGTCAGCAATGACGAGCGGCGAACCGCACTTAGTACGGCCTCAGTCGACAGTGTCAATTTCTTGTCGTAATCGGTCGGGACTATATCTTCATACTTCGGGAAGTTGCCTTCGACAAGATTCGAGCTTATCACCACGTCCGCACAGCTAAAAAGTATCTGGTTATCGACGAGTTTGACTGCAACCTTGTCCTTGTCGTGGGAGCCGATTTTATCCAAGAGGGCCATTGTCTTGGCAGGCACTATTATCTTTGTTGCCGCCATTTTTTCGTCCGGGGCCGAAGTTAGGTTAACCCTGCAGCGTGCAAGTCTCCTGCCATCGGTGGCAACTAACATCAGCTTTTTGCCTTTAATCTCCCACAGCACACCGTTAATTGCATAGCGGCTGCTTTCCCTGGCTGTGGCAAACAAACACTGGTCACTGCCGGCTTGAAGTTTACTCAAAGCAATCTCCATGTTGGCGTCACCATCGAAGCCCGGAACGGTTGGGTACTGGCCCGGCTCCTGACCATAAATTGTGAAGTGGCTGTCGGCTCCTCGTATCTCGCAGGTCCCTTCGGCGGCCTGAAATGACAGGACCTCGTCGACACTTTCCCGCACGATGGCAGCCAGCCGGTCCGCCGGGACGACCACCTCGCCGGCCTCTTCAACCTGGACCTCATGAATAAGGCAGTTGATTCCAATCTCAAGGTCTGTAGCGCAAATCCGGGCCTCTTTCTCGCCGGTCGTGATTTGGACGCAGCGCAGTATTGGCTTGGGTGTTCGGCTTGGCACCACGGATGTCAGCAGGCCTAAAACCTCGGAAAGTGCTTCTCTATTAAAATTTACTTTCATAATGAACCTCTTATGTCAAAATGCCAAAAGTGTTAAAAATTCAAACCTTCAAATCCCAAAAATACTGCTGTAGTTTACACCAAAAGTCATACGTTCACAATCTTTTTTCTAAAAAAAAGCCCAGCGTGAGTGCTGGTCATATCATTGCGTGGATTTTACCCTGTTGTTGAAGCCCTATCCGCAAAAAAATCCCGCAGCACAGTTTCCGGCTGTGCTGCGGGAAGATGCCTCTGTTCACCTCGTAGCCGGCTTATTTACGGCGGGCCTGAATTTGCATGTTCTTGTCGTACTCCATCGTAAAGCTGTATTTTACAATAGTTGCGTTCTCGTCGACGGTATTAGGAGGTAGATTCAGGTCCCAGCGTAAAATGCCCTTCTTGCGGGCGGTGCGCAGGTATTCGCTGTCTTTGCTTAACTCCGGCTCGGTTTTCACAAGCTCTATCTTGATGGATGAATCTTCTGTATACCCCAAACGGTCAAGCAATTGCAATTCGACCGCGGTATTTTTGTAGTTACTCAGTGCGATACGGTAATGATACGTGTCGATGCGGTTTCCGCCCTGAATTCGTGTCTTCTTCTCTTCGAGCTCGCGGGTTACCTGGACCTGAGAATCTATGCCGAAGCCGGCGGTCAGTTTCCCGCCAATAGTAACAAGCGGTAACTGACTATTGCCGACGAATTCCCCGTTGCGGAACACGCTGGCCTGGCCGGGCAATAGAATCGTATCGCTGTCGTTGAGCAGCTCGGCCTGCAGATAGACATAATCGGTAAGTATCGGGGTGGCGATGAGCGTGAAATCGGCCTTGGCCGAAACAGAAGCGATAGTAACGAGCTGCTGGTCGCTTCGGCTGGGCAGGCTGAGCTTGCCGGGCAGATTATATGTTACGCTGACTCCCTCTTTACGAGCGACAACGGCCAACTGTTTTTGGAACTCTTTTACCTGCTGACCTGTGGCCTGAAGGACGAAGCCCTGGTTGGATATTGCCAGTTCATTAAGTTCTGGATTGGCAGCTATACCCTTTTTAATATTGGCTCTGCGTGATTGTAACTGGCGTCGAACATTCTCAAGCTGTACAAAGACTTGTTGTTCGGCCTGCTGGGTCTGGACGGGCAGTGAGAGGCTCACGAGCATTGGGTCGAGGACCGGCGGCGCCGAGACCATGGTCGGCTCGGCTGTAGAGAGGCTCAAGGCGACACCACCCCAGTTTTCGCCGCTGGTCTGGTTGACTACAGCGTTGTATTCAATCAGGACGTTTGATTTTTGGGGATTGGCCCGCAGGTTGTATTGCGGGTTCCAATTGGCTCCGTTTACCAGATAGCTTAATTCAATAGCGTCCTTTTTCCTGGCGATATTACTTACGTACAGAACTGCTTCACGCTCCGTTCGAGAACGACCTGCGTCGAGCTCTTTGCGTTTACGAGTAAGAAGCTCCAGCTCCTTTTTCAATTGAGCGATTTTGTCTTCGAGCTCCATATTATGCTTATGATACTCAAGGCCCTTTTTTTCTATGAGGCTGGTAAGGCTTTCGATAGGCTCAAAAGCTAACAAACCCCTATTAAGGTCACTTTTAGCTGCCACAATGGTAAAGTCTTTAAGCTTCTCGAACATCTCCCACTGCAGGACAAAAAGCTTATGCTCGCTCTCAGCGTATTTAAGTTGGTGTTTTACATCCTCAATCCGGGCATCAAGCTTTTTGACTTCTTCCCGCGTGTCTTCCCTGACCGCTCTCTCCCGAAACCTTACGCTGAGCACCTTGATGTCGCCCGAAGTCTGCGCATAAATGCTTTCGGAAACAATCTTGACCGGCAGGCCTGTGACAATTAGCTCAGAAGTGCCCGCCGGCAAATCGACATTGAGCGTGCGTGTTACCAGGGCCTGGCCGCGGTAAACCGTTACCTTTGAGATGGCCCCGGTTACTGTTTGCGCATCTGCAAAGGCTGCTGTGGGCGCAAGAGCGATTATCACAACCGCTAATACGAGGACTTGTGTTTTCTTTTCCATTTTGTGTTCCTTTCAAAAAGGTTTTTTAGAAACAGGTTAGCCTAATCAACTTGTACGGGCGGTTCACGAACCGCCCCTATTGGCGCCAGAAGTAATGCCACTTGTACTCCAGCTCAACGCTCTTTCCGGGTTCAAGTTCGTATTTCCAGGTTACGCGGCCAACGGCGTTGAAATGGTACCACCAGTGTGGCCAATTGTACCAGTGCCACCAGAATGGCAAGCCGTCTGAGGTCATCCATTCACCCTCGTGTCTGCCGAGGTGCTCGATTAAACCTTTGTGGGTGGCGCTATCGATGTGGCCCAGGACGGATCGCCGGATTTCCAAATCGACAGTTTCGGTGCGGCGGTTTGTCAGGTGGATGGTCCCCGTTAGATTACTCCGGGCATAAGTATAGCCGTCCCATTTAGTTGCATTGGGTACGCGGTCGGTTTCCTTGTCGAGCTTTTCAACAGCGATGTCCACAGCAGTGGTCAGCTCAAGGTCACTCGATGCGCCGACAGCGGTGTATGTCATCATACCCTGTGCAATGACGCGGCCTTGACGAAGTATCAGTGCCGGAGCAGTCGTCAACGGACATTTTGCGCTATTGGCAAGGCGTATCTTGTGCATTACCTTTGGCGCATGATAAAGCTGTGCCAGTTTGGCATGCTGGTCATTGTTGAAGCGGTGCCGAACCTCCGGCGGCGGCCCGAATGGAAGGTCGAGCATGAAAACGTCCCGATACTTGAGCTTGTATTCGGCCACCGGCACGACCATCCGCTGACCTTTCTTCAAGGTTACATGATCGAGCGTAAAGACGTATAGGTCCTCATTCTTGCCGGAGCCGACAACGTCGGGGCCAACGTCGAGCACCTCATTGCCGCCCGAGACTTCAGTTCGACGTACAGGCGTCGCTGCCTGGCTCATAATCATATTGGAAAAGGCGTAGGCGGTTTGACTGTCGCGGCGGAAATGACTCGAGAGTTGTGCGACTGTTTGTTGCAGCGAGATTGGGTCGGGCGTTTTCTCAAATGCAAACTTAGGTACACCAATCACAAGGTGGGCCTTGACGTCTTCGACATCCGTTAATTCGTTGATGATGGTCGCTTGAAGTTTGATGATGGCGTTTCCCTTGCCATCGATATCGACTCGATAATTGGGAATCCAACGGATGCCCCGCTGAACATAGACCATGCCAACGTCTACGGCCTTTTCAGACTTGCGTTTACCCCAGTCAAGATTGAGCGTCATTATATTTCGGAATTCCTCGTCTGCCCGTTGCAGTCTGGGTTCATCAAGAAATGTTACCTCCTTAATACTTTCGATAGGAACAGCTTTAACACCACCTTCAAATTTCAGCAAGACAATACTGCCCCGCTGCGGCAACTTGTCCGGACTTCCCGGATGACTGATGCGACTGAGTTCTTCGGAGCTTCGAGTTGGAATCCCAAGAATAGTGGTCTCATAAGCACTGAGTCCGGCCTCGGTAATGCGGACTTTAGCGCCGATGTTTCCCTCAATGAGTTCGGAGATAGTCAGAGCTGTTCGCTCAACTGAGACAACGTGTTTGCCGGAGACCACACTGCTGAGTTTGGCTTTGGCGTCTGCTGAATAAGCCCAGAACGTTCCTATAATCGGCCTGGGCAGGTAGTCAAGTACGACGTTTCCATTGGTGTTGGTCGACATTTTGCCCTCGTGCAGGACGAAGGCGTGTCCGTCTTTGAAAACGGTAATCTCTGTGACAGGCATATTTGCCAAAACCAGGCTTTCAGCCAAGAGGCACAGAGTTAAAACGCTCAATAAAATTACCCCGGTTTTTTTTGTTCTACACATTTGAAAATCTCCTTTCGTTTAAAGGGACCGCATTTACTTGTTTTCAGTTGTGTCGGTACGGTTCCTGATGAGGACCGGCTCGCCATCCACCAGAAGAAGGACATCTCCGGTAAGAGCGATACTGCCCTGGCGATTTTCTATCGCTAATTTTTCTGCAATCTCCATGAACTCTTTGGAGCCGAACTCGATTATCTTCGTGGGTTTGACTTCGTTTTCTTCATTGACCAGTCTGCTGTCGACCCAGCGGTTTCCTCTGAGGTAATACGCCTGGTCATTAATCTGCTGGATGTTGGCTATCGAGACGCGGTTCATCTGTGGATCGTAGTAGTCGTTTCGCAAGTTCAAGGTTGTTTGTCTCTTTTGCCGAATCATATTAAAGCTCTGATTGACTGCACTTATACCGGAGCGGTCACGCATTGCCCGACTCTCAAGCGATCTTGACGCCTCGCTTAATACCTCTTCTCTGTTGCTGAGCACGGTTCCCTCGCGTGCCAGAAAAGCCGTGTACTCGGTCAATATGCCGAACTCCGTTGAGAGACGCACAATCTCGTCGACGAGCTCCTTGACTTTTGGGTCTTTACCGGATGCGCCCGGGTCGGCCCCCATTTGGCGAACCGCATCAATAAGCTCTGCGATTTTTCTGCTTGCCCAGAGCCTGGGCACAAAGCCGTTACGGACGTTTGCCTTGTCAAACTTGAATTTGAACTTGAACTGCCGTTTTTTGCCGAGATAGTTGCCGCTGATTTTGAAAGTAATCGGTTTGGTTCCGACATACTGGCCCAGCAGGACGATTTGGTCTCCTTCGAAAAGGTCAGGCAGCTTCTGTGGTATGATGTCACGGGTACGTCCGATTGCGGGCTCGCCGTTTTTGTCAACGACCTGAAGTTTTGTGTCGGCGAGGATTGGGCCGGTAAGCTGCCCGAAAACCTTGCCTATCTTTGCCTCGACGTCTTCCTGGGGCAGGACGAATTCGGCCCTTGCCCGCGACTCGTCTGCAATCTTTTCCAGAAGTGCAGCGTTGACATCAAAGCCGACGCCGAAAGTAAATACCCGCCGATTGTGGGGATTCGATTTCATGACAACGTTGCGAATGGCGACTTCCGATGTGTTTCCCACGGTGGGCAGACCGTCGGTCAGGAACAGAACAATCGGCAGCATTTCTCCGGTCGGCTCCTGGCCAAGCGCCTCAACAAGCGCATCATGTATA
>Ga0114919_10005111_pt1 | contig 10468 bp, 5 predicted proteins | sample BlataG_FD_88682 | JGI IMG/M metagenome (GOLD analysis project Ga0114919, IMG submission 88682) | Deep subsurface microbial communities from Black Sea to uncover new lineages of life (NeLLi) - Black_00105 metaG | ecosystem: Environmental > Aquatic > Marine > Oceanic > Sediment | place: Atlantic...
AAAAATTTATAGTGTTGTTTTTAAACTTTAAATAAAATAAAAAATTGGAACACAAAGAAGGCACGGCCACCCCATTTCCCTATCCCCCCCCCCCCCCCTATTTCTTTCCCCCCCTCTCGTTATCATTATCACTGCCTCGTTGTTTCAACACTAATAACCCAGATAATAGTCCTACAGCACTGGTTCCCATGGTCATATATAAGTTATGTGTCACTGCAGTCTCAGCAGCCAAGTAGGCCCCCGCCACCCCTACTCTCACTGCACTCAGGAGCAGTTCCTCATCAGACATCCTTGTAGGCTGGAAGAAGACCTCTTTTATCTGCTTGTCCCACTGCTCCTCTGCCACATCCTTCTTTCTATCTCCACTACTACTATCACTACTACTCATACTAGTAATGCCACTGCTACTTGATTTGGAAATCTCAAAATCATTAAGTTTAATCTCAAAATCTGCATCTCTCAATAAAGTCGCAAAATAAAACCACCCCCCTTCCAACAAACCAGTTAATACTATAGCAGTGGGTATAGCCATAAGTGAAGATAACTGCATTCCTCCTCCGATAGATTGCAATCCCAAAAACCCACCTAACGTATCACTCATCATAGGTGAAGAATCCTCCAACAGATCTCGAATCTGATCCCTCTGTGTAGGGAGGAATGATTGGTACCATAAACCCTGGTAAGCTAGGGTTTGGGTGAATGCAGCAGTGAGAGAGACAAAGAGAAGAGAAAGAGGGGCTGAGTCGGACAATAAACGACGACTGGGGTTGATAGTTCTGAGCAGTGACTTATTGGTGAGGAAAGAAGGGGCAATGGCGCCCAGAGCTAGGGTAGCCCCCAAGTAAGGAAGGGTCCATGCTGCCCATGTGAGGCCACTGCTTAGTAGCCAATCATTGTTAGTGGTAGTTGTATAATCAATAGGAGGAAGGATGAGGTATTTTCCAGTGTCGACGCCAGTCACTAGGGAACCAATGCCCAAGACGAGGAATGAAGTGAGGTACGTGGAGATGGTGTAGGAGATGGAAAAGAGACCAAAGTTGATATCTTCAGAGGAAAAGGGATCTTCACCCTCTGCTGATCCTGCTTCTGTGCTAGAGATAGAGTTTTCAAAATCGAAAGCTTCCATATCCTTAATGTTGTCCTCAAGATTTGAGATTGACATGTCAAACAGGGATCCTATTTTGAGTAGGAATGTGTATAGAAAGCCTGGTAATTCTGCTTGGGATTTCAGTAGTTCTAGTTGGTCAAAATACTGTTGACGTTCTTGTTTTGCTCTTTGTACTTCCTCCTTGGCTTTTTTTATGGACTCGTTTTGCATGGAAGTCCAACGGTTGCTGGAGGGTGCTGGTGGAGGATGCGATGAAGACTGATCATCCTCAGAGGAGGCACTCGGCCTTTGGTTAACCCTCCATCTACGGTGTCTATTGTTTGATATCAATGCCTTGCTGCTATTGTGTTGTTTTTTAGTGCCTGTGCTACTCAAATATTGATACCTTCCAGAGATGCCAATCTCACTGCCATTACTTCTCAACCTGACAAGTTTCATCCTTCAAAGGTTCTCAAACACGAATATTATAGCAACACCATAAACAGTTTTAATTACAATTTTGGAATGCTCTCGATAACCGTTTCAAGCTCCCTTTCAAATGAAACCTTGGCTCTGTTTGTCTTCCCACCTACCATCACCCCCCCTCCTCCCTCCTCTTCATCTTCAAAAGCCCACACCTGTGAATGACTCAAGTACGACAACAACGTAGTTATACACATCCCTCCAAACCCAGCATAAACAACAGGCACCCCAGGGTCTACTTTCAGCTCCATTCCACTCGCTTTGACTACTTCGTCCATCAACAACTCCGCCCCTTCAACCGTAATTGCTTTCCCCGACCCAGGTCGTCTCACCCCCACAAATTGCCCACCACTATCATACAACGTCAATATACGTGGATCTCTCGCCAGTATAGACACTCCTTTGGGAGTTGTCCTGCCATCAGGAAGATTGTTAGCATCTTCTAGCGGAAGGAATGTCGCAAACAACTTGACACCGCCCTGCTCTCCTTCCAGCATGGCAAATGGCAGTCTAAATGGCTCCCCCCACTCTGTCACACCAGGAGGTTTGATTCTCATAGTCAGTGCAGACATTGACCAATCAGTCTGATATGCAGTCACACCCTTGTATCTCAACGGTTTATTGACTGATATAGTTTCCTTCTTCTGCATCCTACCGTCAATGTCTCTGACTGTCAGTTCCGATATAAATTGACGGATGCTTCCATCGGGTCTGAAGTCTATCTCAAAGTTGTCTACGTGTAATAAACTATCAGCACCTTGGGGGAGACCTAGAGCTAAGGGAGATGAAGGTTCCAAGGCAGCTGCCAACAGGGAATCTGCTCCCTCTGGAATCATCACAGAGCCCTTGTAGCTACCTAGAGTGCCAAATGTAATGCCAGCCATGACTAATAACATGCTGCCATGTACTCCAATGGGGCCTATTTTACCTGCCAGTCCCTTGAATGCATACAATGCCCCATCTTTTAGGAATACTTGGTAGCTCTTTGCAGAGAGGGCAGCTGCCAGGTGGGGGAGTTTGGCCCCCTCGGGGAGCTTGGTGGAGACCTGGAGGCTGGTTACTGCAGAAGGAGTGGTTTTAAATCGCCATCTTTGGGCTACCTTAACAGCTGGCCACTGTGTGGTGGTAGTACAGGCGGTTAAGGAGGCTGCAAGGAGAGCTAGCAGGCCAAGGAAGTAGTTGGCGGTGTAGATGTGATCCCACTGCATTGTCCATATGAATGAGCCGGTGAAGATGCCATATAGTTTGGGTCCATCTTCTGGGTACTTTGCTAGGTAGTATGCATACGGTTTGCCTTGTTCTATGAATGTACCTACAGAAGATAATGCAGCTATGGCTGTGAGCTCTGCTATTGCTAGTTTTAAGTTGGCCAATTGACGGAGCACACGTTTCCATACAATCTTGGCAATGTTGTTATTGTTGTTCTTATTATTGTTTCCGTTGTTTGTGGATTTGGATGGTTTAATATTAACAATATTTCCATTATTGTCATTTGTTAAGGATGGTGATCTGGAAGGGCCTGCTACGTTGGTGATAACAATGGCTCGTTGCCGGTGACAGGTTGTCGTCCAGTCGGAGGAAGAAGGGAGTGTGAGACCTTCCCGACGGTAGTATCGAGCCCTTGAATCTAATCTCGATGTGATATACAGTGCATATATAGAATGCCGCCTATAACGCGTGCAGGTAGAGGTGGTAAGATTAAGATGAGGTTGTAATCCTTGCATCGTTTGCATTCGTTGTTAGAAGAGGGGAGTGATATCAATCATCGTGGCGATAACCTTATGATCTCGAATGGTGGAAGATTAAGCATTAAGTGAATAATCATGAAATGCCACCCACACGACCTCTTTGAGTGGGCTCCGGAGCAATAGAAAAACAACTGGCGGGGAAGACAGATGGGTACATTTTGATCAACCAAAATAATTATAGCGATCGAAGGTCTCGTAAAAAGTCGTGTAGTTGTCGTAACAAGGCGCACATTTGCTCAATTCAGTTGTTATACTAGGGGATTCTGATTTTCTGTTGCATACAATGGATGCCTCAACAGGAAAATCCAACGATGATACAATAGTAGAAATAAAGGATTACAAAGCTCTGAAAGGCGCTCCTGGACTTGCAAACATAGATAACGTAAACAAGGCTTCTGGTCCGATGCAACCAATGAAACCAAATGTAGGAGCTCAAGAAAATGTTTCTGTTGTACCTATACCGGACAAAGAAAATTCAGTAGCGATTTCTAAGACCAGTGAGGCTACATTAGATATCAGTGGTGCCGCGCAAGACGTCACTTCCAAACCAAATAAAAAGCCACCCGACCAGCAATTTGGTGCTCTCCAGGGCCGTCTGAAAGCCCTCCAACGCGAGACCCTCCGTCCCACGGTATCAGCTGCGACAGGAGCTTCTCTCTCATCAAGACCTACTGCGCATGACGCCATTGCTGCTAGACTAGAATCTCTGCGAAATGAGACTCATCGTTCTGCTTCAACTGCCGTCGCACCTCCCGTTTCAACCATCAACCCTCCACCTCAACCAGCAGCAACAACAGCAGCTCATCCTGCAGCTACCATTCCTACAGCACCACCATCATCCACATCCACAGCCCCAGCTCCACCAGTTGCACTGACATCTCTTCTGCCACAGCATGTTCAGTTTGAACCAGCAGGCCAGATGGACCCATCACAGCCAGTCTCCCGCCTGGCAATCCAGCTGTTTGAAGACCGTGCCTTCCTGGAGCTCTGTGACCGCGGTATGCACGCTCAACTCACTCGTACCAAAGATGGAGCGACAGATGAAACTAAGATTAAAGAACTGGCAGGCATTGTCAAAACTTTAAGGAGAGGCATGAAGGAACTCCAAGTCAAGACTCAATCATTTATCGATGCATCTGTTCGTCATGAAAAGGAAGCCATCCAGCAAGTTGAAGCAGTCAAGTTGGCAGGGGAAAGCATGTCAATGGCAGCTCAAGCTGAGCTTGCCAAAGCAAGAAAGGAATCTGCTGCAGCTGCTGCTGCTCACAAGAATGCACTCGCTTCTTGGCAGGCAGAAATTGACATTCACAAGTCAGAGGTCAACCGACTTAAGAGAGATGTGGAGCGTCTGGAATCAGAGAGAGAAAGAGCCAGAGAAGATGCAAGAAGAGCAGACAGTTCTCGTTCCACCATAGAAGCTGAGCTCAAAGAAATGAAGAAAGCAGTAGGCCAGCAAGTCAGAGAACTCCAAGTAGACAAGAATTCCACGCAACAAGCTCTCAAACAAATGCAAGAGGTTGCTGACAAGGAAAGAACAGAACTCAGAGAGGCGCTGTCAACCATGGAAGCCAGAGCAACTGAAGCCGAGGCAACCTGCGCTTCTTTGAACACCAAGGCAGACAACTTGGCTCTGGAAAAGAGCAAATTGGAGCAGCAGCTGGGAGAGGTTTCTGCCTGGAAAGATCAGCTGCAAAAAGAGCTTGTCACATTGAAGGAGGAATATGCAGCCCACCAGTCTCTTCATGAAAAGGCAAAGAACGACTCTGCGTCTCTGGTGTCTGAGGTTGAAGGCTGGCAAAGCAAGGCTACAGCTCTGTTGGCTGAATTGGAAGCAGAGCGTGCTGGTCGTGCAGCTGATGTGGAGGCAGCAGCAGCTGCAGCTCTGGCGGCTGCTACAAGTGCAGCAGAGGCTCAAGAAGAGTTGCAGCAAGCAAAGAAACAGGCAGAAGAAGCCCACAAGGAAGCAATAAAGGCTCATCAACAGGCAGTGGAGGTTTGGGAAGCAGAAAAGGCCACATGGGCAGCTCAATGTGCAGATCTGGAGGCCAACCAGAGTGCTGTCAGTGCCAGAGAGACTGCATTGTCTGAAGAAAAGGTAGCTCTGCAGTCTGCACTTGAGGAGGCACAGCTGAAGATGACTGAAGTAGAGTTACAGCTCCAAGAATCCATACAACAGCTGGAGAGTGTCAAGGAAGAATACCAAGGAAAACAGGCTGATTTTAATGCAATGAATGACACCATCGCCCAGCTAGAAGAAAAGGCCAGGGCTGCAGTGATTGCACTAGAAGAAGAACAAGACAAACGCGTAGCAATCATCAAAGACGTAGATGAGAAACAAAAGCAACTGGAAAAAGTAGAAGCAGAGTTAGAAGCACTGCAAGAATGCACCATTGGTGGCATGGATGCAGAAGGAGACGAAAAGGAAATGCTCACTCGTATGCTGCATCGCATCACAAGTCTTGAAGCAGCCCTGGTAGCTGCAGAAGCTCGTCGTCGTGAGGTCCATAATCAGCTGGTTGAAATGAAGGGCAACATCCGAGTGTTTGCCAGAGTCAGACCCAGCCCCAAATCCATCGTAACCTGCCTTCCAGATGGCTCTAGTATCAGAGTCGCAGCAGAAGGCAAGGAACACGTCTTCTCCTACGACCGAGTCTTCAGACCAAAGGACACTCAATCCAGAATATTTGAAGAAGTTTCAGACCTGGTCCAAAGTGCTCTTGACGGCTACAAAGTGTGCCTGTTCAGTTATGGTCAAACTGGTGCAGGGAAGACTCACACCATGCAAGGAGGCCGCAGCTACGAGTCTCAAGGCATCATTCCCCATTCTATTTCCAAGATACTGGAGACTGTGGCAAGGCTGAGGGAACAGGGATGGGAGTATGTGTTGGAAGCTTCCTTTATTGAGGTATACAATGAGACACTGAGGGACCTACTGGCTGGTGGAGCTCATGGTGGCAAGATTAGTGAGACATTATCTATTCAACATTCAGCAGACGGTGGGCACACCACCGTGGTAGGAGCAGTGAAAGCAACAATTGTAAACGACGAAGACGCTGCTAATATCATCAAGCAAGCTGCTGCTGCTCGTGCCTGTGAATCAACCGCAATGAATGCCACCTCCTCCCGCTCTCATTCCGTCTTTATGCTCTACATCACAGGCAGGCATGAAAACAGCGGAGCTCTCCTGCAAGGAAGTCTCAACCTTGTGGATCTTGCTGGCAGTGAACGTCTCAACAGAAGTCAAGCAGAGGGCGCTAGACAGAAAGAGACATGTGCCATCAACAAAAGTTTGAGTGCTCTGGGTGACATTTTTGCTGCTCTCCACTCCAAGTCCTCTCACATCCCTTACAGAAACTCCAAGCTCACCCATCTATTGCAGCCTTGCTTGGGCGGCAGTGGCAAGACCCTCATGTTTGTCAACATCAACCCTGAGCCAGAGAGTGGGGGAGAGAGTTTGTGTTCTCTGCGGTTTGCAGCCAAGGTAAATGCCTGTGAAACTGCTGCCAGTAAGGGTGGTGGAGCTAGCAGAAATCTCAGCTCCTCTTCTATTGCTAATCATGATATTAATAGCAGTCTTGGTGGTGGTGGTGGTGGAGGGGTTCCAGCAAGGAAGATGGTGACTGATTGTGGGAATGATGATGGAGATGGTGGTGGTGGTAGAAGAGCAAGTACTATTCCCAGCTTTGGTGGTGCTGGTAACAACAACAACAACAACAAGAGAAAAGCGGGGATTCCGCTTCCACCCAGTGGTCGTCAATTACCTCGACCAAGGAACCAGTAAAGCAACAGAGAAGAAATGGTGGAATGAAAACCCATTAGCAACCTAGTAGTACTACGTGTTTTTTTCAAATAAAGATTCACTCAGTTATATATATATGATATTTGATCTTCCAAGTATTTGAATGACACACATTCTGTAAGAATTGCAATATGATTTAGATTTATATTCTTTTGGTTTTTTACAAGCTACCTAGATATAATATACTCTCTCCCTGACGAGAGAGTAGAAGGAGGGGTTTGGGAGTAGAAGGAGGGCTGCTAACCAGCAGGTGACTCCCTGCTTCCAAATCTTTAATCCCCTCCCCCATCTAGAGCCCTTGTTATTCTATCTTCAAAGTGGAATCATGCATTATGAAATATATATTACCCCTCATTCATTAATACTTGTACTATGGAGGAAAGAAAACATGCTACTACCAAATAAGGCCCTACAATAGATCTATAGATAGATGGCTCTATAAAACCGAGGAAATTGATGAGATGAGGAAGATCAGCAACAGGAATGGTTCACTCGATTTGGAGAAGCTCTCCGTTCTTTTATATGGAATAAGGGCAGAAGAATCAACACAGGACACCCAAACACACAGGAAGGATGAAAGCCATCTTTCACCACTCCTACATATTTAGTATTCAGTGACAAGGAAATATGTGTGGTGCAAGCAAAAACAACCCACACACTTTTGCCCAAAATAGAACAACGACGACAACACCAACACATGTGTATACTAACTAGCAATTATTTATATAACGGAGCTGGGAGTTCAGCAACTACTTATCATGGGTGGGAGGGTGGGTAAGTGGGGGGGGATGGGGGGGAAAGTGATTGGAAAAGAACATTCGGTAGGTATAAAAAAACACGCACAACCATGAATCTTTCCCTCTCTCAACTTGAAAAATAAAGAAGAAAAAGAGAAGATGCACTGTCGGCGAGAAATAATCTGGAAATAGAAGTAGATCTATATATTGTGTCGCAACAGAAGAAGAGGAAGAAGAGAGCCCATCTAATCTTTTATTGCTACTTATGTACAAGGCCTGAGAAAGAAACCACCCCTTTTTTTACCATGACCACTGGCCTCTCATTTTCTGCTTTTTACTTCTTAGCACCAGCAGCATGGCAGACCTTGTCAGGCTGAGCAAAAACAAATTCACTAGACTTCACCAGTGCAACTGCTTCAGCAGGTCTTTCCCAAGTCTTGACCTTTGTCTCCTTGTGCACATAATATGGCTTCTCTTGCCTCTTGCACATAAACTCCTCCCATCCCTGTGGTAGAGGTACCCACACACATGATCTGAACCCTTCCTCCAGCTCCCTCTTGGGCAGGGAACGGCCGATGAAGACAATTTGGTTGATGGGTTGCTCACCTTCGCCCCAGCTGCTGGCAGCTGGACCAAAGCAGATTGTTTCGTGGACGCCTTGGAATACAAATTTCGTCTTTTCTTGGCCTTTGATGCAGAGTACGCCCTTGGATCTGAAGATGTCCCTGGCCTTCTCTCCCAGCAAGTCTTTCATGAACATGTTGAAGCGGAATTTGTCAAGGGGACCGGGGGCGGTGATGCCCACGCTGCCCACACCGGATTGGTCGTGTAGACGTCTTCTACGGCGTTTGGGGCGTTTGCTGTTGGAGTTGTTGTCGTCATCATTGGCGGCCCCAGTGTTGTTGGTGGGATTTTTGCGCTTTTTGCCAGGAACAGAGGCATTGTTGTTCGAGTCATCATTATCATGTTGTTCATCATCATCATCACCTTCCTCTGCGGCGCCCTCCACCTCTCCCTCTCCATCATCAGAGTCAGAATCCATGAATGATGGGTCCACTTGGAGAGCTCTTTCAATAGAGAAAGAGTTGATGCTCATCAATCTATCCCACGATGGTAGTGTGTCCGTCTCTTCTCCGGTCAGCGCGCACTCTATGAGATCAGCGGTGACATTAATTGAGCGGACCAGATCCTTGGCGCTCTGTAAAGCCTCTGGGGAGACGAGATCTGTTTTGTTAAGAATGATGACATCTGCGAAAGCTATTTGGTTGACAGTTTCATTCACTCCAGAGGTGTGAGCTGGAGCAGCGTTGAGCTGCTCTTCAATGTGTTGGGTGTCAACTAGACACACGATGGAGTCTAGTCGGTAATTTGCGGAGATCCATGGGTTGGAGAAGAAGGTGAAAGCAACAGGAGCTGGATCAGCTAGGCCTGTGGTTTCTAAGAGTATGGCGTCGTAGTTGACTTTACGTGCAGCTGCTCTGGTTTGGAGTTCGCTGAGGGCATTGACAATGTCACTACGGAGGGAGCAGCAGACGCAGCCCTTGTCCATCGAGACGATGTCTTCCTTGTGTTGTAGGTTTTCCACTACAAGTGAGTTGTCAATGTTGATTTGACCAACCTGCAATAATAGTAAGTAGGGTTTAGGTGGATAAGGAAGGTGGATAGGGAAGGTTGGTGGGTGAGTGGTTTACTGCTTATGATAGTAGGTAGTTGTGGTAGAGTAGGGTCAGAGGAGGGGAGTCGGTCAACTCCTCCCACCTCTCTCTCTCTCTGAAAAAAAGTGACCTTGAGAAAAGGGAAATACGTGTGCGACGACTTACCTCGTTCTCTATGACTGCGACATGCTTCTCATCCTTCTGACGCAAGATGTGGTTGAGAAGAGTGGTCTTTCCACTGCCAAGGAAGCCAGTCACCTGTGATGGGAGGATTTGGAAAATGGTTGGTGAATTTGGAAATTCGTGGATATCGCTCTTTTCATGGCACAAACCATTCAGATTGACGTTATGTGGGCACTGATAGCATCCATGTTCCCAATCTAAAGGGTTGATTCACTGAGCATAAAATGGCATCGCACTATACTCACCAATGTGACTGGAATTTTTGAGTGTTCTGGTTTTGGCATTCTGATGGTATTTCTAGTACTAGTGAGTAAGAATAGACAGCTAACGTGAACCTACTATCACTCAATTTATGGCAGTGAACTCAAATTTCCTATTTGATTGATGCTTCTATATCTCTGCTAGGCGGAGTTGGCTCCTAATAACTGTCCATCTTTGCCTTGTGGTCGACACATATATTTATAGTTCTTTTATCACCCATTCTGTTCAGTGAATGGCTTTAAATACGTGACCCAACAATCACACTCAGGCTGTCACTCTCAAACTCCTCCAACAATCCAGAGAGCGGAGATCTTGTGCTGATGCAGCTACAACAGCCTGCCTGTGTCCTCTCTCTTATGGCCACACAACCATAGCCACCATTGGCCTTTCCCAATTCTATACTAATCTTTCTTCCATCTGTATCGGTTGCTGTTATTACAAGATGCACCAAAATTGAATTGACCCTCCTCCCCACATTATTATTATATCAGCTTAGAGAGAGAAAGAGGGAGTGA
>Ga0114919_10005112_pt1 | contig 10467 bp, 5 predicted proteins | sample BlataG_FD_88682 | JGI IMG/M metagenome (GOLD analysis project Ga0114919, IMG submission 88682) | Deep subsurface microbial communities from Black Sea to uncover new lineages of life (NeLLi) - Black_00105 metaG | ecosystem: Environmental > Aquatic > Marine > Oceanic > Sediment | place: Atlantic...
CTGCGTGTGTGCAGCTCGTTCACCAAATCCGCGCCATCATCGAGCGTAATCACCGGCTTATGGTCAATCGCCGCGTTGATGTGCTTGTAATAGGTTTTGCGGTCTTCCCCACAAATGGCAAAGACCGGTATATTAAAGTCCTTCACCAATGAGGCTGCTACGTCATCCTGTGTGCTGAGCGGGTTCGAGGCGCACAGAACAGCGTTTGCGCCGCCCACTTTCAAAGTCCTCATCAGATTAGCTGTCTCAGCCGTTACGTGCAGACAGGCTGAGACGTTTTTGCCCTTCAACGGCTTGGTTTTTGCAAATCTTTTACGAATCGCTGCCAGAACCGGCATATCGTTATCCGCCCATAGAATCCGCCTCTTGCCCTCTGCTGCCAGGGATAAATCAGCTACGTCATATTTCATTTATTGACCCTTTCAAAACTTGTCTGACGACAGTCAAGAATAGATAGGAACAACAAGTATAAAGCCATGAGATGAAATTTGCAACCCTTTATTTTTGTAAAACCTGATTGGGTGCAATCTGCGCAATCAGTGGTTAAAAATAAATTTTATTGTAAGCCAATTTGACCTAACTATAATTAGCACCGCTTATTCAGCCAAAAAAGGAGCAACTTTCAATGCCTAAAACATCTCTGGATTTGACAGGGAAATGGGAGTTTAAGGAATACCCGGCCTCTGCCCGGCGAATGCGCGACCTGGACTCCGCCGACTGGCTGCCAACTCCCGTCCCCTCCTCAATCTTTAGTAGTCTTATCGCAGCAGGCCAAATCGAACCCGGTGACATTAACACCAATCCCGAAAAATTCTCCTGGGTCAGCGAAAAACCCTGGATATACAGAAAGATTTTTGACTCACCGGATGAACTGCTCGGCTGCGGCCGGGTTGAACTGGTCTTCGACGGCCTGGATACAATAGCCAGCATCTGGCTCAACGACAAACTCATCGGCAAAACAAACAATATGTTCATTCCATTTCGCTTTGATGTAACACCACTTCTGAAGCCGCGAAATAATTCATTACTGGTCAAATTCGAGCCTGCAACCCAATACGCCAAAAGGTTAATGAACCGATATACTTTGTTTAGCGAATCGGACTTTAGAAATCCGTATCGCGTCTACATAAGAAAAGCTCAGTACCAATTCGGCTGGGACTGGTGTCCTGCTCTGCCGGGCTGCGGAATTTGGCGACCCGTCCGCCTTGAAGGCACTAAAAAAGCCCGACTCGCTGACTTGCACATCCGAACAGTGGATTGCAATCATCGCTACGCCGATATCAAAATCGCGGTAAAACTGGACACAGTGACAGCAGAAGAATTTCTTTGCAAGCTAACTTTGTCCTGCAGGGAACAAATAATTGAGCACAACTTGACTTTCAGCCCCGGCGAAGATTCTCAATCAACGGTGATTCGCATTGAAAGCCCACTGCTTTGGTGGCCGGCCGGCTATGGCCAGCAGCATCTCTACCATCTTGTATTTTGCCTGCTAAACGGCGATGAAATTATAGACCAAACACAAAAAAAGATCGGGATAAGAACCGCTAAACTTAACCGCTCGCCGGACGAATACGGCGAAAAATTCCAATTTGAAATAAACGGCCAACCTGTATTTGCCAAAGGCGCAAATTGGGTGCCGGCATCCATATTCGCAGGCTCGGTCAACAGTAACGATTATGAAAAACTTCTATCCGCAGCAGCCAAATCCAATATAAATATGCTTCGTGTATGGGGTGGCGGATATTATGAATCAGACGAATTCTATGACCTCTGCGACCAGCTCGGCATAATGATTTGGCAGGATTTTATGTTCGCCTGCGCCTATTATCCCGACCGACAATGGTTCACCGAAGAAGTAAAAAAAGAAGCAGCCGCAATTATAAGGCAGCTGCGCAATCACCCCTGTTTGGTTCTATGGTGTGGGAATAACGAAATCGACTGGCACCACACTGGTGGCCGACTTGGCAAGGGTAAAAAATTCTACGGCAAAGCAATTTATCATCGGCTTTTGCCGCAACTCGTTGCCGAACTGGACCCCGACACCGATTACATACCGACAACGCCGTTGGGTAAAAAAGACAAATTCAAGACCGGCCAACCACTAACAACACATCAATGGAGCGTCTGGTCGGGCCATCAGCCGGTTCGCCAATACCTCTGTCCGCCTCAAGATATCCCCCGATTTGTCACTGAATTCGGCTTACAATCACTGCCCCATATTAAAACTATCAAAAATTTTTGTCCCCCTGAACAGTTGCGCATTGGCAACTATTTAATCGAAAAACACAACTATCAATTAGACGGCAACAGCCGTCTATACCGCTATATAGGTGATTTATTCGGCACCGCTGAAAACCTTGAGCAGTTTGTCTATTTCTCACAAGTCACACAGGCTCGCGGGGTTAAGGCATACGTCGAACATCTAAGGGCCCACAACTTTAGAAACAATGGTGTATTATTCTGGCAGTTCAACGTTTGCTGTCTCGCAATAAGCTGGTCGGCAATGGACTATACCAAAGAACCAAAAGCGCTTTATTATTACACAAAGCGATTTTTCTCAAAGCTGCTGATTGCAGTTGTATCCGAATCGGAAAAAGCACGTGTCGACTTGTCGTCGGTATTGCAATCGCTCAAAGTTATTGTAATAAACGACAGTAATCAACCAATAACTGCTGCGCTAAATTGCCGACTGGTCGATTTATTCGGACACCTGCTTGACCAGGTCACACTTCCCATTGCGATTGCGCCGTTCAGTACATCGACCCCACCGAAACTCCCGAAAACGATTATCTCCCCCACCCATCCGGACAAATCCTGCCTGCATCTTGTGATAGACAAAGACGGCAAAAAAATCGCAGAAAATCTGTTCTTCTACTTGCCCGATAAATATATCGATTGGCCCAAGGTAGAAATTAGCAAGCACTTTTCTCAAATAACCGACAAGCAATGGAAGCTCAAACTAAAATCAAACGCAATCGCAAAAGATGTGCAAATCAGCACCTCTGTGGCAGCACAATTCAGTGATAATTTTATAGACTTGATACCACCAGATGAGTTCGAGATAACAATCGACTGTGAGCAGCACCTTTCTTCAATTGAATCGGTACTGCAGCTACGCTCACTTAAATCGGTATTTCAAACTAATTAAAACATGCCCTTAGTGACCGTAAGGCATATAATCAAGGGGTCTACCCTCACCTCCTGGTAGTGGAACACGCCTGCGTTCACCCACTCTGCCTTCCCAACTTCGCAAAGGTTCTTTCGATTCTTTTTCGGATCTTTTGATTTCATTAAACTTACTCTGCAACGCTTCGGCCCAATACCTCGTTTTAATAGGCAAACGCTCTATATCCTTTCCGTCAAAACTGTAAAGCATATTGTAATATTGCCTTTTGTACGGATTCGTTCCGCCCGACCAGTCGTCCACCTGTGCAACATCTATCAGCACCGCCCCCGTGGTGTAATCAATTTGTTCCGGGACTGTAAGTTGCTCTTGAGACTCCAAAGGTTCAAGCCCCACGACATTGCCTATAGTCTCCCCGACCTTGACCATGAAGTCCTTACAGTACCAATAACCCAACACATACCTGCAGGCTGTCACCGTCACAGTCTTGGCAGCTTCTTGTATCTCACGCGGGAAAAAGTACAATGTTCCCGGAATATCTACAGTCCCCGTCGCATCAGAAAACTCACTCCATAAAATAACTTTGTTCTTAAGCGATTTGTCTTGCTCGATGAACTGATCCGTTCCAGCTATCGGATTAAAAACACCCAACCGCATTCTGTATCGGTAGCTCTTCCTTGGTTCAACCGTATCATCGTGCGCCCAGAACACTAATGGCTCTTCCATCTTGGTAATATCTGTTTTTTCGGTAAGTAAAATCTTATCAAATTCTTCATAAATATTCTTTGTTGTCTTTGAAATTTCTTTACTCCTTTCCGGACGTTCTTTCTCAATCTTGCGTTCACTACGGCTTCTTCTCGGCTGCGTTTTCCTCACAGGCATACCACCACCACCAAAAGGACTGCCGCCAAACGAACCACCACCAAACGGACCGCCACCCATACCAGGCGGCGTAGCACCAGCCGTTCCTCTCGTCTTTGGTGTTCTGCTGCGCCGGTCTGAACGTTCTCCTTCACGCTCTCGCTCTCGCTCCTTTCTTTCCGCAGCTTTGGCTATACGCTTCTCTTGCGCATCTATTTCTCTTTGCTGCTCCACATATTCCTTGTGCAACGAAGGAGGAAACCACTCTTCTCTTGCAGATGCAATCATATAAGCATCCGGCTGCAGCAAATCCTTTGTCACTATAGGGTCATTAAATTGAAGCAGACGTACCTTTATCCCGCCCGGCGGCAGCTCTTCAAGCTCTTCTATAACCTTAAACATCTTTTTGCGATGGTCAATCTTGGTTCGAGGAATGATTTGCCAATCACTCCAACCGCTGTCGGAAAGCAATTCCTGCCTTTGTAACTGCACAGCCGCAAAAATCGGAGCCGCAAGGCACGGGTCACGCCACTCATCCTGAAGATTCTCACCAGCAAAACTTGCATAAAACCTATTATATAATCCCGCAACATCAAACTTCGCTTCCACAGTTACAAAATCAATATCATTCGGCTCATGCTCAGCCTGGCCATAAATACTTTCCTCGCCAATCTCTCCGATAGGCACATAAGCCACTGCCCTGATGTGCTCGACTGCCGGCTCGTTGACTTTGCCAATCAGCGGAATAGAATATACCCTATCATCACCCACATCTGTTAAACTACGATTAGGCTGCGGCAGACTGAGACTAATGTCAATATCACTTATAGCTAAGTTGATCTTAGCAATAAATTTATCAATGTTTGGCTTATACGGGGTCTTTGGCTCGGGCTTGCGGTTCAGCCTGTCCTCCAAAACCTCAGCCTGTTTGCTTATATAATTATCGATATCACCAGGGCTAAACTTCTTATTATCGTATTCGATATAATTGGGACTGATAAGAACATAGGTAATCAAAAGCCAAAGGCACACAAGCCCAACAATGGCCAAAACTATCTTTTCAATATGTTCTTCGAAAAAGTAGCCGCCTTTTTTACTCATTTAAACTTTCCCGCTTCAAATAAATAAACCAAACTATTGGGTCCCCACTTTGCGACTTGTTGCAAAAGGAACCCCAGAAACAATCACCCTGCTCTCAACTGCTGCCGTTCTACTTTCTTTCTTTCGTTTCTTCCTCTTCCTCACTCACTGATTCTATCTTAACTGATTCCGGCTTAATCTCATCGTAGCCGTTCCTATTGAAGATATATTCGCAAATCAAATCCAATTCTACCACAGCATCCTTACCATAACGATAGAGGTTGTGAGTTTTATCTTCCCGGTCAATCGACCCAATATTACTTTCCAAAATCGTTATCTGATTATGCCTGAAAATTCGCTCTTGCTCCTCGCCCGAAAAACCTCTGAACTCATGCTGCTTGGCGCTGCAAAGTTGCTGCATAAACGACAAAATCGCCTTCGTACTAATCACAACAACAACATCAAAATGCACAACATCAATATCAATATCGGAAAACCTTCCCGTGCAGGGTTCTGTAAGCCCATCCCTACTCGAAAGAACATAACTGGGCCTCCCATCATCTACCCCTCTTCCTCTGAGCCTCCTGTCACTCACGATGAAACTCACGGCCAGGAGCCGTTTGACCGGCGATGTGAAAACGCTATTCGACCCCGAATTCATAGCGCCTATCGTATCAACAACATCCTCGACGACCCAGTAAGCTAACTGCCAATACCAGCAATCCTTAACTGCCTCGTCCATCCCGATATACTCATACTCTTTCCAGAATTCGTATCCGCTCAAATCAGCTGGATTAGCATAAACAGAAGCAGATTCTGCTTTCTCTCGGCAAAGAACATCCGTTATCGTAGCTTCAACCTCCCCCGAGCCTTGATAGGAACTCTGCCTTCCCATACCCCGACGAGAACGTGATAAAGTAGAGCTCTGCAAAGACCTGGCCAACTCGGCATCTGTGGGACAATCACGGGCATTTACACGGGTAATTAACCTCTCTACTCCATCGCGAAACTTCCGACCGAATTCCTTAAAAATCAATGTAGAGGTATCTTTCGGCTCAGGAAATATTTTATAGCTTAAAAGCTGTCTTTGAGTGCTTTGCTTGGCTAAAAGCGCTGTTTGATTGGCATCACTTTCATAAGCCTGCTGATACTCTTGCTCAACTTCCCATTGATCGCGGGCAACGGCATTCTTACTCAGGGACTGAACCCTTTTGCCTATCGAAATACTTTCAGCTGCTATCTGCTTCTTGAGCTTACCGCTCATTAGTTGGGTAGGTATAAGAAGAAACACACCAACCAGCCCTATAATAACCGGCACTAACAACGATGAATAATTCTTCAGAACACTTAGTTTTTGTACAAGGTCTTTAACTTGAGAGACATCCATTTTAGTTCACCAGCCTATTTTGCTCTTTGGCTCTTCTGTCACAGCACGCCGGGATTGCAGCCTTAATAATTCGGCTCCGGCGCATCTCTCCAAGCGAATTTAACATCTAACCTGAACCAATGGTCATTGACTTTATAAACAACGTTGCCCGACCTGTCGATCTTCTCTCCTCCGTATTTGTCCAACTCAGCAACCCTGCTGATAATCTCCTTTGTCATAGGGTCAATCAAAATCTGCTCATCAATCTCATCTCTCCTTGATTTTTTAGATTTGGTATCCTCAATACCTACTCCTACAGGCATTTCAGCATCCCAAGCCACTTCACCTGTTTCCAGCTTGAAATGCTCAATCTCAGCTTTCCTATACAGCTTAAACGGGCTATTCCCGTCAACAATATCATCAAGACGCAACAGCCGAGTAACAACTCCCCATTTATTCGGGTCGTTTTCCACTCCGGCAGGGTCCATCAGTTCACCTATGTTCTTATAGGGACTGTAGCCGGCTATAGTTACTACAAACCCAGCCCCACCTACCTCTTCACCTTTTTCGCCTTTTTTAGCATGCCTCTTTAGAGCAACCTTAGGAGGCGTCCCAGGCATACCCATACCAGGCATCATCACACCAGGCATACCCATACCAGGCATCATCATACCAGGCATGGATGTAGTTGTTTTCTTCCTTTTAGCCTCCTTCAGGAAACCTTTGCCACCAAACTCCGCAGTAGCAATATCATCCGCAAAGTAAACTGACATATTTGTTACAAATATCTGCTTCCGTTCCTTGCGGGGAATTTCCAAAACCTTTTTTACATCACCATCGCCAAAAGCCTTATAAAGCTCCTTCTGTTCGGGATTGTTTTTCTCGTTCGGCAAAACCGAGATGATGGTTTGATGCACTAGTGGAACCACATCACGATACTTCAGTGGTTTAAATGCCTTTTGTATTATCGCTTCAGAACCGGAGGCCTTACTTTCCTGGGATTTGAGCTTGCTGCTGGCCTGTCTGGCAGTGTTAATAATACCGTTGACCTTTTGTCGAACTTGACTGCTATTTGCATAACTGATTCTATCCAGACTGGTTCTCGCGAAACACATAAGTGAAACCAGAAGCACCACACACGCTGCAGCAGTAAAGTACTTGACTTTACCCGCCCAGGCCATTGACCGGGCAATACTGCGGGGTAGCAGGTTACTCTCTATCCTGGCCAGGCCTAAACCCTGTAAAGCAAGACCGTAAACAATACCAAAATCGCAGACATTCTCGTGAAATTTCGCCGCCGAAACGCTTGAACTTATCGCAAGCTTCTTAAACGAATCCGGTCTTTCAATAGGTATCTGCAGTGTCTGCTGTAGATACTTAAGCAGGCCGCGCATCTTCGTTCCACCGCCCAGGGCAACAATCTTCGACAATTTAGTATTGGGATTGGAACTGTTGTAAAAACCCAGTGACCGCTGAACCTCGGAGACTAATTCCGTAAAGACCGGCCGCATCGCTTGGAATATCTGACGAGCGTACTTGCTCATCGCTGCAGTACGCTTGAGCTTCTCAGCTTTTTCAAAATTCAGCTTGAATGCCTCTGCTATCGCCTTTGTAAAAGCGTTGCCGCCCATCGGGATGCTTCGCTGCCAGACCGTCGACTTCGTGCAGACAACCAGATCACTATTTTCCGCGCCGATGTCAAGGATAACTACCCCTTGGCTGTCCGAATTGAGCAAATCACTGCGGTCATACAGCGCGTAATTGAACAGCGCCATCGAGGCCATCTGAACATAGCTGACAGTTATATCCTCTCTGCTGAAATGCTCTAACACCGAACTGACAACCTCATTTTTTATCGCGAAGATACCAACTTTGCTCTCAGCGTTCTCGCCTTGCTCAAACATCTGCCAGTCCCATTGAACATCATTGATGTCGAAAGGAATCTGCTGAGCCGCCTCAAACCTGACAATCTCCGGAATACGCTTCGGCTCAACAGGTGGTAGATTCACAAAACGCGCGAAACTGTTCTGGCTCGGCACAGATACCACCACAGCATCTTTGCCAAGGTCATTCTGCTTGACAAACTGCCGCAGGCTTAGAGCAATCAGCTCATCGCGTTCGGCTGGCTTTACGTCCCCTGTGAGGATTTTGCCGTGCTGGATATTGTCGAAGCCGATTACTTCAACAGCACCACCCACATTGCTTAAGTGCAATGCTTTCAGGGAGTTATTACCTATATCTATCGCCCAAACCGAACCGGTTTCTAATGCCATAATAAACCCTCTCGATTATGGTCCAAACCTGATTTGAATAATCTTGTAAGTTCGCCTCAACAATTATAAATTATACCATATTATGAGAGCTTTTGCCACAATCATGAAAACTTTTGCCATAAATACCCTTGGCTGCAAAGTCAATCAATATGAAAGCCAGCAGATTCGGGAGCTGCTCGAACGGCTCGGACTCGACCAGGTCGAAACGTCTAAAGAAAAGCCCGATTTGGTTGTTATCAATACCTGCTGCGTAACTCATACTGCCTCAGCCAAAAGCCGAAAATACATTCGAAAGGCACAGAAACTCTCTCCCGGTGCGGTTATAATTGCCTGTGGCTGCCTGCCGACCGTACAAATCGGCGAGTTCAGCGTCTTTGACGAAAACATCCGCGTCATTGCGGCCCGCCGTGACCTCGCAGCTGACTTGACCCGAATCGTCAATAGTAAAACCGCCGCCGGTACCGCTATTAAAGCCGATAACCGCTCTAAAATCCACCACAAAGCCGACTTAGCTCATCAGCCACTGCTTCCACCAATAACTGCATTTAAGGGCCATACAAGGGCGTTTCTTAAGGTCCAGGACGGCTGTGACGGGCGCTGCAGCTATTGTATCATACCCAAAACCCGCCCCATTGTTCACAGTAAACAGCCCGCACAAGTGCTCCGGGAGGCCCGGACCCTTGTAGAAGCCGGCCATAAGGAAATCGTCGTAACCGGTGTGTTTCTTGGTGCTTTCGGTCAGCCGACCGTCAGACGTAGTCGCTGGCCCAATCAGCGAAACGATAAACTGGCTGAGCTGCTCGAAGAGTTGGCGCAGACACCTAAACTGGCCCGCATCAGGTTGAGCTCGCTTGAGCCGGCTGACGTAACACCGCGACTGCTCGATACCTTCTGCAACTACGATAACATTATGCCGCACCTGCACTTATCACTGCAGTCCGGCTCAGACGCCGTTCTTAAAAGGATGTGTAGACAATACCGCGCAGACGATTTCGCCGAGACAATTCGGCTAATCACATCGCGACTGGATAGGCCCGCTATGACCGCTGATTTTATAGTCGGGTTTCCCGGTGAAACAGATGCTGATTTTGAGGCTACCGTTGCGTTGGCGAAAGAAAGCGGCTTTGCGAAGATGCATATATTTAGGTTTTCGCCGCGAAAGGGTACGCCAGCAGCATGTATGAAAGATACTGTAGATAAAAGGGTTGTGAAAGAGCGGGCGCAGATATTGCGCGATTTGGATGCCGAATTGCAGTACAAATTCCGTCAACAGTTTGTCGGCGAAACTGCCGGTATCTTGATAGAAAAAGACGATTTCCAGGCCTGGGGCAGGGCTGAACGGTACTTCAAAGTTCACATAAATAACACGCACAAGGCCTTTCACAGAAACGACTTAGTGAAAGTGCGGCTGGCTGAAAGCAACGCAGATGGTATGGTGGGTTCAGTTGAGTAGGGGGGTAAAGCAATTTATTATTTATGGTTTACTATTTGTTATTGGGGAAGGGATTTTTCCGAGATGACATCGGGCTCCAGACGTGCGGAAACAACACCGCAGGTGTCAATCAAATGCGCAAGCTGTGTTCGAAAATATTCGAAAACGATTGAAAACTGATGCGAAACGTTTGAAAATATTCGAAAACTGATGCGAAACGTTTGAAAATATTTGAAAATATTCGAATTTTTTGCAGGCGCTTGCGCAAATGATCGCGCGGCAAATTCGTCGCTCGTCGTTCGTGACTTGTGACTCGAAGACAGAAGACGGA
>Ga0114919_10005113_pt1 | contig 10467 bp, 13 predicted proteins | sample BlataG_FD_88682 | JGI IMG/M metagenome (GOLD analysis project Ga0114919, IMG submission 88682) | Deep subsurface microbial communities from Black Sea to uncover new lineages of life (NeLLi) - Black_00105 metaG | ecosystem: Environmental > Aquatic > Marine > Oceanic > Sediment | place: Atlantic...
AAAATCCTCAATATGTGATATAACATCAATCAATAACTCATTGAAATAATTACATTATTAGGTTATCTCGGTTAATCGGATTAACTCGAGTTCATTGTGCATAAAAGGAGCAATTATGCGTCACGTAGGCTTAACGGATGAGCTAATCAAGCAAATATGTGAATTTGTCAGTACCGGATCTTCATTCAAAAACGCCTATCTTCTCTCAGGTGTCAAAGCTAAAACAGGTCAGTATTGGCGATCTAAAGCTTTAGAAGACGAAAAAGAAGATAAAACCCCGGAAGAAAGCATTTATATCAAACTAGCTGATGCGATGGACACAGCTAAACAGCAATATGTTCGATCACTTGTTGATTGCGTCACGGAAGCAGGCCGAGATCCGAAATACTGGCAGGCAGCTATGACAATGGTTGAGCGCATCGATCCTGAAAACTACTCGCGATTTAATCGTTTGAAGCAATATAACGATCTTGATATCGATCCCAAAGAAGATACTCCAGTCGAGATAATTTCTAAGGTTCTTACTGCGATCGTAAAAGGGAAAATATCAGCTAAGGAAGGCGAGCAAATAGCGAATATCATCGGTGCGCTTGTTAAGACTGAAGAAGCTACAGAGGTTAAAGAGATGCTCACGAAGGCTTTATCATTCAGAGATACGCTTAAAAAAGGTGATAAATAATGACTCAAGACGAGGCAATAAGCCGACTAGCCTCAACAATCTATGCAGTGTATTTCACACGAGACGGCGGACATCTTTACGAAAAGACAGATAACCCGGTTTTAATTGAGATGCGCAACCTCTGCTGGCAACACGCAGAAGCTTTTTACAACGAAAGGGAAGACGAAAATGCCATTAATGAAAGAAAAGTCTGAAAAGGCAAAATCATTCAATATCAGTGAGCTAATCAAAAGCAAAGCAAGCCCAAAGCGCGCGAAAGCAATTAGAACGCTTGCGAAACGTCGCAACATATCAAGACGCAAAGCCAAAGAATTACAGGCGAAAGCCATAGCATCTTCACAATAGGAGTATCAATCATGGAACAATTAACTAGCGCAAGAGATAGAGAATCAACACCAGTGTACGTCATAAAGCCGTCTACAGACGGATATACAGGGCGTTTAACAGCAAGTGTTGAGATGACTCTAGCTGTACCTACGGGAGCTACACGCGCCCTTATATCAGGTGATGATTACTGGGTTGTAGCGTGTGACGCCACAGTTGCATTGCCGACGGGTGCGTTCACCCAAACTGATGCAGCGGTAGCCTTCGATGCTTTAGACGTTACAGACGTTAGTGTGCTTCACTTTATCGCACGCAATGATACGGATATAAGCGTATCGTTCTATAGGTAGGGTCAAAAAATGATCAAGAGTTTATATAAAGGTTTACGATTCTGGTTTACCCCTCTCAAAGCATTGTACTGGAAAGGCACTGCGATGAGCGGCAGTCATCCACCTATCGTTAACGATCGATTGTTACAAGAGAACGGATTTGAAATCTTACAAGAGGATGGAAATAACATTTTATTGTAGGCAAGGAAAGGAGATATTTAACATGGCAGTTTTAACCCCCCCTCAGATTGATGAAATACAAGAGATTATCGCAGCAATGCTTGTGCCAAATGCTGGGGATAAAAAGATCACACAATTAGATCCAATGCCGGCAATAGCTGGTGCGGATCTGTTTGCGATGGTTGATGACACAGACACTACGACCAAAAAAGGTACAGTGACACAGATTCAAACATTCCTTGATGCAGTACGCAGAGACGGAACGTTGCCCTTAACGGCAGACTGGGACGCAGGTGCATATAAGATTACCGCTAATAACGTTAAGTTAAATGACTTGGCAGTATCAAACGGCATTGTACAGACGAATGCGTCAGGTGACTTAAGTTCTAACACAGATTTACCGAACGGCACGACCGGAACCACTCAAGCGCCGACTGATAATACCACAAAGCTTGCTACAACCGCGTTTGTGCAGCAAGAAATCATTGCGGCGGCTGGAATCATTGCCGAGAATTTAACCGCACAATTAGGAGCTGGTGGGGTTACAAGTTTTACATTAAGCAATACTCCGGTCACACCTCAATACTCACAACTTTATTATAACGGTATCAAGCAAATTTATGGAGTTAACTACACAATTTCAGGTACTACTTTAATGTGGATTACTACACCCCCAAGTTTTGCGTTAGGATCAAATGATGGCATAAGAAGTTTTTGGATTGATTACGATATAAATTATGCGACACAAGCCGAGCTTTTTGTTGCGTATAATAATGGCACAATAACTGGCCTTACAGGTGATGACACTGATGCAGATATTGTCTACAACACAATCGAGACGAATCTAGGTAATCATTACAATCCATCGACTGGAGTATTTACTGCGCCAGATGACGGTATTTACGAGTTTGACATGATTGCACCGCTGAATAATCTTACCACTTCATATACTAACGCAACTCTAAGCGTGTATCGCACGGGAGCTGCAACAGCTAATTGGGCTATGCAAAACTTAAACCCTCAAGGCATTCGTTTAGCGTCGGATCAAGCTACTTTATCAGGTACGACAAAGATAAAAATGGTGTCAGGTGATACCGCAGTATTTAGAGTGAAAATAGGACTTAGCACAAAAACTATTGATATTCCGGTCGGAGGGATCTGTTCTGGTAGATTAGTGACAAGGATATAGGAGATTTAAAAATGAGTATAGCAGACGCATATCAAATGCGACAATCAGACACATCAACTGACGGTTATCTATCATCGACTGACTGGAATACGTTTAATAATAAAGCAAATTCTGGTGCGAACACAGATATAACATCGTTAAGGAATGCAGCGTTATCCGTTGGTAGAGATGCAGATAATTTTATAGATTGGAGTACGGACAATCAGTTAGATATCAGAATAAACAGCGTAACAACATCAATCTTAAGTATTTCAACCGGCACGAGCGATAACGATAAACTCGCAACGCAGGGCTACATCGATGACGCCGTAAGTGGAGAAGATAATTGGGATAGATCTGCACCATCAAGCAGAGGTGTTTTAACACCGACAAATTTAGGTGATGATACTAAGTTTTTTACTAGTTTGGATGTTACGTATCCAGTTCGTTATAACCTATATGGCAATCACGACTCGATCAGTGAATTATGGGATTGTTACTACGAACCTTCTGATAGCACAATTAGATCTTCGTCGGCTAATGGTAACGTTATCGTACAAAAAATTGCGAATACTTTTCAAATTGTAGTATCAGATGGGGTTGCCGCCGGTGCTGTTGTGACCGGAAGCAAAGCATTTATAATTGATACAGCGACAAAAAAAACAAGCATAAATGCCGATGTGGACATGAACGGCTACTTATATTCTGTAAGTAGTAACGTTATGCAGTTGCAGACTCAAACCCTTAATAGCGTGAGTGAATTTGAAGTCATTGGAAATGGTAACTTTGCAGGTACATATACGGCAACTTATGGCGGAGATAGTAATGCAAGCGTAAGTCTCTCTGCGAATGCAACAACTGCAAACATGACTTTTGGATCTTCAATAACAAATGGTTTAGATATCGCAGGAAAAACCACTGTTAATGATACGTTATCAGTTAAAAATTCTGCAACTTCATTTATGAATGTTGTGCCTTATTCTGACAGAATAGAGTTTGACTTTGGTGGAGCTTCTACAAATGTACATTTTAATCGTGGAACTAACTCATTAAATTATCATTTTTGGGGTAGCGATGCAACTGACCCGTTGTTATATATTAATTCAGGCACTAATAAAATTGGTTTTAGAACTAATACACCAAGCGGTTCGCACGATGTAACAGTAACAGGAAGTATGCTTGTTAATGCCGGTGGCTTAGAATGTGATACTTCGTTAAATGTTTCTGGTGGAACATTTCAATTACCTTCCGGCACGACAGTTAATAATATAGCGACCGCGGTTGGAACGCCGGATGACAATACTTTGCTTACAAGTGCCGCGATAAATACCAATGGAATTTTGGATTTAACAAGTGCGGAAGTAACGCAACTTGCGAATATCGATACTACTACAATTTCAGCCACACAGTGGTCGCAATTAGGTGGAGATGGGTTTGCTTTACTAGCTGGAAGATCTAGCGGTCAAACATTAAATGGTGGTACAGGTAGTGGCGAAGATTTAGTATTAGTTTCAACATCAAACGCAACAAAAGGCGCATTAAAATTTGAGTCTGATACTGACGCAACATCACACTTTGGACGTGCGGCTTTTTCTTCACCAACAACAGATGTAATGTTTTTATCTCATGTTGCGCGTGTTGGAGAAAGCACAAACTATGCCATACAGCAATCCGAAGATGGCACAACTTGTGTTAATTCGAGAACTACTAAAAATCTAAATTTCTGTATATCAGATGGTACAAAAGCACATATCGATGCTGACGGTAACTTTAATACTGCTAACGGTATATTTAGAGATATAACAACGGTAAGCGGATCAACATATAGCTTATTAATTAATGATTACATTTTACATGTAACGCGCACAGCAACAGGTGATTGTACGATTACATTACCAACCGCTCAAGTTACGGCGGGTCGTGTTATTCATATCAAAGATGCGAGTGGTTTTGCGACAGTTTATACAGTCACAGTTGACACACAAGGATCTGAAAAAATCGACACTGCGGACGATATCGAATTTGGTGGTGGAGATTCAAGAAGCATCTATTGCGACGGCACTAACTGGTTTACTTTTTAAGGAGAGAAAAAGATGAGTAGAAATATTACAAACCCAAATGATTTAAAAGTTACAACCGTGCTGACCGGCACAACTCACACGTTAGATCCTTTAAAAGATAAAGCGATCGATTGTGCTAATATTAGCGGCGACTGTACGATCACCGTGCCGCTTGCTTCAACTTTACCGCCAGATGCTATTTTAAGAACGTGCTGGATTGTTAATAATAGCTCAACTTATACGGTTACAATTCAATTATCAGGAAGCAATGTTTTTAGAACTAACAATAGTAAAATTGTGCTGGGATATGAGGGAGATACAGCAAGGATTGCCGGTGCATATCGAGCTGATGGCGTTACAGGATGGCTTGACGTAAGCACGCAATGGGTTACAACTCTTGCGCGAAGGAATGCAACATGGGCAGCTAGTAACTTTACTAGTTACACAGCAATTCCTTTTGACACAACTGATGTGCAAACCCTAGATCAAATAATCGAACATGAAACTGTAACTAATCCGAGTCGCATAACTGTAAAAAAAGACGGGCTTTATCGACTAGAATATAACTATGATATCGATAGCACAGGCGGCATCCCAAACTATAATATCCAAACGCGAGTTAGAAAAAATGGAAGCACGGAAATTCCTGGATGTACCACAAGAACCGGTAACTATCCTTCAGAAGATCAAAGTGGTTCGTTAGCTGGTGTTCCTATGGTATTGGCCGAAAATGATTATATTGAAGTAGAAATTATAAATACAGGATTAACCGGAAACTTAGTTAATGCTACGGCAACATTAAGTGTTTTGAATTAATTTTTATAAGGATTTTTTTAACCAACCAGAGGAGAAAACTATGGAGTACAAAATAAGCGCAGAAGTGCGTGATTTTATCGTTAATTTTTTTACTAACACGAAAGGATTACCGATAAGTTTTTTAGAAGTTAATAATTTGTTGGGTCAAATCAAGCCTATTGTTGATTCTAAAGAGCCAGCAAAACCAGCAGATACAAAAGTAAAAGAGCCAGAAAAGAAAAGTGGCTAACTACATAAGCACAATTAAGCTAACGAGTGAAATCGAAGGCTTAGTTAAGCGTGAACAGAAAAACTATTGCTTTATCCTTGCTGAAAACAGTGAGGATGAGGCAATGAAGATTAAGGCTTATGGACAGCCTGAAACGATTTTTATTGTCGTAAGGAAGGACAAATGGCAGTTAAGGCAACGAATAAAAGAAAGGGATTTGTAAAAATTTCCGAAATACCGCATGTAAAAAATTCTTTTCAGGAATACTGGTTATATTTTGTTAAAGGTCAAAGCAAAATACAGAATTGGTTTTGTAGAGGACATGGCCATATTGCTATTTTAACTAAAGATAAAAACCAATGGTATATAATTGATCCATGGCCTACGCATTTAAAATTTGAACCGCTCCCTTTTGATATCGATAGAGATTTACCTTTTGAACTAATAGATTTTTTTAATGCAAAAGAATGCATTTATATGAAAATAAACCCTAAAAAAATAAAAAAGATTAAATATAAATGGTGGCATTTTTTTATACCACGACTCATAAGCTGCGTATCTATTGTGCAATATATTTTAGGAACTAAATTAAAAGGTGCAACGCCTTATGGTGTTGTTAAAAACTTACGCAAAAACAGGAAAAAATTTGAGAAAAACGAAGTTGAAAAGATAAATTTTTTACCTAATTTTAAGGAGGATTAGATATGGGCGGAGTATTACCATCGCGAGAAAAACCAGATCCAGCAGAGCAAGAATTGCAACGTGAGGAAGCTGAGAAGAAGGAGAAATCACGCCAATTAATGCAGCAACGTTTGCAGATTTTAAAACGTAGACGTGGTGGCACAGTTGGAGAGCAAGCAGATCAAGATCAAACTGATTTAATCGGAGGCTAGGATGGCTGAGAAAATAGCACAGGAAACACCACAACAGCGTCACAAGCGTTATTTAGATGCGCAAGGACGTATGGATCAATGGTTAAATTTATTTCAAACTGCGTATAGATATGCAATTCCCGATCGTGACGATTTCTTCAAACAAACTGAAGGTTCAAGCCGCATGAATGATGTATTTGATTCTACGGCAATCGATGCAGTGCAAGATTATGCGAGTAACATTCAATCGATTCTAACACCTGCATATACAAGATGGGCAAAACTTGTACCAGGGGATTTAGTTAAGAAGACTCAAAAATTAACCGATACCGAATTTGAAGAAGCTAAAAAAATCTTAGAAGACTATACAGAGACATTATTTATGTATCTTGATTCATCTAACTTTAATTTAAAGGCGAATGAGTCATTACAAGATTTAGCAGTAAGTACCGGAGTTTTAATTTTAAATGAAGGCACAGATGATAAGCCCTTTGAATTTCTTTCCGTTCCTTTATCTCAAGTTGCAGTTTCAGAAGGCACAGATGGAACGCTAAGAAACTTCTGGCGTAAGTGGAATATTTCAGTGCGATTAGTGCCATTAAAATGGCCAGATATTACGTTAGATGATACGTTATCTAGCTTGCTTAAAAATAATCCAGAAGAGAAAGTGGAGCTTATCGAAGGATGTATTAACTATCCAACTAATCCAGATGAAAAGAAATTCTTTTATTATGTACAACATGTGCGATCAGGTGTTAAGGATTTATTAACTGAATGGCGCGAATTTAGCCCGTTTATTGGGTTTAGGGGTAATGTATCACCTGGTGAGATATTAGGTAGAGGACCAGTATTAAAAGTCTTACCGGACATTAAAAAGCTTAATAAGTTTGAGGAGATGGGGCTGCGAGGTGCGTCAATGCGCGCTTTTCCGATTACTTTAGTTGAAAGTAACGCAGTCTTAAATCCTCATAATTTTAAGATGAATGCAGGAGATACCGTTGTAATCGAGCCGTCTGTATCTGGTAAAGATCCAGTAAGACCATTTCAAGTTGGTGGTGACGTTCAATTCGAGCAAGCTTATCGTGAGATGTTAATTCAAAATATCAAAGATGCTTTATCAGTAGATCCCTTGGGCGCGCCTGAACAAACTACGAATCAAACAGCAACACAAACACAGATCAGACAGCTTAACTGGACGAGAAAGAATGCAGCAACAGCAAGCCGTTTAACTTCTGAGTGGCTTAATGATGTATTAGATAAATGCATAAGAATATTGCGTAAGAAAAATATTCTATCAGATATTGAAGTCAAAGGTAAAACCATTGATCTTAAATTCGATAATAAATTAATCGCTGTTAATTACCAATCCCCTCTTTTAGATATGCAGAATCAAGAAGATGCACAGAGATTAGAGGCGCATATTCAATTTATAGAAAGCAATTTCGGCGCAACAGGAATTACCGCAACGTATAATCTCCCTGAAATTCCAGGATATATGGCTGAGAAAATGGGTGTACCTGCAAAATTATTAAATGATTCTAATGCAATTCAAGAGAAACTAAACAATCTTGCAAAACAAGCACAAGAAGCAGCACAAGCGCAAGCACAGAAAGGACAACAACCAGTATCAGCAGGTGAGACAGGACAGGAGCAATTACCAACCCCTATGGGTTCACCAGGAGGAACACAATAACCAGAGGAATATCTTATGGATACAAAACTTAAAGGATGGGATGCAATAGATTCCATCAAAGAAGAACACGAAAAAAAACTTTCTGAAAACACAAATAAACTAAGCCAACTAATATGTAATGTTTTTAATACATCAAGTGGTAAAGAGTTATTAGAGTTTTTAGTAGATCAATTTTTGTATAAGACTGTAGCATCCCCTCAAGATGCAGCATCTTATGCTTATTTCCGTGAAGGACAAAATTCTTTAGTTAGACAGTTTTTAAAAGCTGTTAATGAAGAAAAGCAAAAAACACCGCCTATTACTGTAACTACACCAAAACCAGAGGAGGTTTAAATTATGAACGAAGAAACACAAAGCGCACAAGGAACACAAGCTGTCTCTGAGCAGACAGCAGGTAACTTAGCCACAGCCGCAGGCGTTCAACCAACGCAACAAGAACAATCAGCAGAAACGTCACAGGAAGGTTCTAAGTGGTATATGGCACCTGATGTTGAAGGACAAGGCGAAAAGCCAGAATGGTTTAATGATAAACAATATAATACCGTTGCGGATCAAGCCAAAAGCGCACAAGAGATGCGTCAAAAGCTTGGTGCTTTTTCTGGTTCACCTAAAGAGTATTCACTTGATCTAGGCAATGATTACAAAGATGTAAAACTTGATATGGAAGACCCATTGCTCAAAGACTTCACAGAGTTTGCGCAGAAAAATAAGATGAGTCAGGAAGCATATACCGATACGGTGAAAATGTTTGTCGAATACAGCAATCTTCAAGACCAAAGACAAAGCCAAGAACTCACAGAGTTTCAGAACATGGAGCTTGAAAAATTGGGTGGTGCTGAGGAGGCAAAACAAAAGATTGACGAGATGTGTCAATGGTTTGGCCAAAACTTCCCGAATTGCAATGTGGAAGATATGAAAGATATGATGTACTTTGCTGATGCTTTTAATATCTTTCGATCGATGCGCGATAAAATGAGTTACGGAAAAGTACCGTCAAGTGATGAGCAAAATAACTCTGATTCAACACCTGCACATGAGCTTAGAGAAATGTTAAACAATCGTAAATACTTATCTGATCCTAGTTATCAGAAGATGGTTGATGAGAAATATAAGGCAAAATATGGTGGAAGATAAGACAAAAAATCTTGACATTTTAGCCGTTTTATGCTAGATTTATAGACAATTAGATTCCGCAAAGCGGTTTTTCACGTCATTGTGAACATGAAAAAGAGGCCCGGAAACTGAGATACATTCTTGGTTTTTGAGGCCTCTTTTTTTTGGTCTGTCCAATATAGAGCATACCTCGAACCAGAATAAATTTTATAGGAAATTTAATTTATTTTGGAGGTCAGAAAATGGCAGATCCAACCGTAAATATTGCAATTCAGCAATTTAGAGATATCTTTTTACAAGAATATCAAAGACGCGAAAAACTTTCGGGAACCTCGTTAGAGATTCACGGAGCAAAGGGCGATGCGTACAAATGGCCAAGACTCGGCAATGCTGAGATGGTCGACCGCGGCGCATATTCTTCTACTATCACCCCAACGATGTTGGACCACACTCAAATCACTACCACCTATCAAGATAAGGTATTACGTACCAGAATCGACAAAGGTGAGGAAAGTTTGATCAATGCAACTGAGCGTGCATTGTGGGCTAACATTCATGCTGGCGCATATGGCCGTCAACGTGATGCTTGGAAAATTACTGCTTTAGATCTAGCAACTGAATCGGTGCCAGTTGGTACAACCAATATGACACTAGAGAAATTGCTTGCAGCTAAAGAGTATTTGATGGATGAAGAAGCACCAGATGGTTACTTTATCACTATAAGCCCAAAGCAGCTTACTTCATTATTGAATCTCGAAAAAATAACGAGTGCCGATTATAACAGTATTCGCGCTTTGGTACGTGGTGATATTAATACCTTCTTAGGCTTTAATTTCATAATTGTTAGTGACAAAAACACCAACGGTAAATTACCTAAAACAGGTGATAATCGTACTTGCTTTGCTTGGACGAAAGAAGCTCTTGGTGCTGCATATCGTCTGGATCCAGACGTAAACGTTTGGTATTCAGACGATCAATTGTCATGGCTTGCCGACAGTCGTACGATCGGTGGGGCGTCTATCTTA
>Ga0114919_10005114_pt1 | contig 10466 bp, 11 predicted proteins | sample BlataG_FD_88682 | JGI IMG/M metagenome (GOLD analysis project Ga0114919, IMG submission 88682) | Deep subsurface microbial communities from Black Sea to uncover new lineages of life (NeLLi) - Black_00105 metaG | ecosystem: Environmental > Aquatic > Marine > Oceanic > Sediment | place: Atlantic...
CCGATGTGGCCTATGGTTTCAACGAGTGGTTCCGCGCCCAGGATGGCCAGCCGTGCGGGCAGGATTGGCAGACGTGGTCGGCGGCGATGTTCCTGTACGCGGCGGCCTGCGTCGAAACCGGGCACACGCCGTTTTTCGACGAGGTCCGGGCGGCCACCCGCCTCGTCGATGGACCCGCCAACGACCGCCTGTGACTACGCCCGTCGAATAGCCGCCGGCGATGCAATTCGCGAAGGTACGGCGGGCTGCGGTCGGCGCTTGGCTGAATGACGGCCAGAAGGACGACGGCAGGTCGACGGCCCGGTTGGTGGCCCGGCGCGTAAGGAGCATCGAATGGCTGTCGGTCTTTCATCGGTGACGATTTCCGCGACCAAGCCGCGCGGCAAGGTCGCCAAGATGCTCGCGGAGATGGGCATCCGCATCGTGCCCATCGTCGAGGACGAGGGCAACGTCGACCGCTACGTGCTGTCCAAGCGTCTGGCCGTCGAGCGGCGGACGGGGGGAGGCCTCATCAAGGGCATAATGGAGAAAACGCTCTTCACCAGCGCCATCTACCTGCGGGAGCACTTCCGGGTGCCTGCGCTGATCGTCGAGGGCAAGGTCAACTACCAGCACAGTATGATGAACCCCCAGGCCGTGCGGGGAGCGTTGTCGTCGATGCTGCTGCTTTACGGCGTGAACGTGCTCGCCTCAACCGACGCCGAGGAGACCGCCGAGCTGATCGCCATGATGGCTCGGCAGGAGCAGATCGGCATTCCCGACATATCGCTCATTCCCAAGCGCAAGGCGGCCACGCTGGACGACATGCAGCGCCGCCTCATCGAGATGCTGCCAGGCTGCGGCATGGTGATGGCCCGCGAGCTGCTGCAACACTTCGGCAGTGTGCAGCGGATCGTCAGTGCGACGGAGGATGAGCTACTGGCCATGCGCGGCATCGGCGCCAAAAAGGCCAAGCAGATGGTCAAGGTGCTGTCGGCTGAGTACGAGTCCGTCGACACCGAGAAGAACCTGGAAGACGCCATCGAAGCCTCGCCAAAACTGCTGTTCAAGCAGCCCATCGAACTGCTCGCCCGCCAGCATCACATCTACACGGACGAAATGGACCGACACGTCGTCGACCTGGTTTTCCTGGACCACAAGGCCAGGGAGGTGATACTCGTCGAACTCAAGCGAGGTCCACTATTACCCGCGCACGGCCGGCAGATCGGTCGGTACCTCACCAACGCCGACCAATCCAGCCTGCTGCGAGGCTACATCGACGACGGCTGGACCATCCGCGGCGCGCTGGCGACAGTGGCCGAATCCGATTACGAGTCGGACGACCCGATCGTGTCCACCGTCATCGTCGACCGTAAGCGCGTGATCAAGGTGCTCAAGCAATTGCGAGACGCCCGTCTGGCCGGCGGCTAGCCCCGCTACCCGCCAGGAGCTTTGCAGCTCGGTCAGGGCGCGGTTACACTTGATTCGTAGGAAGGCTCGCGAAAGGGGCAAACGATGCCTGAACACGTCGTGACGAACCGTGCACCGGTGCTGACGTTGTGGGCCGCGGTGGTGGCCGAGCGGCTGGGCTACGACTACGACGCTGCCTTGTCGATGGGCAAGTGCCTGGCCGGGCTGAACGCACAATCCAAGGGCCGGATGCTGGGCATCTACGGCCCGCCGAAGTCGCCCGAAGGCGGCGGCCCGCCCAAGAAGGTCGGCCTGGGCGAGGACTTCTGGATTGAACTGTGCGGGCGCGGCCTGCCGTGCCAAAACACCGAAGAGGGCATTCGGGCGGTTGTGAAGGACAAGCCCATCGACCCCGCCTCCGTCAAGAAGTACCTCAGCGGTAAGTTCGGCGACGACCTGGAGCGCGTCCGCGACGCGATGGCGGAGTTGGCAGGCGCTTTCGATGCCGGCACGCTCGCCGCCCGCGCGTACGGCCTGTACGAGCAGTTCCGCCCAAACATACCGCCCGGCAGAAAGGGCTGGGGCGCCAAGGGCGAACTGGACCTAACCCTCATCCGCTCGCTGGGCACTGGGTGATCATCCCGGCAGGGGGTCGCGGCCTCGTCGCTGCGGCCCCCCGTCAACGATCATCGCTTGCCTCGGGCCGTACATGTTCCTCCGTGGCCGCGGCGAAGCGTGACGGCATGTTGCCCGCATGACTGCCGGCGACGAAGCTACCGCACGCTGAGCAGGGCTGTGCGAAGGCTGGCCTCGATGGGCTCGACAGCGTCCGCCGGACCGCCGGCTTCGGCGACGACGACCTCCTGATACCGCACAAAGACGGCCACGAGGTACCTGAAGTTCGTCGCCTGCTTGGTCACGTCGAACGACATTAGCACGCCGTCCGGGTTGATCGCCGGCCCCACGTCCTCTCTGGCCGACAGCGCATAGCCGCGTCGGCCCGCGAGTTCCTTCTCGACCGCCTTCGCCCAGAACTCCAGCCCGCCTTGCTTGGGGTTGGGCTCACTGCGGATGCCGACAACCACGCCCTCGGCCGACACGGCCCGCATGTCATACTCTCCGTCATCGCGGTCCACCTCGACGAACCCGGGAGGCAAGTCCATCGTCGGTTCACAGCCCATCGCCGCTATTCCTGCCAGCATCATCAGTAGGTACAGTGCTTGTCTCATTGCAGTCTCCTCGTGTACGGGGGCGATTAGAATACCATCAGATTTTCCAGCCCCAGCCGTTCCAACCACCAGAACGGCAGGCGCAGCTTCATGCTGGCGGGAATCTGCTGGCCTGACACGAAATGAATGGTGAGCGTAGCATAGGTGACTTGGCTGGCCAGGCTGTTAAGCTGCCCTTCCAAGCGTTCGATTTCCGTCTGCACACGGGCGATTTGACGCTCAATGGCCAGGGCGTCCTCGACGACGGTGGCCTTGTCCAGGAGCGCCTGCAACTTGCTCAGCAGCGCCCTGGCGTTCTTCAAACGCATCGCCTGGTCGGCGTATTCCTCCGTAACATCGCGGGCGGTGACCTGCTGATCGACGATTGTGCCGACGTCGGCGAGCGCTTCCATCGCCCGGTCAAACGATTCGGCCGGCACGCGAATGACGATGGCGTCGTTGGTCATTCGCTGCATGTAGCCACCCAGGCTATCGGCCAAGGCGCGGGTCCGCGCGACGGCGGCTCTGGCATCGGCCGTGGCGATCTTCAGAGAGGCCGTGTAGATGACCTTTCGCGGATCGACTGCCGCTAACTTGGGTGGGTCCTCAGGCAGCGGTTGGAGCGAGCCAACGGACTGTCGAGTCGGCCTATCGTGTCCCGCGCGTAGCGCCTGGCTGTCCTCTTTGAGGGCCATTCCACAGCCGGACGATGTCGCCATGATGGCCATGACCGTAAGTGCTAGAGCCTTGTTCATGTGCATTTCCTTTCGCCAATCGTTCATTGTCCGTGTTGTCGCAGGCGCCAGCGGCCGCCGGGCGAGGCCCGCCCCCCGGAGGCGGGCCCTGCCGTGCCGCTGCGCCCTATTCACCAACGTCGGCGACGGGCATGAGGTCGCGGGCAAGCTTGGCCAGTTGAACGAACTCCGCCCGGTAGCCGTTGGCATCCCGGCCCTTGGCCGACCCGGCGGCTTCGATGACGCCGGCCAGCGTCGCGTTGCCCTTGTGTTCACTGTCGCGAAGGATCATGCCGAACGACGCAACAACTGCGGCGAAGCGGAAGTCGTCCGACGCCTCGTCGAAGCTCACCTCACGGTCGGACACCGGCATCTGCATCAGGACGGATATATCGCCGTTGGGCTGCTTGTACCGCAGCTTGAGCGTCAGCAGTTCGTCGGAGTAGGGACGGGCCTCCCGTGCCTCGACTGAGCCTGGATGTTGGTACTTGAGCGGATCGACACTGCCCGTAGTCGGTACCGCTTGGCCGGCCGGGACGATTTCGTAAAGCGCCGTGACTGTGTGCCCGGCGCCGATCTCGCCGGCGTCCTTTGTGTCGTCGTTGAAGTCTTCCTTGGCGAGAATGCGGTTCTCGTAGCCGATGAGCCGATAGCCGGCGACCTTGGCCGGGTTGAACTCGATCTGAATCTTCACGTCCTTGGCGATCGTCACCAGCGTGCCGGACATCTGCTCGACGAGCATCTTGCGGGCCTCGTTGATCGTGTCGATGTAGCCGTAGTTGCCGTTGCCCTTGTCGGCCAGCTTTTCCAGACGCGAATCCTGGTAGTTGCCCATGCCGAAGCCGAGCACGGTCAGGAACACGCTGGAGGCGGCCTTGTCTTCGATCAGGTCGACTAGTTCGCTCTCGCTGGTCGTGCCGACGTTGAAGTCGCCGTCCGTGCACAGGATCACGCGGTTGACGCCACCTTCGATGAAGTTGTCCTGCGCGACCTTGTACGCCAGTCGGATGCCGGCCGACCCGTGCGTCGAGCCGCCTGCCCGCAGTCGATCCAGCGAGGCGAGTATTTCAGCCTTTTTGTTGCAGGCGGTGGAGTCCAGCACCAGCCCGGCCGCCCCCGCGTAGACGACGATGGCGATGCGGTCTTCCGGGCCGAGGCGGCTGACCAGCAGCTTCATAGCCGAGCGGACCAGCGGCAGCTTATTGGGGGGCGTCATCGAGCCGGACACGTCCAGCAGGAAGACGTAGTTCCCGGCTGGTCGCTGCTCGTCGGCGATCTCACGGCCCTTGATGGCGATGCGTGCGAGCTTATGTTGCGGTTGCCAGGGGCAGGTCGTCACGTCCATGTGTGCGGCGAAGGGGCGCTCGTCTTCGGCGCCTGGCGCGGTGTAGCTATACGTGAAGTAGTTGATCAGTTCCTCGACTCGCACCGCCCCGGCCGGCGGCAAGCGCCCATTGTTCAGCATTCGACGAACGTTGGAGTAGCTGGCTGTGTCCACGTCGATCGAGAACGTCGACAGGGGATGATCCAGCACCGCCTTGAACGAGTTGTCCTCAATATGGTCGTACGCCTCGCGGTTCCACTGCCCGCTGGCCCAGCCGTCCTCCTCGGCGAGGGGGACGACACTGGTCCTCGAATCCCACATCGGCTGCTGCCCCACCAGCGGGTGAGAGGCGTGGTCCGCGGCCGGGTGAGCGCCCTTCCAGGCCGGGCCTTGGCAGCCTACGATAACTGCGGCCGCGGCCAGTGCCGTCGCTGACAGGATCATGAGTAGTCTTCGTGTGGTTACCATCGTTTTCTCCTTCGGTTGCCGGCTTTTGCGTTCGACTTCACTGGGCCATATCCTCCGTCCCAGGGCGTGCGCAGAAAAAAACTACTGCCGGGCCACGAGACGTGACCGTTGACGCGACGACGCCGGACCTGCCACAATGCCGCCGATCAAATGGCCTCCACGGAGATCGACGAACAGGATGCAATTGCTCGCTGCCTGCGCGGCGACACGAGCGGCTTTGAGGACCTCCACTCGGTCCACGCCGGGCGGGTTATGGCGTATTTGCTGCGCAGCGGCTTTTCCAGGCACGACGCCGAGGACCTTTGCCAGGACATCTTCGTGCGCGTGGTCAAGTCGCTTGCCACATTCGATCCGTTGCGCGGCGCGTTCAGCGCGTGGCTGGCGACGATCGCCCGCAACGTCGCCCGCAAGCGGTGGCGGCGCCGGCCGGCCGAGGAATTCGATTTCGATCCCGAGTTGGCGAACGAAACGCTTGCCAGCGCGGACGAGACGGCCGGCCATGCGGAATCGGCGGAGGCCATTGAAGCGCTGGATGAGTGCATTGAGCGCTTGCCGGCTGACTTGCGGCGGCTGATTCGCTTGCGCTATGTCGACGGGCGGACGACCCGCGGCATCGCGTCGGTCACCGATTCGCCTGAGGCGACCGTCCGGTTGCACCTGGACAAAGCCCGCGATCTGTTGCGCCGCTGCCTGAAATCGAAAGGAATCGACGCATGATCCCCCCGGCCGCTGCGCAATCGCCCGGCGGCGGGGTACAATCATATAGAACCGATGGACGCTGAACGAAACAACTCCAACGGCCGCCTGGAGCGGATGCTGCGAGAGTGGGGCGCCGAGCAGGCAGCCAGGCAAGCCCCCGCGCCGCCGGCGGTCGCAGCGGCGCCGCGTCGCAACGTAGTCGCCGTTATTGGCCGATGGGCGCCGCTGGCGGCAGCCGCCGTACTGCTGATAGCTGCCGCCGGGCTGTACCGGGCGTCTCTTCGCCACGACGGGCATGAAATGGCCGAGTCGGATCAAGCGCCGGTGTTGCCCCTGACTCGAGAAGACACAGCCCCGGCGCCTTCCCAGCAGGCCGATCAGGCACGGGCAGCCGAGAAAGCCGATGCGGCGCTTGCAGATCTGCTGGCGGAGCTGGAGTCAGCCAGAGAGGCGCTGATGACGGAGCGGCAGCGTTCGACGGACGAGCTGGCCGGCCTGCGGCAGCGGCTGGCCGATGCAGACTCGGAGATGGCCCGGATGCGCCGGATGTACGATCTCGAACGACAGGAACGCCTCCGCCAGGCGTCCCTGGTCGGGCAAGCCGACTCGGCCCGTGCCCGGGCGCAGGAGATGGCCACGGCGGCGCTGCCGTCGGCGGACGTGGCGACGCTGTACCTGGCCATTGCCGCCCCGGGTCAAACCGGCATGTCGGCCGTCAAGGCCGCCGCCCAAGCCCGGCAACTGGCTGGTCGCTGCCTGGCGCTACGAGAGAGGACGGAGGACGAGTACGGCGTGCGTCTTCTGGACCGGCTGGAGGTGGTCTTCACTCGACTGGAGATGTTGGACGTTACTGACGACCGGGCTGTGGCAGCTTTTGCCGCCCTGACAAGGACCGGGCAAATGCGGGAGCTGCTCGCCCAGGCGGCGGGCCAGCCCGGTAACGACGACAGACGACAATTTCTACTGGAAGTGCGCTTGATCTTCCAGGCGGTGGACGATGTGGCTTAGATCGTTGACAGTGTTGGCGTGTCTGCTGACAGCGGCGATTCTGCTGACGGGTTGTTCGGCCGTGAACTGGCAGCATGACTACGAGGCCCTGCCTTCTCATCGGGCGGCGGAAGACAGGCCGCCGTCGCCGGCCGCCGATGAGCCGGATGCCGCGCAGAGAGCCCGAATGGCGGCCGACATCGACCGGGCCGTTGGACTGATCGCCCAACTTGAGTACGCCCACGCCGGTGCGATTCTACGGCGATTGGCCCTCAAGCTGGCATCCGACCCCAACGCGCCGCGTGCCGGTGAAGTATGGTTCTGGCTGGGCTACTGCTGCGAGAAACAGGGCCTGCCCGCAGAGGCCCGCAAGCACTACGTGCATGTCCTTGAGCAATACCCGCGTCGGCCCGCGGCCGTGCAGGCCAGTCGCCGGCTCGGCATTCTCAACGCACGAAAACGCCCGGGGCAAAGCGCAGAAGAGTGACGTTTTCCTTGCGCTTCAGTCTATGTTCATGGTCAGGACTTCCCAAGGCCCGAGGTCGATCTCAAGGGATCGGCCATTGACAGATACCGTGCGATCGTCCCGCATCGGCCTGGAGAGCAGGTCACACATCTGCACGTCAGTAACAAGCAGCGGCAAGTCTATCCGAGCGCGGACAGGCGTGCCTTCGTTCTCGTAGATGCGGAGCATCGGCCTCCGGTCCTTGAAGAAGGCCGACAGCATGACATTATGCGGGGTCACGGACAGCCCGGACCGTAGCAGTGGCGGCGTGTTTCTGTGCCGCTATATCGTGACCGCGGCAGACCTGGAGTTCTCGAGCACCTCGTCGGCGGTGACTTCCCGGCCGAGCTTGTCAGACAGGTAGATACCCTCGCTAATGAGCATGGTGGCCAGGGCGATCTCGGCGGTCGGCAGCAGGGCGACTTGGCCGCGGAGGGCGGCGACCCAGTGAGACTGCGGGGAATCGTAGGCGGTCTGGCCTTCATCGAGTTCGTGCCACCGCCGGTCCGCGTCGGCCAAGTCGAACGTAGCGTCCATTTCCACGTCGCTCATGGTGGCGTGAAAGCTGAACGGGTCCAGGCGAATGCCGCCGGTCGAGCCCACGACGTAACTGCCTTCAAACCTGTCCAGATGGATCGCCCACGATTCGATGACGTCGAGCGTGATGTTGTCGGCCAGCTTCACGAACCCCAGGCCGAGCTCCTCAACGTCGTAGCCGCTGGCCTTCCGCCGCCCGGCGTCCATGTCCTTTTCCTGGTAAACCTTGCCGCTGATGCGCTCCACTGTGGGCATCCCCAGCAGGTGAAGCATGCGGGCAATGTGATAGACGCCCATGTCGAACAGCGCCCCGCCGGCGGCGACATCCTTCTGCACGAACGACTCCGTGCCGTAACCGTCGACGTAAGGTCGGCCGCGGCGGCGAAAGCCCGTCGACCGCGCGTGGTAGACCTTGCCGAGGTGGCCGGCCTCGATCAAGCGCTTGGCGACCTTGGTTTCCTTTTCGAACAGCGAGCTGAGCTGAATACTTAGCATTCGGCCGCGGCCCCGGGCCGTATCGAGCATCTTCACTGCGTCGACGTAGGCGCCGGCCATGGGCTTCTCGCAGAAGACGTGCTTGCCGGCTTCGAGCGCAGCCACCGTGATGGGCATGTGCAGGTTGTTATGAAGGCACACATCCACCGCGTCGATGTCGTCGCAGGCGAGCAGCTCGCGGAAGTCCGAATGGGTCCGCTCGATGCCATATTGTCCGGCCACACGCTCGAGTTCCGATCCGTCAATGTCCGCCGCAGCTGCCAGCGTGACACCTTCCATCTCGACGTACTCGTCGAGATGCATCTTGCCGATCTGCCCGACGCCGATGATGCCTATTCGGATTTCCTGCATGTTCTTCCGTCCTTGTCAGCGACAAAGGGCCGCTACATTGGCAGCGTGACAGTCTTGCCGGTTCTGGCCGATTCGTAGGAGGCCAGGACCACTTCCAGGACGTCTCGCGCCCATTGGCCGGTAACGCGCGGCGTGCCTTGTTCGTTTTCGATCAGGTCGACAATCACCTCGACGGCGCTCTTGGCCTCGGGCAGGTCCGGCGCGCACCACGGGTCGTCGCCTTCGCCGGAGAGCTTCGGACTGTTGACCAGCAACGGTGCGGCCGGATCGCCGAGGATAATCGTTCCCTCCGTGCCGTAGATGGCGCTGTTGCTGCGGTCGGCGATACGGGTGAAGCTGACGTCCGAGACGACCATCACGTCGTTGGCGAACTTGATGGTGGTGACGGAATTGTCCTCGACCTGGATGTCCTTGACCGGGAAGTCGCCCAGCATCCGCTCGGCATAGGCGATGGTGGTCATGCCTGAGACTTCCCATGCCGGCCCGAACAGGAACAGCGATTCGTAGATCGGGTGGACGCCGAGGTCCATCAGCGCCCCGCCGCCGGCCTTGGTCAGATCGTAGAACCACGCCTCAAAGGGACTGTAGATCAAGCCCTCATGGCCGGTGTGGAAGTGGGCCAGCGTGGGCTTGCCGATGGCGCCGGAATCGATCAACTCCTTGACCTTGAGCATCTCGGGCTTGGCGTCGTGGACGAACGGCGGGCAGATGAGCTTCACGCCGGCTTTGGCGACGGCGGCCATGATGGTGTCTGCGTCCTTGAGCGTCAGGGCGATGACCTTTTCCATGCAGATGTGTTTGCCGGCTTTGGCGGCCGCGGTGGCGAACGCCAGATGTTGTGACGTTTCGGAGGAGATGCAGACCACGTCGATGTCGTCGCGGGTGAGCAGCTCGGCCGGGTCGGTAGTGAAGTCGGCGATGTGCTCGGCCTCTGGACCGAGCATGGCGTGGGCCACGTCCAAATCGGGATCGGCAACGGCCTTGATCTCGGCCCAGCTCGACTCCCGCAGCTCGTTGGCGTACCAGCCCGTGTGCACGTGGGCGCAGCCGAGGATGCCCACACCATACGTCTTGTCTCGTTTCGCACTCATGATTCGCCTTTCCGTTACGAAAGCGGCAGTTCGATGGGTTTGCCTTCTTTGGCGGACCGGTAGGCCGCTTCGATCAGTTGCACGGCGTCGCGTCCTTCCTCGCCGGGCGTGATGGGCGGCGTACCGTTGCGGATGCAGTCGACAAAATGGGCGATGCGGTCGAAGTAGATGTTGCCGCCCTCGTCGGCCGTGATCGGGCTCCAGCCCTTCTTGAAGCCACCGGCGTCGGCTTCTAGGTAGATCTGCGGGCCGTCCCCCTTGCCCTGCAACACGATCAGGCCATCGCTGCCGAGGATTTCCTGATGGCCGTGGCCGGTGGGCGACACCCACGAGCAGTAGATCACGCCGACCGCGCCGTTTTCGAAGCGAAGCATCATGGCCAGCGAATCTTCCACGGTTGTCTCTGGCGTAGCGGTGATTACCGCGTCGTCATCGTTATCTGTAGGCCAATCGAAGATGGGATGGTTCTTGACGAACGTGTCGGTCAGTGCGTAGACGCTCTTGACCGCCCCGAACCAGTACAGCCACATGTAGGCCGTGTAGATCACGATGTCCATGCCCGCGCCGCCGCCGGCGACGTCCTTGTCGTAGAACCACGGCGCTCCGACCATGTGATACATGCCGCCGACGTTGGATATCTCGTAGGGCTGGCCGATTAGCCCGTCATCGATCAGTTGC